>MCHG01000047.1_pt1 | contig 102081 bp, 106 predicted proteins | sample 787351 | NCBI WGS metagenome assembly MCHG01 (sample SAMN05430296, study PRJNA330682) | permafrost metagenome | biome: Cold desert; feature: permafrost; material: soil; isolation source: enrichment culture inoculated with soil incubated with H2/CO2 at 20 degrees... ... | reverse complement strand
CGTTTATGGAAGTTTCCAAAAGCTACATACTAATTTTCATCCCACCCTGTGAACCGCAGGTTCATGAAAGTTTATATTAAAATACATAGCATAACTCGTCGCTATTCCCTTCATGATAAGCGATATTTCATTATTGTTCTCTCTCAGGATCAGATGAACATGATTATCCATTAAACAATACGCATAAAACGATAGATCTTCTTCTGATTGTTTCTTCTGTAAGATATTGATAAATCTCAGCCGATCTTCATCATCTCTAAATATCTTCTTTCGTTCATTGCCTCGTAGCATTATGTGATAACACCCGGTACTACTGTATTTTCGCTGCAATCTCGCCAACAAACCCTCCCCCCTCTACTCCGTATAACCATTTTCTAAAGAAGTGTCAAAGGATCGCCCCTTTGACACTTCTTCTATATATTACCATATTAATCTGTTATTCTGCAAGATATGCGTTGAGGGTGTGTTGCGACTCAATCAAGCTTTAATGCACCCAAGCTGGCCCCTTTAACAAACAATCGCCCAATGTTTTTTTCTACAGTTGGATCAGGTATTAATGGCGGTGCTTGATGTGGTTTGATCCGAGCATCGATAATGATATTATCACACGCCCAATGCTTATTCTCATAATAGCTATTTACACCATAAATATCATGTGAGGGATTGCTGCGCGTGAAAGTAGCCCAAAGAAAATTATTAATGGTGGCACTCATGAATGTGCTGTCATCACAAAGTATGAACATCGGACAGGATGGGATCGGACCCTTTCCTTGAATTGCGTCACTTAAACCTTGTAATTCCTGTTGTGCCTGAGCATAATCGATGAATTTCGGGCCTTGAAATGCCACAATGCCAGGCATTACCAACCGTGCAATTCCAAACCCTCGAAAGTCTTCTAAACCGTCAGGTATCTCATTACATAAATCTCTTATTTTATCGCCATACGCTGCAAAAATAACTTTGCTGCCTCTATTTAACCCGGTCCCTGAATAATCAAGGGTATCGATGGTCGTATTAGTTTGAAAATGGACGTCTCGATGTAGATCGATACGTTCTAAGATATACGATAAAAAGTCCACTTCCTGATGAGTATCGACGGGTTGATTCTCTTCTGCAGTTATGAACAAATACTTCGCCAAGCTCAACTGTCCTGTCCCTAAAATGCGATTGGCGAGCGTGAGCAGTTCGGTCGGTTGTTTTACTTGTTGATAGGGGGTATACCGTTCACTTCCTATCACAAATAGCAAGGGGTGTACGCCCGCAGCATCGACTGCATGGACCTCTTTGACACCAGGAATTGCTTGTTTGATCGCATCACCTGTTAAATCATGTATAAGCTTTCCGAATGTGGTGTCTTCTTGCGGCGGACGGCCAACAGCGGTAAACGGCCAGATAGCATTTGGTTTAGCATACACTTTATGTACTTTCATTACTGGAAAAGGATGTGTAAGGCTATAATAACCCAAATGATCGCCAAATGGACCCTCTGGTTTAGTTTCGTTAGGGTGAATTTCCCCCGTTATGACGAAATCAGCATCATTACTTATACAGTAGCCATCGATATAGCTATAACGAAAACGACGTCCAGCCAGCAAGCCGGCAAAGGTCATCTCGCTCATTCCTTCTGGCAAAGGCATCACTGCTGACAATGTATGCGCCGGGGGCCCACCTATAAAAATACTTACTTTTAGGGGAGCTCCCAGTTTGTTTGCTTTGTCCTGATGGACTCCGATACCACGGTGAATTTGATAATGCATACCAATTTCTTCATTTATTACATAGTCATTGCCGCTGAGTTGGACACGGTACATACCCAAATTGGAATTCATAATCCCTGGCTTATCGGGATCTTCAGAATATACTTGGGGCAACGTGATAAACGCTCCGCCATCCATTGGCCAGTGTTGAATGAGCGGAAGGTCGGATATTTTTATTTCTTGAGCAGTCACTGGTGAGCTTACCGATCTTTTTAATGGTAGGGCTTTCAATGCTGCTATGCCCGTTTTAAAATTATTGAACGGATGTTTTACGGCATTCATTGGATCGTTTCGCAGAGCCATTATGTTCTGTACGTCTTCCCATGTACTTTGGAAGATAAACTTGCTGCGCTCGAATGTACCGAAAAGGTTAGATACCGCCCGAAACTTTGAACCTTTTACATGTTCAAATAGCAACGCAGGACCGCCGGACGCATAAACTTTCATGTGAATCGCAGCCATTTCAAGATAAGGATCCACCTCTTCTTGGATACGAATCAAATGTCCATTCTTTTCTAAATCTATTATGCAATCTTCCAGATCACGATACATACTTTACTAGTCTCCAATCTCTAGACAATGTTGTTGAATCAAGCATAGAATACAGCAAAATACGTGCTATATGCAAGTTGTTTATAAAAGTGTGTCAAAGGGACGGTCCTTTTGACACGGACAAGCTCCGCTCCTTCTGCACGAGTTCGCAAGCCACTTGATGTGCTTTCTCATGAATTTCCTCTGTGTCTTGAGTGAGGAGCTCTCCCTTTCGTACAACCATCTTGCCGTTGACAATCGTGGTATCCACTAAACTCTGATTCCCGCAGCACACAAGTGAAACCAAGGGGTCATGACAGCCTGCATAAGCGACATCTCTAAGATCAATCAAGATGATATCCGCCGCTTTGCCCGCTTCCAAACGCCCAGTATCAGAACGTCCCAAGACATCACCTCCCCCGCGAGTAGCACATTTCAAGGTCTCATAGGCCGAAAGACCTTGATCCTTATAGCGGAGATGGTTGAGCAGATAAGCTCTGCGGACTTCCTCCCACATATTAGACCCATCGTTACTGGCGCTACCATCAACAGCAATCCCTAACTTAACACCTGCTTTTACTAAATCTGAGGTTGGGCAAATTCCACTTCCAAGTTTCATATTGGAGCTAGGACAGTGCGCTACCCCCGATCCACTCTGAGCTAAAAGAGCAATTTCTCGATCGCTAAGATGAATGGCATGGGCAAACCACACATCCGACCCTATCCAGCCCACATCCTCCATTAATTCGACCGGACGACGCCCGTATCGTTCTAAACAAAATGTTTCTTCATCGATAGTTTCAGCCAAATGAGTATGCAGCATGACCCCTTTTTCCCGAGCCAAAATTTGAGACTGACGCATCAAGTCAACGCTCACTGAGAACGGTGAACAGGGAGCCAATGCTAACCTAGTCATAGCATAAGACGCAGGATCATGATACCTTTCGATCAGACGCTGAGAATCTCTAAGAATGGTGTCCGCATCCTGAACCACCTCATCAGGAGGAAGCCCTCCGTCGCTTTTACCCAAGGACATGGAGCCGCGGGTGGCGTGAAAACGAATGCCGATTTCACGGGCCGCCGTGATTTGAGTATCAATTAAATCACTCGCCTGTCCTCTGGGGAAAACATAATGATGATCAGCAGTTAATGTACAGCCAGTACGCAATAGTTCGCTAAAGCCCACCATCGCCCCATAATAAACTGCATCTGGCGTGATATGACGCCAGAACTCATAAAGATTCTTAAGCCAGGAGAAAAGTGGCATTCCCTGCACCTCTGGAAGTCCACGGAACAAGGTTTGATAAAGATGGTGATGAGTATTTACGAACCCGGGGAGTACGACCATGCCTCGTGCATCAATAATCTGAGTTTGCTCAGAAGGTGGTATCGTTAAATCTTGCCCAACAGCAAGAATCTTCTCCCCTTCGATGAGAAGATCAGCATTTTGAATGATTTCGTCACGGTCATTGAAAGTAACAATGGTGGAAGCATTTTTAATTAATATCGACATATACATGCCCTCCTTTTTAGTGTGTTGAGGGGACGGTCCCTTTAACACGCGTTTGACACGGACACTTTTCTTAGAAAGAGACAGTGGTTCCTGTGCAAGAACCGCTGCCTCTTTTGATATGACTATTTTACGTGTGTCTGAAGTATTGAGGGAAAAACGTGTTAAAAGGACCGTCCCTTTGACACTTTGACACGCTATTTGCCTGTCAAACCAGTTTTCTCATTGAATTGCTCAATCAGCTTATCAAGCTCTGGTCCCATTTGATGCAGCTTACCCCAGTAATTGTCGTAATCGTACCACTGCGCATTCAGCTCATCCATGCTGTACTCTTGTTGTTCAATCCAAGTATAGTACTTGAGGTTATGGATGCGTTTTTTGCTTTGGTAGGTTAACTCTTCCATACTGTCCGTTCTAACACCTAAAACATATCTGTTATGGTCAATGGCAGCATCCAGCGAACTATATTTTCGGCCTCTCTCTGCTTCCATTTCTTCCAATCTGGACTGATACATTTCTGCAGAGTCCGTAAGGACTGTTATGACAATATCATCTTCCGTTAACTCGTAGTATTTTGCGAATTTGATGCAGGATAGGATATTAGCTGCGCCGGAAATTCCAACCCAGGTAAGCTTTTCGATAACCTCTTCCGAAACCCCTTGCTCTCTTAAATATTCCTGTCCAGCGGGTTCATTACAAAGCCGGAACAGACCCAAACTATCGTTGTCATCAATGGCGATCACCATATCGGAGTTTTTAACATTATGAACCCAAGGGATATGTTTATCTCCGATCCCTTCAATTCTATGTTCACCAAAACCATTGTTCAATAAGGTTGGGCACTGTAAGGCTTCACCAACGGCAATTTTAGCATTAGGATATTGATCTTTTAAGTAGTCTCCACTCCCCAGTGTTCCAGCCGAACCAGATGTCAAACAGACCCCTGCAAATTTGCCCTTTGTGCCGATTTCGGCTTTGATAATATCGTGCATGGCATTACCAGTGACTTCATAATGCCATAAATGATTGCCAAGTTCTCCGAACTGATTAAAGATGACAACATTTTCTCGGGTTCTTTTGAGTTCCCAAGTTTTATCATAGATTTCTTTGACGTTACTTTCACTTCCGGGAGTCGCAATAATTTCTCCCGCAACGGTCTTCAGCCATTCAAAACGCTCTCTACTCATATTTTCAGGTAAAATAGCAATGGACTTACACCCTAATAAGGCGGAATTATAAGCTCCTCCACGGCAATAGTTTCCTGTTGAAGGCCAAACTGCTTCATGAAATTTTGGATCAAATTGTCCTGTTACTAAGCGAGGAACTAAACAAGCAAAGCTTGCTCCAACCTTGTGCGCTCCTGTAGGAAAATACTTTCCTGACATAGCAATAACTCTTGCTTTCACTCCTGAAATTTCAGACGGAATTTCAACATAGTTTGGCAAATCATTAAATAATCCGCCTTCTTTGACCGGTTGGTTTTTCCAAGAAATTCTGAATAAGTTAATGGGGTCAACGTCCCATAAGCCCGTCTTTTTCAATTTTTCTTTTACAGCGGCTGGTATTTTGCTAGGGTCCTTCATCTGAGCCATGGTAGGAATAACGACGTTTCGTTCCTTAACACTCTGCACCGTTTTTTTAAGTTGCTCTTCATTAATAGTTAAATCGATCAAGTTTTTCATATATCTGCCTCCTTATTCGTAGTTCGTAGTTCGTAGTTCGAATATCGTATTTCTGACCTCTGGCCTCTGCCTTCCGACCTCCGTCTTCAGATCTTGCCTTCCAACTTCACCAGCAGTTCCTTCAAAGAAGGCTCGACTTTGATGGGCTCACCCACGGCTTTAATAGCATTCTGGACATCCTTTAAGCCGTTCCCGGTGACTATAGAAACCACTTTTTCGTCCGCTCCAATGATCCCTTTTTCCAGCAGAACCTTAAGTCCTGCCGTTCCAGTCACACCCGCGGGTTCTCCGAAAATACCGCTGGTTCTACCCAGTTCGCGCATCGCATCCAAGATCGCTTCATCAGATACAGCAACCATCGTACCACCTGATTCGCGTACGGCATTTAGGGCCTTATCTGGATTGCGGGGCACGCCAACTGCAATACTATCAGCGATTGTGTTCTCTTCTTTAGGAGTCCAAGGGCGATCTTCCAAGAAAGCATCGACGAGTGGGCAACAGCCTGTGGACTGGACTCCTGCGATTTTCGGCAAGCGATCGATCCAGCCAGCTTGATAAAGATCCTTAAACCCTTTCCATACACCAGCTATAGTGCAACCATCTCCGACGGAAAGAATTACCCAGTCCGGCACTTCCCAGTTTAATTGCTCGGCAATCTCTAAAGCAACCGTCTTCTTGCCTTCGACCAGGTATGGGTTAATGGCCGCATTCCGGTTATACCAACCAAAGCGATCAATCGCCTCGGCGGATAGTCTGAAGGTATCTTCATAAGACCCTTGGACAATGATCACTGTAGCTCCGAAAATCAACAATTGGGCAATCTTCCCTTGGGGTGCACGACTGGGGACAAAGATCACGGATTTAATGCCCATGGCGGCCGCGCTTCCGGCCAGCGATGAAGCCGCATTACCCGTTGAAGAACAGGCAACCGTCGGGGCCTTTTCTTCCACTGCTCTAATCACGGCGATGATCGAAGCCCGATCTTTCAAGGACGCCGTCGGATTCTGTCCGTCATCTTTAATATACAGGTTACTCATCCCTAGACTTTTTCCCAGTCCTAGCGGTTTATACAACGGGCTCCAGCCCACTCTCAGATGAGGCCGAGCCGACTCAGCGCCGATCGGTAAAAAAGGCAGATAGCGAAAAATTGAATAGTCTCTGGACTTTGTCACTTGCTCACGAGTCGTCAGCCGGTTGATCTCCTGATAGTCATAGATGACATCCATAATGCCACCTTTTGAGCCACAAGACGGACAAGTATACGTCCCTGCTTCAGAAGGAACTTCCTTTTTACATTCAATACAACGGAGCCCTAACACATTCTTCAATTAAATCACCTCAAATTCTATTCCATACACCCTGAGCCAATTCGCGTGAACGCTCCCCTATGCCTACCTCATCGATGTGTATGAGTTTTCGATCGAGCATGCGTACTCGACCATTGATGACCGTCGTTTCCACAGACCGGCCAGAGACCCCAAAGAGAAGATGCCCTGTCCAATTGTTGGCATTCAGAGGAGTGGGTGGCACATAATCCACAACAATCACGTCCGCCCAAGCCCCTTCGACTAATTCTCCGAATTTCCCCCCAAAGAGTTCTGACGCAATTTCGGGGTTATTGCCATAAAGCATTTGGGGAACTTCGCCCCAAGCGACACTTGGATCGGCTGCAGCATGTTTATGAAGTATATTAGCGACTTTACCACTCTCAAACATGTCGCATGTATAACCATCTGTTCCAAGTCCCACTTTGACCCCTTTGTCCAGCATTTTAAGGACAGGAGTTACTCCCACTGCGTTCCCCATATTTGATTCTGGGTTATGAACAACTTGAGTCTGAGTTTCTTTAAGGATGTCGATTTCGTGATCATCGATATGCACACAGTGGATGGCAATGGTCTTCGGTCCCAGAATATCGAATTTTTGTAAACGTTCGACCACTCTCATTCCATATTTATCGAGGCAATCATCTAGATCTTCTTTACCTTCGGCAACATGAACATGAAAGCCGGCTCCAAGACTCTTCGCCGCTGCACTGCACGCAGCTAAGGTTTGATCTGATAAGGTTAACGAAGCGTGGAGTCCGAACATTCCTGCGACCATGGGATCAGGATTAGCCTGACACGCTGCTATAAAGTCGACATTTTCTTTTATACCTTCTTGGGCAATCTGATCGCCATCTCGATCGGAGACCTCGTAACAAAAAGCGGCACGAACTCCCATTTCTTTAGCAGCCTTGGCAAGGGCAGATAAGCTTCCGGTAATAGCCCTAGGACTTGCATGATGGTCGATAATCGTTGTTGTACCAGTTTTAATACACTCGATTAGCGGAGTCAGGCCGCTATAATAAACGTCTTCAATGGACAATAATTTATCGAGCTTCCACCAAAGTCCTTCTAGAATATCTCCAAAGCTTTTCGGGGCTTTACTTTTAGAATCCATGCCCCGAGCAAAGGTGCTGTAGAGATGCATATGTGTATTGATCATCCCTGGCATGATCAACTTTCCTTGAGCATCGATAAACTCCGCATCTGGGAACCGCGCTTGCAAATCTTGGGTTGAACCCATTTCAATGATCTTGGTATCTTGAATTAGAACGCCACCCTTTGGAATGACCTGATTACTTTTACCTAAGGTCAAAACTGTACCATTTCCGATTAATAGCATCTACTTCACCCTTTCTGAATAAATTTAAGAAGCTCCTAGGAACTTATCCGACTTGAACTTTAGGCGGTTCATCCCGCTGACTATTGACAGCTCCGGAAGGTCGGACTAAGTTAATAGCCTTTACGAAACACATCGCCCGACAAATACCACACCCTATACACTTGTTCATTATAACCTGAGGAAGCCCTTCCCTCCAAATAATGGCATCGTTTCCACCAGTACGACAAGCCGTTAAGCAGATTCCACAGCCATTACATACTTCGGTCTGGATTTGAGACACCACTTGAATACCCCTCGGGAGCTGGGAATGTTCTACTAAGTACGGGAGGGATCGTCCAATAACCTCTGTTATACTTTGGAAACCCTTTTCTTCCATCCAACGTCCTAAACCAGAACGCAGCTCGTGAATAATTCCTATCCCGAAACGCAAAACGGCGGTACAAATTTGCAAGGTACTTGCGCCTAGAAGCAGGAATTCAGCACCATCCTGCCATGTGGTAATTCCACCACTCGAGGCAATATCTAGATCGACGTTTTGGGCAATCTCCGCCGTACAGCGTAAAGCAATGGGCTTCAAGGCAGGGCCAGAGAGTCCACCATACGTCGATACCCCTGCTACATTGGGATAGGGAATCAAGGTATCCAAGTTAACTCCGGTAATGCTTTTTATCGTGTTTATCGCACACACTCCGTCCGCGCCACCACGTTCTACCGCAACTGCAGTAGCAATGATATCGGAATCTTGTGCAGATAATTTAATAACAACGGGAACGTCTCCAGCTGCTTCCTTCACCCAACGAGCGATTTGCTCCGTTCCAACGGGTTCTTGAACTTTAGTACACAAACCCCACTCTGCTCCATGGGGACACCAGATACTACATTCAATAATGTCCGCACCCGCAGCGACAAATCTTTTCGCCAACGATTGCCAATCTTCCTTCGTGCTGGCCATGATACTAGGAATCACAACTTTATTGGGGAAACGTTTTTTTAAGGTAACCACCATTTGTTCCATAAATTCCACCGAATGTTCAGAGACGAGATCAATATTTTGCAAACCTATAAATGCCCCACTTTGTTCAATCCGCATAACTAAGGGGAAAACTCGACTTACAACACTAGAATCTACTGCAACGGTCTTTAGAACTGCCCCAGCCCACCCAGCGTCGAAAGCTTCTATCAAGAGATCGAGCTGATCTGTGCTGGGAGAAGGAGCTAATACAAAGGGATTCTCCAGTTTTAATCCGCAAAACTCAACGGATAAATCGACAGTCATTCCCTAAAACCCCTTCACTGTACCAGATTTGACAGGTTAAAAGTGGCCGGTAAGGGTGATTCATGAATTGTCCCTACCCTACACACTAGTCGTGAAAAGGTGGGAAAGGACTCTTTCCCACCTAGTTTTTCTTAGGATATCATGCCAGCATTGTCTTTAAGATCCTCGATATCTCCTGCGCCTTTGCTGCCATTAAAGAAAGCATTTAAGGCAATGGCCGTGATTGAACCTAAGGTAATTCCACTATGCATGATGGTCTGACTCCACGATGGGAATTCTTTAAAGAAGTTTGGAGCTACTACTGGGATCAGGCCAATTCCAATACTAATAGCGACAATGAAAATGTTATTGACGTTTTTATCGAAGTCTACTTTAGCAAGAGTCTTAATTCCACTGGCAGCTACAATTCCAAACATAGCGATTCCAGCTCCCCCAAGTACTGGGACAGGTAGGGATGCAATAATTGTTGCCATCTTAGGGAATAGACCTAAGACAACTAAGATTAAACCCGACGTCGCGACAACGTAACGACTCTTGACCCCAGTTAAACCGACCAATCCGACGTTCTGAGCAAAGGCCGTGTACGGGAAGGCGTTGAAGATACCGCCGAGTGAAGTGGCTAATCCATCCGCTCTTAATCCAGCAGTAAGTTCCTTTTCACCGATTTTCTTGCCGACCATCTCACCAATGGCCAGAAAATCTCCAGTTGACTCAACCATAACCACCAACATAACAAGAATCATGGCGACGATTGAACCGATTTCAAATGTAGGATATCCGAAGAAAAAGGGCGTATCAATACCAATCCAAGGTGCAGAAGCAACTCCCGAAAAGTTTACAAGACCTAAGGGTATAGCTACTACAAGACCGACGAGTAAACCCAGCAAAACAGCAATGTGTGAAACGAAGCCTTTGAAAAATCTATTAATTAAGAGAATGGCCAACAGCACAATTGCTGCAACAAATATGAACGTTAACGAGCCATATTGTTTGTTTCCCACTCCGCCTGCAGCCCAGTTAACACCTACTGGCAAGAGGGAAACTCCGATGATCGTGATAATGCTCCCCGTAACAATCGGCGGGAAAAAGCGAATCAGCTTACTAAAGTACGGTGCCGCTAAAAAGGTAAATATCCCAGCTACTATGACGGATCCAAAGATTAGTGGCATACCACCACTCTTGGCCATGATAACCATAGGCGTAACTGCAGCGAAGGTAACCCCTTGGATAACAGGGATCTTAATTCCGATTTTCCAGATTCCTAAGGTTTGGAGTAGGGTTGCGATACCGCATGTGAACAAGTCAGCGTTAATCAAAAAGGCGGTTTGTGCTTGTGTTAAACCAGCAGCAGCTGCGATGATCAAAGGGACAGCAACCGCTCCAGCATACATCGCCAGCACGTGTTGTAACCCATACAGGAAAAGCTTCGGAGCAGGCAGAATCTCATCAACAGGTGCAACAACATTTTTTGTAGTAGCCATTATTTTTGTTCCTCCTTATTTTTACATGGAATAATCTAACGCTAGCCCCTTTCCACCTCCTCGCTCTAGAATCCTAAGAGAAATTACATTTAGACTGGATAGCCAAATATATAGCAAGATTCGTGCCAATCCAATGAAAACCGCCAAGTTCGCCTATTATAAGGTTTTTTCCGAGTATCACACCAATCATTTTTATCAAAGTGATAAAAAGTTTGATATCAATTTAACAACTCGGAATATTTCATACAGAATTTATTAATACAGGTGCATTATACCTCCCCCCTCGCCTTACTTATCATTTTGATAAATAAGCTTATCAATACAATAACCTCTGCATATGATGCACTACTTAGGCTCCAATTACAGAGAAAATAGTTAGTACTAGAAAATAAAATCATTGAAACCAATTATGTATAACGATTTACAGCTGCAATACTTCTGCTAAAAATGGTTATTACCCACTTATGAGGCACCTTTAAACCATGAAAAAAAGAGAGATCAAGGTTTTTCTTGACCTCTCTAACTATGCGCAATTTTTTAGATTTTATACAAATAACCGTATTTTTTTATGACTGTCCAAACAAAGGCCGCTATAGAATCATCGATTGGCACATCTGTTTTACCCGACTCATCAAACTTGACCGTGCTGATTTCTCCCGCCAGGCGAAGCTTGACCACTACCTCTGCCCCATCCTCCACGACGAGGAAGCCTGAGTTAGGACTATCCTGAAAGTCTTTTTCACTCCAGAATAAGGTTAATTTAACCTTGTACGGCTCACTAGAATACGGGCAGAAGGTCGCACAGTTTCCGCAAACATTACACATTCCGTCCACGTGTAGGATCTGATTCATATTAGTTAAGCCTTTACCATTAACCGGAATCATCACGTTAGCACGGTTTGGGCAAACCTCAGCACAGATATTACACACTTTGTTACACTCTAAGCAGCGGTCGGATTCTAGTTTGTGATCGGCGACCGGTTTCATAACACCTTTCTTTTCAGCAATTTCTAACAACTGCTTTTCAGTATTAAACGAGATCTTGGAGGTAAACTCTTGTTTAAATTCAAGCTGTTCTTTTTTCTGTATTGCTTTGGCCACGATTGTTCCGTGCTTAGCTGCTCCAACCACTGTCCAAGGCCCAACCAGCGCATCTCCCCCGATAAAGACATTTTCTACACTGGTTTCTAGGGTTTCCTCGTTAACGCGAATAACCCCTTTTTCCCGTACTTCGATTCCATTGCTCTTTAACAGATCATAATCGATCAGTTCCCCAATGGCTGATAAAACGGTATCAATCGGCATCTCATCAAACTCACCATCCTTGGCTACAGGACTCCTTCGCCCAGACGCATCTGGTTGCCCTAGCTCCATCTTCTGACATTTTAAAATACCCTCGGTCAAAGAGACAGGCGCAAGCAGTTCCTTGAAAATAACCCCATCTTCGAGCGCATAGTGCAACTCTTCTTTGTCTGCTGGCATGTAGTCTTTTGTCCGGCGATAAACGATATAGACATTCTCAACGCCTTTCACCCTCAGAGCTGCTCGAGCTGAATCCATCGCCGAATTGCCGCCTCCGACCACAGCCACGTTTTTGCCGACCTTGAGGGCATCTTTGTTCGCATTAAAAGTCTCTAAGAAGGGAATTGCTCCCATCACACGCTCGGTATCTCCTTTAATTGATAGATCGTTGGTCTTTCCAGCACCAATAGCTAGAAAAACATACTTAAAGCCTTTAGCTTTATATTCAGCCACCGAGACGTTCGGATCAACCCCAAATTCGAACTTAACCCCCATTTTCTCGATCAGCTTAATGTCTTTACTGATTGCTTCTCTCGAAATTCTGAAGTCCGGAATCACATATTCGACCGTACCGCCCGCTTTCTCTCGTTTATCAAAAACAGTGACCTCTATACCCCCTTTGGCAAGGAAATAGGCGGCCGCCAGTCCAGCTGGACCTGCTCCAATTACAGCTACTTTGGCTTTCGACTCAGGCTTCAAGGCAGGGATCTTCTGCATATAGGCATCAAATCCTTTTTCTGCAGCCACCAATTTCTGCCCACGGATATGAACAGACTCATCATAGTCCAAACGAGTACACTTCGTCATACAATTATGGGTACAAATCGTCCCAGTAATGAAGGGGAATGGGTTTTTGGACACGATCACGTCAAACGCTTCCTCATAACGCTCTTCCCCGACTAGGCGAAGATACTCCGGAACATCCTGTTCAATAGGACATCCAACCGTACAAGGAGCAATAAAGCAATCCAAGATAGGCAGCTTGAGCTCTGTTTTACGATTGATCACATCTCTCTTTTCTTTGAGATGATTGGCATCGTCAAACGAACTTTCAGCGAGGGCCTCTAATTTTTCCATATCAAGTTTACTAGACACTTGATTGTCCATCAGCGGGTCTAAGAGATCCGCCATTTGTTTAAAGCGCATATAAGCTCCAGGCTTAAGCAGGGTTGTAGCCACAGTAATTGGCTGGATTCCCGTCTCAAAGATTCGCTCAATATTAAAGGCATCCGCTCCACCTGAGTACGAGATTTTGAGATCCCCCTGGAACTCAGAAGCCAATTTGTAGGCTAGATTAATCGTTAACGGATAAAGCGCTCGACCTGACATATACATTTCATCGCCCGGCAATTCGGACTTCGTAATCTTCACGGGCAAGGTGTTGGACATCTTGACACCAAAGTCTTTTTTATGGTCTGCTGCGAAGGCTTTGAGACGTTTCAGCATTTCCACGCCGTCCTTAAACTGGAGATCATGAGTAAAGGATTCTTCCTTAAGGGAAATGTACTTGTATCCCATTTTATCGAAGGTGTTTCTCACATACTCATAGCCCAGAAGCGTCGGATTCATCTTGACAAATGTATGAAGCTTCTTTTCGCTGAGCAGATATTTTATGATGGCTTCGATTTCCGCGGGTGGACAGCCGTGCATGGTCGATAAGGTGATGGATGTGCAGATATTAGGTGAAATCTGTTCAATAAAGGCACGATCAATCTTCTCGAACTGATCGACATTTTCAAGTAGAGAAGCAAGACACTCCTTAAAAATAGCGGTTTCTGAAGCATCTTTAAGGCCTTCCACAAATTGATCGACTTTAGGTGACTGAATCCCCTTCAGATCATACCCCACACTCATGTTGAACATAAAGCGTCGATCACTTTGGTTAAAGAACTCCTTTTGTAACACATGCAACGCAAACCACGCTTTGACATACTCGTTAAAGGCACCCATGATCGGAAGCTCTGTCGACCATTCCGTGTTATAGCATTCATCCTCGGCCAGGATACAGGGTTTAGGAATTTCTAACTCATCCATAATTTGAACGGATTTCAACTCAAAGAACCGACTACCACTAAGATAGGAAGCAATAATGTTTTGGGCTAGTTGTGTATGTGGGCCAGCTGCCGGTCCTACTGGAGTTTCCATGGTTTCACCAAAGAGCTGAATTTGCTGGTCGTTAGTTTTCTTAAAGAACTTTACTTCAGAAATACCGAAAATAGTTTGAGTTAGTTTATATTCCTCGAGCATCCAATTAACCAGTTTGTTAAAGGGAATTTGCACCATCTTGTCACTCATCATAATTATTGTCCCTCAATTCTTTCGTTTTGTTGTTTATAATGAGGGCTATCCACACAGGTGCAAATATGCCCGTCTAATGACTTTTCAGCAGCTTTTAAGATGCTCTGATAGCCAGTACAGCGGCAGAGATGACCCGAGAGTTCTCGTTTTAGTTCTTCACGAGTATACTCTTTGCCACTCTCAGTCAAAGCTGTGGTGGTTAAGACTAGACCAGGAGTACAAAAGCCACACTGCACAGCTCCTTCATCGACATACGCCTTTTGCACCTCTGAGAGTTCCCCACTTTTTGAAGCGATACCCTCAATGGTCGTTATCGCCTTACCGTCCGCCCAAACAGCCAGATAGATACAAGAATCAAACGGAATCCCGTCAATCAGCACACTACACGCGCCACATTCGCCAACCCCGCACCCTTTTTTTGCCCCCGTGTACCCTAAGTGATTTCTCAACAGCTCTAACAACGATTCACGAATATCTACTTCTATATTAAAGGCTTTACCATTGACCGAAAATGCTATTCGTTTAAACAAGTTCAACACCCCCTGCGTTGACAATGGCTATTTTCAAGGCTCTTTGCACGAGTTCTTCCACCAGATGTTCGCGATATTCTTTTGACGCTCGCCAAGACGTTCGTGCTTTTGCAGATTTCACTGCTAATTGACCGATCTCCGCCACCGTCTCCACTGAAACATCTTTTCCTTTAGCATACGCTTCCGCCTCGAGACACCTTAGTGGAGTCGGACCCGCTACCCCCAGGCCAATTCTAACTTCGTCAAATATTTTGCCTTGTAGTTTGCAAATGACTGCGACACCAAGCGTAGCAATATCCATGGCTTCACGCATGGCAAACTTAATATACTGCCCGCCGAAGCCCTGATAATCTTCTGGGGAAATACGAATTTCCGTGAGAACTTCTCCATATTTTAGGTCCACTTTGCCCGGCCCAAGGTAAAACTCTTGGATCGGAACAATGCGTTCCCCTTCATTATTTACTAATTTCAGCTGGACATTTAGTGCAAACAACGAGGATGCACTGTCTCCAGAAGTTGCCCCGCTACAAACATTTCCACCAATCGTGGCAATATTTCTGATTTGCGGCCCCCCCATCGAGATGGCCGCTTCGGTTAAAATCGGGATCAATTCCCGTATGATAGGATCATTAAAAACACGATCAAAGGTAGCCATCGCACCTATGACAATCGTCCCATCCTCAGCTTTCCGGATGATTTCCAGAGATTTTATCTTGCGAAGACTGAGGAGCTCAGCGTCCTCAGACTTTCCATGCATCTTGATCAATACGTCCGTTCCACCCGCAATGAGTTCCAAATTGGGTTTTTCCGCAAGGAGCGCTGTCGCTTCAGCGATGGTTTCCGCATCATAATATCCAATAATATTGTACATCTCATCACCGCCTTCCTAGATTAATCCAGCATTTTTGAAACCTTCAAAGACCCGTTGTGGATTCATTGGCAACCGATTAAAGGCAACACCCGTCGCATCCAAGACGGCGTTACGAATTGCAGGAGCAGGGGTTATCGTCGGAGGTTCCCCCAGAGATTTAACACCAAAAGGTCCGGTTGGTTCATACGCTTCTACGAAGGCTACGCCAATATCCGGAGTATCCATAATGGTGGGTAATTTATAGTCTAGTAAATTGTTGTTGAGGGGTTTCCCTGTGACTGCATCGAAGAGCATTTGCTCGGATAGTGCGTAACCAATCCCCATGCTGACCCCACCGTGCACTTGTCCCTCGGCCATTTGTGGATTGACGATCGTCCCCGAATCATGAACATTAAAGATTTCTAGGACTTCAATTTTCCCAGTCTTGATGTCAACTTCCACCTCTGCAAAGGTCACCCCAAAGGGGATGGCATTAATACGAGCATTGTTGGAAATATCACTCGTGATAGGCTTAGCAAGAACGCGGTCATAGTAAGACTGCATAGCAACCTCTTCGAGCGTCAAGACGCTTTCACCGGAATGCTTATAGACAATTTTTCGATCCAAGAGCTCAAGCTTGTCTACTGGAATATCCGTCATGTGCGCTGCGAAACCGAGAATTTTCCCTTTAACTTCGAGCGCTGCCTTTTCAACTGCCATTCCTGAAACATAGGTCTGTCTCGAAGCGTAACACCCCGTATCAAATGGGGTAATATCCGTGTCTTGAGTTGAGTGAACATGCACCATGTCCATGGGGAGTCCCAGCACTTCTGCTACCATCTGACCAAAAACCGTGTCACTCCCCTGCCCTGTATCCGTAGCCCCAATTTGCAGTTGTACAGAGCCATCTTGGTTTAAGACAATTCGCGCCCCTGCCAATTCTAAAGCCACTGGGTATGTTCCAGAGGCATAACTGAAGCATGCCATGCCCACGCCTCGCACTTTATCTCCACTCTGTTCTTTGTAGAGGGCCTTTTTCTCGTCCCACTTAATTAAGGCCTTTCCCTTATCAATGCACTCACGTATACCACAGCTCGTAATCTTGTTTTTACTGATAGGATCTACATACCCAACTTTCACTAAGTTCTTCCGGCGGATCTCGATAGGGTCCATATTCAATCGTTTCGCAATATCTTCAAGATGGGATTCAAAGGCATAAAATATTTGCGGGCACCCATATCCGCGCATTGCTCCAGCGACAGGCAGGTTCGTGTAAACCGTCATTGGCTCATATTTCAGCGCCTTCGTTGGATAAAGATATCGGAATTTTCCCCCTGCGCTGCCCGCAATAGAATGACCATGCGAGGCGTAGGCCCCTGTATTAGAGACGGCAGAAATATGAATTCCGATGAGTTTACCATCCTGATTGATGCCAGTTTTGATTTTAAATTTGAAGGCATGACGCGTCCGCGTGTCAACCATAGTTTCTTCCCGACTGAGTTCAATTTTCACTGGCCTTCCGCCCACAGCTAAGGTCATCGCAGCGTTTAAAGGCTCGATACAAACATCTTGCTTGTTGCCAAACCCTCCGCCGACAAACGGTTTGATCACGCGCACTCTACCCCAGGGAAGTCCCAGCGATTGAGCAACCACCCGTCGCACAATTTGTGGAATCTGAGTCGAGGTGACAATCACGATTCGCCCGTCGGAATCTTGATAGGCATAGGATGTCTGATTTTCCATATGACAATGCTGTACTATGCTTGTCTCATACTCACCTTCAAAGACATGGTCTGATTCTTTAAAGGCTTCTTCCACATCCCCTATGGCAAACCCACCCGACGCTAGGATATTTCGCTCCCGCCCTTCATGAATCAACGGAGCACCTTCTTTAAGCGCAGCATCCGTGCTTGTTAACGCTTCCAGAACCTCGTATTCAACCTTAATTAACTTTAAAGCCTTTTCAGCGATCAGTTCATCCGTCGCCACCACAGCCGCTATTTCGTCTCCCACAAAACGAGCTTTTTTCGTCAAAATATGACGGTCCTCAACATCCCGATGACCTGGATCTAGAGAATAGGGATGTCCTGCCGTGCCAAATTTTATACGGTCCGGCTCGCATTCCGCCTCACACTCCGTCTCTGTACGATCATCGACATAACCAGGCAAGGACGTAGCATAATTAATTCTAGGTAAGTCTTTATACGTTAATACTGCCTCCACGCCAGGCAAAGCCCTGGCCAAACTAACATCAATAGATTTAATAATCGCATGCGCATGCGGGCTGTGCAGGATTTTTCCCACTAACATATCTCTCTCAGGAAAATCGTCCGTATATTTAGCCTTACCTGTAACCTTGGCGATAGCATCTACTTTGCTAACGCTTTTTCCCACCACTGTGTAAGCCATTAAATATTCCCCTCCATCCCGACATTTAGTGCGACTCCTACTTCTACAGGCAGGAGTGGTACCATATCACTTCATTTCTATGCCACTCTTAAGTGCCATAGAGAGTGCGAAGTTTATCACCTCTACTTAGTATGTCTTTATACCTGTGCAAAATTCATGCCAACCAGCTAGAATGCCGAAAAGTCGCTTAATTACGGACTTCTTACCTTAGAAACTCAATGGCACCCTATCAAAACGAGAAATATATCACACGAACTTCACCTAATAATAGCTATCTTCGTGTTTATCGATACGATAATATATTATCAAAATGATAATTATATCCATGTCGAAAACATGTCCTCAAAGCATTATGCCCAGACATCATGATTTAACTACGATTAATGAATGTTATAGCGTGCTAGTTTTCGGTAAAGCGTGGCCATCCCAATTCCCAAGGCCTTCGCCGCCCGTTCTTTTCCCCGAACACTATCTTCGGATGTTTGGAGGCAACGAAGAATGGCCTCCCTCTCAATATTCTCCAGATTGAACCCGTCTAAATCCTCGGACATTTCGGACTGCTTCAGTCTAGGAGATAGATGGTCCTCGGTTAACGTTGAATCTTCCGTTAAACTCATCGCATATTCGAGAATATTCTGAAGTTCACGAACATTGCCAAGCCACGAATACTCGCGTAGCCTTTGCCGAAAGCCATCTGATAAAAACTGGACATTCTTATTGAGTTGTTGATTGTAGACCTGTATAAAATACTCGCATAACACGGTCAAGTCCTCTTTTCGTTCTCGTAAAGGCTTGATAACCATAGGAATGACGTTGATACGGTAATATAAATCTTCTCGGAATTCCCCCTTGGCCATCATTTCCTCAAGATTACGATGCGTTGCCGCGATCACCCGGACATCGACCGCGGTTGGAGTTATTCCTCCAATTCGTTCCACTTGACGTTCTTGTAAAACTCTGAGAATCTTCGCCTGTAAAAACAAGGGCATATCTCCGATTTCATCCAGAAAAAGTGTGCCTTTATTGGCCAATTCAATTTTGCCAATTTTGCCCCCTTTACGTGCTCCAGTAAATGCACCATCTTCATAGCCAAACAGTTCACTTTCTAGTAACGCTTCAGGAATGGCCGTACAGTTGATCGCCATAAACATCCCCTGGTGCCTAGGACTGAGATTATGAATCGCGCGAGCCAACATCTCTTTACCTGTTCCACTTTCCCCTCGAATCAACACCGTCGACTTGCCTCCAGCAATGACTTTAGCCCGCTCGCGAATTTCACACATTGCTACACTGGTCCCCAAAATATCTTGAATCGTATACCCAGCATTTTGCTGACTGAGGCGAGTGACGATTTGGCTGATTTCATCAAACGGTCGAAGGATCACAGCAATACTCTTTATTCCCTCTTCACTATCGATGGGCAAGGCACGCAAGACCATCTGAACCCGATTCTTCTTAGTTTCGATATGCACTTCACGTTCAACAACTTCATCGACGTTTTGACCAACCTTAAGGATATCCGCCACCATTTGTGCGGTGAATAGGGAGGATAAATTGCTCCCCGGCGTCTGCAAATTAGCACTGAATAAACGCTGGGCGGACTGGTTAAAGTGGAGGATATTTCCGGTGAGATCTGCGGTTAGTAGCCCTTCGTCCAGGCAGTCAATAATCGAATTTAAATAGTGGTTAGAGGAAACAAGACCCGATAAAAACTCTTGTTCCTTAAGTTTTAAGGCAATCGTTTCGGCCATTTTAGTTAAGAAAATAAGATAGGAGTGTTGATTTTCTTCCACGAGTTTCGCTTGTGCGTCGGTAAAACAAATAAGACCTATCGCGCCAACTGCTTTGCCATCCACATTGATCGGGGAAACCACTTCATATTTTTCCGTACAATTCCCCCGCGCTTTACAAGGAGCACACAGTGGATGTTGTCCCGGTGTTTCAATGATAAACTGATGCCCCGTCCGCAGAACTTCCTGATACACATAACCTTGCCGGTCCATCGATTGACCGACACCTTTATGATATTTACCCGTCCCAGCAATACGTATCAGATTATGATCCGCGATCTCTATATCAATTTTCACAACGGTGGCAATCGCTTCGGCAATTTGTTGGGCATAATCTTTCACATCTAAGAGTTCAGCCATATTTCTCCCCCTTGAACCATTGTCCCCAATTTGAACAACTAAAATAAGTCCAGGTACACGTGCCCAGCATAATACATATACCCGACGACTAAAACATTGCCTACCAGCAGAATAGGTGCCCCGATCGCAAACTTCGTGTGCGAAGTCTTATGGTGGAAATACTTCATCCCTGTGTAGAGTCCTATCCCACCTAATGCCGCCCCCATCAAGAGTAAACTTGCTTCAGGTGTTCTCCACTGATGCCGCTTCGCTCGGCGTTTGTCTCTCCCCATCGCCATAAAAACATACCCATTCCAGAGGGCGTAGATTACCAAAAATATCTTTAAACTAAGCACTCTCTACCTCCTTACTCGATGTTCGATTTTCGTAGTTCGAAACTTTTCGTGGTTCGAATATCGAACATTAAGCCACGTTATTGCCCGTTCCAACGTTGAAAAAGCGTATGTTCAATTCCAAACTGATCCAAGACTCTTCCTACCACGTGATTGACTAAATCCTCGATATCTTTCGGATGGTGATAAAATCCAGGTGAAGCAGACATAATCGTTGCACCCGCTCGTGCCAGCCGCAACATATTCTCTAAATGAATGATATTGTAAGGCATCTCACGTGGGACGACCACCAACGGGCGGCGTTCTTTCAAGGTGACTTGGGCCGCTCGAGCTAGAAGATGATCCCCAGTACCGGTCGCCATCAAACCCAACGTGTTCATCGAACACGGGATCACAACCATTCCATGGGTACGATATGAACCACTAGCCAACGAGGAAAATAGATTTGTATTTTCATGGATATGGACATTCTCCGGCAAAGCCGCGCGTTCCACTCCAGTTTCATAGGCGAGTACCTTTTCTCCGGTCGCCGACATGACTAATTCCACCTGCCAATCCATCGCAGCAAGCACCTTAATTAACGTGAGGGCATAAATTGAACCACTCGCTCCTGTCAGACCAACAATCAAATGTTTTCTCACACGACGCCTCCCTCTATTTTGCGATCTCTGCAACATCCTTAGTTTGCAGAACGGTTAACTTGTCTTTTCGAATCATACCAATTCCCAAAAAGATCACCACAGCGCCTACGCCCTGCATAAGGTGAATCTGTTCCTTCAGTAGAATAGCCGCCGTAATCACAGCTACTGCCGGTACCGCATACATATACGCCATCACGCGATTCGCCCCAATTCGGCTGATCGCATGATACCAAATAACAAGCCCGAAAGCTGTCACTAGGGCAATGGAATAAACCATAGAGCCCCATGCAAGGGGAGTTATCTCTGACCAAGTAATCGCCAGCACCCCTTTTAAGCCGATGATCAGGAAAAATATTGTACCGAATAAGGAAGCATACGTCATCGTTTTAAGTGCGGAATATTTGCGTAACATCCGTTTCGCAAGCACCGGATATAATCCCCAAACACTCGAGGCTAAAATAGCGATCAGATCTCCACGAATCACTTCCCAGCCCAAGGCCAATTTGTTCGTCCCAAAAAGCAGGACAAAGACTACGCCTACTAACGATAAAGCGCTTCCCAGCCTCCCCTTAGGCCCTAATCGCTCTTGTCCTGCTAAATAAGCAAAAATCGCGGCAAAGACTGGCGAGATGGCGAGCATTAGAGAAGCATTAGTAGCGGTGGCGTATTTTACAGACGCCATGAACAAGGTCTGATAAATAGTAATACCTATGAGCCCTAGCATCGCCAATTCCCAGCAATCCTTTAAATGGATGCGCAGGTTTTTTTCCAAAGCATACAGTAAAAGAAAAAGCAGAGGTGTCGCTCCTATAAAACGAACAACATTAAAGGTCAAGGGATCAAAACCAACCATCCCCCATTTTCCAACCGTGTAATTTGCTCCCCAAACCAAGACAACTCCCCAAAGTACCCACTCTGGAAAATTCTTTTTCGTATCCATTAGTTTCCCTCTTTCTCCTTCGCCCATACAAAAAACCCCTAGCATCAACGTAGGAGCATTCTATGATCTTTCGTATAATTAAATATTGTATCATAGAAAAATCTCCGAGAGAATATAAATGAAGATCATAATCAACTCTATAGTAACTACCATGGTAATTAAATTAAGAAACTTACCATTAATTTAGTGTTGATGCGATGATTACTCCTCTAATCACACAAATCTAATGATTGACAAACAGCTCATTCTCTCATATAATAACGCTTGTTACGCGGTCGTGGCGAAACTGGCAGACGCGCTAGATTCAGGTTCTAGTGCTCGCAAGGGCATGGAGGTTCAAGTCCTCTCGACCGCACCACTTTAAAAATTTCCGTACACACATTTATACACACATACCTGATCAAAATAAGAACCGAGGCGATATAAACCTCGGTTCTTATTTTTTATTCTTCGATATAAATACTGTCCAAACTAATGCTTAATAAGGTACGTATTGCATGGGCGATCCTCGCCGGAGTTTTGCCAAAATCATCTTCATATTCCCTGTAGCAGTCTTCCGTAAGACCGCAATAATTTGCGATCTCCTCAATACTATACCCGCTCAACTCTCTGGCGGATTGTAATGTTATCGTGAGCATATTCTGCTTCCCCTTCACTTCCCGCTTGCAAAAGAAGGTTACTACTGCATATAATCAAAAGATAAGATCCATCTTCTTCGGAAGCGTGTTTCTTAGTAAAGAAGCCCGGAACTCTTGTAGGGGTGTACGGGCTTCCTTGTTAATTCTACCTTCGCCATGCTCTTAAGTGCTCGATCTTTAATTCACTTAGTTTGACTTATGTTCCTACTCCTCTTTGGTGGTATTAAGGTTGCTTTCAGTGACTCACAATCAACCATAAAATTTACTGAAGCATGGCCTTTTGCATCTGAGTGTACAAAAAAGGTTTCCTTTCCACATAATGGACATCCCACCACACCTTTAAGATCCATTTCTAACATATCTTCCAATCTCAATCCTCCTCAGAAAATTTAAATAAGATTTACAAATTCTTTTTCTCTCGTGTTGCTCTTTATAATCATTCAAATTAATTTAAGGAAAATACGAATTTGACCAAAGCGAATTTTGATTTATTCAACACCAATAACCCCCTTGTGCGTTTTCATGATTTGAGACATTTTAACGCTGTGATCATGATGAAGTATGGAGTACCGGACAAGTTTGCCTCTCAAAGGCTAGGTCATAGCCAAGTACAAATTACCAGAGAAATCTATCAGCACGTTCTCCCGGATATGGACCGTCAGGCATCTATTGTCATCGAGGGAGTCTTTGCTAAACGAGCTGAAGACACAATGAAAACGGAGCAAGGATAACTTCCTTGGCTCCGTTTTCTGTACACACATACACACATAGGTAAAACAAGTGAATTTATTCCCATATATATGGCAACTGCCGCTACACACAACACTAAGATATCTCCAATTATTGCTATTTTACATACCTCAAGTAGGACTGTTATTTGTCTATGCTCATGATTAATTCATTTGCAATGCTTGGGCTATCCAGTCGCATGATACTTTCTTCAGCACTACCAAAACTCAAAAGATTGATACTCCCATACCATACGATTCGTTGGTCAATAACGGCATATTTCTGATGTATATTCGATTTGAAAACTAAACTTACTCCAGCGATTTCCAATAAGTCCAAGGCACCCTGCAAAGCACTCGTATTTTTGTCATTAAAATCTTCAAGCGGCCGGGTTATCACTATGACTCTCACCTTATTTTCTAAAGCAATCTTAAGGTGTTGCATCATTTGTAGAGTACGTCTCTTGGTAACAAAGGGGCTTACGATCAGGATTTCTCTGGCGGCATTGATAATATCATTCGTATAAACCGATAAGAAATTGCTCTTGTCAAAAATCACATCGATCGACTCCGGTGCACTACTTTCTCCTTTTGCTTTATACCCAATCGTAGCATACCCGTTAAGCCGTTTATGGTACATCCGTTCAAGCATCCTTACATGGATGTCCACATAATCATAAATTTGCACTTCTTTTTTATTTGCAAAAAGTCTGTGCAGCCTTCCTGCATATTGTTGCAAGGTACCTTTCCAGGATATTGGCATCACTAAAAATAACGTGTCAAGGCGTGGTTCGTCAAAGCCTTCTCCAATGTATTTTCCAGTGGCAACTAAGGTTAACGGCTTGTTGGCGGGTGTCTCTGCTATTTGTGTCATTATCTCCCTAGTTCGTTTTACTCCCATTCCACCCGTTAAAGAGATTACTTCGGGAATTCTCTCACGCAACTTTTTGGCAAGCAATTCGACATGAGCCGTTCTCTCAGTTAAGACCAGGCAGTTTCTGCCACTTTCAAAGCTTCGAATGATATCCTCTGTGATCAGTTGATTCCTAAATTCATTAACGACAATTTCAGAATACAATTCTTGAATCGAAACATCCTTTTCATTCTTATCTAGAGGGACTCGAAGCGACGTAAACCTTGGTATAACGTAATGTTCAAAGGGTCTTTTCTCTGCCTGTTTTTTTGCATCATCTTTGAATCGTATAGAACCGCATTGCATAAAGATGATCGGATGATGCCCATCTTTTCGAATAGGCGTTGCCGTTAATCCATAAACATATTTCGCATTAGAACTCTTAAGTATCTTCTCGAAGCTGAATGCTGATATATGATGACATTCATCGACGATAATCATGCCATAGTTTTTCACACAATCCTTCACTTCTCCCAGTCTGTTCAGCGATTGCATGACAGCTATATCGATGATTCCACTCAGGCTATCCTTTCCTGCACCCAATTGCCCTATCGTACTATTTACCTTTTTTCTTCCTCTCTTTTTGACTTCAATTGCGTCTGGCAAGACTTCCTTTATGGTCAAGAATTCCGTTAATCTCTTTTTCCATTGGGTAACCAAATTTACTTTATCAACGATAATAAGCGTATTAACTTTTCTCTCAGCAATCAGATTTATGGCAACCACAGTTTTCCCAAAAGCGGTTGTTCCTGAGAGCACTCCGTTATCATGTTTGAGCAATTTATCAAGTGCCTGTGGTTGTTCATCCCTCAAACTACCGTTAAATTCAACATCGATGCTTCTGCCGTGATTGGTTTCATCTATAAATTCAGGTTCAAGCTTTAGTTCTGCAAAAAAGGCCCTTACATCAGCTTCACACCCTCTCGGCAGACAGAGATAATCTTCAGTTTCGTCAGAACACGATATTATTCTAGGTATTTCAAAGATGGGCATTCGCATTGCCTGGGCCTTATAAAACTCTGGGTTATTGAAAGCCGCCAGCCGTTTTAACTGATTTAACGCTCTATGAGAAATGCCTGTTTTCAAGATAAAGAGCATATTTGCTTTGACAATTTTTATAGTCTGAGAAAAATCATTCTCTGAAAGTTTGACGGTGCTTTTTGTTTCCCAAGGTTTTTGTGGTTCTTCCTGATCATCTCTTTTTAAGATTCCAAGTTCGTTTCCAGTGCAGAGTTTTGATATGAGCATTACAACGTCATCTTCTGAGAGTTTTTGAATTTTGGCCATAAATCCCCATTGGTCATTAAAAGGCTCAAAGTTTGTATCAATAAAAACGCTGTTATTTTTACTCCTTGCTGCTTTTTGCAAGGGCAACGCAATCAAATTCCCCAAACCGCCCCTTGGCATTGTATCCTGATTAGGGAAAAACCGGTCATAGGATTTAAAGGTAATCTCATGCCTTTTGTTCATGGCGTAGGTAAGTAGTGCGCTTCCTAGTTTTCTTGCCAACATCGCGGCTATAGGGCTTTCAAAGAAAATCCAGGCATGAGCTCCATTTCCTGACCGCGAGCGTTCAATCGCTACCGGAAGATCAAATTCCGAACATACTTCTCTAAACTGGGAAATATCCTTCTGCCACTCTCCATCATCAAAATCAATGGCTAAAAAGTAACAAGTTTCATCAAGGCACAGTGGATAGATTCCCGCAACTAAATTGCCACGTCCCCGCAAATGATCGTCAATAATCTTTTCATCCAAACGGGCGTAGGCCTTATTGGAGCAAGCGGTGCATTTTACCTTTGGTTTTCTGCATAGTTCAGATTTCCATTCATTTAAACAACACGGTGTATATCCATTTGTCCCCTTCTTAATGTTTTCCCACCGTTTAGCATAAACATCGTCCCGACCTTTAAAGAGTGACCTAAATAACATAATTTTTTCCTCGGGATCAGACATGCCGTTTACGTTTGATTGTAAAGCCTCGCCTTCTGATCCATGATTAGATGCTTCTGTAAATGTATTAAGTGTAGGAAATAAGCTATCCACAGAAGTATTATCCAAACGGCCATAAGGAATAGCCCGATGTTCAGAAACACCGAGCTTAGTATTTAAATTTTCTATTTCTTCTTTTAAGTTGCTGTTTTCGAGCAACACTGCTTGATACTTTTCAAGCAGTTCTTCAAAGGTCATGATGCCACCCTTTTATTACCTTAGCCTACTCTATTATGCCCGACTCTCCTCTTATTAAGGCGTCCTTGATAATCTTAACTAAATACTGCGGCTTTGATCTATCGCCAAGATCTTTAAAAACAGCAGAAGCAGCAACTAAAGCACTTCTCACATAGACACTATTCTTTTCAAATAATTCTGTATCTAGCATGATGCCTATGCTTTCTGTATACTGGCAGATAAACGTCACGATCGTTCTAGTATTGCCCTCTCGAAAAATATGTACTTTCCATAATTCTGCCATGTATTTTGACAGAGCTTCTGCTTTTTCATTAAGTGAAAGTCTTCCCCAATTGACCTCTTTCATCTTTGACAGTACGGAAGAGGCCATAATTTCTATATCCTTAAATTCCGAATACTCAATAGAGATTCCACCTAGTACAGGCTCCGATTTTTCGATATTTATGATTCTTGGCTGGCCGGCCCAATCATATAAATCCTGAAAAGTATAATAGTGCATGCGGCATAAATGGTCAAAATCAAAATTTCCTTTTATGGGATTCTCTATTATTTCCTTTAGCCTTGTACTCGTATATTCCGCTTCTATGGTATTCAGTTTTTCATTGTCCATTACACCAAATTTATTTTTCAAAACCTCAGTATCTGGGTAAAGGTATGGGTCACGCATCCTCTCCATTCCTTTCCTCTTTCATTTTGTATCTCTCATTCAAGGTTTTGATTATGTCGTTTGTTGTGATTTCACCCCGCTTTTCTTTTTCTACAAGTTCCAAAAACTCCGGCGACGGCTCTAAACCATCAACTTTAATGATCCCTAAGGCGTAATCCCACGCCTTTTCTTTTTGTGTGCTCATATGTTTACCCTCCATTTATAATTTCTTTAATATATCAGCCAAGTACAGTTTCAAGGCTTCCCTTACAACGCCACTTTTGTCAAGATCACCTTCGGCGGTTTTAATCGTGATTGCCTTTTGCAATTTATCTGTCAAATAGTAAGAGCGCTGCTTCAATTTATCTGCATCATTCACTAATGTTTGTACAGTGCTTTTACTTTTAGTTTCTACTTCTCTTTCTTCAAATTGGCTCATTGAATACCAATTCCTTTCAATGCTGCGGATATAAATTAAACAACAAGCCCTCGCTTTAGCTATGGGGATTGTTCATACTATCATAAGTATAGCGCAGTAGTACTTTAGTGTCAAAGTACTAAGTAAGTGTCGCATTCAAGACCTTAAGACTTTCAGAGAGCTTCTTAATAAATGAGGAAGTTGCCAATCATCACCAAAAGTTTCCGGATCTCTTAAGAGCTTTGTAATCCTCGCTATTTATGTTCGCGTTTCCCAAGCAATTCGTCAGCTTCGGCTATTGTAGGGTCAAACCAGTCAGCCTTTTTCTTCAAGTAATTCTCAACCGATAATCGACTTCCTTGAACGTACTTAAGTATTTTTTGTTTTTCCCCTTCTTCTATTAGAATACGTGTGTAGACATCCTTATAAGTCTTCTTCTGGTATTCCAGTAAAAAATGATCTATAGGGGTAAACAGAGGGCCACTCATTTGGCATAGTCTGATGTTTTACAACAGATTGCTTCCGTTTAAAACATCTCATGTCCAAAGAATTCCCCTACACTTCACAGTATAGGGGAACGTGGTTACAAATATAATTGGCATGTTACAAGGCATCAGGGGCAGTGCTCAGTGCCTCTGCTTTACTGTCATTTTTGTCGATTTCCCTTTTTGTGGCGCAAATGAGATTCCAATTTGCTTTGTAAATTTGAAGTATCTACAAGCTCAGAACAGCTTTCCAGAAGGTCTATTCACCTTTTCTCTCTATAACAACTCAATTAGTTCATCTACGTTGAGACCAGCTTGCTTTAAAACACTTTTGATGACCATTGGGCTAAGTATCTCTCCCGAGTGAACGGGCACAGTTACTAAATTACTACCGAGTTTATGTAGATGATGGTGGCTACCATTTACCCTAATAACTTTAAATCCCAGTCTTTCTAGAGTAGCAACTAATACTTTGCCCGTGATCCTCGGGAGCCTACTCACGATACATGCACCCGCACTTCATCGAACTCTACATTCCCTTTCGGAACCGGCATGCCGATTAGATTTAAAGCCTCAATATGACCTTCTATCGCTTCCTGTATCCGTTCAAGGGCTTCCTTCCGATTATTGCCTTGGGTAACGCACCCCGGAAGTCCTGGTACCGTCACAACATAAACTTTTGTTTCATCGTCCCACTCAAGAATCACCTTAAAACTTTTTTCCATCATCATGACCTCCGTTAGCTTATTATTGTATCTCAATTGTAGCGTCTATCTTCTTGGAATTCTTCTGGTTCGTTGAGAGAAGCTCACCTCTATAATTGACTCCCATTATTTTACTTCCATAGTTCATATTGTAACATCATCTTTAAGGCTTGTCATTATGGGCTTTTCTAATTCAGCCAGGAAACCGTGAGAAACGGAAAATGTTCTGAGGATAGTCAAACGCTTGAAGGCTTTCGCTTCAGCCTTACGACTGGCAAATACAAGAGAGTAAATTAAATTCGCAGACAACTTGCATATCTTGTTTACTGCCAGGGGTGTCAGTTAAGACGACACCCTTTTCATCATTTGCCCTGTAGTTCTATACATAACTTAGATTTCCATTCATTTAACAGAACGGTGAATATCCATTTGTCCCCTTCTTAATAACATTTCTCAGCTCCGTTTTTTGTCTGTGTGTACACACATTTTACACACACACATAGGTAAAAGAAGTGAATTAGTGTCATGCAGTTATACAAACTAAGTATAAATAAATTTCGCTCTTCTATTTTCGTCGATTTGCTAAGCCTAGCGATGATGCGGTGTCAGGTATGACACATTCCTAGATTCAGGTTCTAGTGCTCGCAAGGGCATGGAGGTTCAAGTCCTCTCGACCGCACCATTACTGGAAATAATTGAAATACTATATAAGACCTAAAGCCTTGGTACAAGCTGATTACAGAAGATTTGCAGAGGACTGCAAAAACGTGAGGCTGAACGACAGAACAGTTAAATACTCATAAAAACCTGTAAGTATCCGTAAGTAGTCGGTCAAGATTCGGTCAAACAATCGTTAACTACTTAGTTTATTAATCCCTCACCTATTTAACATGGTGAGGGATTTTCTATTTACGTATATTTATCTCATCTCCACTGTTCTGAACTCTCTTGGCTTCAATAACTATCCTAAAGTGTTCCATTTTCAACCAACCGAACTAAGAGATCATGACCCTAGTGAGGTGTGAAAATCACCTCTTCTGACACCCCTAAAAAAGCCTTGATTTATGCAGGTTTCAGCAGTAGGCAAATACGGTAAATCGTGATGTAGACCCCTCAAATCGTTCATATCATTCAAGTTGGCATAATCTCACCCTAACGAAATTTGAACCCGTTAGAAGTCGTTTAAAACGTCAGAAGTGATGGTTTATCCATAAAACACATCTTCTGCTATATGCCCGTTATATTAATCGAACCCTTCGACGATATAAAGTATTGATATTTGTCTGAAATACACCTGTAAATGGCACTATTAACGACGATCTGCCGACGATACTTTATATAAGGAGAGATAAAGCACAGGATACCCATCTAGTGTCTGAAGTCCCTATGAGTGTATCGACCAACCTCTATGAATAATGCGTAGTAACAATCCCGTAGTGCCATATGCTTTCTATTGGCAAAGTTGCGAGAGTTTTGCATTTCGCAGACTGACCAGTTAATAATAACTTGATTTATCTTGTATGCTAAAAGGCTCTTCATACGCTTTCTCAAGTATTTCTTTTGATACATAAACCTTGTTATTAATATCAATAATCTCTGCTCTACACAATAAATGCTTGTCGATAAGTTTGTGCTTTTTTATAAGCAATTTAGCAGATTGAATATAACCATCATCAAATCCATTAGAAAATAATGTCCTTTGGATTATCCCCTTTAGCCTTGGGATATTCAACTTTAATGGTATAACACTTATTTCATCTGGAAGAATTGTCTCGTTAAAAACATCTATTATAACTTCATTAATTTCAAGCTCAAACATCCCATTATATAGCCAATCAGACAAATAACCTTTTTTATAATAGCATAGGGTACTCATAAAGGACTCTATTAAACTAAGTGGTAACCCACGTAATAACTTGGTGCTTGGCATGATATCCTCCCGATTTAGTTACTTAGGTAACATATTTACATTCCTGTAGAACGAATTACATTCGGATTATCGAAAAGTGTACATTCTCCTCACTGATGCGTTACATATCCAAACTAAGGTAGTCACCTGCTATACCTGATATTAGTTGATATCCCTTACCATCTGATAAAGTCCAACTTTCATAAATACTGCTATCACTAAATAGTTCGAGACTTAATCCATTTTCAAAATTAATAATTAAGTCTGATACAGGAGGAATAAACTGGATGTTCCTAATTTCTTTACCTATTAAGAGATTTAATAATTTTCTATATGCTTCTGTATGAGTTTTTTCAAAATCATATTCGCCACAACCAACTAATATAGTTTCGTTATCTCTTAGTCTCCACGAACACTCGATTGTTAATAATCCTCCTCCATCAAAAGTTAAAATTGGACACATTTAATTTATATCAATAGCTTTCTTTCCAATAAATTTATCTAATTCAATTTCAGACATTCAATTGTCACCTACAATCAATTTCTATATCCTTGCACCGCATTATCCTACTTAATGCGTATCTGTCTCACAGACCTAATGGAACTTGTTTATATAAATTTCCTTTTTAGCATATACAAACCATTCGCCACAATGAAAAATTTACCTTAATCCTGCTCCTTGGATTCCTATAATACGGTTTATTGCAGGTGAGACGATGCAGACTGAACATATGAAAAACTACCAAAGGACATAATACAATACCTCTCATGGCAATAAAGTTAGCTCACCAGACTAATTCCCCAATATACGCATAGAGGTTTTCTTATAAATACTTAACTTAGATAGGTTTCTAATTTCACCAATATATTTTTTGAGCAACTTGTCCTTGATAATATTTTCGACTATATCTAAGTCGCTCATGAATCCCTGAACTTGTTGCCAATTTAACTCGAAATCATTATAAGGATCAAGCACTTGTCCAAAATGTAATTGATAAGCGTTAAACATATGAACGACCCTCGTAAAAATAGTTTCGGGAATCCAAATTTCTTCTTTGTCAACTATAAAGCAAATAGGAGATTCATCTTCGAACTTATCAGTATCGTTGATCTCATAGTTATAGGTGTATTGGTATATACCAATTCTGAGACAATCATAATAACTTTCAGGGGCGTGTACGCTTGCTTGGTGGAATACTTCTCTATTTAAGTGCTCATATCATTTTACTTTAACATCAATACATGGGTTAACGGAATTCTAACAATTTTGTTAAATAAGCCCGTTCGTCCACTTTTCTGATATAGTACAAGTCTTACCACTTTGTTGAGTCCTTAAGAGAGCTTGGTCAGAATCATACGATCGAGAATACTCTGCCCATCTTTGGCTAGCTTGAACACCCTTAATAACAATCACCAATTATTTTTGAAAAATTCGTCCTGAAAGGAACTAGCTCTATGTCTTCACAATTTTTTGCAGAATCTATAAACTATTGTTGTGCGTATGGAATTATAGCAAGCTTAGTCATAAGTATTCTTATTGCTATTGCTGGAATTATTCCTTCTATTTTTGTCACAGGTGCCAATGTTATTGTATTCGGTCCTGTTAATGGCTTTATTATCTCCTGGGTCGGAGAGTTAATTGGTGCTTTGGTATCGTTCTACCTTTACAGATGGGGCTTTAAGAAGAGATTTGAACACTTGAGTGGAAAATACACTATACTAGATAGGATTGTCTCGGCAAAGGGCTTTGAAATTACCGCACTACTTTTTCAAGCAAGGCTATTGCCTTTTATTCCTTCAGGTTTTGTGACCTTAGCCGGCGCGATAAGTAATATAAATATTCTATATTTTTTAGTTGCCACTGCCCTTGGAAAACTTCCTTCTATCGCTCTTGAGGCTTTAGTAAGCTTTGATGTTATAAATATCAATACGAACTGGATAAGGTTAGCAATTACTATTTTCGCAGTCTGCACTATGTTCTTATTATTAAATTCAGGGACTCGATAACAAATCGATTGTCCGATAACTGCATTTATTAAAAGAAACGGCCATAAAAGCATCTCCTGTTGATATTGCAAAATTTTAGGCCTCTGAAAGTTGCTTATACAAAGAGTCCATAATGATAAAACCAATCTCTAAGGTCTTATGATCATCCTCTATGACCTTTCTTAATCCCCTAAAGATCGTGTCCAACCCTGCTGCTTCAGGTGGGGGTAACAGATCATTCATGGTATCGACAGAATCGACGATATCACAAATCTGATTAAGCACGGGTTCGCTGATATGGTCATATTCTTTTAAAATAGTGCAAAAGGTACAACGTCCCCTTTTATGGCTGAGGGTTGCCCCTGGAACATCAAAGGGGATACCGTCAAGGCCTTTGATATCGATCCCTTTCATTATGAACTCAAACTCTGCCTTCGGATCTATAAATTTTTTTATGAGCCAGGCACAGGCGATTCGATCGACACCAACATTTTCTCTAGTAATCCACTTCATCTTACTCTTCACCCTTTCTAGTTAAATCCTGCGCTTTTCTTTCTAGGGTCCCTTTGACTTCTATCCAGAGTGGGGACTTTAAGTAATCCTGCAATTTTATCCGGTTGTACAATGTCCATAGGGATTGAAGCTGCTTAATGCTTACCGAGTCCAGGGCGGACTTAATAATTTCCTCATATTGTTTGTTGGTCTGTTCCAAGAAATACTCAATAATTCGCTCTTCTTCCTCCATGACCAAACTCGATGTTAGCCACAGGGTTGCCTCACCGCCCATTTCCTTGATCTCTTCGGCTAACCATTCAAGGTTTTCCAGAGTCCTTTCGGAGTTGGGTAGCAGACATACAGAGTCTTGTAGAGGATAAACTCCAAGCTTCTTTAATTTTCTCCAAACAGATACTTTCGTTGCGGAGGTTTTAGATTTGGGAAGTTTGTAAACAAGCATAAACCATTTCATCGTTATCAACCCTTTACTATCATTGAAGTAGACTGGTTATCCCTCACGAAAAACCCGAATAAAAGAGCCGCAAAAACAAGAAAGATTGCTGCCATGATAAAGGCAGAGCTGTAACTGAAATACTTAACCATGATACCAGCTAGGATCGGTCCGGAGGCGTGCCCGATATCTAATATTGTACCCTGTACCCCCATCGCAGCGCCATAGTTACGAGCCTTACTTAAATCTGCGATCATCGCTGTGGTCGATGAATCGGTGATGGCCACACCCAGTCCATAAACAGCTACCAACACCATGAGTAAGTAGAAGTTACCGATTAATGTAACCGCTGCGAGTGAAACGGCAGATACTAGGAGACCTGATATAATCATTGGCTTACGTCCAAAAGTATCAGATAGTTTCCCCATGATCGGTCGAGACAATAGGGTTGTACCAGCCTGAACTGCGAAAAGAAGACCGACCTTCCCTGAATCAAGCCCTAACACAAAAATTGCATAAAGGGGTAAAAAAGTTTCCAAGGCACCTACTGCCAGGTAAGACATGGCATCCACAGCGCTAACCACGGAGATTCTGAAATCACTTAATACTTCAGTAAAACCCCGACGCATTTTCCGCAAGGCAGACAGAACCGGCTGTGCTTCTTTCGGCTTACTTTTAGAAGGAAAGTTATTTTCATTAATGCCAAACATTGCGATGAGGAGCGAAATAGCTCCGATAATCCCGACAATTAGGTACACTTCCTTGAACTCAGTGACCAACAGGATATAGCCTCCCAATAGAGGACCTAAGAGTTTCCCAGTTGTGGTCGCTGAGGCGTACCAGCCAATTTTTTCTCCCCGTTGTTTCGCAAACAGGTCCGCTACCATAGCTGCCGCAACCGGTCCGAAAATCGCTGTGGCTAAGCCGTGCAGGAACCGCACTGCGGCAAGTTGCCAGTAGGAGTTGACCAAAAGATAGAGAAAAGGAACTAAACCAAAGAAAGCCATCCCCATCAACAGGACTTTTCTACGACCCAAAATGTCCGACAAAGCACCTGATGGAGCCTTAAAGACAATTCCGGTGATAGTGGAAGCGGCTACGACAAAGCCCAACGTTGCCGGGTCAGCACCTAGACTCTGTGTAAATAAAGGGAGCAAAGGACTTCTGGCCATACTGTAACTAATCATAGCCATAAATCCGACTGTACAAAGTAGAGTAAAGGGAGATAAAAGTTTTTCTTTCATGAGAGCACCTTCTTTAGAGATTTATTATGTAACTTTGGTTACATAATAAATCATTGAGTTACCCTTGTCAATATCTCCTGCATTAGGTAGTTCAAAAACTTTCTAGCTTAAAAATAGCCTGAATTACTTCGTAATAAGTAATAAATATACCACCTCACTTACTGACAAGTCTTTGAAATTATTTGTGTTCATTAATAAAAGATTCACTTGACAATGTAACTTAAGTTACATTACAATAAATCCAAGAACAAACAACTAACTCTGGTAACAATGATTTATCTTATCTTTCAGGATTTACCAAGCGAATAAACGCAAAAAAGTAAAAATAGTAGGAGTGATTATTATGCCACCATTTAAAGAGCATTTAGAGACCAGCTTAAACCGTACTAATAAAGACTACAATGAGTTACATGATTGGATTGATAATGACCCAGAAATGAGTATAAAAATCGATCGCCACAGTCTGAATAGCTTAGCCAAAAACATTGACTATGTACGCGCTACATGGGGAGATGAAGCCGTTGCAGAATTTATCCTGCATGTAGTAGAAGACATTGAATTCCGTATGGGTGACGTGTTTAAGTATTTCGGTATCAACCCACGTATTTAAGTTTGAATCAACCCTCCTCTCATTAATTTTCTACGAGAGAGTACTCAACGTAAAATTTAGCTTTGCATAAATATTAACCCGTTTTCCTTTGAGTAAGGAAAACGGGTTAATATTCTCATAAGGGTCAGACGATAAACGTACGGGGAAGTGTAGCTAGTCCGTGTAGGTTCGGCCTCCGGACCGGCCATCACGAATTCCCGTCCACTCTTGTCATTCATAAAGTTCACGTCTATTTATCCTTTTTTATTCTCCTAAGCATAAACAAACATATTAATTGTCGATAACCTTGTAACCAGCCTCATCAATAGCCTTCGCCAGCGATGAACGCTCTGCCGCTCCTATAACTACTGCCTGTTTCTGAGCTAAATCGACTTCTGCTTGAGTTACTCCAGGAACTTTCAATAACGCCTTCTCCACTGAACTTTTGCAATGTCCACAAGTCATTCCATCGATTTTTATGACAATCCCATCTTGGGGACTCAAGGTATTTCCCCCAGAAGCTTCTTGCTTCGAATGTCCACAGCAACCCATTTTACATCGCTCCTTTTTATAATTAGATATGCTTAATATTTTGCCCCAATCGAGGCAGTGCTTAACCATCAAAGATCTCGTGATTACTGTCTTAGAAATTCATCATGTTACTTCCTGTCTTCGCTGTCCCACTACCCTTCATCCTCGCACCTTCAGAGCCGGTAACACCACTTTCGTTGGTCATCATGTTTCCTCCAGATTGACTCATGAATTCGTTCATCTGGTCAAGATTATCTTGCCCCATTAAGGCCTTAACATTCGGGTCTGAATTCATAAATTCTTGCATTGCCTTAACATCCCCTGTTTGCATGGCATCCTGCATTCCCTGTGAATTGTGAAGGTTTTGCATTTCGTTAGAATTTATAAGCTCTTGGCGCTGCTCCGGTGAAAACGTTTGCATCATGAAGCCTTGCATCTGGCCAGCCCACCCGTTCCCTGGTTGCTCGGTCGTCCCGGCTATAGCGGGTAACGCTACGAGTCCAATTGCCAGTGTTGCGGTTCCTAGAATTGCTGTAATTTTTTTGTTAAATTTCCACATTGTATATTCCTCCTAATTTTTAATCTATGTTCTACCGCATTGCAGATCTTCCATGTCCTTAGTGTAACCCAAGCTTTCGATTATCTCATGAAAAGGTTGTGAATTTCTCATGAAGAAAGGACCCTGATTTTTATTTCAGGGTCCTTTCTTTCAGAAGACGTTTAAATTTATATTGCAGCTAAGGGTTCCTTAACCAAGGGTTGTAACGCTGGATCTTTAAGCATAGCTGAGAATGTTGCTTTCATGGTTACTTTTATCAAAGCGTCTCTATACGAATAATGTTTATTAAAAATAATTAGTAAGGAAGTCCTCTGGGGAAATTGCTTTAACTGGTGACTCAGCAAAGTCTTTCAGATTGCGAGTGATGATTAACTCAATTCTCCTGCGTTTGGCACAAGTTGCTAATAAGGCATCTTCATAATCATCCATTGGCAGACTGAGTGCCTTTTCACAATCACTTTTTGTAACGTCAATAACTTCAAATATGTTGAAAAAATTAATAAGCATTTCCTTGGCTCGTCACTCGCAAATCGTGCGATTCTATGTAGAGGGAAGTAGTTTCCTGTCAAATCAAACAACACTATAATTCATAAATAATGATAATGGCAGGAAAACTATTGCTTTCACTTGCAGGTATTAATGTCAAAGATTGAATAAAGGGGGCACAATCCTAAAATGGCTGTTTTTATTCAGTGCCATATTGTTCTAATTTACGATAAAGATTACGAACGCTGATTCCGAGCATTTTAGCAGCTTGCGCCCAATTTCCGTTGGCTGTTTTTAAAGTATTCACAATGTAATTTCTTTCGATCTTTTCGAGAGTTGGATATCCTTTGATGGAACCTGATTGATGATGAAGTGAAATGCTCTCATCGTTTAGCCTTTGCTCCAAATGAGAAGTTGGCCAAACATCAACCGGGGAGATAACATGACCGTTAGCCAGGGTAACTCCTCTCTGAATTAAATGGGCTAACTCCCTTACGTTACCTGGGAAATCATGATTCAAAAGAAGTTTCTGCGTTTCAGGCGCAAGAACATGCATTGACTTCTCAAGACCCACTGAACGGAATTTCCTCAGATAAAACTCAACCAACGGGAGAATATCCTCTTTGCGTTCGCGTAAAGGGGGTACTTCAAGAGTTAAACCGTTGAGGCGGTAATATAAATCCTGTCTGAACCGGCCCTGTTTGACTTCAGCCATGAGATCCCGATTGGTTGCAGTCACAATGCGCACATCTACCGTCCTTAGCCGGTTATCCCCCACCCTTCGAAACTCTCCCGTCTCCAAAAAACGAAGGAGTTTAGCCTGCAGTGACAGTGGCATTTCCCCGATTTCATCAAGGAAAAGTGTCCCATGATCCGCAAGTTCGACCAAACCCAGTTTTTGAGCTCCTGCTCCGCTAAAAGCACCTTTTTCATGCCCGAATAATTCACTTTCCAAAAGAGCTTCAGGTATCGTCGCCGCATTTAAGGGCACATAGGCATACCCTGACCTTATGTTCCAAAGATGGAGAGCGCGGGCAATCAACTCTTTACCCACACCGGTCTCTCCTTGGATGAGAATCGCAGATTCACTCTGGGCAGCCTTTTTCGTCATTTCAAGCAGGGTTTTCATCTGAGGACTTTCCCCGATGATTTCAGGCGGGCTCTTCACCCCGTTCCAGCCGGTGCAGGCAAAAGGTGCACTTACGGACATTGTTAATCGGTGACTTTCCTTTTTCTCGTTTGCCCCTATCCACACCGTACTCAGGCGCTTGGATTACATTAGCACCTAGCATTTCCTGAGAATAATCCTCACCGAAATCAACATAGCGGGCTCCATACGGACAGGCAACCATGCAGTAACGGCAGCCGATGCAGCGATCGTAGTCAATCGCCGTAATCCCGTTTTCTAGTTGATAGGTTGCTTTGACCGGACAAACTTGGACACAGGGGGGCTATCGCATTGCATGCAGGGGCGGGGTAGGTTTACAAGAGCGAATCCAGGATAGGTTCCGATCTCGTTTTGGAGGACAACATTGTAGGTTACGCCGGGCGGGGTACGGTTTTCTGCTTTGCAGGAAACTGTACAGGTGTCACATCCGATGCACTTCTTAAGATCGATGACCATCCCCCAGCGGGGTATTTTTTTCTGATCGACTGTTTGTTCTACTGCGTTAGCGGTTTTCATTCTTTTCACTCCTTTTATCAGCAATCACCTCAACTAATATGCAATAACCGTACCAGATTATTTTCCAAGCAAAAGGTGAGCAAAGTGCCTATTGCGTCTCTAGCGAATAATAGTCATGACAAAATGTTACTGCTTATAGCATGTGCCACACCGAAATATTGAGCTAACGAATTTTCTAAAGATTAACCTTCACAATTCAAAGGTTTTGTTGCAAATTTACACAATCGACCTTTTTTGATAATGTACTATCTTCTCTAAAAATCCTATTATTATTGAGTAAATAAGTTTCTAAAATTGAAAGGAGATAAATTGAGTTATGGTAAATTATCAAAGAATTAATCCATTAAAACCTGAAGAAATTGAAAATAAAAAAGCCTATCTAATTGGTGGAGGTATCGCATCACTAGCTGCTGCTGAATACCTAATCTGCGATGGTCATATGGACGGTAAAAATATTACTATTTTAGAACAAAGAGATATTTTCGGTGGTTCTATGGACGGTTCTGGAAATGCAAAAGATGGATATGTTGCTCTTGGCGGACGAGAAATGGAAGAGCATTATGAATGCATGTGGGATTTATTCGAGAAAGTGCCATCATTAGAAGAACCTGCACGAACAGTTTTAGATGAATTTAGAGAATTAAATAATGCTGATCCTAACTACTCTAACTGTCGTGCTATTGCCAACCGTGGAGAAAAACTTGATTTTTCAAGTCTTGGGCTAGAAAAACATCATGTTAATCAACTTACTAAGTTATTTCTTGTAACAGAGGATTCTTTAGGTGCAGCTACTGTTGAACAATTTTTCGACGCTTCATTCTTCGAAACTGATATGTGGTTATATTGGAGAAGCATGTTTGCCTTCGAAAATTGGCACAGCGTTGTAGAAATGAAACGTTATATGCATCGTTTTATGCATTTAATGCCAGGAATGAGTAAACTGGAAGGATTAGTCTTCACTAAATATAATCAATACGATTCAATGATTCTTCCACTCCAAAAATTGTTAGAGTCACAAGGCGTAGTATTTGACTTTAATACACAAGTAACTGATTTAGATATAGATATAACTGCAGATAAAAAAACAGTTACAGGAATTCATTTAACTCGTAATGCTAAAAAAGAAGAACTTATTAAAACTACAGAAAATGATTTAGTCTTCTTCACGAATGGATCTATGACTGAAAATGCTACACTGGGAAATATGGATAAAGCTCCTGTATTAAATAGAAGCGAAGGTGGTTGCTGGAGTCTATGGAAAAAAATAGCCCAAAAAGATGCTTCATTCGGAAAACCAGAAGTATTCTGTGGTGATATTGATAAAACCACCTGGGAATCATATACAATAACTGCTAAAGGTCCTAAAATGAGAAAACTTATCGAGAAATTTTCAGAACGCAAAATAGCTCCACATAAAACTGTAACAGGCGGAATTATAACCGTTAAAGACTCAAACTGGTTATTAAGCCTTACTGTTAATAGACAACCTCAATTTACTAATCAACCTGATGATGTTATCGTTCTATGGGCATATGCTTTATTCCCTAACAATGAAGGTAATTTCATTGAAAAGAAAATGAGCGACTGTACTGGCAAAGAATTATTACAAGAGCTTTTATATCATCTAGGAATTGATGAAAAAGATATGCATGAGTATATTGATACATCAATTGTAATTCCTGCTATAATGCCTTATATCACAAGTCAATTTATGCCTCGTGTTAAAGGAGATAGACCACAAGTTGTACCTGAAGGTAGTACAAACCTTGCATTTTTAGGTCAATTTGCGGAAATTAAAGATGATTGTGTATTTACTGTTGAATATTCAGTTCGTTCTGCTATTATGGCTGTCTATACTTTACTTGGACTTGAAAAAAACCCACCTGAAGTATATCCTAGCCAATATGATATACGTGTTGTCGCTAATGCAGCTAAAGCAATGTATAGTGGAAGACCCTTACCAGCCGAATCCATTATTAAAAAATTATTAACTAATACAACTTTAGAAGGTTTAATTTAAATAGATATTGTTGTTAAAACCATAAAAGGGAAGTCATTTTAGACTTCCCTTTTATTATCATATTTTAATAAGGCTCTATGAATGTCTCCGCTTATTATTTTATCAAGATTATTAACGATTTCCACAGGGTCTTCAGTCATATTATTTTTTATCCAATCGATTATTATACCTGCGAAAATAATTTTATAAAAGTCTGCTATATCTTTTTTATCTTCATCTGATACCGATAAATCTTTTGCAAGTTCATTTACCACGCCTAAAATAAGATTAAATATTCCATTATATAAATGATTTTCTAAGGAATCTCTATCGATGGACTTATAAGTGTTCAAAACCATTTTTCTATTCTCGTATAAATAATTTAATATCTGCAATAAGCCTTTTTCCCACGTTTGGTAAGTCTTATTTTCACCAAGAATTTCTTTAATTTCACTTTTAAAAATCCATTCTAAAAGATCATAGATATCATGAAAATTATAATATAATGTTCGTCGATTCAAACCACATTCATTCACAACATCATTAACTGTGATTTTTGCTAGTGGTGTTATCTGCATTTGTTTTTTTAGTGACTCAGCCAAAGCCTTTTTAGTAATTTGTGACATATGTTTAACTTTTACCTCTCTTTATGCAAATTTAATTATAATTTAAATCTTTTTCAATGACAAAATCATTATACATTTTTATTTTTATAATTCAAAGGTGGCAATTTGAAGTTACAAATTATGCCGATATGTGAAAACTATTTCGTATTGTCATTCTGACCAAAGAATAAGAAAATTGCGTAACTAATATTAACTAAGGTTATACTATTGTTTTTGATTAAGGAAGGTTTTGACTTCAATTATTAAGCAACAGCTAAATACGATTTCTACCGCTACCATAACAATGGCCAATACATAAGGATCAAAATTACAGCCAATAATCAATGCTGAAATAGGAATGAGAACTGCAAATACAGTATAGCTTTTAGAGTTATACAACCATCCATATGGCAATAAATGAGCACCGAAAATCATTGCAATTACCATTAACATCTTGTCCGGAACGGTTGGGTATACCCACATAGCAATCAGTAAGTAAAGCATTTGGTTTATCGAAAATAAGACACCTAACTTCGTCAAAGGATTCCCTTTGTTCTGAAAGTCCACTTTTAAGATTTTTGAAATAACGAACGCCAGGGGTAAAAGTGGAGCTGTACAACAGAAAGTGAATAAATTCTTAGTTAATATTGGTAATGATGTTAAATGGACAATTAGAACTGCACACCAAATAACTACAGATGCTAAAATAAAATGCAGTCCTCTCTTTTGTTTTACTGCACAATCATTCCTTAACTCTTCCAGATTCATTTTTTCCTCCTTGTATGAAAAGACCATTCTTCTATCGTAATACCTTGCGGTGTTTTGCGTATTAAGAATAAACAAACTACCCTCTAGAAGTTATCCGATACTACGACAAAGGAATACCCCATCATTAAAGGTCTTAGTTTGTAAGAGATTTACTCCTGGTAAAGTCCAAAAATCTGGTGCCTTGAAAATTAAGTTTTCCAATGTCATCTTCCGCAAGTTGTCCATATTCATGACCACCTACCATAAATTCCATTCGATCTCCGCTTTCCACCTCAAACGCAATATAATATGTAGTACTGGATTGGCTGTGATGTATTCCAGTTTCCCCAGCACCATGGTGAATACTCCTTGTCGAATGAATGGACCAATATCCATTAACATAGGCTCACCCCTTTAATACTCTTAACTAAAACCCAGCAGTTTCGGATAACGTCGGATTACCGACTCATGTCGTATAATCCCTGAAAAATGTTGGGGTTTGCGACGGACATATTAATTTAGCAGTTCACTTACTTGCTTAAACTTTCCTCCCAGTCTACGCCAAGCAGTTTTCCACCCCATATCCTGCACGAACCACTATCGGCGTAGCGGCATTGCCCCTCGGCGCCCAAGTCGAAATTGAAATGATTGCCAGTCATTGCCATGAAATTATTCATATCAGTTAGGAATACGTTCACTTTCTCCACATTATCCGAGGTTAGCGATTTGGTGATTTCCTGGGTAGTAATTGCTTAACTTAATTATCTAATTCTTTTCTATATTCATTATAATCTAGATTTTAGAAGGAATTTGTGGAAGAGTGTAGAAGTATGAAAGCACTTAATTATGTGCAGGAGAAGGGAGTTTAATATGTCTAGAAAAGCTTATACTGCGGAAGGTGCAGTTTCCGTTGGACCTTATTCACATGCTGTCGAGTCTGGAGAAATGATCTACCTATCCGGACAAACCCCGATAGAATCTCAAACCGGAAAACTTATCGAGGGAGATATAGTGGATCAAACAGAGCAGTGTTTTAAAAATTTATTCAATGTATTAAAGGCGGCAGGTCGATGTGATATCAATTATCTTACCTATGCTGCAGCTATTCGTTGGCTATGAGAGGTGGGGCGGCTTTTTAGAAATAACAAACCTATTAGACCCGCAATGATTGGAAGTAGGAAAAGAACGAAAACTGCTGATGATATACCCCAAATATCAGCGATTCGGCCAATTAGAATTACAGCTAGACCACCTATCCCTCCGGCAAATCCCATTGTGAGACCTGCGGCGAGTGCTTTATTATTAGGGATGGCTTCTTGGGCTGCTACAACAGTAACTGCAAAGCTGGACAGTAATGTTGCCCCAGCAAGGCCGAGGAAGACTGTGCTCAACGTACCGTGTGTATAAAAGAAAGCAAAAAATAAAGGCGAGGAAATAATTAGGGACCCAACTATTAAACGCTTGCGCCCATATCTATCAGATATGAACCCCCCTAGGACCCCACCAACTGCTCCCGAGAAAAGCATGATTGTTAATAGGTGACTCGCGGCGATGTTAGATAAATCCTTAGACTTAAAGTAAAGTGGCAGCATTGTTAACATTCCTGTATAAGCTAAGGAACGAATAGCAATTACGCCAATTATGGCAATGATTTCACGAGATGCAGCCTTTAAGGAATGTATTACCTGAGAAAGTTCTGGCCTAGTACCCGGTGAAACATGATTACGTGGCGCAAAAAGAAGCAGTAATATGGCTACCATGATTCCAGGAATCACAGTTACGATTGTAGCGCGCAGACCATAATATTGAAATAATGGGATTAACAAAAGTGGTCCCAAAGCAAAACCAACGTTACCGAAAGCTACAAATGCAGAAAGTACAACTGCTTTGTTGTTACCACTTAAGTCATTTACCATGGTGGCAGCTTGAGGATGAAATACAGCAGTGCCTAAACCTGCCAGTGCGGCCAGCGTTACCATCAGTCCATAGTTATGGACAATTCCCGTTAAGCTAAGCATACTCCCCATCCATAATGTTCCTACATATAGGAGCCATCGTTTACCTTTTCGATCTAAAAAATAACCAAAGAAGGGTTGTGTGAAGGAAGAAGTTATGGTGAACGCAGAAATTAAAATGGCTGCTCTGGTCGCTGTAAAACCGGGAGTCATTACAACTAAAAATGGGAGTAACTGGGGAAGGTAGTTGCTATAGAGGTCATTAAGCGTATGTGCAAGTGATATTACTCCGATTTTGGGGAAATTAATATTCTGTTTATTGATCACAGGAGGACTTCCTTTCATTATTTAGTGTCTTTGATGCTAAATCCAAGTGAGTAACTAGCCAATTATTTTGATTGCCCATGTACAATTATTCTTTATTAGTTGCTAAATTCCTCCCATTCAATAAGGCTAACTGAAGAAGGATAATGTTATTAAGACAAATTCCAAATTATCCATTATATGCATATTATTGATTAACTCTGGTAAAGGAGGAAACGAGAATGGCATTTGGCAATGTAGATGGAGCTGCTTGCTGTTGTGATCACGGAAAAGGCTTTGGTTCAGGTATCGCTGCAGTTGTTATAATTATTCTTCTGCTCATAGCTATGGGTATTGTATTCTAAATTAAAGGAGGAATTATTTCTTATGTATGGAATGAATTATGGTCAAATGGGTGGAGGATGTCGCCCTCAACCTGTATGTTGCCCCCCTGTCGCGCCAGTTGCCGGTTGTGGCATCGGTGTCGGAGTTATTGCGGTTGCTATTTTAATTCTTATCGCCTTAGGTTTAATTTGCTAGAAATATTATTATTAAGGCTATCACCTCTGGTGGTGGCCTTTCTCTACATGTTCAAATAACCCATGTGAATATAGTCTTAAAACTAGCCTGCTATAACTGTATTCATCGTAGTTGAACGAGTTCACTATTTGCTAACCGATTGGGTATCTAGCAAATCTCTAATAATTAGTGAGAGTTGCTGAATGATAGTAGAAGCCCGCTCTACGAGGTTGTCTAGGAAACCTATAACCCTTATAAAACCTTCCGATAGAGTCACAGGAAGGTTTGACTCAGAGGGCTTAGTAACAATGGGATTATCGATGGATCTTTCAGGAGATTCAGCGAGAACAGGTTCATTAGAGGGCTCAGTGAACGTCCTAGTAGACTCTACCGGGCGAATAAGCTCTTTTTCATTCCAGGTAAACCCCTTTTCTTTCATAAATGCACTGCCTTTGTTGAAGAACATATTGCTGTCTGGATTATTCCAATCGTTAGTAACATCAACATGATACCACTGACTATTAATTTGAACTAAGTTCCAGACGTGATTTTCCTGCTCAGTGTTAGGTATAGAAGATCCAGTCTGTGAAAGATGCCCAGTAATAATATAGTTTTTTATACCTGCTTGATCCAACATTTTATTCATAAGCATTGCGTACCCAGTGCATACTGTTTTACCTGTAGTTAATGCGGTATAAGCTGATCTTTGCTTTAAGGTGTAGTCATAGGATACATTCTTGATGAGCCAATTATGAATAGCTTTTTCTTTAGTGACTTCGCTCATATCTGAGGATATTAAGGTTGGAACTAGCGTCTTTACTCTTTCGTCAATAAAGTCTTCCTGGGCTTTTGTCGTTAGATAAGTGACGGTGAAGTCAAGCGTTGTTTTTAGTATTGTCCCTGAAACTTTATATCCCCAACTGGTCAAAGAAGTGTTTAGGTAATCATTTGTTTGTTTAGCCTGTTCAAACACCGTAGAGAGTTCCTCAACCATTTGCTTCGAATTTCCTGTGTAGTACAACCTAAAGGTGGTTTCACGGTTCGTTAAGTCAACCTGTATAACCTTTTGAAGGTCTGTTAAATTTGTTACAGTTTGCTCCTTGGCGATTGCTTTAGAGGGAGTCATTAGGAACGTTATTGTTATTAATACAAGTAAGAGCCAATGCCATTGACAGGCAAGTTTTGATAATTTTAATAGTTTCAATTGTTTCAAGTTAAAACCGCCCTTCTTGTTTTCGATTGACTCATTCTCCCTCAATTGAAGTATACTCTTGTACTTTACACTATTTTACCGTGATTAGTTAATGTTTGCGCATTATTCTAATTGTCAATTATGACCATTGACGGAATATAACCTGTCTATTTTGTTTTGATGACCAATGGAATACACGAGTAATATGCGGTATTATTAGGTAACATGTAATAAGTTATAAAGCTTGGGAGGTAATTTAATGAGAGTATTAGTCAGAGAACCGAGCAATCAGCCTTTAAAATTGAAGGAGATTGAAGGCACTCTTGAGGACTTACAAGAGTTAGTTGGAGAGTTTATTGAGATTGTACCGATGACAGATGATATTGTGTGTATATGTAATGAGAAAGGCGAAACGCAAGGTTTAGGTAACAATTTTCACGATGATCGACATGGTTGGATCGTTGGAACTTGTGTGTTTACTTCAAGTAAAAACACTGAATTCACTTCACTTTCAGATAAGCAAATTGGATATATATCAGAATATCTCGGTTACCCAGTAGTCTGAAATGGTCTGCTCTTAAGCAATGGGTACAAGAGACGTCCTATTATCAGTTAGAATTAAATCTATTACAACCCCGCTGGCACTGCCAACGGGGTTGTAATAGTTTCAGACTCTTCACAGGTTCACCATTCAAGGATCACAGAACGGTCACAATTTTCTGCTAGTATTTGACGTATGTACATAAACAATTATGGGGAAACGAGGTTTTTATGGGTGAGCTTACGGTCTATGAGCAAATAGAAGAATTGAGATTACAAATGCAAAGAATTGCTTCTGACAAAGATCTTACCGATACCAGGGTGGTAGGGGCTAGTCAAAAGCTTGACATATTGATTAACAAGTTTTATTCAGTAAAGAAACTATGAAATGGCGTACAGTGAACTCGTCAGCTGTAGCTGACGAGTTCACTTTCCAGATACTGCATTCGACAATGGACTGCCGAATGCAGTATTTTATGCTAGGGGTTGATCATACAGATCATCCGTTGTCGTGTCGACTACTTTCACATCTCGTTTGGAAATGAGTTCACCACCGGAAGTTAAAAATATATTTTTGGTGATGATTTGATCCATGACAGCTTCAATTTGAGCCGCTGTCAAACTTGCTTTAGGTTCTGGTAAGGTTATCGTGACAGCATTACCTGAGGCGTTGTTGAAGGTCATTTTTAAAACCTTTTTAGTTGTTGCCATTAATATTCTCCTTCCTTTTCGCGACTTGCGTTAATTCCCAAGTAGGTCTTTAATTCATAATTCAAGCCCTATTACTCAGTTAAGTCGATGCGATTGTCTCTACGCACTCCAATTAAAGGGAAGTCTTGGAGCTCATAAAGGGCAACTGCCACATCATAAACATCTTGGTCTGATGCGCTTGATTTTATATTGGGGAAACTACGCTGACTTAATTTTGGGGAGCCTTGTGTTGTCAAACCAGTCTGAAAAGTCACGACTATCAAGGTGTCTTTATTGCTTGAAATAACTGGCATTTTGTTCACATCCTTTCCAAATAAGACGAACACTCTCGATACTAAAAGCAGTCTCCTACCAGCAGTAAACTGCTTTCCAATAACAGGTATTCACATAATCTCACGAGCAGGTAGAGATTGTGTGAGCTATTCCCAGCCCGAGAATGTTTGTCCTAATCTCAATATATTTGATTGACTTAGATTCTGCCACAAGTCAGGAAAAACGGGGAATGAAATCACACCAACCGTATAATCATTGGGTTAAATCTATGAAATCCGTCCAGTTACCTCCGATTGCCTCGGCAAGCCGTTTTGCCCATGTTGGACTCATTTGTCGTTTACCTCGTTCCAAATCACTGATGATATTAGCGGGGATACCTGTCTTCTCTGCTAACTCCTTTTGACTTCCAATAGCCGCCTCGAGGCGAGCTTTTCTCAGTTTATGGCCCTCATAGATCACTCTCAAAACTATAAGTCCTCCATATCTCTAATGTTAGTTAATCAAGGATTAATCTCATGATCTTTCTCTGATATAATTTAAAGCATCCTTGTCCGATTATTATATGGACAAGGATGCTTTTCGGTTCGAAACTATGTATAATTAAAACTAAACTTGGGGAGGTATCAAACCAATGTCATTTTAAGTTAAATCTTGAAATACAATGATTTTGTAGACCCTATCAGTATTTACAAATTTTAGCTAGTATCGACCGGCACCAAATAACAGAAACTAGACTTGTTAAACAAGACTTTAAAAGGAGGTTTTCTGTATGATGTGGATGAAGAAAAGCCGGAGCAGTTTATTGAGTCCAGGTTCATTAGCGATCCATGTTATCGGTATAGGTGCGGCAGTTTTGGTTGGCAAGGCTTGGGGAAGAAAATCAGACGATTTTTAAAACAAGAGCCGTCCATTTGGACGGCTTCTTTTTGTGATTGATAGAGTATAGATAGCATAGATGACTATCCGCAATTGATATTAGATATGAATCGGGTTATTGATAAAGAAGAATGGGTGAAAAGTGATGTCTAAACACAAACATGAGCATAATGAGGGTGGACACACTCACGATGTTTCAAGCCTGTCCGGTAAAAAAATATTCTGGGTAACCATACTTAATGCAACCATCACTGTCGCAGAAATAGTTGGGGGAATACTTTCTGGTAGTTTGGCCTTATTATCGGATGCTATCCATAATTTAAGTGATACTGTCGCTATTGCCCTCTCTTATTATGCAAACAAGATTGCCCAAAAACCAAAGGACTCGAAGAAAACATATGGGTATAGACGTGCTGAAATTTTATCAGCCTTCATTAATTCAGCAGTTCTTTTGGCAATCTCTATTGTGTTGATCTTTGAAGCCTTTAAACGACTAAAATCGCCCGAAAGCATCAACGGCGCACTAATGATAATCGTTGCATTGATTGGTCTTATCGCTAATTTTATATCTGTTTATCTGCTTGAAAAAGATTCCCATGAGAACTTGAATATTAAGTCCAGCTATCTTCATCTTCTAAGTGATACAGTTTCATCCGTAGGTGTCGTTGCGGGGGGTATCGCTATCCAACTATGGGGGATTGTCTGGATTGATCCTCTCATTACTGTTTTAATATCTCTTTATATTTTAAAAGCGACCTGGAAAGTTATCAGAAAAACTGTTGATATTCTCATGCAGTCCTCACCTTCACTGGATTACGAAGCCATAAAAAGGGACATTGAAGGGATTTCCAAAGTAAAAAATATTCACCATGTTCATAGTTGGATGAGTGACGAAAAAACAATTTATTTCGAAGCACATATCGATATGGAAGATATGTTATTATCAGAGGCAGAATCGATTTGTTATGAGATTGAACAATATCTAAAGGAGCACTACGATATCAATCATATAACCCTTCAAGCAGAAGTCGATAAATGCCCAGATAAGTCTATCTTCACCTTATAGAGTCAGTGAACTTATTCCACCGAAAAGTCAGATGAATACCTCATCCTCGGGCACATGCTGAAATCCTATGACGTTTTCTAATATATCATAAACTAAATTGGCTAGTACTAATCCCCCTGAATGTAGCATCAAGTGATAGCTAAGGTACTTATCAATTTTACTAAGAGACAAATAGGATCCTTGCGTCCCAAAATGAACGGAAACCTGCTGTAAATCACCCTCCATCTCAGTCAAAACACCACTATCCCTGTAATCCGATTTCCTTCGTGTGGTTATATCGTTCATCTCGTAAGTAACGGTAACCTTTATTTCGTCTAGAATTTCAGCCAGTTTCTTTACCAGCAACTGAACTTGACTATCCGCAAACGATTTGTATTGATAATATCGTTTTACTTGGATCTCCATGGGATTTCCGCCTTTTCTAGGTGGGAGCTATTTCGATATATTATATTATATATTTAATATACCTCCTTTAATTAAATATATAATATAATATAATATAAACAGCCAACGACGGCCTGATGGCTAGTCGCTGGCTGTTTGACTTATTACGAAACTCACACCCCGCTATCCTATTACTTGTCCTTTCGCTTCGAAAGAGCCACCATTTCTTGAACAGCTTCCTGAAGCGCAGCAAGCTTATAAACTCTATTCTTCTGCGTAAGCCCAATTAAATCAAATTTTTCGGCTTTGACATGGGTGAAGAGTCTCTCCATAGATGTTAGACATGTAGTAAGTCCATTACCACTCCCCCCTGCTGCAGCCACGGCTATAACAGGTTTTCCCTCAATGAAAGTCTTTTCCTTTTTCAAGGCCTCACACCGCCGTAAACGGTCAGTAAAAGCCTTTGCTGATTCACTCATTTCTCCCCAATAAACTGGAGTTATTAGAACAAAGGCATCCATGTCCGCCATTGATCCATGTAACGCTTGAAAATCATCTTGAACTTGACACTCGTGTTCGTTACGACAAGTTCCCCAACCATTACCACAGGCATGGCAACTACCTATCTTTTGCCGATTGAGGTTCACCAAAACGACTTGTGCACCGGCCTCTTCTGCTCCCATTTTGGCAGAGTTACCACAGGCAGCTGTCAAACCATCTGTGTTTGGACTACTTGTAAAAATCATTACCTTCATCTTTATCATTCCTTTTTCCATTTCAATTTAAGTATTCTAATATTGTATCAGGAAAATCATGCCCTTGGAAGCAAAAATGACTTCATAATTTTACACACCTCTTCCTAGTTGGTATACTATAATAATTGTTATATTCTAAGGGGTTTTGATTCATGAATACTATTAAAAAACGCGACGCCTATTTTGATAACCTAAAATTTCTTTTGATTGCGCTTGTTGTGATAGGTCATACGCTCGAGCCAATGACTTCTTCAGGTGTTATAAAATTTTTGTACATCCTAATCTATTTGTTTCATATGCCACTTTTTTCCTTCGTAACGGGTTATTTTAGTAAAAAATACTCACCGACTAAGCTCTTAAAAACTATTGCGATACCATATATGATATTTCAAGTATTATATTTTCTCTTTACCCGCTATATTCTAGGGGATATATTCGTCACCTTTTCTTTCTTTACGCCCTACTGGATCATGTGGTATTTGCTATCCCTGTTAGTGTGGCAGTTAGTCATACCCATGTTTGATTTTCGATATTCGATTATGGTCGTAATTCTTATTGGAATATTGGCTGGGTACGATAATAGTGTTTCTTACTTCTTTAGCCTATCACGAACAATCTACTTTTTCCCGTTCTTCCTCATGGGGTACAAGTTTAATAAGGGTTGGTTTTTTAATTTAATGCCAATTAAACCAAGGATTATCATTTCTATTCTTGGCTTACTTGGCATTTCTATCGGCGTGTACACTTTTAGCGACAGCATTGATATTAGACTTCTGTATGGAAGTTATTCTCATACCTCTATGGACCTAAACTTTTGGTATGCGGGCTTGTATAGGCTTCTGCTTTATACAATGACTACTGTTTTCTCGTTCTTTTTACTATTCATTGTTCCATCAAGGACAACTTTCTTTACAGTGTTTGGATCGAGAACACTAAATGTGTACTTACTCCATGGATTTATCATCAAATTAATGGTTGGTTATAATATCTACGCCTATTTCAGTGATAATTATAAAACGTTATCGTTGATTTTAGTCGGATTTGCCATTACTTTTATATTGTCAACCAAGTTTTTCAACTACCTTCTAAAACCACTATATTACGTGAACCTGGATAGACTGTACAGAAATAAAACTACTTAAGCATATTGTCCACATTTATCTAAAGTAAGCGTCTCTTTAAAATAATTATATTGTCGAATAATTGTAGATTATGTTGTATAATTTCGTTAGTGAAAATATACTCAATTATTGAAATCATTTAGTATTTAAGATAATATTAATCCATGCCCTATCAATATTATTTTTTTATCATTTGTGGCCTGATAGGTAAACCATTGTACTGTTGTGAAAACACAGAGAGGTTCCTATTTTGCAAGGGGGTGAATGTTCTAAGTTTGTGTAAAAAGGGATAAATACTTATTAAAAATGAGGAGGTTCTAAGATGAGCAATGGATTATTAGCCATTCTTGCTACACTACCGATCGTGGTCGTGGGAGTTTTTCTAGTTGGATTACGGTGGCCCGCAAGCAAAGCAATGCCAATCTCATATTTCACCGCATTAATACTAGCACTTTTTGTATGGAAAGTCCCAGGTGCCCAAATAGGAGCCGCAACGGTTAATGGAATTATTACGGCCGGTACACTCTTATATATTATTTTTGGCTCAATTTTGCTATTAAACACATTGCAAGAAAGTGGAGCGATTCAAGCCATTCGCAGAGGCTTCACTGGAATCACCGCCGATCGCAGAATTCAAGTGATCATTGTTGCTTGGCTCTTTGGTTCCTTTATTGAAGGGGCCTCAGGCTTCGGTACACCTGCTGCTGTTGCTGTTCCTTTGATGGTCGGACTCGGCTTCCCCGCGATGGCTGCCGTCGTTGCTGGAATGATGATTCAGAGCACCCCAGTGTCCTTCGGAGCGGTCGGAACTCCAATGCTCGTTGGAGTCAGCACAGGTCTCAAAACCCCTGAATTACAAGCTTATGCCCTATCGTTAGGCTTTACCGATTGGAATACATTCATTGGTGTTGCTATCGCAACCAAGGTTGCCTTCCTTCATTTTGCTACAGGCGCCTTAATTCCCCTCATTGTTGTGTCTTTCATGACCCGTTACTTCGGTAAAAACAAATCCTTTAGCGAAGGCCTTCAGATTTGGAAATTTGCGCTTTTTGCAGCGTTCTCCATGACAATTCCTTACCTTGCTACTGCCTATTTCATTGGACCCGAATTCCCCTCCATGGTGGGTGGCTTAACCGGTCTTGCAATTGTGATTACCGCTGCTAAGAACGGTTTCCTCATGCCTAAAGGAGTAGCATGGGATTTTGAACCCAAAGAAAATTGGGATCCCTCTTGGACTGGCACCATTGAAATTAAGGATATTGCCTCGTCCTCGAAGAGTGGTACAATGAGCGGCCTTATGGCTTGGATGCCGTATGTTCTCGTTGGCTTGTTCTTAGTCCTCACCCGACTCAGTTTCTTACCTTTCTTAGGTTGGGTCAAAGCTTGGAATGTTGTGTGGCCTAAAATTTTCGGAACAACCATCACAGCCTCTTTCCAACCTCTATATTTACCGGGTTCGGTCTTTATCGCGGTCTCCATCATTACCTTCTTCTTGCATCGAATGAACGGCACAGCATATGCTAGAGCCTGGAAAGGCTCGGCAAAAACGATGCTTGGTGCGGGTTCTGCCCTTATCTTCACCGTCCCCATGGTTCAAGTGTTCATGAATTCAGGCGGTGGCGCAGCTGGCTTCGGTAAAATGCCGATTGTCCTCGCTGAAGCTGTCGCTAATCTAGCTGGATCTGCCTGGCCCATCTTTGCTCCTTTCATTGGTGGCCTTGGCGCTTTCGTTGCTGGAAGTAACACCGTTTCCAACATGATGTTCTCCTTGTTCCAGTTCGGCGTAGGAGAACGTATTGGAGTTGATCCGACATGGATTGTTGCACTTCAAGGCATTGGGGGTGCGGCAGGAAATATCATCTGCGTCCACAATGTTGTTGCCGCTGCAGCCGTCGTTGGCCTCCTAGGAAAAGAAGGCTATGTTATCCGTAAAACATTGCTCCCCTTCGTATACTACGCTTTACTCCCAGGAGCGCTTGGTTATTCAATTCTCTATACTGCTCAAAAAGGGTTCTTCAATGCAGGAACTATTATTGCAGCACTAATTTGGGCTGCTGTTATCTATATTATTGCAACCAATAAAAGCAGACTTGCCAAGCTTCCTGTTCCCACTTCAAAGACTCTATCCAAATAACCTCCCGCAAACTAAAAATACAATCCAAAAAAACTCCTCAATTCACGCCTGTGAATTGAGGAGTTTTTCTTACTGTCTTAAAAAACAATAAATTTACCCTATTTTCAAAATATTATCTATATATATATACACTTTTAATTAGTGAATATTATTTTAATTATTGTAAATATACTGGCTTTAGTATACTATAGTTTTGTAGTGTTCTTTGTGGTCTGATGGGTAAACCATTATAACGCTCTGACCATTGGAATGGTTTGTCTGTTATAACTGTTGATGACTAACAGTAAGTTCCTATTTTGAAAGGGGTGATATTGATTATTTCAAACTAGTAAAAAGGAATGATACTTATTTTAGAGAAGAAAACAATGAGGAGGATTCTAAATGAACACAGGATTATTAGCACTTCTTGCCACACTACCTATCGTTGTCGTGGGAGTTTTCCTTGTAGGGCTGAGATGGCCAGCAAGTAAAGCCATGCCACTCTCTTATTTCACAGCATTATTGCTCGCACTTTTTGTCTGGAAAGTTCCTGGTGCGCAAATAGGAGCCGCTACTGTTAATGGAATAATTACAGCCGGCACACTCTTATATATTATTTTCGGCTCAATTTTGCTCCTAAATACCTTGCAAGAAAGTGGAGCGATTCAGGCCATTAGAAGAGGCTTCACTGGAATCACCGCCGATCGACGAATTCAAGTGATCATTGTCGCTTGGCTCTTTGGTTCCTTTATTGAAGGAGCCTCAGGCTTCGGTACACCTGCTGCTGTTGCTGTTCCTTTGATGGTCGGACTCGGCTTCCCCGCGATGGCTGCCGTCGTTGCTGGAATGATGATTCAGAGCACCCCAGTGTCCTTCGGAGCGGTCGGAACTCCAATGCTCGTTGGAGTCAGCACAGGTCTCAAAACCCCTGAATTACAAGCTTATGCCCTATCGTTAGGCTTTACCGATTGGAATACATTCATTGGTGTTGCTATCGCAACCAAGGTTGCCTTCCTTCATTTTGCTACAGGCGCCTTAATTCCCCTCATTGTTGTGTCTTTCATGACCCGTTACTTCGGTAAAAACAAATCCTTTAGCGAAGGCCTTCAGATTTGGAAATTTGCGCTTTTTGCAGCGTTCTCCATGACAATTCCTTACCTTGCTACTGCCTATTTCATTGGACCCGAATTCCCCTCCATGGTGGGTGGCTTAACCGGTCTTGCAATTGTGATTACCGCTGCTAAGAACGGTTTCCTCATGCCTAAAGGAGTAGCATGGGATTTTGAACCCAAAGAAAATTGGGATCCCTCTTGGACTGGCACCATTGAAATTAAGGATATTGCCTCGTCCTCGAAGAGTGGTACAATGAGCGGCCTTATGGCTTGGATGCCGTATGTTCTCGTTGGCTTGTTCTTAGTCCTCACCCGACTCAGTTTCTTACCTTTCTTAGGTTGGGTCAAAGCTTGGAATGTTGTGTGGCCTAAAATTTTCGGAACAACCATCACAGCCTCTTTCCAACCTCTATATTTACCGGGTTCGGTCTTTATCGCGGTCTCCATCATTACCTTCTTCTTGCATCGAATGAACGGCACAGCATATGCTAGAGCCTGGAAAGGCTCGGCAAAAACGATGCTTGGTGCGGGTTCTGCCCTTATCTTCACCGTCCCCATGGTTCAAGTGTTCATGAATTCAGGCGGTGGCGCAGCTGGCTTCGGTAAAATGCCGATTGTCCTCGCTGAAGCTGTCGCTAATCTAGCTGGATCTGCCTGGCCCATCTTTGCTCCTTTCATTGGTGGCCTTGGCGCTTTCGTTGCTGGAAGTAACACCGTTTCCAACATGATGTTCTCCTTGTTCCAGTTCGGCGTAGGAGAACGTATTGGAGTTGATCCGACATGGATTGTTGCACTTCAAGGCATTGGGGGTGCGGCAGGAAATATCATCTGCGTCCACAATGTTGTTGCCGCTGCAGCCGTCGTTGGCCTCCTAGGAAAAGAAGGCTATGTTATCCGTAAAACATTGCTCCCCTTCGTATACTACGCTTTACTCCCAGGAGCGCTTGGTTATTCAATTCTCTATACTGCTCAAAAAGGGTTCTTCAATGCAGGAACTATTATTGCAGCACTAATTTGGGCTGCTGTTATCTATATTATTGCAACCAATAAAGGACGACTTGCTAAGCTTCCTGTAGAAAAATAAAGTCTCTTATAAGCTAACACCACTATAGTTAAAGGCTCCTCAGTTTCACACTTGTGAATTGAGGAGCCTTTTGGAAATAGTCCAGTTTCCACTATACTCCCCCTCAATATAGCAAATTTCCGCATAAATTGATATAGTTACTAATTTTATGGTATACTATAACTTGATGCTGACTAGTTGCCAACTAGCCTAGGTAATATAATCGTGATAGATAATGCCTTCATAGGCATAATAAAGGAGTGAGTTCTTATGGAAGAAACTATTTTAAACGCAGTCGAAAGGACTATGGAACCTAAGCTATGTAGAGCAGCTGGCTTTACGCCCGGCGTGCTTTATGGCGATAGTGTTACAAATGCAGTTTCCGTTCAATTTGAGACGGCAGTTCTGAAAAGAGTTATTGCTGCACATGGCTGGAATGCTAAAGTATGGGTAGACTTTGGCGGCAACAGGAAATTCGGATTTATTAAGGAAGTTCAAAGGGATTCTGTTTCATCGAAAGTCATTCATATAGATGTATTCCTTGTCTCTCAAGATCACGAGGTCAAAATGATAATTCCTATCAACTTTGAAGGTCGAGATAATTTGGATAATGTACTACTTCAAGTATATAAATCCGAGATAGAAGTTACGGGGAAAGCAGTCTTAATGCCTGAATCATTCGTTGTTGACGTATCAGCTATGGTGCTGGGAGATACAATCACTTCAGCGAATTTCGATTTAGACAAACAGCTCACAATTACCGAGAACGAAAACGAAATCTATGGAATTATTACCCCTCTACCAGAAATAGTTGAGGAACCAGAAACTGTAGTTGCTGTGGAAACGGCAACAGAAACACCTGAAGCTTAAACAATTGTAATAGAAAGCAGGAGCTCTTCTTTTGAGGGGCTCCTGCTTTCATATCAACTTAAGTATGTGAAAAGAGTAAGGTACTCCTAAAGTGGAGCCTTATTCTTTTTTAGTCACAGCTTAATGTTCCTGAGCACAGTTAAATCCGCGTGTAACTGCAAAATGCTAGAAGGAACTTCTGTACTCGCTGGTCCAAAGAGCGTTGAGAATTCTCCTATTTTGTTAATTTGAGCGCAATAGCGTCAGCTAGCCACACTACATGCAATTTCCCCTGCTGTTCGAGAATTGTGCCCTCTTTGATGAGTTCTTGATTAACGGTAAATGAACAGAGACACACTCCTCTATACATTAACTCAGTTCCCGATATAAACATTTGGACTGCCTCTATAAAGTCAGCATGCTCCTGTCGTACTGAACCTGGAGGCTCAATCTTTGATAACTCTGATCTACACTTCTTGTAATGATTGACACCCATCATATATCCAAGATTATTTCTTTTAATTCTTTCAGGAGTCATTTCCTTACTATTGTCGATCGCCTCAACATCTTTGGATGTATCACTTAGCCTTTGCATAACTTCATTAATTTTCTGTGCGTACTGAATATCATCCATCATTACCATTCCCCTCTTTTCTTATTTACTCTAATAGTGAAGTAACCTTTATCACTAGGGGCTGTCATGGGTGCACAGCTTTAGAGATTCCGTACCCCTCTAGGAAGTACCAAATAGGGTGACGCACTTGTACTCCAGATCCGTGACTGATCTGGATGTTACAGGTTCCGCATTCGGTCGTGATTTCGGAAAAATCTTGCGTATGTAGCCCACTCTTGACTTTTCTAAACAAAGGCTCGCCAATTTCCATCCCTAGAGCATAGTTCTCTTCTTTGAAGCCGTAGCTACCGGATAAGCCACAACATTCACTATCCAAATCCTTCACCTGAAAGCCTGGAATTAAACGTAATAGGCGCACAACTGGAGTACCAATACCTTGTGCTTTAAGATGGCAAGGAGCATGATAGCCTACGATGTTGGTAGATATGCGAAAATCTTGACGAAGCTCCCCTTTTTCGTAAAGCTCCCACAGAAATTCAAATAAATCATACGTTTGAGGAGCAATCAACTCCGCTCCGATCCCTCCGTATTTAGTGTATTCCTGTTTTAGACTCAAGGTACAGCTTGGACAAGAAGCCACTACCGGAATTCCCTGTTCCAAATAGGGAGCGAGTAAACGCAGATTATGCAGGGCATTCACTTCTGCTTGAGCGAACTGATCGTTCGATTGTAACGGAACTCCGCAACAGCGAAAACTCGGTGTGATAACGGTATAGCCGTTATGCTCCAATACTTTTACGACGGCTTTCGCTGTAAAAGCATCATTATACGTCGCATAACAACCGGGAAAATAGACCACTTGCTTGGGATTTAAGCTGGAATGAGCCTTCCCCACAAATTTTCTGTGATAATCTGGCAACGGAGCATTTCGACCAATCCCAATGGCCTTCTCCATGAGCACTCTGACTACTTTCTTCCTCAAGACGAAATTTGTGACAGAAGGCCAGACCGTACCTAAGATTCCTAGATATTCCGCCCTCCCCAGTACTAGAGCGCGGAGCCAATAGCGCAGAGTTTTCTTGTTAGTTCCTGAAATAATTGCCTTACGACGGGCTTCCATAATCAGATCGGTAATGTTGACACTGGAAGGACAGGTGATTTCACAGGTTTTGCAATTGGAGCACAATGCCAAAGCTTTAGCCTCGAAAAAAATCCCTTCCAGGCGTAACCGTTCAGCGTCTGGCCCAGCGGCCTTCGGGCCTGGAAATAGGGGATTAACCCCTGCGACGGGGCACAGTGCAGTGCAAGCGTTACATTTTATGCAAGCGTCCAATTTCTCAGCCCAGAAAACTGCTTCCACTGCTTCTCCGCTCATCTCTACCCTTCTTTCCAATATATTTCGATGTTCTTATTAGCCAAACGAGTTCGCTTTGGCCTATAATTTACTTCCGGCTAGGTAACCAGTCGTCAGAGCGACTCCTCCACCGCAATAATCTATCCAAGGATCCCAATGGGCGAGCGTGCGCCCACATGCATAGACATTTTGCAAATAGATTTGACCATTCCTTTTGAGAGGGTGAAGCTCATTGTCTGCCTCTATACCAGTCTGCGCATAAGGTTGAGGACCTAAAAAGCCGTCCGCTGTCCAACTTTCAGGCAAGAAGAGGGGCGAATCAAAGACCCCCTCCCGAATCGTCCGTGGTCCAACCTGAAGCCCACCTCCGAATAATCCACCCGTCGCTAGGACAAAGGAATTGGCCTGTAATTGAAGAATTTTCCCCTGACTCTGGAGAGAAATACTATGGCAGCAACTATCCTGAATAACAGCCGCTTTGGCTTTTCCACACATTAAAAATTCCCCGCCTAGATCTTTAAATTTTTTTCTGAGGAATCGATAAAGATCCATCCCTACTGGAGAGGGTGGGAAAATCGTTGGCTCGACTACAGGGACCGCAAGTGATGCCAATAATTTGAGGAGTAACGGCTCAAAGGAAGCGCTTAAGCCAGGAAACACCAGAACTACTCCCTTATTTAACCCAGCCAATTCCCGAATTTTTCTGATGAAGAACCCTCTTAAAAAGTCCGTCCCCTCCTGGGATGCCCAATATCGAGCATAATCTGTGGAAAGAATACTCTTTCCGAAGCGATACTGTGGAGCAAACTTCTCCACTTGCAGGGAGCTAATTGTCACTTCAGCTTGAGGAAAGTTCAGCGACAGATTCGAAGCGAATAACCTAGGAAAAAAGTCCTTTAATCCTTGTGGGGCTATTAAGATAATTCTCCTCGCTGCTTGCAAAGGTAGAGCAGATAAGCTTTGGGGTACATACCCTGCTATACGGGTCTCCCCAAGAGGGGTTAGAACCAGTTCGTCTCTATTCCAGGAGCCTTTATAATAAGGGCATATTTCCTGCCACTTGGATATCGCTTCGCCAACTTGATCTTCTGAGATCAGAGAAAAGGGATGTCCATGTTTCTGCCTAAGAGCGTAAAAATCTCCAAAATCTATCACACCAGAAGCAAAGGAGAGACTACCAACCCCTTCGGCTACAAGCATAACTTGCCTGCCCCTCTCGGCCGCTGTTATCCCCGCAACAAGACCCGCAAGTCCTCCACCAACAATAATTCCATCCCACACCATCATTTCCTCCGATCCGTTTGGCGAGTTGCACCTTCACCAAAACGAAGCAGTCCTCCGTATATCCCTCGGGTCAACTCTGTTTCCCGCAACTGCGCCCCCCAGAGCACAGGACGGATCCCCTTCCAACGTTGATCCAGAAAGTCCAGGAGTTCTTCGCGGAACGGGGCATACTTATCTTTTTCCCGCCTCAACAAAGGCAACGCTCGATAACCACAGAAAGCACCTTGGCAGGTTCCCATGCCTAATCTGGTTTTTCGCCGAATATCCGAAAGAAAATGCACATCGTCATCCGAGACCGCCCTTTCTACTTCAGCTAAACTAACCATTTCACATTCGCACAACATCTGACCTTTCGTAGGATCTAACTCAATCTTATGTAATATGTCCTCTGCGTCCGTGCCAACTCTCTCCAGCATCTTTGAGGCCGCTCCCCAGGGCAACACCTTCTTAGCAAGCTCCATGAGAGAGGACGATATAACAGGTAAGATAGTCTCCTCAGCCGTTCGACAGGGCACGAGTTTACCCAACTTTAGGGTTACCTGATCCGCAGTTCTTTCAGCCATAAGCCGGTAAGTGGTAAACTTGCCGCCCACAATACTAACAAACCCTTCAACACCTTGTTCTTGATGATCAATCAAGGTAAACCCTCGACTCACTTCTCGACCCTTTTCCGCTGGGGAAGTCTCACTTTGAGTTTCCTTATACAGAGGTCGCACTCCAGCAAAGGCCCGAATGACCCGGAAATGTTCGATTTCTGGTAACAGACCTTCTCCCAAATTCATTAGTTTTTGAACATCTGCTACGGAAGGGACATTGTCGCCTGGGGAGTTAACTAAGTCTGAGGTTGTTCCAAAGACCGTGATGCTTTCGTGGGGAACGAAGATATCGCCATCTCCGGGTGGACGCAATCGATTAATCACCCTCTGGAATAAACGGTGGTTAAACGCTAACAACGTTCCCTTATCCGCCACGAGATCGAGCGTCATTCCAACTGTGGCAGCCAACTCTGGCGCCCAAGCTCCCGCGGCATTTACAACCACCGCGGAACTAGCAGTGAACGGTTCCCCGGTTCGCAGTAATTGTCCACACACACCTGTGATACGATTCCCTTCTCGGACCAGCTTATTGACCTGATGATAGCTTTTATAAACTCCACCGTACGCAGTTGCAGAATGGGCATTAGCCCACACCAATTTAAACCCATCCACTGCGGCATCAGGAACTTCAAACACTCTCAGTGCTTTCTTTCTTAAAAGAGGTTCCTGGGCATAGGCTTCCTGCAAAGAAATCTCTCGCACGGAAATAGAGGCTTCTGCGCATTTTTGCACCCAGTTTTCTGTGTACTCTGGATCGTCCTCAACCATTTGAACGAACCATCCTCCACATTCTACAATACAACTGGGGGCTATCCGTTTGAGAATACTATTTTCCTGGGCACATTCTGCAGCGGACAAGGGATCCTTAACTGCGTAACGAGCTCCACTATGCAAAAGCCCATGGAAGCGAGAACTTGTCCCGTGAGCTAGGTCCCCCTGTTCCAACAACAACGCAGTGACCCCACGCATGCTCAAATCACGCAGAAGTCCGACCCCAGTGGCTCCTCCACCTATAATGATCACTTCCGCCTGATAATCGACCATTTTATCTCCCCCAACTATAATAGCCGCCAAGACTGCCGGTTATAATCCCACTTTGGCCGGGATTTCTGGCGGCCTCTTGAATGAAAAACCAATTTACTCTTCATCCCAGTCTAGGGTACGTAGAACAGCTTTTTGCCATCCTCTATATAGCTTAGTACGATGTTCGCTACTCATATTCGGTTCAAACCGTTGATCTAATCGCCAACTCGCTTTCAGCTCATCCATGTCTTTCCAAAACCCGACTGCCAAACCTGCTAAATAGGCAGCACCCATCGCGGTCGTTTCAATGGCCTGTGGTCGTTCGACCGGCACCCCTAAAATGTCAGCTTGAAACTGCATCAGAAAATTATTAGTGGCTGCCCCTCCGTCAACTTTCAAGGACTTTAAATTCATCTCAGTGTCCTTTTCCATCGCCGTCAAAACATCCTTAGTCTGATAGGCCATTGCTTCCAAGGTGGCCCTCACAAGGTGTTCTTTGCTCGACCCGCGGGTTAAGCCAAAGATTGCTCCGCGGGCTCGCATATTCCAATAGGGTGCCCCAAGCCCGGTGAACGCGGGTACGACATACACCCCCGCTGTATCCTCTACCTGCTGAGCCAAGGCTTCGGAGTCCTTGGAGGCTGAAAGCAGGTTTAATCCATCTCTGAGCCACTGAATAGCTGCCCCAGCAATAAAGACACTTCCTTCTAAGGCATAGTCTACCCGTCCGTCCAGACCCCATGCAATGGTGGAAATCAAGCCGTGCTGAGAGGTGACAACGCGCTGCCCGGTGTTCATTAACATAAAGCAACCTGTACCATAGGTATTTTTCACCATGCCCGGCTCAAAACACATCTGCCCGAATAAGGCAGCCTGCTGATCTCCAGCAATCCCACTGATCGGAATTCCAAGACCCGCAAACAGGCCATAGTCTGCCTTCCCATAGATTTGACTAGAGGGCTTAACTTCTGGCAACAAAGAATCGGGAATCCCTAGTTCTCCCAGAATTTCCTGATCCCAAGACAAGGTGTGAATATTATAGAGCATCGTGCGGGAAGCATTAGAGTAGTCTGTGATATGTAATCGTCCACTGGTGAGTTTCCAAACGAGCCAAGTGTCAATGGTACCAAATAAAAGCTCACCCCGTTCAACGCGTTGACTTACTCCCTCAACATTGTCCAAGATCCACTTGATCTTAGTGCCGGAAAAATAAGCATCCGGCACTAAGCCTGTTTTAGCTCGGATTTTATCCCCCCAGCCCTTGGCCACTAAACTCTCTACCAACTCAGCGGTCCGCCGACACTGCCAGACAATAGCCGGTGCCACAGGTTCTCCGGTAATCCGGTCCCAAACGACCGTGGTTTCGCGTTGATTAGTAATTCCTACCGCTGCAATTTCCGCAATGTCTACGCCAGTTTTGGCCAACACTTCCTCAATTACCGTATATTGAGTTTGCCAAATCTGGTGAGGATCATGCTCCACCCAACCTGGTTGGGGATAATACTGCGTAAATTCTTGCTGAGATACACCCAAAATATGGCTCTTATGATCAAAAATGATAGCACGTGAACTCGTAGTCCCTTGATCTAAAGCTAAAATGTAACGTTTTTGCAAATCCGTCACTCCTTTCAGCTATTCTCTATTGATGAAGACGGTCCTTCTCCTTCTAATGTAAGGCCATACTTCACCAAATGCAAGCAAGTTGTAGAACTCTTTATTTTTAACATTTTTCTATCCCCTAGCAGGGTTTTCGAATTGTCTCACGAATGACTACTATATAGAGGTGATTTAATTTGAAGATGCAATATCTAGTCATTCCAGTCTCGGATGAAAAACGTCAACGTCTTACCTATGTATGTGATAAATTAGGTATTACGATTGAACATTTCTTTGACACTGCACTCCGTGAAGGGGAAATGGAAATACTTAGTAACGAGGCCTTAAAGCCGGGCGGTGTGTTTTGGAACGATGATGAACAAACCTTTAAGAAGGACGCTGAATAGGCGTCCTTACCCAATTAGCTTTACAATATTTTTCTATATAATATAATATACCTTGATTGTTCTTCACAATCACAAGTTTAATCCTCTAATTTAGTCAAATTCCTTCGCTGGAATACACTAAAATTCAAACTGACCGTCACAGAAAGGTGGTGAATATTTTGTCTGATATAAACCCATCTGATTTGGAGCACTTAGCCGAAACCATGGAAAAGGCTGAGAAATCCGAGAAAGCTATGAGCATGGTAAGCTTTAAGGATCTATTTACACCAGCTTTTATGACGACTTACACAGACTTTGCTAATTTTGGCGAATTGCTCCTCGTTGGTAAATTCAATGTAAACAGCTTCGAGGAATTCATGGCACTTCTAGACGAATCCTTCGATGAATTTCTGAAGAAAACAACTAAATTTCAAGGCTGGGAAGAGATGCAATCAACCGCCGTTGCTGATTATATGAAGAAACAATAATTCGAAATTTAACTATTGTAGAGAACCGATCGCTTTGGCTAATCGGTTCTTTAGAGCATTTCAAATGATCATTTCAATAATGATTGGATTTCGCATTTCTCGTATGAGAAGGAAGGAGTGAGAAAGAATGGGTGATAAAAGTCCTAACAAGAAGGAAACAAAAAAGCCAAAGCAACCAAAGAAGCCGAAATGAAGCCCACATGGCCACCCAGCTTCATGTTTAAGCCTCTATCTATCGACTCACTCAGAATCCTTCCGCCTTACCTCTAATGAGCTAAGAAAATGAGCGTGATAAAGGAGTAACCATCACAGTTACTCCTTTATCACGCTTTTTTTCATTTCGCAGAGTAGATCTCTTTAAACTTAGCGACAGCTTCCTTTATGTTAGCGTCTTTTCCCATTTCCTTCAAAGTCTCGCCCACCAATTCAATGGCTTTAACAAACATCTCCTCGGTTACATTACCCATATGACCGATTCTAAAGGCCTTCCCTGCTAAAGACGCTAAGGATCCAGCAATCACCATGCCCTTAGCCGCTAACCGGGAGCGGAACTCTGCATCATTCACGCCCTCAGGATAGAGAATACAGCTCAAGGTAGGTGCTGCAACTTCCTCAGATGCCAGTGGCTTCATCCCATAAACCCCCAAGCCTGCTCTTACAGCTCTTCCGAGGGCCAAATGGCGACGATAACGAGTAGTCAGCCCTTCCGCCATGACAATCTCCATACCTCTATTAAAGGCATAAATCATGTTAACTGGAGGAGTTGCATAGTATTTACCTGGGTCATTCATAATTGAGATCCAATTGTTAATGTCCGTATAATATCCTAAGACGCCAGGCATGGCTTCGCGGGCAGCCAATGCCTTTGGTCCAAAAGCTAAAATTGCCAGTCCCGGAGGAACTCCGATTGCTTTTTGCGAGCCAGTGAATACCACGTCCAACTTGTAATCAGGGTGTCCGTATGTTTTCTGCATATCCTCTTCGGTTGCAGCAGCTGCACATACACCGTCAAGAATAAAGAGAGCTCCAGCTTTTTTAACGACAGGAACCAGCTCTTCCAAATGAGCCATTACGCCAGTAGATGTGTCGACATGGGTAACAGTTACAGCTTTAAAGCCTCCCTCAGCCAATTTTGCTTCGACCAATTCCTTTTTAATATGCTGTCCCCACTCCGCTTGAAGAGTTTCCACCTGGATGCCGAACGCTTTCGCCAGCGGGATAAAGCGGTCACCAAAATAGCCATGGCTTATGACAAGTAATTTTTCCCCGGGAGCGACGGTATTAATAAGCGCAATCTCCATAGCCAGTGTCCCTGAGCCAGAAATTACGAAGACCTCCCCCTCGGTGTTAAATAACTTCTTGGTTAATTCAAGGCTGTTCTTGAAGATCTTTACGAACCGAGGATCTGTGTGGGCATAAGTTTCACTCGATAAAGCTTCATAAATTTCATCCACAACCGGTGTAGGTCCTGGGATGAGTAGCATTTCCTTATTAGGCATGATTTTACCCCTTCCTTCTTTAGCACCAACCATTTCAAGTATTCCCTGATGTCCACATAAATAATAGTAATATTTCAACACCAATAGTTAGGTTTCTCTTTTAATCTCTTTAATTCCTGCTTTTGTTCAAGGTTTAGATATGTATACAATTCTAGACATAAAACTAAAGCCATCACCGAGGTAGGTAATAGCTTTCAACGAGACCTCATTATTAATTCGCTAATTCGAAAGATCCTTTATGAGAGTCGTAAATAAAGACCTCTCCCGTCTCAATGGTGTAATACATGCCAATAATCTCGAGTTCTTTTCTATTCAACAGTTCAACAACATAAGGATAAGTTAACAAATGCTTGATCTGTTCAACAATGTTCATTTGCTCGGTTAGCCATTCCCTATATTCTAGATCCTTAGTTTTTCCAGTAGCTTTCATCTCGTCCATTACTCTTGTTTTAACATTTTCAGATAACTCTAACCATTTCTTAGTAGCAGGTATTTCATCTAGAACTTCTTCTGGTAAATGGATCGCCGAGCAGCCTCCGCAGTTAGAGTGCCCACAGATTATAATACTTTTTACTTTTAATATCTTGACTGCATACTCAATCGCCGACGTCGTCGCTGAAGTCCTCGAGTCGCACTCATGTGATTCCTGATATTTCGGAATAATGTTGGCAATATTTCTTACAACGAACAGTTCCCCGGGTAACGACTTCGTGATCAATTGTGGAACCACCCGTGAATCCGAACATGTGATAAACAAAGTATGAGGTTCCTGATGTCTCTTCAAACGACAAAATAGGTTCTTGTGTTCCTCATAGTCTTGTGTTCTAAACTTTATTAGTCCGGCCTTTAAATAATCCATAAGCTACCTCCATTTTTCGGTGCTATCAGTCTCATCTATTCCTCAACAAAGTCAAAGCGGATTTGTCAGCTCAAGTAAACAAGTGTGTTTTTTCACTTGAATCTCATACCGGACATAAAGTCCCCTACATGAAGAGTAGCATTATGATTATTTAATGTCAATATGGTTATTATTAATTTATCATATGTTACCTTCTTGAATTATTGTTTCTTTTTCCTATCAAGGATTCTAAAATGGTTTAAATGTCCCATAGATAGGCGTTCTATATTTTTTCCACCAATTATTCATTATGATAATTTATAATTACAAAAATATTACTTTATTGCACCATCATTTTATTAATACTTTTTTAATATTGCGAAATTTTTTCTTTGATCGGTGTAGTCTTCAGGTCGACAGTATTTTAAAGAGTCCAACAGTATGTGGTATAATTATTTCATTAAAATTTTGATTGGATGAAATAGAGGTTACTCATGAATATCTTCAAATATTCTAAACAAATAGTTACCATAAATTTCCCGGCATTAACCCATAAGAATTTCAGGATTTATTGGTTAGGTCAATGTGTTTCTTTAATCGGAACCTGGGCACAGAGCATCGGACAAACATGGCTGGTACTTTCTCTAACTGGATCACCGCTCCTCCTCGGTATTTTAGGAGCGGTTCAATTTTTACCAATCACCATTTTCTCATTGTTCGCTGGAGTTCTTATTGATCGATACCCGAAGAAACAAATAATCTTAGTTACTCAATTTATATCGATGATGTTAGCCTTTACGTTATCTGCACTAGTCTTCACACACTCTGTTACCTATGAGTATATTTTAATCTTAGCCTTAATCTTAGGTTTCTCGAATACCCTTGATATGCCTGCCAGACAGGCCTTTACTATAGAATTGGCAGGAAAAAATGATTTAATGAACGCGATCGCTTTGAATTCGGCCACCTTTAATTTAGCACGAATAGTCGGGCCCGCTATAGGGGCCTTGATCATGGCGTCCTTTGGCGCTGCATGGTGCTTCTTATTAAACGGATTCAGCTTTATGGCCGTAATCATTAGCTTGCTTAAGGTAGAAGTGACACCCTATGTAAGGAAGAAAATCTCAGATAACAATATGCTCAAAGAAATAAAGGACGGATTAAAATACGTTGCAAAAGAACCAGCTCTACTTCAAACTATCGTTATGGTTTTAATTATTGGGATTTTTGTCTTCAATTTCAACATTCTTATACCGGTTTTTACTAAAACCATCCTTCATCAGGAGGAGAAAATATACGGCCTGTTGATGTCCGCTTTAGGGGTAGGATCATTAATTGGAGCATTAATGGTTTCAGTAAAAAGCAAATCTGGTCCTAATATTAAAATTCTGCTGAGAAGTTCAATTATCGTCTCACTAACATTAATATTAATTAGTTTCACAAGAACCTACTATTATACTGCGATTTTGTTAGTCATTACTGGGATATTCAATATCTGGTTTAGCACAACTGCCAATTCGACCCTACAGATCACTTCAAAAGATGAATACAGGGGAAGAGTCATGAGCGTATATTCCTTAGTGTTTGCTGGAGCATCCCCGATAGGAAACATGTTTGCCGGTTTAACAACGGATATGTTTGGAGCTAATACAGCTTTTTTACTAAGCGGTGTCATGACTATCGTTTTAATTGCATTAGTGAGGTTATTCTTCAAGCTTAGACAAGCGTCTATTGAACCATAATTTTAAGTTTTTTATACTTTAGGTATCCTATCTGCCCCTTTATGACATAATATAAAAAGCTTTTTATATAAATTTGATAGAGGGTAGAGGCTGATGCTATGAGCGTACAACAACTTCATAACACTTCGGAAACGTCAATTTCCACGCTTCCATTTCCTGAACTGCTATTTGTTGAGGATAAGTTACAAGTCGTACTAAGTAAAGCAGATGGTCTTATTCAAGAAACCTGCATTAGTTTGTTGCAATCTGGTGGCAAAAGAATTCGACCACTCCTGACTTTATATGGTGGTATGTGTTTTGCCCCGCTAAATCCACCGATGATTCAGGCAGCTGTTGCAGCAGAGCTTATTCACATGGCATCTCTTATTCATGACGATGTTATCGATAAGTCGGCTACACGGCGTGGAATACCAACTGTCAATTCCCTCTATGGGGACCATGCAGCCATTTTGACAGGGGATTACCTCTTTGCCGAGGCCTTTAATATTCTTTCGACTCATCAATTGCTTTCCAGTATGACCTTCCTTGTCGAGGCAATTCAAGCTATGTGTGAGGGAGAAGTCAATCAGGCAAATGAGCAGTTCTCAAGTTCTGTTAGCCATCACCAGTATTTTCAACGGATTACCAAGAAGACAGGTAAGCTTCTGGCAGCCTGCTGTCAATCAGGAGCTATTCTAGCAGGGGCCTCTGCAGATGAATTGAGCCAGATGCGAGTATACGGGCTAAACATTGGCTATGCATATCAAATCACTGATGACATTTTAGATATTAGTGGTGATGCAGACACTCTTGGCAAACCAGTAGGAAGCGATCTTATGAATGGTAACATTACACTTCCGTTCCTATATCTCATGGATAACCCTATCTACGGCAGCTGGCTCAAGGAAATTCTAAACACACGAAAGCTTACACGCCAAGGTATTCAAAGCATCAAAGAAGCTCTAGTTTCCTCAGGATGCCTCGATCAATCTTATGCAACCGCTACTAACTGTATTTGTAACGCAAAAGAAAGCTTGGATAAACTTCCTAGAAGCCCTTATCGAACAACCCTTGTAGATTTAGCAGATTCTATCTTGCAACGTACAACTTAAAGAACCTTGATCTTTCGCAATTTACAACACATCCAATAGAGTAGGCTAACTCCGAGACCACTCTCTCTTAACAGTTTCTTCGTAATGGACCGAATATCTCGGTCCTTACCCTTTTCATCGGACAGGTACATGGCTAAGAGTCCTTGAACGGCCGCTTGATGGAACTTTGGATAATCCAACTGCGCTGCTTGAGCTAAAGAATTTTTTACAAACAGTTGTAGTCGTTCACTAATCATCTCCGTATGATCGTAATACGCCACAAAATTCAACTGCTGCGTCTCTCTATCTTCACGTAAATCAATAAAATAATCCAGTAAAATATGGGTTCCACATATCCACGGAAAGTAGGTTTTCCTGATCTTACGCCCTTTGCTTTTCGTTAATTGGGGATTGAAGGCAAGCGCATAAAGACAGAAAATCCCCAATGTTGACCCTGTTGCAGCAGCAAATTCCCACGCAGTTATTTCCGGATAAACCCTTAAGTATGGGTTGATCCAGTTTAACATTTTCGCTTCCCGTTCTTCCACTGCCAAGTGCTTGTAGGTTTGTAAGTGAGAATAGAGCTTCGCTAACGTAATGGCTTCTTCTTGAACTAGTTTGTAAGACGGAAGCTTTTTAAGGCTTTCTTGGCAGGTTGTGACCAATCGATCTAGATATCCTCCGTCCTCTCGATAAGGATAATAAAAATAGTAATCGGATTTGACTGCATTAGGATCCAAGGCTTCTTGCATGGCCAAATGCAAATGAGCAAACGCCAATTCATCCTGAACTTCAAGACTATCGACCAAATTATCAAGATAATCACACATGGTTTGATAAGCAACAATAAACTGAACGGCCTCAACTCGATTCACACCTGGGTAAAGCGCATAGATACTTCCTCCTTGGCAGTGAAACGTTTTTGTTTGAATACTCTCTAAGGCTTGCTGACGTAAGCTGGAATCAGGACACTGCTCAGCTATTCGTCGCCATCTGCTTAGTTCTTTTTTTACGTCTGGAAAAACCAGGGATACAAATTGATAAATTAACCTGACCCGATTCATTGGAATCACAACTGATGTATTCATTATTGAATGCTTCTCCTTACTATTCCATGCTGTTTTTTGCATAGCTAGTCATTTGTGATATTAAGACGGCGTTTAGTCTTCACTCTTTGAAAATAGTGTTGCCAAATAACCCTTCTTTTCAACCCATCGATGCTACCTATAGATTTAATTAGTTACAGGTTTAACTTAAGTTCACGCTTAGCTTTAATATGCTAAAAAAAGATACGGAACCTATTTCGGTCCCGTATCTTTTTTTATTACTCAACTATTCTTTTTCTATCTTTTCAACCTTAACGTCTTCTTTTTTCTCGTCTCCATCTGTAGCAGATTTAAATTCTTTTATTCCTTTACCCATTGCCTTTCCCAACTCTGGCAACTTTCCTGGTCCAAAAATAACCAAAGCAATGACAAGAATTATCCCCGCTGTCATGGGCGTGACAAATCCAAACGTTGTTAGCATAATCGTTAGTCCACCTCCATTATAGTAACTACCTAATCAGAATCTAATGTATGACCTTAGATAGTAAACAGGCACAGACTTATCGTATCGTATTGAAGCACAACACGCAACCTATTTTTTCTGGAAACTTAAAAAGACTGCTTAGAAGCAAGTCTCTTTAAGGGAACTCCGATAAACCTCAGAGGCTTTATAACTTGCTTCCGCTTCCTTCTCCTTGAAGAGATCTTCGTAGCCAAGATATAATTTCCAGATTACATCCCATAATTCGCCATAGGCTTCAGTCACTTTAAGCCCTAAGTCTTTCGCCTCTCGCCAACCAATGGGGTACCCATGGGAAAAGTACCCTTCAGTTAACGCTCTCGTTACGTTCGGTATCCGTCCTAGATCATTCTTTAACATATAACGCGTTAATAACGTTTCAGCATATTGCTGAGATGCCTTTATGGTCTTTTCGTAATCTCCGATAAGCCACGGGTCAAGCTTGTCGAGTAGAGGCGTTACCATAAAGGAAGTAACTTCTGGATCTGAGCTATTGATAATGGAGCGTTGCAAGTAATCTAAACAATGCCACACTGCTTGAACAGGTACTAGGATGTCTTTATAGACTGGATGCTTGACCAGGGGATCGATAGGGCCAAGTTCTGAGATCGGACCCATCACAACTTCATCTGCTCCAAGTACAAGCATTGAAGCTGCGGATTTAGCAACAAACGGAACAATAACGGCGAACTCTTCACAAAACTCTCGAATGAGAGTAACTACTTTATAGGGCGTATCCACTGCTCCCCCATAACTATGCAAAACCAGATCAATTTTTTTAGTGTGACCGATGTCCTTCAATTGTTTGTAGAGAGGGACTAAGATAGTGTCATCTAGAGGTGTATACGAAAAATAAACTAATACTTTGGAATCTCTCAATTGTTCTAACCGCTCAATTAAGTTAACCCGTTCCTCTGGTTTCAAATCAAGTCCCCCCAGTCTAATCCTTACATCCCATAATATTCCATATTTCCTTTATGGTGAGTAGTGGGGAACCCTTTTCTAACTTTTATTAAATAAATACCATCGGCTTACCAACAAAATCACGCCAGAGAAAATCCATTGACTAAGGCTTTTTAGGTATAACAACCCTCGCACCTGATTGATCATGACAACTCTGACAATACACTTCTCCGCCAAGTCCCTTTTTCTCGTGACATGTATAGCATTGTTTCCATGGTTGTTGGTTATTTAAAACTGCGTAACCATGCCCTTTGGGACCGTTGATCCAAGTTTCCCTAGGTATTGACGAATGGGGGTTGGACGGGTCGCTATTTAGAGAAATATAGAGTACCGCAATTAAGGCAGCCAATAAGCTTAGCGTAATGAGGGTTCGTATAACGCGTTTGCGTTCCATCCGGAAACAACCCCTTTTAATTAAGGCTTTCAACTTTTTAGAGCGAACCTACCATAAGTATTTAAATTACAATTAGTTTTCATTTGTAAACATACATATTCAAACATCGAACATCGTGCTTCGAACCTCGAATTAGAGGGTTGTCAGGACTGCTCGAGCCTGTTCCAAGGCGTGGTCAATGTCCGATTCTGTATGTACCGTTGATAAAAAAGTTGCTTCATATTGGCTAGGCGCTAAATAAATGCCCCGTTCTAACATTCCTCGATGATACTTAGCAAACCGTTCCACGTCCGACGTGCAGGCACTGGCATAATCCTTAACTGGAACGTCCGTAAAAAATGGACAAAACATCGCACCTATGGCGTTAACCCACATCGGTAGTCCGACCTCACGGGCAATCTCCTTTAAACCTTCGGCAAGCCGGGTTGTCTTGCTGGTTAATGCTTCATAAGTTCCCGGTCGTTGTAATAGTCTTAAGGTTGTTAATCCTGCATTCATTGCCAGTGGATTCCCGGAAAGGGTTCCTGCCTGATAAATAGGACCGCTTGGAGCGATTTGTTCCATAAAACGGCGTTTTCCGCCGTATGCCCCTACCGGAAGGCCCCCTCCGATTACTTTACCTAGGCAGGTTATATCTGGATCAATTCCGAAATGGGCTTGTGCCCCACCATAACTAACCCTAAATCCGGTCATCACTTCGTCAAAGATCAGTAATGCCCCGTACTCCTCCGTTAAACGGCGAACTCCTTGTAAGAACCCATCTTCTGGTAGGACGACACCCATATTTCCCGCTACCGGTTCGAGAATTACGCACGCGATCTCTTCCCCTTCGCGCGCAAAAATTTCGCTTAACCCTTCTAGATCATTAAATCGTGCAGAAATAGTAGTAGCGGCGATCTGACTCGGAACACCTGGGGACGTTGGAACACCAAACGTCAGCGCTCCGCTTCCCGCCTTAATCAGGAGTTGGTCTGAGTGCCCATGATAGCAGCCCTCAAACTTAACAATTTTTGTCCTGCCAGTGACTCCGCGTGCTAAACGCAACGCACTCATTGTGGCTTCGGTCCCTGAGTTAACCATCCGTATCATATCCATGGAAGGATACGCCTTCAGGACTTCCTCTGCTAAAACTGTTTCAACTTCGGTTGGCGCGCCGTAACTCGTTCCTCGCTCGGCTACTCGCTTAATGACCGCGACCACGTCTGGGTGTGCATGTCCAACAATGAGTGGACCCCAAGAACCGACAAAATCAAGGTAACGGTTACCATCGATATCCCAGATATAGGCACCTTCACCACGGTCTATAAATACTGGATCCCGCCCGACCGATTTAAAGGCCCTAACTGGCGAATTTACGCCACCTGGAATGAACTTTTGCGCCTTAACAAAGGCGAGGCGGCTTTTTTCATCTACAAAAGACAAGTAAATACCCCCTTTCTAATATATCTCTTCTTCTAAAAAATATTGCATACTACTCTTCTTTAGTTCGGCGGTACTGAAAAGCATGGAATACGTTGTTACACCAGTTGCTAAGGAAATTCTCTTCATTACATCCTTACAATCCTCCGCGGTACGTCCATGGACCATGGTAAAGAGGTTGTATGGCCAATCAGGTAGGGTTGGCCTTTGGTAACAGTGACTAACTTCCTTGAATCGTGCCATTGTTTCTCCAACCTCTGCTGCACGTTCTGGATCGACCTGCCAAACCCCCATAGAGTTGGCCACGAAGCCTGCTTTTTGATGCCGTAGAACTGCTCCGAAGCGACGGATAACCTTTGCTGCCGATAAACGACTCGCGATTGAGATGACCTCATCAACAGGCCACTTGAGACTTTTGGCCAGTACCGTAAAGGGGGTCTGGGAATCTGGTAGATTACCCTGCAGCACTTGAATCAGTGCTATATCCTTGTCGCTTAAGTCATAAGCCGAATTGTCTCCCTTGTGGGCACCGCGCAAATCAGCGTCCCCGAGGGTGTCTATTCCTTCTTCTGAGCATGGGTCTTCATCTGACGATGCGACTTCATCGGATAAATCAAAATTGACATTTATCTTAAACAGTTGGGTAGCTGGAAGGCTGAAAACCTCCGCCACTCCGGATGTTTCACGAACATGATCAAGAATGCGCTCTGCAACAACCTGGGAACGAGCAATGAGCGTAAACCAGCAGTTGTACGCATGGTTGCGAATATAGTTATGGGTCACACCGGGAATTCTCTCTAATAGTTTAGCCAAGATAGGTATCTTATCTTCTGGGACCTTTGCCGCGCATAAAGTACTATAGTACCCTAAACGTCGAGAATCAAAAACCCCACCTAAACGACGAATAATTCCTTCTATTCGGAGATGTTGAATCCGTTTAAAAGCATCTTCCTCCGTCGTTCCCACAGCCAAGCCCAGAATCTGATAGGGATGAACCGCAATTGGAAAATGATTTTGAATGGCATTCAGCAGGGCTCGATCAGTTGAATCCATACTAAATCCCCTTCCTTCCATGATATAAGCACCACGGTTCCTCCGCCATATAGTCCCCTTCATTATAATAGGCAGCGCGTGCACGGCAACCGCCACAGGCGTTCTTAAACTCACAAGAGCCGCACCCACCCTTATAATCGAGGGTACGTAGCGTCTTAAGCACTTCATGGTCACGCCAAATTTCGTCAAAGGGCGTCTTTCGAACATCCCCCAACGGCACATTCAGATAGGCACAGGGTTGAACTTGACCCTTCGGTCCTATGATGCAATAGCTTGTACCAGCCAAACAACCTCGGCTAAAGCGCATATTAACCCCCATTTGTTTAGCAATGCGCATAAACTGTGGGGCACAAGTTGGCTTTAGTTCTATCTTGACGGTTTGCTGTTTCTTCATAATTCGAGTTAGGACTTCCTCGTAGGCCTCTGCTTTCAAAGTCTCTACCTCAATCGAAACCGCTCGGCCCGTCGGAACTAAGAAAAAGAAATGGTGAGCAACAGCGCCCATCTCGACTGCAAAGTCAGTAATTGCTTCCACTTCATCCGAATTCCAATCCATAATGGTCGTGTGAATTTGAAACGCAAGACCAACTTCTTTACTGTTTCTCATTCCCCGTACTGCTCCATCCCAAGCACCTGGGAATTTACGGAATTCGTCATGTTTTTTCTTGTCCAGAGAATCTAAGGAAATGCCTATTCCCATGGCGCCAGCTTCTTTAAGTTGCCGCGCCAATTCTAAAGTCAGCAGAGTTCCGTTACTTCCAAGCACCGGACGAAGCCCCAAGGACGTTGCATATGCTACTAATTCGACGATATCCGTTCTCATCAGGGGCTCTCCCCCACTAAAAATCATAATCTTGAACCCTGCTTTAGCAATCTGTTCGAGCAAGGTCCTTGCTTGAGCGGTATTGAGCTCATCTTCTGCCTTGCATCCAGCATCACGGTAGCAATGGTCACAGTACATATTACAGTCGTTGGTCGTATTCCAAGAAACGATCATGCTTACCCCTCCTCTCTAATCCAATTTGCAACGTCTAGAGCATGGTAGGTGATTAACAGATCTGCGCCCGCCCGTTTCATGCTTACCAAGGCCTCTAGGACAATCCGTTTCTCATCAATCCAACCGTTCGCTGCTGCCGCTTTTACCATCGCATACTCACCACTGACGTTATACGCGACAACGGGCACTCCGAATCTCTCTTTAGTCCGATATATAATATCTCCATAGGCCATGGCTGGCTTCACGATAATTAGGTCAGCACCCTCTTCAATATCTAGTGCTGTTTCCAACATAGCTTCGTTGCCATTCGACGGATCCATCTGATAAGTTCTACGATCTCCAAACTGAGGCGTAGACCCAGCCGCTTCACGGAAAGGGCCATAAAATCCGGAGGCTACCTTGGCCGAATAAGCCATGATCGGGATATGCGAGAATCCTTCTTTATCTAAGCCTTCTCTGATTGCCGCGACTCGCCCATCCATCATATCTGAGGGGGCCACCATATCTGCGCCAGCACGCGCATGAGAAAGAGCCGTTTGAGCCAGTAGGTTGAGAGTCGGATCATTCAAAACTTGTTCATTCTCAATCAAGCCGCAATGCCCGTGGTCGGTATATTCACAGAGACAGACATCCGTAATGACGTAGAGCTTGGGAAAATTCTTTTTGGCTATGCGTACCGCTTCCTGAACGATCCCGTGTTCATGGTAGGCTCCTGTCCCAATACTATCTTTAGTCTCAGGAATTCCAAATAATAAGATCGCAGGGATTCCCAGCTTCACAACATCCTCAAGTGCTATGACAAACTCGTCGAGTGAAAAATTATAGACGCCAGGCATAGAGGAAATTTCGATTTTCTTTTTTTCACCCGGCATAATAAACATTGGGTAAATCAAGTCCTCGACTCGGACATGGTTTTCCCGAACCATACTACGTATCGCTTCATTGGCTCGTAAGCGACGCGGGCGTCTTTTAATTTCCATCATCTGCACCTCCTATCATGATCGCGCCAAGCCGATCTCTTCATCTGTCAAGTAGCAAGCAGGATCGGACTCCCAGAAGTCGCCAGTGACGGCTTCCGCACGTGTCCGGAAATTACCGTTACACATGTCTAGGTATTGACAAGCGGCGCAGCGGCCTTTGAGCAACCCTTTGCGGTCTTTGAGTCCCTCCATGATGGGGTGTGTCACATCAGTCCAGATCTCCTCAATTTTGCGGTCTCGGACATTTCCGAATGAGATATGCTGAGTGAATTGATCAGGATGAACATCTCCCTGAGGATCGACTTCTCCGAAGGCAATCCCTGAACGGTTTCCGCCGTTAAATCCGATCAGACTTTTGATCTTCTCTGCCCTTGCTGGATCTTCTTTCAAGGCTTGAATATACATATATACGCCATCACAATGGTTATCGACGGTAAGGATTTCCTTTTTCAAACCGCGTGCTTCAAAATCTCGGGTTCTGCGAATAATTGTATCCATCGCCTGACGAGATTCTTCCCGAGTCACATCTTCCGCGATCATTTTGTTTCCTCGGCCCGAATAGACCAGATGGTAAAAGCAAACGCGATCAATATTCTCAGCTTCAATGAAGTCAAAGATCTTGTCGAGTTCTTTAATATTATGATGATTAATAGTAAAACGAAGGCCTACACGTTGATCAACCGCAACACAGTTTTGAATTCCTTGCATTGCAGCCTTAAAGGCTCCTTCTTTTCCACGGAACTTGTCATTGACATCAGCAAGCCCATCAAGTGAAATGCCCACATAGGAGATCCCAATGTCTTTAATGCGCCGTGCCACTTCAGGAGTAATCAGTGTGCCATTGGTCGAAAGCGTGGCTCGTAGTCCTTTCGAGATGGTATACTCGGCAAGTTCAAAAAAATCGGGGCGAATCAGTGGCTCGCCTCCCGAGAAAAGAAGAACGGGCGATTTAAACTCAGCCAAGTCATCGATAAAATGCTTTGCTTCCTCTGTGGTCATTTCCCCTTGATATTTTTGAGAATCTGACTCCATATAACAATGAGCACATTTCAAGTTACAGGTCTTAGTCGTATTCCATACGACAACTGGACCTGACCCTATCGTTGTTCCATTTCGAGCACCGTGTGAAGCTTTGTTATATCTCAGGGAATCTCCGAAATAGTCGGTATCAAATAAAAGCTTTGTGACGCTAATCATGGTTTATTTTCCCTCCAGTAATGCTTCTACCAATCCACTAATTGTGTATTGAGCTGCTTCTTTGAAAATTGTTAGACCCAGTTCCTGAGCAGTTGCACTAGTAATAGGTCCGATAGAATAGAGCAGGACATCCTTCAGCAAGGAAACATCGCCATCTAAAAGCGTTACAAAGTTTCGTACGGTTGATGAACTAGTAAATGTAACCGCCTGGATCTCCTTCTCGCGAAGCATCTGTTGCAATTCTCCACGGTTAGCACCACCAATTACTGTCTTATAAACTGGCACGTCCCAAACTTCCACGCCTCTAGCCTTAAGGGCTTCTGGTAAAACATCTCTTGCCTCTTCGGCTCTTGCCAATAAGACCCTTTGTCCGGACATAATTCGGCCAGATAGTCCTTCAATAATCTTCTCCGCTCGGAATTCTTCTGGTACAAAGGAAGCACGTAGTCCCCTTTGCTCCAGTGCCACAAGTGTGGCAGGACCGATGGCGACGATTTCAATTCCTGCCAGATCACGCACATCCCGCTCTTGTCTCTTGAGCTCAGCAAAAAATCCTTCAACCCCGTTAGAGCTAGTGAAAATGAGCCATTGAAAACTTTTTAGATCGCTAATTGCTTTCGCTAAATAAGAACTATCTGTTGGAGGGACAATTTCAATCATTGGAAATTCCCATGCTTCTCCACCCAACGATTCAATAGCCAGAGACAATTCACTCGCTTGATGACGTGCACGTGTCACAACGATCCGCTGACCAAACAGTGGCTTCTTTTCAAACCACTTGAGTTTTTCCCTTAAAGTGACGACTTCACCAACAATAATAATGGAAGGGTTCGTAAAGCCTTGTTCTTTAACATCTGCTGCAATAGTAACCAGTTGCCCCACCAGCGTGCGTTGTTCTGGCCGAGTACCCCATTGAATTATCGCGACTGGAGTCGTGGCCTTTTTACCATTTGCCATCAGTTTTTCAGCAATTAGGGGAAGGTTGGCCATTCCCATAAGGAAAACCAGCGTCCCATGTGATTGCGCGAGATGGTCCCAGTGAATAGTTGTTTCATTTTTAGTTGGATCTTCATGTCCAGTAATGACCGCAAAGGAAGTCGTTAAATCTCGATGCGTTACCGGTATACCCGCATATGCAGGAACAGCGATTGCGGAGGTGATACCAGGTACAACTTCAAATTCAATACCTGCATCCAGTAACGCTTCTGCTTCCTCGCCTCCCCGGCCAAAAACAAAAGGATCCCCCCCTTTAAGACGGGTCACAATTTTTCCTTCTAGACCTTTATCCACAAGTACTTGATTAATTTCTTCTTGTCTAAGTGTGTGGCGATCCGGAGATTTCCCACAATAGATAAGCTCACAATCAGGGCGAGCTAACGTCAAAAGGCGCCGTGAAGCTAAGCGATCATAGACTAAGACATCCGCCTTAGCAATACACTCTGACCCTTTAACCGTTATCAACTTAGGGTCTCCTGGACCAGCACCCACTAAATATACATATCCTTTAGTCAAATTGACCACTCCTATTCATCGTGACTCGCGAGACACGTCCTCGGCCATGCGATCATCGTGCCAAACTAGGGCTTTAAACCTTGATATAAGCGGGCAGGATTCCCGGCCAATGCGACATCCTTGTCGCAGGGCCGGCGGGAAACGTCCCTGTTTCCCGCCCTGCTTATGAAAGCGGCTTAAAGCCGAGTTTGGCTACGACGACCGCAAAGGCGTCGGAGCGTGTGATCGCGGTCCCTCTGGGCTTGGAAAGACGCGAAATTTGTCATCAAGCACGTGAAGCAAGGGGACGGTTCTGCTGCTTCTAAATAATCCCTACCTCGAACTTAACCTAAGTAACCAAGGGAACGTTTTGTTTGCTATGTTAATCATGTTGACGCTTTGACTGGTGTGAGAATGCAAGTGTCAAGAACCGTCCCCAGAACTTGCATGTTCCCCAACGTTTTTCTGCCCTTGCTTCCTAAGCCTGGAACTTCGTGCTTACAAAAGCGAGTCTTCTTTGATCGAGCAGCTTATCAAACTTGACTCAAGAGCGCTTTCATACGGCGGGGCGGTGTACAAGGACGTACACCGCCGCCAACCGAGCCATGGATGGCGAGTCTGGCGGGAACCCCGCCCTCTCACTAGCAAGCTCTTGAGTCTTAGTTTGATCTGCGAGAGCAAGCAAGTGAGCGTTGTAAGGGCGAAGTTCCCCGCGCATCACGAGATAAACGTTGTACTAAGTACGTATCTCCGCAAGAATGCTTATGGCCCCAAGCTCAACAAGCCGCTCGGCAACCTCAATACCCACCGCTTCAGGATCAGTACCTGTTGCTTCGGCTTTGATCATGCGAACCCCATCTAGGCTAGCTACCATCCCTCGCAGATTAATCTGTCCATTTACAATTTGCGCTAGGGCTCCAATGGGGACTTGACAACCTCCTTCAAGTTTGCGCATTAAAGACCGTTCCGCACGCACCGCTAGTTCAGTCTCCTTATGATTAAGCGGAGATAATAGCTCTCGTATATCTGCTCGTTGTTCAGCTATTTCAATAGCAATTGACCCCTGACCAACTGCCGGAAGCATCATGTTTTCTGGCAGGATTTGAGTGATTCTCTCCTCCCAGCCTAGACGTTTTACACCCGCCGCCGCCAGAACAATTCCATCCATATTGGACTCAGTTAACTTCCTCCAGCGCGTTTGGAGATTTCCACGCAAATCAACAAATATAAAATCCTGCCGATAGTGTTTGAGTTGCGATTTTCGCCGTAGGCTACTTGTGCCTATGATAGCCCCAGAGGGTAAATCTTCGAGAGAAATTCCGTTTTTGCTGAGAAAAACATCTCTCGGTTCCTCCCTTTCACAAAAGGCGCTTATCGTTAATCCGACTGGTAACATGGTTGGCATGTCCTTTAGACTATGGACTGCCATATCAAGCTCATCTGACAATAATCCTTGTTCTAACTCCTTTGTAAATAATCCCTTGTCCCCAATCTTAGAAAGGGGTACATCTAATATTTTATCCCCTTTGGTTTTCATAGGGACCAACTCAAAGTGGAGATGCGGATAACATTTAGTTAATTGGCTTTTCACCCACTCGGCTTGCCACATTGCGAGTAAGCTGTCACGAGTCCCAACTCTGATGGTCTTCATTCTGCTTCTGCCCTCCTGTGATGCACTTGTCCATGATGATGCCCTGCTACTTTTGCTGGTCGCTTATCCTCTTCCTCAACATCCAAGTCAAAAAGGTTCTGAAGGATTTCAGTGTAGAGATGCCCTTGGCTTGTCGATGCATACTCTTTAAGATTCGTGATGGGCACGTGTAAAAGATGATTGACAATAGAATTCGCCATAGAACGGATGATCTTTTCTTGTTTAGGAGTTAATCCGTTTAAATGTTCTAACGCTCTCTCGAGTTGCAAGTCTTTAATCTTTTGCCCCTTTTTCTGTAATGCTAGAATTGTTGGAACAGAAAACAAGGAATTATGCCATTTAAGGAAACTTGTCATTTCCTCTTCAATAATCTTTTCAGCGTTGACGGCTGCTATTTCTCGTTCTTGATGATGGCGGTCAACTACCCCACGTAAATCATCTATGTCAAATAGCGTTACGAAAGGTATCTTACCTATATCGGGGTGAATATCGCGAGGAACCGCAATATCGATCAGAAGCATTGGGCGCCCCTCACGGGTTTTCATTATCGCCTGCATACGTTCTGGGACTAACACAAAATGTGTTGAAGCGGTGGCGGAAATAACAATATCTACTTGCTCGAGGTACTTATCCATATTATCAAAACGCACTGCCCGCCCAGAACACTCTTGGGCCAAAAGCGCAGCTTTTTCATAGGAACGATTCGACACCAAAACTGTGTTAGCCCCTGCTGCAACTAAGTTTCTGGCAGTTAGGGTGCTCATCTCTCCTGCTCCTAAGATTAAAATCCCTTTACCTTGGAGTTCACCAAAATGTTGCTTGGCGAGCTCTACAGCAGTATAACTAATAGAAACTGGGTGCTGATCAATCAAAGTATCCGTCCTTACGCGTTTACCCACAGCTAAGGCATTCTGGAAAAGCACATTGATGGCCTTGTTTGTAACCTCTGCTTCACAGGCCTGTTGATATGCGTTACCTACTTGTCCTAGGATTTGAGTCTCTCCCCGTACCATAGAATCCAATCCTGAAACAACACGGTACAAGTGACGCACCGAGTCATACAAGGTGTGCACATACAAGTAGTGATCCAGTACGTTTTCCCCGAGTCCATGTTGGCTAGCCAGGAACTTCTTAATCGAACAGATTCCCACTTCTACATCTGTTGTTGCAGCATAGACCTCAGTACGGTTACAGGTACTGATAATTACTACCCCTTCGAGACCGGGGCAACTCTTTAATTCTCTGAGTACCTTCTGTATCTGGGAGGGATGAAAACTCATTTTTTCTCTAATTTCTACAGGTGCACTCCGATGATTTAATCCAATAGCGACAGGAAACACTTTTCAACCACTCCTTCTGCTTCGGCTAATCGCTGGGCTTTAATGAGTTTCCTCACTTCTCCGTCCGTAATACGATTCCAAAAAATAGTTCGTTTTTGGATTGGCAAGTCACACTTGGCCTTAGTGCGCCAAGATTTCAGCAGGGTGAGATATTCTGCCATCTCATTGCCATATAACATTTCCAGCTCTGCACGAACTTGTCGTGCAACGATGGGGCTGCTGCCACCTGTGGATACGGCAATTTTCAAATCCCCTCTTTCCATAATTGAAGGGACAATAAAACTACAGTTTTCAGGGTCATCTACGACATTTACCAGCCGATAGCGAGCTTTGGCGTCACGAGAGACTTGAGAATTAACTTCTTCTATCTCTGTGCATGAAAAAACAAGCACAATTTCCCGCATATCTTCTGTCGAATATTCTTTTTCTACCCAAAAACAGGTTTTATTATCGATCAGTTCCCTAAGCTCAGGAATGAGCTGGGGAGAGACAATTTGCACCAATGCTCCATGATGCAAAAGGGTTTGAACTTTGCGTAAAGCCACACCCCCTCCACCGACAACCAAAACCGGCAGAGCCTTTAAATTCATAAATATTGGATAATACTGCGACATATTTAGTCACCTTCTCCAGCTTTTCTCCCCTTTTGAGTTCGCGCTATTAGGACATTTTCCCTGCTAATGCGTAGCGAAATTCGAATTCCTATCCATCTTCATCTTAATACTAGCCAGCATAAGAATGCAGTCCTGATAAAAAGTAGTTAACTCCGAAGAAAGTAAACAACACAGCTGCAAAACCAAATACAGCCATCCAAGCAGCCCTTTTCCCTTTCCAACCGTACATCAACCTAGCATGTAAGTAAGCTGCATAAATAATCCAAGTAATCAAAGACCATGTTTCTTTGGGGTCCCAGGACCAATAAGTGCCCCATGCATAATTTGCCCATATTGCACCCGTGATAATACAGAGCGATAAAAGCGGAAAAGCGAAAGCAACGCTTTTGTACGCTAGCTCATCAAGTGTTTCTAAGGAAGGGAATCGGGCAACAATACCTTTTTGATTCAATTTTGGGCTATTATCTTGTTTATTCAATTTAAGCAAATACATAATGCCTAACCCAAACGATATAGCAAAGGCACCGTAGGAAAAAATTGCCGTCGCAACGTGGAAGGTGAGCCATTTGCTCTTCAGTGCCGGAGGAATTGCTTGAGCAATTCGCTCCTCAGGTCCCATAGTCATAATAATAAACATCAAAAGTAAGAAAGCAACAGGCATTACAAACGCACCCAAGGCCTTTAACTTATAGCGATACTCAACAAATAAATACACGACCATGATCCCCCATACAAAGGTTAAGAGGAATTCGTACCCATTGGTAAGCGGCGGATGCCCTGAAAGGACCATTCTGAAAATAATGGCAAACGTGTTGGCAATTACGGCGATGATCGTTAGATAAGTTGCTAAACTCCCAACGAATTCATTCTTAGAGACTAACCAAACTATGTATAACAGCATACATAAAGTAGTTGCTATCACTAAACTATAAAACATGGCTACTTCAAGACTTTCTAGCATTCTGTGACCTCCTAAGTTATCAATTCATAGTTGTTGTTATTGAACTAACAAATTGTTCTAAAGCTTTATTGGTACTATCGGGCATTTTTCCCGATAATGCACCTACTGTTAAGGTTCCTCGTTTTCCGTTTTCGAATTGGATAATCCCTGAGATAACCAAGGGTTGCCAATAAAAGGCCAGCAATAACCCCGCAAGCAACAAGCCACATCCTAACCAGATAACAGCGACTCCTGGATCTTTCTTGACTTGTAACCCTGTAAATCCTGCTAAGCCCTCAAAGGTTAAGCGATAGGTCCCTTGCACATCAATCGTTTCCCCGGTCTTGAGCTGTCCAGTTTGAATCGGATCTGCTCCAGTGCCTTTGTAAACCTGATAAAGAACGTTTGGATTCTGTGACGAACTTTTTGCAAGAGCTGTAACGAGATACAGATCAGTCCCCGGGGCTTGATAATAGCTTTGTCTCTGATCACGCAAGACTACTGGGTTTTTTTGACCCTTCATCTCTGCAGAAAAAAGGGCGCCATTGGCAAAACTTGCTTGATAAAAAGTGACGCCTTTATACTTTAACGGATGATTCACCGACAAGGTCTTCCTTGCTACTTCTTGTCCATTTTCTAAAACGCTTAAATCTGTGTACCAATTATCCCGTTCACCGTTCGGCAGAAATCGATCCTCTGCAGAATTGACACGAACACTAAAAGTCTCGGAAACTTTCCCTTTAGAAACAACAATTTCTTGAATAGGGATGGTAGTACCAGCCCCTTCCATGAAATAGCCTTTAAAGCCTAATAAGGACCCCAATAAGGCCCCAACAACTAATACTACAAAAGACAGATGGGTGATCAATGAGCCCCAGTTTCCTAGGCGGCGTTTTGTAGCAATAAAACTCCACTGATTGGACTTGTCGCTAAGAGTTAAACGAAATCCCTTTTGTCTTAGAACCTCCTGAACTGATGCTTGTAATGACTCTAACTCACCTTGGACCACAAGCTGGTTTTTTTGTGGAACCCTTGCAAGATTTAAGGGCGGCGTCAGCTTAAACGTCCGTAGATAAATGCCCCTAAATCGTTGAGTACTACACACTATAAGATTGATACATAATAGCCCCAGCAACAAACGAAACCAAACCGAGCTATAAAGATGTGTAAACCCCATTGTTTGCCACAGTTCGCTCACTGCTTCAGCCCTTTGGGGAGACTGTTCCATCTGTGGAACAATCGTTCCGATGCCAGACACAAAAGCGATGATGCCTAATAAGGCTAGCCCAAGCTTCATGGAACTAAAGGCATCCCAAATTCGTTCAAATATATCCTTCGAATTATCCACAATTAAACTCCTCCCGGCTTATACCCATCAAAGTATTATTGACACTAGTTTATCGTTATATGCTACTTTGAAAGATTGACAAGCTCAACCTATATTGTAACCTATACGAGCATTGAACTCCAATCACACTTCTTCTTTCTTCGTTGTAACACCGTCTAATAGTAAAGACAGTTTATAATTGATATTATCCACAAAGGGAAGGTCTAGGTTACTACTCATTGTCGATTTATGAATTCCAGAAAACATCTCATTGATGATATCGGTTGGAATATCTCTTCTAAACTCATTGTTTTCTTGTCCTTCTCTAATGATAATGGATAGAATCTCTTTAAACCTAGCCCCATGGGGTGCCTTCCTGTCAAGTGTGTCGAGATTACGGTAAAATTTCATATATAAATTTATAAGTAACTGGTTTTCTTCGTAAGTATTTCCTACGGCCTGTACCATTTGGGATAATTTTTCGGTAGCATTTAAGGGGGATGAATGTATATCCTCAAGAGTTTGGTTAGCACTGTCTATTCTTTCGATAAGGCAGTATTTTAGAATAGCTTCCTTAGATTCGAAGTAATTATAAAAAGTACCCGTTCCCAGGTCTGCTTCCTCCATTATTTCTGCAACTGTAATTTCATTGAGTCCTTTACTAAAAAATAGTTTTAAAGCAACTTCAGATATTGTCTTTCTTGTCAGAAGTTTTTTGGTCTCACGCCTACTCGTTTCTTGTTGCATTTTTTTCCCTCCAGAGAGACTATTAATATTATTTCAGTACAGATTCTAATTGATAAATCCCGGACGGTATTGTAGGTAAACTTAACCGATTAGTGTTTATTATAACCATAAATACTGATGTGGTCAATAATAAATGAATGCATTCATTTATTCACAAGAGAAATTAAATAGAGGCCTACCCTAGGGTTGGCCTCTATTTTAAAACTTTCGGACCCGTATAAACTCAGCTAAGTCTTCCAAAGCCTTACGCGTCGGAACCTTCGGAAGATCCTGCAGATGTCTTTTCGCCTTCAAAACGTATAAATCGACCAAATGCATTGCCTCATCGATAGCCCCAGTGTTTTTGATCAGTCCAATCGCTTCCAACACTTCTTCATCCGTTTTATCCACTTTTCCAAGCAACGTCTTTAAATGGGCAGGGTTGGTAGACGATTTCAGCGCTAAGATCATGGGTAAGGTCATAATTCCCTGGTGCAAATCTCCCCCAACTGGTTTTCCGAATTCAGAGGCCTTGGCCGTTAAATCTAAAACATCATCGACAATTTGGAAAGCCATTCCCAGCGAATGTCCGTAGGCACCCAGTGCCCAAACTTGACGTCTAGGTGCTCCAGAAACCAATGCACCTAGTCTGCAACAGGCGGAGATTAGTAACGCAGTTTTACGTTTAATACGGTAATAATATTGTTTTAAGTTTTGTTCTACGTCAAAGGAACATTTAATCTGCTGAATCTCCCCTTGACACATTTCAACACTGACCTCTGCCAAAATACGTGCGACCTCTGGATGATCAATCTTCGAAATGAGCATCAATGATTTAGCCAACAGGTAGTCTCCCGTTTGCACGGAAACAATATTGCCCCAGTTGGCTTTAACCGTTGGGCGACCTCGTCTGGTCATCGACGCATCAACAACATCATCATGAACCAACGTAGCCATATGAATGAGTTCTAAAGCCATCGCCACTGGAATTAACTTCTCTAAGGAATAGCCATAGAATTTCCCGGCTAAGAGCGTAAAAGCTGGACGTAACCGTTTTCCGCCCGCAGCTAATAAATGGACAGCCGAATCCTGGAGAATCGGATAATCCGTCTCCACAAATTTGGTCAGTTCTTTTTCAACACGTTGCAGATCTGAATTTATTTGACTAAAGAGCCAGAGTTGTTTCAAAACCGGTTCACCTGCTCGCACCCTTTTCTTCATAAGATACCATATCTAATGGCAATTCCGCCAGTGGGTCATTTGGATTTTCTTCTTCGTACTTTAACAATACTTCTTCGTTGACCGCTTTTTCCCCACTTTGTGGCGCTGGTGTTTCCAGTTCTTTACTTTGTGATGAAGTCGTCTGCTCAAACGCCCTGTTTATTATATTCTTAGGGGTATCCATTGTACTTTGAAATTCACTGGTCAATTCCTGAGTTGCTTTACGAATTTCAAAAACTACTTTACCAATTGTTCTAGCGATATCTGGTAAATCTTCCGGCCCAAACAAGATAAGTGCAATAACCAAAATAATGAAAATTTCACTAAGTCCCACGTCTGTGCCCCCTTTAACCAATCTTAGTATCTATTTCTATAAGTGGGATTTCCACTGACTCGATGTTCGGCTTTGCTGGTCGAGTCTACTTCATTACTAGCTCTTTATCTCTTTTGCGTGCTACGAGGTAACCTAACCAGATGCTGATTTCATAGAGGAGATACATTGGTCCTGCCATGAGGAGTTGTGTAACTAAGTCTGGCGTTGGGGAAATAACAACCGCCAAAATGACGATCGTGAGAATTGCCCAACGTCTCTTTTTAGCTAATATCTGTGGAGACAAAATCCCTATGCGAATTAAGATCAATAAGACAATCGGTAGTTGAAATACGAGTCCAAAGGTTAAGAGAAAAGTTAAGATGAAGCCAAGATAAGATGTTTTGGTCACAAAAGGAGTTGACTGCACTCCACCGCTACCCGCATAAATCAAGAACTTAATCCCTAAAGGCAGAACAATATAGAAACATAGGGCGGCACCAGCAAGGAAGAGAAGTACTGAACTTGGAACAATAACATATAAATATTTTCGTTCATTTTGCTTTAGTGCTGGTAACACAAAACTCCAAATTTGCCACATTAGGACGGGGAGGGCAAGGGCGACTCCAATGAACATGGAAACCTTAATTTTTACGAGCATCGGCTCCATAGGCGTTGTCGTGATGAACTTTATATCTTCCAACATAGATACTGGTCTTGCCAAGTAAGCGAAGGCTAGATCACTAAAGAACCAACCTATGATGGAACCGAGTACTATGGCATATGCAGAAAAAATTAATACTTTGCGTAGGGCAAGTACATGTTCAAGTAATGGTAAATTGGAATCCTTACGAGGTCGCCTGCGCATCAGCCTACACTTCCTTCCTATAGACCTTTAGCAACTCGTAGTGCGTATTGCGTTGAACAGCTTGATAACCCGCATCTTGAATGCAACGAACAATCTCCTGCAACGGGACACGAGTCTGAACGCCAGCGGCACGAACGACATTTTCCTCTAACATAGTACTGCCAAAATCATTCGCCCCAAAACGCAAAGCGACCTGCGCCATCTTGGCTCCTTGGGTGACCCAAGACGCCTGGATATTCGGTATATTATCAAGCATCAAACGTGCAATCGAGAGTGTCCTCAGATACTCGACCCCCGTACTTCCTTCTCCGCCTAACAAGGTGTTAGTCGGAGCAAAACTCCAAGGGATAAAGGCCGTAAATCCATGCGTTTGATCCTGAGCCTCTCGAACTCGCACCATATGTAAAACTCGTTCCTCAAACGTCTCGACATGCCCGAACATCATAGTTGCGGTCGTCTTCATGCCCAGCTTGTGGGCAGCAGTCATCACGTCCATCCACTGTTGCCAGCCTATTTTGTTAGGGCTGATTAGATGACGAACTCGATCATCTAAGATTTCCGCGCCACCCCCAGGAATTGAATCTAAACCTGCATTTTTAAGGCGAACGATAACTTCTTCAATAGGCAACTTGGCTTTATTAGCTAGGTCCCATATTTCTGGAGGGCTAAACGAGTGAATGTGTATGGTGTAATGAGCTTTAATATCGCGCAACAGATCTTCGAAATACTCAAGATTCAAGTCAGGATGTAATCCCCCTTGAATTAAGAGCTGAGTCCCTCCTACGGCGATTGTTTCTTCAATTTTAGCATGTAATTCGTTCTGTGACAAAATATAGCCGTTTGGGTCTCCTGGTTTACAATAAAAAGCACAAAACTTACACTGACAGGCACACACATTGGTATAATTGATATTCCGGTCAATAACAAATGTCACGACTTTTTCCGGATGCATTTGCGCTCGGACCAGATCCGCCCCTTGGCCTAGAGCAAGAAGATCTGCGTCTTGAAATAGCTTGATCCCATCCGTGATAGTTAACCGCTCGCCTGCTAGACGTTTTTCTATGATTCTTAAGGTCTCTATTGGCATGTAGATCCCCCTAACCCGTCACGTTCTACCGCAACTCGTCCTGCCTTTTCAATCATGTGGATAATAGCTCGTGCAGTCAGACTAGGACTTGTATCTGCCCCTTCAGAGGTGCTAATTCGCGCCTCCACGATGTTACCTTCTAGTTCATCGACCCCAAACGCTAGTGAAACTTGAGTCAATTTGAGACCTAGCATGATCCACGAAACTTTAATATGCTCAAAATTATCAAGTAAAATCCTTGAAATGGCCAGCACTTTCAAATCTTCAATACCGGTAGTCGTATCAATTCCCATCGTTCCTTCAACTAATGTCTCTTGAGGGTCAAAGGAAAGCGGTATAAATGACTGATACTCGCCAGATCTGTCCTGAAGTGCCCGCAACTTTAGCAAATGGTCGATCCATTCTGCCGTGGATTCCAAGTTGCCATAGAACATCGTTGCGTCCTGAACGTTGGTGTCCTTAAACTGTTTATCCACAATAAAGAACGTTTGATTACCGTTTTTCTGCTCGCGGACGATATTCGCCATATAGCCAAGAGCCAAGATATCTTTACTCTTCATCATACGAACACCCGCATCATAATCTAATCGTTCGCCTTTTTCAACTTTTCCAATTAGGTCAAATAGTTCACTTGAAGCAAATAGTGAGGGCAAATCATACCTCTCCTTTACGTTAGGCACATTCAAGAAAATAACTAGTCATCATGACTTGTTATTTTCTTTCATATGCCTTAACTCAATAAGATTAAATCCAAGATTGAAAATACAAAGAGTAAGAGACTTAAGTACCCATTAAGGTCGAAAAATGCAACTCCGATCTTCGAGAAGTCGTCTGCCGAGACAAGTCGATGCTGACGATAGAGTAATATGATAGCAATCACAACACCCCCATAATACAGCCAACTCATTGACATTACTACTCCGACGGCTATAAAAAAGAGGGGCGCAAGAATATGTAAAGCTGCTGAAATCTCTAAACCTCTCTGTACGCCAAAAATTGCAGGAATTGAGTGAAGCCCCTCATGTCGATCAAACTCCACATCTTGACAGGCATAAACAACATCAAACCCCGCGACCCAAGTCATGACCCCTAACCCTAAAAGAATTGGTGCGAGAGCCCAATGTCCGGTTACCCCAATCCAGGCTCCTGCTGGGGCCAAGCCTAATGAAATCCCTAATATAATATGGCAGGCCCAAGTAAACCTTTTAGTATAGGAGTATAAGACAAGAAAAAAAACTGCGATTGGCATCAACCACAATGCCAAGATATTGAGCTGGTACGCTGAATAACCAAGAAGTAGGAACGAAAGCACAGTATAAAGGTAGACTTCCTTGACTCTTAAATGACCTGCTGGCAGTGCTCTTTGCGCCGTTCTGGGGTTACGCGCATCAATATGCCGATCAATTAATCGATTTAAGGACATTGCTGCAGTCCGGGCTCCTATCATAGCCAGGGTGATCCAGAACAGTTTCAATTTAGGAGGAATGCCATTTGCAGCTAAAAAAGCACCCAGATACGCAAAAGGAAGAGCAAAAAGGGTATGTTCGAATTTAATCATTTCAAAAAAAACTTTAAGTTTTTGCATACTCACTCCGTTCCTTACGCTCCTGCCTCTTGGGGATTGTAATCTGTATTAAGTTGCTTTGCCATAAAAAGATACACTTCGCGGAGGGGGTGTAGCTGAAGATGAGACTCAGACGAAATCTCGTTTAAGATAGTATTCGCCCTCTGAAGAATCGATTGAACCTCGATATTTCCTAAACGTTCTTTCCAAGCTCCCCAGGCAAGTCCTAATTCCCAACCAAACGCTTCGACTTGATGCTGTAGAGGAACAGAAGCCCCTGCGAGTTCTGCACTTAGACGGGCTGCTAAGGCTGTTAAAGACGCGCTTTCCATTTCGATAATTTTAAGTGACTCCGCTTTGCCAAGTTTTTTGTCGCGGGAAAGCCATCTAGAAATTCCTCCCTCGCTCATAGTTCCCATGACTTGAGCCACAGGGCCGAGAAACAAAAGTAACTTCTCACGGCAAAGCTCTAAAAAAAACTTCCCATATAATAAGTCTCCTACAAGCACCGGAAATTGTCTGAGCTCTTCCACTATATCGAGATCATCTTTCATTAATTTATGGACTTTGTTGGCCATAAATACATATTGAATAATTCCAGCCAAGGCTTCAGATTTTTGGCCTGGTTCTTTGAAAGCTTGGCATACAGCTAATACAATCGCAGGGTTTACTGTTTGATCTAGTTCATCCATATCTAATTTAACTAATTCTTCAAAACCTGCTGGCTTAAAGTTTATTTCTTGGTGCAAGCGCTTTTGCACATTGGTTAGTTTCTCCAGAAAGGAAAATTCTACCGAGACCATACCATCGCTCCTTGTCTGCTGTTTTACGCTCTATATCGAATGTTTGCATTCACCCTACCGTCTTTGCTAGTGAACTCTTTCAACTAAACATCAAGTTAATAAGACATTAACCTATTATATATTCGGGATACTTATGTAAAGTCCTGCCTTTTTTATGAAATCTACTCTGATAATATGACATTATTCCGGCAAGAGTATGTAAAAGACCTCAAAATTATAGAAAACTTGGCTTGCGCCAATCCCTCAGCAAAATATAATAGACCCTGCAACTTCTTAGTCACAAGGTCTATCTAGTCCGTACTTGTCTTAGTCCGGAGTAAAATAAATATCCCTCCTACAAATTAACCGCTTCCTTTGGATCTTCAACAATTCCCCGCTTCATTTCCGTGGCTGTCATATGACCTGCTTTAAAATGTTCGGTTAAAAAGTTACAGGCATCCCAGGGATTGACACGGTCCCCGCACGTAAAGACGTCAACAGCTGCATATCCGAGTTCTGGCCACGTGTGGATGGCTAAGTGTGATTCAGAAATAACCACTACTCCACTCACCCCTTGAGGGCTAAACTTATGAAAGACTACCTCACGCACCTCAGCACCTGCCTCCAAAGCTGCGTTGACCATTATCGCTTCGACTTTTTCACGATCGTTTAAAATGTCGAAACTACACCCATAAATTTCAGCCAACACATGACGTCCAAGAGAATTTGCCAATTGTGATCGTTGCCCCCTTTTTCCCACAAAATAGGAAGGAATCCGAGCCGGCAATCTTCGCCAGTAACCCCAAATCCCCACCAAATTAAATTCTAGCACAAAGTACGGGGTTGTCAATAAAAACTTCCACTTGCTCTTACATTCTACCCCGCCAGACTCCAATTTGCTCCACCGCATATGATTAAGTTCACAGTTTTCTACAGTTTCTCGAGACATAATTGCCAGACTAGAAAGATACCTAATCGCAAAAAATCTAATTATAACTAACTTAACCAAATTAAACCCAATTAATTTTAACCAAAACTATTGACTTACAAGCCTCACTATTTTAAACTTAACAAAATGTAAGTTTATATGTTTATATACGGAGGTGAATTGCATGAGCCTAACTTTGACGGCTGCTGAAGCGGCTAAACTCCTCAAAATCTCCAAATATACCCTTTATGAGCTTGTTAAACGGGGGGAGATTCCCGCTCACCACATTGGCCGCCAACTTCGTATTAATCCAACAGTCCTAGACCGTTATTTACGAGGAGCCCTTAATCTCAATGATACCCGCTCTGCTTTGCCTTCAGACACTCCAGAAATACCAGTTATTCGCTTCGTTGGAAGTCACGACCCAACCGTCGAGCTGCTTTTCGAGTTTCTCAAACATGCTGCAATACCTGTTCAATCCTCGATATCCTTCAAAGGAAGCATGGATGGTTTAATTGCGCTTTATCGCCGAGAAGCGGAGATTTCGGGAGCACATCTTTGGGATGAATCGTCACAAGACTATAATATTTCGTTTGTCAAACATGTTATCCCTGGAGAATCCGTTTGTGTTGTCAATTTAGTTCAGCGGGAACAAGGGTTCATAGTGGCACCCGGCAATCCTCTGCATCTTAAGGCTTGGGAAGACATTACACTCGAAGGTTTGCAGTTTATTAACCGTCAAAAGGGATCCGGAACCCGCCTTCGTCTGGACGCCTACCTTAAATCAGTAAAAATCTCTCCCTCTCAAATTCTAGGGTATGAACGTGAAGAAACTACCCACTCTGGAGTTGCATGCCTGGTCGCTAGTGGACAAGCCGATGCCGGCGTCGGAGTAAAAGCAGCTGCACAACGACTTGGCCTTGATTTTATTCCTTTATTTCATGAACGTTATGATTTAGTTTGTTTGGGAAAGACCGCTAAATCTCCAGTTTGGCAACAGCTTCTTGAGGTCTTAAGGTCACCGGGATTTATCCAAGCTGTTCACCAGCATAACGGGTATGATACGTCTCTGACTGGAAAAGTCCTTTTAGATGGATGAGAAGAATAACATGTAATTGACTTACGAATAGAAAGTACGCAGCGTTTAGAAAAAAGCATATATTATAGGAGTAAAAAAAGAAATGAAAAAGAACCTTAAACTTCAAATTAACCTTGGTTTCGCACTACTTATGATTGCCATCATGATGACCGTCGTCGGGTGTGGAAAAACTGCAACTCCAACAACTCCTGCACCACAAACAACCGAAGCTCCAAAACCTGCAAGACCCGACATAATTTTGGCGACCACTACAAGTACACAAGACAGCGGTTTACTCGATGTGCTTATCCCTGCTTTTGAGAAAAAAACGGGCTATAAGGTCAAAACCGTAGCCGTGGGCACAGGGGCAGCTTTAGCAATGGGAGAAAAAGGAGATGCTGATGTTTTACTCGTGCATGCCTTTACCTCCGAAAAGAAATTAGTTGATAGTAAAACAGCCATCAACTATCAACTCGTGATGCATAACGATTTCGTAATCGTTGGACCGTCCGCGGATCCCGCCAAGGTCAAAGGAACAAAAACAGCAGTCGACGCCTTAAAGGCAGTTGCTGCTAGTCCTTCAATCTTTGTCACCCGTGGCGATGATTCTGGAACGGATAAAATGGAAAAAGCATTATGGACAAAGGCCAGTGTAAAACCAACTGCAGATAAGTATCAGTCGACTGGCCAAGGCATGGGGCAAACTCTGACCATTGCCTCGGAGAAAGCGGGCTATACCTTGACAGACCGAGCAACCTATCTTGCAACGAAGAAAAACTTGAAACTCGATATTCTCCTCGAGGGTGAAACTGCTCTCTTGAACATTTATCATGTCATGCAGGTTAATCCCGAGAAGTTCCCAAAAGTCAACGCTGATGGCTCCAAAGCCTTCGTCAATTTTATGACTAATGCGGATACCCAAAAACTTATTGGTTCCTTTGGCAAAGACAAATATGGCCAATCCCTCTTCTTTGCTGATGCAGGTAAAAAGATGGAAGACCTCAAGTAACACTTTCCATCCAACAATATCTTTGCATGGTGAATCGGGGCACGAAATAAGAAGTTCGTGCCTCGATACTCTTATTTCGTGGTTCGATCTTCGAACAACGAACATCTAACCTCGAATTTATCCTTGCATCGAAAGGGAAAGATATCTTATGGAAATGATCTGGCAAGGAATCCAAGCTGCCCTACACCTTTTGATAACCGGGGATCCCGAGGTAATTGACATAACTCTGCTAACCCTTAAAATATCAGGTACAGGGACGTTAATAAGCCTGCTGATCGGGATACCCTTCGGTACACTCTTGGCTCTCAAGCCCTTTCCAGGACGTCGCTTTGTCTTAAGCGTCGTGAATACTGGGATGGGGTTACCGCCAGTGGTCGTAGGACTTTGGGTTTCAATTTTTCTTTGGCGCTCTGGACCTTTTGGCTTCTTAAATATCATGTATACCCCAACAGCCATTATCATTGCCCAGGCAATCATAGCTTCCCCCATTATTGCCGCCTTAACCTGTGCTGGTCTTCAACAAACTGACCCCAAACTTAGGCTCCAGATATGGGCCCTGGGCGCAAATCGCTTCCAATATACTTGGTTACTTCTTAAAGAAGTCCGTTTTTCCCTTTTTGCTGCAATTATTGCTGGTTTTGGGGCAGTCGTGTCCGAGATTGGGGCATCTATGGCGGTAGGAGGAAATATTCAGGGGCAGACTCGTGTTCTGACGACTGCAACGGTTCTGGAAGTTTCCAAGGGTAACTTTGACATCGCTATTGCCTTAAGTATCATTCTATGCTTACTCGCCTATGGGGCTACCTTAGGCTTAACTCTACTCCAACAAAAACAGCAAGGAGGCCCTTAAGTGCTCGAAGCTCGGGAGATAAGCTGGATCAAGGACCATAAAACCATATTGCATAATATTGATTTTCACTTGTTTCCTGGGGAATGCGTAGGTCTCATCGGACCCAATGGATCCGGCAAAAGCAGTTTGTTAAAAATCCTCGCCTTTCTGGAAAACCCTACATCCGGCTCACTCTATTTCCAAGGCCAACCCGTTCCTAAAAACGTTCCGCTTTCTATTCGGCGCAGAATTGCGATTGTTTTTCAGGAACCCCTCTTATTGAACACACGCGTTTTTGACAATGTTGCCATCGGATTAAAAATTCGGGGCCACTCCAAGGAGGAAATTCGGGTAAGGGTGGATTTTTGGCTGGAACAATTAGGAGTAGGCCATCTATCTAAACAATTAGCTCGCTCTCTCTCTGGCGGAGAAGCCCAACGCGTTAGCTTGGCGCGCGCTTTTGTCCTAGAGCCGGACGTTCTGTTTTTGGACGAGCCATTTTCAGCCTTAGATGCCCCAACCAAAGAGGGATTACGTAATGACCTGGGTCAAGTCTTTAAAGCAACTAAAACGACAACCGTACTCGTTAGCCACGATTTTAAGGACATTACCCATCTAACTAATCGAGCCTTGATTCTCCTTAATGGGCAAGTAATGGCTGAAGGGTCTCCATCCGAACTACTCAAGCGGCCCCAAAAAGAAGAAGTCGAACGTTTTCTCGCGCACTTTTCTTCATAGATCTATAATTTTATAAGGACGGTTCCTTGCATGCTTTTCAAATTAAGTATGCAAGGAACCGTCCATTTTTCACTCACGGTGTTCGCCTTCGCTTTTAGCCAATGGCTGACAACGACAAGCCCGTATAGTGAATTTCACCTCGTAGTTATTCGTCGAGCATGGCGCACCAGAAAAAAGGCTCTTGGGCATAACCCAAGAGCCTTAATTTGCATTTCTTTTTGCAGAAATTGTATTACATTGCGTTCTTATAGATTTGAACCACTTGTTCAAGTGTTGCTGTGCGTGGATTGGTGAATTGACAAGCATCTAATTTCGCATTTCCAGCCATCAGAGCGAAATCTTCTTCTTTTACATTCAGTTCAGCTAGTCCGGAAGGAATTCCGACATCAGCAGACAACGTGGCGATAGCGGTTAAGCATTTTTCTGCAGCTTCTCTAACCGATAGTCCATCGATGTTTTCTCCCATTGCTACAGCGATCTCTGCGTAACGATCGAGGTTACCGATCATGTTGAAGCGACAAACGTGCGGGAGAAGGATTGCGTTACATACACCATGTGGCAAGTTATAGAAGCCACCTAGTTGATGAGCCATTGAATGCACATAACCTAAGCTTGCATTATTAAATGCCATACCAGCTAATAATTGAGCATAAGCCATTTGTTCACGTGCTTCGAAATCCTCACCATTGGCTACTGCACGACGCAAATATCTAGGAATCAATTTAAAGGCCATTAAGGCAGCCGAATCTGTCACTGGTGTTGCGATCGTGGAAACATAGGCCTCAACAGCATGAGTAAGAGCATCCATGCCTGTAGCAGCGGTTAAGCTAGGAGGTTGTTTCATCATCAACAAGGGATCATTGATGGAGACATTCGGGGTTACATGCCAATCAACGATAGCCATTTTGATATGACGGGCAGCATCTGTAATGATACAGAATCTTGTCATTTCAGCAGCTGTTCCAGCAGTGGTATTGATCGCGATCATTGGAGCCATCGGCAATGGAGACTTATCGACGCCCTCATAGTCGTTAATTCTTCCGCCATTCCCGGCAACAAGGCCAATTCCTTTTGCGCAGTCATGCGAAGATCCTCCGCCTACGGATACAATCAGGTCACAGCCTTCTTTAGTATATATGTCAAATCCATCATGCACATTCTTATCCGTCGGATTCGGTTCAGCACCGCCGTATATAATAACTTTGACGCCTTCCTTTGTAATAATGTCCGCAATTTCCTGAGCCATACCAATTTTTTCGAGATAGGCATCGGTCACAAGTAGTACTTTTTTTCCACCTAGTAATTTAGCTTGTTTACCTGTTTCTTGAGCTGCTCCCGCTCCCATGAGGTTTACTGTAGGCATAAAATACCCATACACTTGGTGAATAACTGACATATTTGTTTCCTCCCTTTTCTTGTTGGCGCTTGCCAGGAATTTTTATAATAGTGTCACAAAATATAATTATGCAACTATTAGTTAACTCTATATATTGCAAGACTTGTGCCAAAAGTTAGAATTATTTATTATTATGCTGCAACTCCCACTCGATCCCTGTATTAAAGACCCTTTACCATACATTTAGTTTCTTTATTTGCAAACAAGCTTTTAACGAATGCGCTAGTTTGACGCACTATACTCGGTACAGTGTTTCACTTCAGAACACTTGTCCATTGCACTAGTTTAGCTCTGAGCCACTCTGCGTATATTCTATCTAAGAGTTTTTTTAGCCATTGTTCTTTAAGATCATCTTGTTTTACCGTTCTGATCTAACTCCCTTTGTACTTTAATCAGCTCGCTGAGAATACTTACTGCTATTTCTTCAGGAGTTTCTGCCCCAATTTTTAGGCCGATCGGAGAATACAGTTTTTGCAACAGCTTGGGTGAAACTCCCTCTTCCTCTAATTCAGAGAGCAACGCTTTAACTCTTTTGCGACTACCAATCATACCAATATATGAGGCTGGCTGATTAATCACTTTCCGTAAACACTCTTTGTCATAACGATGCCCTCTTGTAATAATAACAATAAACGTCTGCAGATTGATATTTAACCCCTCTATGGCTTGTACAAAATCGTTGCATATAATCCTATCTGCAGTGCTAAATCGGGCAGAGTTCGCAAAGGAGGGACGATCATCGACTACGGTAACCTCATAGCCAACAATTTTGGCCATGGTTGCTAGGGGGCGAGCGATATGTCCTGCACCTAGAATCAACAATTGTACAACTGTCGTGGGTGGCTCAATCAATATCTGATAAATCCCTTTTGTCACTGAAGCTTCACATAGTTCAAACTCAGAATTAAAGCTAACTAATAACGGCTTGCATCTCCTAAGATCAGATTTAGCACTCTCTAGCCCAACTCTGTTCAGTTCTTCTATACCAAGATCACCTGAAATGTCCTCGTTATTCTTGATAAACAGCATCTTACCTATTAAGCGTTCCTCAGCTGCTTCGATTACAGTTAATAGGAGGGGATTATCGTTTCTCTCTAAACAAGACAGATAATCTTTGTAGAGCTTGGTCTTTTCCGAGGAGCCTTCAGACCCCAAATAATCAATAAATAATCCCATGATCCCACCACAAACCATTCCCTCCTCTTGGGCCATGTCCGCGGTCATATTCAAATGGTATATCTTTGAGGAGCACGAGGCTATGACATTTAAGGCCTCTCGCCGCCCCTCTGCCTCACCACATCCCCCGCCGATGGTTCCAATCGTCTTCCCGTCAGCGAAAACTATCATTTTTGCTCCGGGTTTACGGGGAGTTGAGCCCAGCACACTAATTACTGTAATTAGAGCCGCCGCCTGATTTTGGTCAAAGGCTTTTTTAAGCCCAAGGTATACTTCTTTTTCCATTTAGCCCTGCCCCCCTAGATCAGCCTTCCAAAGGTCATGTAAAGGCATCTTTATTAGTTGCTCTATTCTTGTCTGGATTATTTCAGCATTACCCAAGCGTTGCGTTGCCTTATCTTTCCCGTCACCACTGAATCATTTTCATGTAGCTCCTTCCGCTACTTCTGGATAATTGACCAGCATTCCTGCTCCTACTTGATAATCACCTTGAGTGGAGTGTTGGCCCCTTTGATTATAGCATAACATTCTTCCTTCGAGGGTACCTCGATATCACCACAGTACTTCAGCATGGCAAAAGACGTCAGACCTAGATAATTCATACCTTGACCTCGTGTTAAGAATACGGTACCATTCAAGAGTGACCATTATTTTCCCTAAGTCTGTCACTGAACCTCTGACAGTTTTAATCCCACACGCTAAGGTGTGTTTATAGGTGAACACGCCTTCCATGATGTATTGGAGGCAAACGCTATGGAAAAAATCAAAGTACAAGATTCTGTTGGTGCAATTCTTATCCATGATATGACTCAAATTATTCCCGGTGTTTTTAAAGGACCTCGTTTTCGCAAGGGGCATGTCGTTCAGGAAGAGGATATTCCTGTCCTACTGAGCATGGGGAAAGAACATATTTACGTGTGGGATCAAGCGCCTGGCCTCATCCATGAGAATGAAGCGGCGGAGCGCCTCGCCCGGGCAGTATCCGGTCCCGGTCTAGTACTTGACGAACCCAAAGAAGGAAAAGTCACCCTAACGGCTGCCCACGACGGCCTTCTTTATTCTTCAGAAGATGGTATTTTAGCGTTGAATACTTTGGAAGGGGTCATCCTCGCCACACTTCACAATCATTACCCCGTCAAAAAGGGCGATAAAGTCGCTGGAACCCGTGTCGTTCCTCTGATGATAGATGAGACAATAATCTATGCAGCGGAGGAAATCGTCGGCACGTATTCCCATGCTATTTTAGATGTGCGACCTCTAAACCATTTGAAGGTTGGCATCGTCGTTACGGGAAGTGAAGTCTATCATGGACGTATTCAAGATAAATTCGGCCCAGTCCTAAGAGCAAAAGTTGAAAACTGGGGATCAATCGTTATAGAGCAAGCGTTGGCCAGTGATGATGTGGCCTTAATCCAAAGTAGCATTCAAAAACAGCTCAGCATGGGAGCAGAAATGATCTTAGTTAGCGGTGGCATGTCCGTAGATCCTGATGACGTCACCCCCGCAGCGATTAAAGGAATGGGAGCAGAACTCGTCACTTACGGTGCTCCGGTCTTACCAGGTGCCATGTTTATGTTAGCCTACCTAGGAGACGTTCCCATCATGGGTTTACCCGGGTGCGTCATGTATTCTAAAAAAACTGTCTTTGATCTAGTCGCTCCTCGAATGCTTACGGGTGAACGCCTTACACGCCTTGATATTGTCAAACTAGGTGTGGGTGGTCTTTGTCTTGAATGCCCAGTTTGCACGTACCCACGTTGTTCTTTCGGCAAATGAACAAATGGAAATTACCTTAAAGATAACCCCCGCTAATCATTCTAAGGATTTTAGCGGGGGTTTTCTTTTATTTTCCTTACGGATCAAGCCACTTCCTCTTAGTAAAATACCCCTGTCTCCCGAACATCATACCCACCCAGCGCCAGAACATCCTCCTGAAACGCTTTGCTTTGGATGACCTCGATCATCGCTTTCATGCGGGGCTCCTCCAGAAATTCACGTGGAATCGCCAGATCATACCGTTCTTCCCCAACGAGCACATAATCCAGTCCTAGCGCTTCAGCAGCACTTTGAATCCCCAGTCCTACATCCGCTGAGCCCGAGGCCACCGCTACGGCAACCGCTAGGTGGGTAAATTCTTCGCGCTCATACCCCAAGATTTGATCTTTAGTTAGACCTTGCTGCTGGAGCAGATAATCGAAAAGCACCCGCGTACCTGACCCGCCCTGACGATTGATAAACCGAACGCCAGGCTTGGTTAAATCTGCGAGAGTCGTAATATTCATTGGGTTTCCCTTCGGCACAATAAAGACTTGGGTTCTATAAACTAAATTCATCAGGGAGACTTCTCTGCCTGGCAAAAAACGCTCCAAATACGATCGATTGTACTCTCCCGTTTCCGGATCGAGCAAGTGAATCCCTGCGAAATGAGCTTCCCCCTTGCGTAGGGACAGGATTCCAGCTAAGCTCCCGACATGAGCTGAGGCAATGCCTCCCTGCCCACCCTTGGCCTTCATATGGCTACTTAAAACATCCAACGTCAGATCATGGGACCCGATGCAGACGAGCGTTTCTTCTAACTCCGAAACCGGCCGTAAAAGCTCAACGGGTACTGTTTCTCCCTCATGAAACCCTTCCTGTAAGCGAGGGACCCGCAACATTCCATCCGCTCGCACTAGACTCATCGTCACACCTGCGCCTCGATTCAAAGGGGCAGCCACCCAACGATCTCCGACTCTGCCTACCTTAACCCGCACAAACTCTTCACTGCCGAGTGACGAAAAGACTTTCTTACT
>MCHG01000046.1_pt1 | contig 102315 bp, 83 predicted proteins | sample 787351 | NCBI WGS metagenome assembly MCHG01 (sample SAMN05430296, study PRJNA330682) | permafrost metagenome | biome: Cold desert; feature: permafrost; material: soil; isolation source: enrichment culture inoculated with soil incubated with H2/CO2 at 20 degrees... ... | reverse complement strand
CGTTTATGGAAGTTTCCAAAAGCTACATACTAATTTTCATCCCACCCTGTGAACCGCAGGTTCATGAAAGTTTATATAGATACTCCTTTTCTGTATATCTGAAAAGCATGATTGAAAAAAGAATTGACAATGGGAGGACTATAGAAGCATTTAATATATATACTTGAAGGGCTTCTAAATTTGCCACATTTATAAATAAACCACCAACTAAAAGTAAGTAAGACTGTGAATAAAATACAATTGAGTATTTAGGTCTTATAGAAAACAAAATCGTCATACAGAAACAACTTATAATATATACAGAAATTGAAGTATGAAGATATGGAGATACCCAACCTGAAAGTAAGGCACTAATATTTAAGACAAGAAAGATAAATATTAGTATATAAATATTTGTTTGAGTTTTTGTTAATAAATTTATTAAGATACCGAAGGTTGCTAACAGAAGAGATGATATGTGAAGATAAAAATATAATTTATAAACATAATTACTATTCCACAAACCTGCCAGCCTATTATTATTATCAAGAACTAATAGTACCGAGACAATAATAAATAGTACTATTGAAAAATACCTTATCCTTTTATAGTTAAGAGTATTCATGTAGCTCCAAATATTATTTTTCTTTCCTAAAATAGTGTCCATCAATACACCCTCCCATATTAACTAACGACCAATTATAGACATGTCTTTCTAATTATAACTGCGATGCTAACAGAAATTTGTCGTATTAATCACTTAAAATAATAAAATATGGAGGATTAAATCTTTATAGAACTGTGTAGAATGACTTGGCAATAGAATTTACTCACGCTCATAATGAGAATCACCTCTCTACTCATTTTACCAACTCCTAATCTCAAATTAGTAAGCTGATAACAACAAAACTGGGGTTTATGATGACGCTAAAAAGTAGCGGAAATCATAAACCCCTGCCAAATACTAAAACACCCCTTAAGCCCTTGCAAACCCTGTGTTTATGCCCCTTCTACCCTACTCCCACTCAATCGTTCCCGGAGGTTTCGAGGTAATATCATAAACCACACGGTTGACCCCTTGTACTTCGTTCACAAGCCGCGAGGAGATGCTTTCTAAGAGGTCATACGGCAGTCTTGCCCAATCTGCTGTCATTGCATCTTCGCTAGTGACTGCTCTCAGGATAATGGGGAACTCATAGGTACGGCTATCCCCCATCACTCCAACGCTTCTGATCGAAGGGAGTACTGCGAAACTCTGCCACAATTCACGATACATGCCCGCACGACGAATTTCTTCAATAATAATGGCATCTGCTTCCCGTAATATGTCGAGCTTTTCACGGGTGACTTCCCCAAGAATACGAATTGCCAGTCCCGGTCCAGGGAAAGGTTGACGCCAAACTATCTCTTCACTCATTCCTAGTTCAATACCAAGTTCGCGCACTTCGTCTTTAAAGAGCATCCGTAACGGTTCAATTAGTTCAAATTGAATATCCTCAGGCAAACCGCCAACATTGTGATGGCTCTTAATCGTTTCCGCAGTATCTGTTCCGCTCTCCACAATATCTGGATAAAGAGTCCCTTGAACCAAGAAATCGACCTGACCCACCTTTAATGCCTCATCTTCAAAGACGCGGATAAACTCATTGCCGATCGCTTTGCGTTTCAGTTCAGGCTCGGATACCCCTTGTAGCTTTTCCATAAAGCGTTCATGGACATCTACAAACACCAGATTCAGTTTGAACTGTTCTGTAAAGACCTTCTTTACCTGCTCTGCCTCATTTTTACGCATGAAACCATGATCAACAAAGACGCAGGTTAATTGATCCCCCACTGCCCGATGCACTAAAGCCGCCGCTACCGAAGAATCTACTCCACCACTTAAGGCGCAAAGCACATGCTTACTTCCTACTTTCGCGCGTATCTCTGCAACCTGCAACTCAATAAAGGACTCCATAGTCCAATCACCGACACATTTACAAATATCAAAAAGAAATTTCACTAACATCTCTTGTCCATCTGGAGTATGTTTTACTTCAGGATGAAACTGAACACCATAAAAATGTCGCTCTTCATCCATCATAGCTGCAATTTGAGTATTCCAAGTATGAGCTGCGACCACAAAGCCCTCAGGTAATTTGTGCACAGAATCACCGTGGCTCATCCAACACGGGCGCTCACCACCTAAGTCTTTCCACAGATCCTTTGTAACATCAACTGTCAGCATTGCTTTCCCATATTCGCTGGCTTCAGGATGTTCTACGCTTCCCCCTAATTGTACAGTCATCAGCTGCATCCCATAGCAAATCCCCAATATAGGAATTCCTAGGTTATATATTTCAGGGTCTACAACAGGCGCATTCAGCTGATTGACACTTGCCGGTCCGCCCGAAAAGATAATGCCCTTGGGCTGGCGGGCACGAATTTCTTCAATTGAAGTTTTATAAGAAACCATTTCAGAATATACATTGGCTTCCCTCACACGACGTGCAATTAGTTGATTGTACTGTCCTCCAAAATCTAAAACCAATACGACTTCCTTAGGCACTTTTCATCATCCATTCCTATTAATAAAATAAATTAGTTAATCTCATATGCTTCCTGTTTTAGCACACCGATATAGGGCAGATTTCGATACTCTTCGTTGAAGTCAAGACCATACCCGACAACAAATTCATCTGGAATCGAAAATCCGTTGTAATCCGGAGTAACATCCGCTTTCCTTCGAGCAGCTTTGTCGAGTAAGGTAACTACCTTTACGCTCAAAGGGTTCCTTGCTCTTAGGTTTTCTTTTAAGTACTTTAAAGTTAATCCAGTATCTACAATATCCTCAGCAATTAATATGTGGACATCCTCGACACTACGTTCTAAATCTTTAAGGATACGTACTACTCCGGAAGACTGAGTTGAGACTCCATAGCTTGATAAGGCCATAAAGTCATACGCCAAAGGCAATTTTATCTCTCGAATAAGATCCGCCATAAAGGGTACAGCCCCCTTTAGAATCCCAAGTACTAAGATTTTCTTTCCTTCGTAATCTCGTGTGATCTCAGCACCTAGTTCTACGACGCGTTTTCCCAATTCTTCCTTGGAAATTAAGACTCTTTCAATATATTCTTCCATTAAGGACACCTCCACCTTACGATAAAACTTATCTTAGAACTATATCAGAGGCTTGTCCATTGTGCAAACGTTTTAAGAGTCTATATTGGTCAAAACCCTATTTTCCATTAAACTAAAGGAACAGGATAGTACCCATGAGAGGGTATATTCCTGTCCCTTTTAGCAATGAAAGAAGCCCGCTTATATATCCGGCGCTTGAATATTTAACTTCTTCCCAATATCCTTAAACTCCAGTGTCATTGTCATTGGATCGGACTTCAATTTATTCTTTGCTTCGATTGTTGCTTTTACGACTATCTTATCTGACTTACGAATATAAAGTGTATACTGGAAATCGGTCCAAAATACCTCCATCATTTGATTCTGCACACTGGGCGATAAATGACATACCCACACTTTTTCTCCGTTTACTTTCTCTTGATTGCTAAGCATCACCTCTCCAAGCTCTTTAATTTGTAGCGAAGATAAGGGATTGAGCTCCGCCAAAAAGACTTCCTGAGCCGCTAGAGCGTTTTCAAATCTGATCCACTTCTTACTAAAAGGATCTTTGCTGTAGGTAGAATCTCCGATTTTGATCATCTCTACTTCGCTTCCAGCCAGTTGCCCCAAGATTCGAGTACTCCCGCCATCTTTTTCCCCTAAAACCTGCGTGAGTACCCGATCTTTTCCCTCGACCCATTGATGCTGGGTCAAACTGTAGCGAAAAGAGGTCGCTGCATTCAATCGTTCCAAGCCGTGTATGACTAAATCATTAGGGTCTGGTTGCCATAAAAGGCGTCCTAGAAGCCCCCCTATCAACACGATACCGATTACAACGACTAACCCAATTCCTCTTTTCTTCATCTCATGCCCCCTTGGCGGAGTTCTTACCATATTAATATGATGAATCAGCTTGCCCTATTCCACTGATGTCCCTTTCAAATATGTCTTTCTGGAAAAAGAGGCATCTCAGTAATTCACCGAAATACTGAGATGCCTCTTTACCTTATCGTTGCCACTTGTTCATTGACTACCTTTTGTGGATTATTCTAAGTTAAAAATCCAAGGAATTAAGGCTTATCTTTTGGTTGTTGTTTACACTGTGAATTTCGATACCAGCTTAATCAGATTATCCGAGCTATCCTTTGCCACACCAGCCTGCTTCGCTACCTCATCCGATTGCTCGACGACCATTGTGCTTTTCTGAGCAATATTAGTTGTCCCTTCAGCCCCTTCATTGGCGGCTACTGCAATTTCTTCAATTACTTTTGTCATCTCCTGTATTGAAGCGGTAAGTTCCTCTGAAGTTGCACTGAAGTCAGACACCAGATTATCAACAAACTCTGCATCCTTGTTATATTGTTCGCTAATTTCCACCATAGCTGCGTAATCTTTGAGAACCTGTTTGTCTATAAATTCTAAAACGTTCTCAGAACTTTGCGACAGGTTTCCTACTGATGAAACAACGAGCTTTGTGACTTTCTGGATTTCATTGACAATATCTTTAGAATTCTCTGCCAGCTTCCTTATCTCTTCTGCGACGACAGCAAAACCCCTTCCCGCTTCCCCAGCCCTTGCTGCCTCTATAGCTGCATTCAAAGCGAGAAGATTGGTTTGGGATGCGATTTGCAAGATAGAATTAGATAGTACATTGATCTGATCGACTGCTTTAGATTCTTCGATAGCTTTTAGCAGTTTACCCTGCGTATTTAGATAGATATTCTGTGCATTACTCTGAGATGAGAGTGCTCTTTGGTTAATTGTGTCTGCTCTTCTGCTAATTTCGCCCGCAGATACGGCTCCCTGTTGTGCTTTTAAAGCGATGGAACCAACTGCCCTTTCGATTTCTGTAGCCGTTGCACTCATTTCTTCGCTTGATGCAGCCGTTTCTTCCATGCCGGCAGACAGTTCCTCTGTAGTTGCGGATACTTCTTCAATCTGGTGGGTCAATACAGCCATAGCTTGTCCCGCAGCTATTACCGACGTTTCAACATTTCGTGATTCGTTTATAACTCCTTTAATCACGTCTTTGACCGATTGCTGCATTGTGTCGATAGCTTTGGCAAGTACCCCTATTTCATCCGTCCTCTCCATGAATTTTTTTGGAGTCTGACTGGTGAAATCCCCTGATGCTATGACACTTAGATGTTCTGCAGCCAACCTGATGGGAGTGGCAACTAATCCTGCAGTAAAGTACCCCACTGCTAACCCTAGTAATAAGAAAATTACTGATGCGATAAGAACTAAACTACGCATGGTTTTTACCCCAGCCATAACTTGATCCTCAGGGGCTGCTACCGCCAATGACCAGCCTGTTCCCTTCACAGGTGCATATGCAAGAAATTTAACTTTCCCATTATACTCATACTTACCGGTTCCACTCTTTCCCTCTAGCATCTCTTTTTCCAATTTGACCAGAGACTCTAGTTTTGGATCCGTCTTAATATTTTCAAAATCATTGTCCATGTTCTTGACAAGTTCTGGGTTACTATGGGCAATCGTAGTACCTTTTTTATTTAACATGAAAGCTTTACCTGCTTCACCAAACGTAATATCATTTGTAATTTTACTTAAATTAGTCCCGTCTCTCAATGCGGCCAAAACCCCAACTACTACCCCATCCTTCTTAATTGGCACGGCATAAACAACGACCAACGAACCGTCATCTTTGCTTAATAACGGGTCAGATATGGCTCTTTCACCAGCAATGGCCTTTATAAAATAGTCCCTATCCTTTATATTCGCTTCTTTTCCAGTTGTTAATTTTGTCGACCCATCTAACCCAGCGATTAACATTGATATATGTCCCATTCTTTTAGTCTCATCTTGAAGAAGCATATTTTTATCAACCCAAGGATTGTTTGTATCTTTTATCCGGTCTCTGTTTGCCATGACTTCAAGAGTTCCTGTTAAAACATTTATTCTTTCAGCAACAACATTTGCCCCTTGATTAGCCAACTGTGGAAGGATCTCATTTACCTGCGTTTTTATAGCATTAGAGGCCGTTATATAAGAGATAATGCCCAAGCCCGCACAAACGAATAATAAAATAGCTCCAATGTACACAACCATTAGTGTCTTTATACTTTTCATAAAATTACTCCCTCTCCCCCATTAATTCTTATAATCGATAGCGAATTTATTTACTAAGAGATTAGATTTGTTATCAAAAATTTAATCCTCTCCCTTATAAAAAGAAAAGTCACCAAAATAGGATGTCGGCGACAATTTCTGTTCAGTAACCCGGCTATCTTCCACATAAGGTAGAAGACCCGTGGCTTTGCGTCCCCAATTCTGATTGGGTTTGCCTTTATCGCAGAGTATTAAGTTAAACTTCCTGAAACTATATTAAAAGAGAAAATAACTCTTCTTCTGTATAATAGTATAACCTATATTAACCTACAACAGTTTTTTCGTAAATAATACATTTTTTGCGATTTTAAAATTTTATAATAACTAGATCAACATCGTAGACTACCTCAACCACTCAAATAGAAAACCATTATGAGGGCTATCAGAAATTATGTACTCAGCTAAATAGCCTTGAACCTTTTTACTTACATTTGACAAAGATTCAAAAAGAGGCTTCCCAAAAATTCATTGAATTAATGAGAAGCCTCTAAAAAATGTTTTATTTTGCGTAAAATGTGAGCATTAGGAGTTATTAGTAATCTACGCCCAGTGATACCAACGGTCTCAGGGCAATATTACATCATGCCGCCCATCCGTTAAAACGGGAAGTTACAGCTGTAATATCTTGCGTTCCGTGCTATAAGGCGCATAGAATCAGGGTTTCCCCGCTTGACGATTGTAACATCTTTTGTTTGATTCAATGGCTTTATTTTGATTACGTGACCAAAATGTGACCCAGATGTTACCCTCGGCAGTAAGATACACGCCGTCATTTTAGCCATCCTCGATTTCAAATCTATTATCTACAATCTACGAAGCATGCTCTATGCTCTTATCAATCCCTATAACTCAAACCATCTTAAAAATGCCGAATTATAGAAGAAAGGGCAGGGCGCGGAACTGTGAGCAGAATAGTGCACCGTTCCGTAGCAACGCTACAACCGTTGGTCCCAGCGGATCTGATGGTCGGAATCGAACCGACAACCTGCTCATTACGAGTTTGCAGACGTATATTGTATATAATACGGGAAATCACCTAATCTCATAAGCCCTTATGCAGCTATGGCTTACAGGGTTTTGGGAACTCACTGGCTTTCATCTAAATCCGGGTAAAATTATTGCCGTAGTAGTACTGTAGTAGTAGAATTTAGCTCTTCAAATAGCTCAACGAAAATTTGAATTGTATTGTCGACGATCTGTCCATCATCTTCAAACAGGAAATTCAAGCTGGATCCGTTTGGAAACTATCTTTTTCTATTCTGTAAAGGCGGCTACTTACAACATGATCAATTTCGTAGCTAATTATTCAATTCCCATTGTTCCGGCCTACTATCTTCCTGTCTACGTTCGCGAAACACGTCACCATGCACCAAGCAAGCTTCAGTACTTGACCGCTGGTTAGTGCTCGTTAAGAAATAATTATTGAATTCACAACTTCAGACTTCTATAGGCCTAGATAGTATTGATTCATTTTGACAGGAATATCTTATTATTGATGTCTCTCCAGAACTCTGACGTTCAGGGAATGTTACGGTAACATTATTGGAAAGATGTTTAGGTAGTTCCTTGATCATCTTCTTTAAAATTTTTTCTGTAAGAGGTTTCCTGTCTTCTTCAGGGTAGTGCGACAAATCAATGTCGAATTGAGCTTCCGTTGCATCTAATGAATAATTAACAATAATTTTGCGAATAGTTGCACTACCATTATCTAATTCAATTGTAAGACTTTTTTTGAATCCAAAAGTTCGCTGAGATGTTGCTTGTCCATCTCGAAATATGGTTCTGTATAAATCATATTGTTTTGTATAGATTCTGGCTAGAGAATCCACCACTGGTTCCATATCGTCATCGTCATTTGTTAGTTTTACATGTTCAGTTACAGAAATATTTTCTTGGTCAAACGACTCAATCTGTAAACCCTTACTCTCTGGTGAAGTTCCTAAATATAAGTCTTTCCAAGATTTTCGTCCCCACTCCTGTAACTCATCGCATATCATGAGTAAACTTGGGAATGTCGTAATACTCACATGATAGACATCTGTACAAGTATGAGCGGCGATAGCTCTCAAAATATCGCGCCTAATATAAAATTGCTTAGCATCATCCTCAGAAAAAATATAATCCTCATTCAAATTAAAATCTGCTTCAATAAAATAAACTAACATTTTATATATTATTATTGCGCTAATAATACCATGTCTATAATTTTCCAGAGACTTTGTAAATTTCAAATAATATTTCGGCTGAACCCTTCCATGATACTCTTTTTTTACAGCCGCTGTTGCTGTTGCTGTTGCTGTTGCAGCTACGGCTTTTGCTTCTTTTGCTACTGTTTCCTCTGCCTCTATTGTATTCTGTGTTTTCTTCATTTTTGAGCTCATAAAATTAACGATAAAATTATTAATAGTATCTTGTATCCCGCTAAAGCTAATATCTGCCCACATACGTGGATTGGCTACAAGTACGCCCATCATTTTCCTTGTTTTATCAAATATCTCTTGAGATTTTTCTAAAGGGTATCCTAGGTCATGGCAAAGGGCTATTATAGTCCACATACTAATTTTTTCATAAAAGCTAATTTGCTCACTAAAATCGCCATTTTCTCCTTCAATGGTCATTTTATTAATCAAAGGCGCGTTTTCCGTGTGTAATAAACAGTACACTCCCAACATCCATGTACGAATGGAATGTAATATATGATCCCTATAATTGGAGGTGCTTCCATATAACACGCTTTCAAATTCTGAGTATTGATTATAATACTTAACTACGTTTTCAAGCCCATAAGATACAGGAACTTTGCCCGGAATTTTCTGAAATGGCTCCCTAACATCAAAATATCTCAAACATTTTATTGACTTATCCAACAGAGTTTGCCAAAGAACATCAATGGTAGGTACCACCTGATAAGTAAATTCTGTTCCAGAAATCGGCTTAATCTTACCTAATAATTCACGTATATCGTCATCTAAAGGATGCTTGACACCCTCAAATATCGGTCCATACTTACCTATTTTACCAATGAATTTTTCTAGCTCAGTTATTAAACTCAGGTCATTAATCTTTGCCGTCATCCATACCACTCCCACCATGATTTATCATCAACTCTGTAATTTTATCTTCCAAGTCTGTAAAGTCATACTCTATCTTAGCAAGGTTAGGATTGCCGCATATCATTGCTGAAATATTGCCTCCCCTGTATAAACACAATATTTTCTTTCCCATAGACTCTGCTACGCCAATTTCATAACCTACTCCAAGACTAGGTGTTGACACTTCAGCGACTACCAAATCCGCCTCTCTGAGCCACGAAATATCTCTCTGATATATATCTCCATCCTTGATATTCGTTTCGCCGAAAGAGGATAGTGTTTCATCCGCAATGTGTTCAGTTAGGACATTTCCAAACTTTCGCAGAACTTCAATAATCATTTTAGCTGCTCGCTTATTTTCTCCATCCCGACCACCACGAATTGGTCCCGCAAAATATATCTCCAACTAGTATCTCTTCTTCCTTTTGATAATTTAAGCATTACTCTATTAGCGTTAGGTTCTGAATCATGCTTAAAGTAAGTGCTCAGTTTTTTGTAATCCATCATAAATTCATGCTTTTTCAATTATTCTACTTAAATCCAACAAACCCTTTATTTGTTGGATTGATCTTAAAAGATTTGATCCTATATAAAAACAAAAGGAAAGCTCCAGTCGGCTTTCCCTTTTTGTTGCTGCTATTTAATTATTGACAGGAGGGTATAGTTTTAATAATTTCGAGAACTGAGTCAATTTCCCCCTTATTTTGTTCTGGAAAAAAGACCATACATTTCATCATATAGGGAATATCTGTTTTACCTTTTTTATACCAGTGTAAGTCAAAACCGAAAGAATCTTTGACCGTTTTAACTACATTTATCCCAGTAGCCTCCATTGAGAATGTCCTTCTTTTTGGGTTGCGACACTCCTCTAGCCCTAACTTAAAGGCACATTTCTTCCCTGGGCACCCCATACAATAACCCGTAGCTAAAAAAGAACCGCCATTAACTTCTGTTAGAGCGTGACCTAATTTATTTAAAACCCGTGCAAGAATTCCGTCTTGGAACTTCCAATGAATTGCACTGTTGTTTGAGTTCTTAACCTTATCGGGTTTGTATAAAGAATCAAAACGGCATATTATTATCCAAGCTCGCTGGTTAGAACTATATAGTTCTTCAAGAGAAGGCGCTCGTGGAGGACATCCCCCCGATCGTCCAAAATTCGAACAACCTGTACGGCACATCTCTTTGACGGTCTCAGGCTCATAAATCAAGGCATCTACCATAGCATCCTTAACAAACAGCTCCAGTGGATATACGTTGCCATTAATCGTTTTATAAAAAAATTTCATACTAAATTTCAACATCCCTCTCGGAGTTGCTTTAAGTATTTTAAATATCAAGCATGCATGCTCGTATCTTCCCTCAAATAGTTAAGAACGTGTACTATCAATTTAAGCCTAGTTCAATATGTTTTGCTATCGGGCAATCAGGATCTGGTCCTATAAATAAGTTGCCCGTAAAACGTTCTCTCTGCCCGTGGCAACCTGCCTTGCATGCAGAATACAAAGAACAATCGTTACAATATTCTATACCTGTATGATCTGTAGATCTGATATCGTTTAATAACTTATCATTTTCCCATATATCTCCGATAGTCATATCGTATATTGTGGGGCGAGTTCCTTTTCTAAACTTGAATGCTTCACATGGAAAAACTTCTCCGCTAGCCGAAATTAATAGTTTATCTCTTGCAGCATTACAGGCCTTAGACGCTAAAGTTACACAATTAAAAGGAGCACCAAGCCTAATATTCACTGTTGGATATTTGGCCCTAAGTTCCTCAACGAACGGTCCAAACTCTGCTTTGAGAGCCTCCGGTAACATTAAACTATCATCACATCTTCCTTGCTGGACAAGACGCAATAAACTAACTTGCTTTATTCCAAGTTCAGTCGCTATTTTTACAACTGATTCAATTTCCACCCAGTTCACAGTCATTGGCACAAAGTGCAATTCCACTGGAATGTTTTTGCAAATAGCTCTGCGAATAGATTCTAACGTGATTTCATAACTTCCCGATAATCCGCTTACTCGTTCGTGAATTTTCGCACTGGCACCCTGCAAACTAAAGGTTATCTTTTTAATATTATGTGATACCAATTGATCCAATAGTTCATTACTCAAAGGTACTGTCTTTTTATCAATAGATTCGCCGATACCACAAGAATAAAGATTAAACGACAGTTTTTTTTGATTGATGAAAGAAATTAAAGGAATTAAATCTGGGTAGAGCAATGGTTCTCCACCAGAAATTGTAAAAGATTCTAAACCTAATGGCATTGCTTCTTCAATTAATGAACGTAAACGTTCAATAGGAATAGATTGATAATTAAGGGGGCCAGCGCATGAGGAACAGTGAACACACCCCTGCAAGCAGTAGTTGGTAACTTCAACAAAAAGTTCTTTGATGCTGTATTCACTCATTTAACTTCCCCCTTCAAATAATTTTTATTATATTTAAACATAATGATACTAGATCTATTTAATAATCTTATTCCCTGTAGGGAGTATTAGTTCCCATAGAATTATAGTGTATTCTACAAGGGGAGTGATAATTCCTCTATTGTTACATCATTTAATAATGATTCTATTTAATTTACGGCGAAGCTGTCTAAAAGTGAACCTTTGTCCAGACAACCTACAACACCTTGTTGATCCGTTCCAAAAATCACGTCAGCGTGTTACTAAGACCCAGGGTAAACTTTACAAGGCTCTTCGGGTTTGTCCAAGCTGAACCTGTCAGCCAGAAGCAAAAGAGCGTTGCTAGCTAAACAACAACATCCAATTATCCTTCACTGCATACTCCGTCACACTCTGATCCTTGTCAACATAATACACATAAGCATGCTCCACAATACCGCGAAGATCTTCAATATACTCTTTGGAAAAAACAATATCCGGCTTATCTTTGACTATGATAAATCGTGGCTCTCCGTTGTAGCGTTCGCTATAAAAGTCTACCAGGGCAAAGGCCTCGAACATCTTCAAACCGCTTCTGCCGTGTTGATGCTCATATTTCTCAATAAGATCAAAATAATCTGATGGGAACACCCTCGTGGCGGTTCCGTCTGGATAAAGTTCCAACTGTGCCACTTTTTTCGGAGGCTTCATGACAATATTGCGCTGCCTTTCGACCTCTGAAAGACGCTCTAACTTTCTGACTTCGATATCAATGAGATTAGCATTCATTTGATTGATCAGTACGCCGTTTTTATTCTCCTTATTATCTTGCTGGTAACCTGTCAATCTCTCCATGACCTCGTTATATTGAAGTCGGAACGTTTTCGCAAGAAAGCCGCTGACTTTCTCCAACTGGGCTTCTCGCTTTATTTTAATTTTGGTTTTCATCTCCGAGGCCACTTTGTACACATACGGAAGAACGGTTCCCTCAGAGTGATCATTGAGCTGCACACCCTCGCCCTTAAACTCCGCCTGAAAGATCCAGTAGGGATCAAGGACTTCAAGTTTGCCCTTACTTCTCAGAGCAACATAGACCAATTGATTGTTCAGTTCTTTTCCAGTTCCATCGGCAACCGCGAGATTATAGACGTAGACCTCGATATTTTCCGAGCACGGATACCGAATCATGTAGCGTTGAAAGGCAAATTTCTCAGCTTCTACTTTCGTCAGCTCCAGCCCCAGCTTATACAGGGAATGACTTTGATCGATAAGCGCAACGTCCTCGGCTTCCTGCTCCGTATAGCCCGTGTATTTATACGCTTCAGCGCTTTCATTTAAAACAATTTTATTCTTTTTGGCAAAATCTCTGATGAACTTCGGCAACCGATCAATTCGTGTCACATTACCTTCATTGACAGCATGTAATCGAATTTTCTTCTTATTGAATATGGTCGTGCAAAAATCCGCATAGCAGCGCACGGGGATGTGTTTCACCATTAACTCATATTGCTCTTTGCGCAGGCTCGTGAGTTCCAAAACGTTGTTGGCTAAGCTCTCCTCCTGATAAATCTGTAACAGCCGCTTGTGTTCCTCCGACAAAGTCCTTTCCATGCCTACAATGACCTCGTCCAATTTCTCTCGGTTAAGTATGGCTTGTTGCATCAGGGTCGGTAGATCAAAATACCGATCCTCCAGAACTTCTCCGATAAAGTCATACACCAGATCTGCCCCTAGATCTTCGCGCATTAGTTCTAATTTGTTCAAGAGTCTAAGCATGACATCGCCTTCTCTGGTGTTGGCAGCAATAAGATTAAAGACAAAGACTTCATTTCTCTGCCCAATACGATGAATACGACCCATGCGTTGCTCTAGTTTGTTCGGATTCCAAGGTAGGTCATAATTGATCATTTGATTGCAAAATTGGAGATTGATCGACTCTCCTCCGGCATCTGTTGCGAGCATAAGAGGATAATCCTTTTTGAATAGTTCTACCTGCCTTCTACGTTCATCAATCGAAAGTCTACCTGTAATCTTGGCAATCCGTTCGATTCGAGCCTGTAGCTTTTCTTCCAGATACAACAAGGTATCCACTGATTCGGTAAAAATCAGAATCTTTTCCCCTTTAGAGAGAAGTCCCTCTTGGCCGAAAATGGTCTTTTCCAATTCCTGAAACTTTCTCTCGACAGAGGCGTACTTCAGCGACTCGCTTTTTTGGACTAATCCGTGCAATACTTGGATTTCCGTCTTCAATTCATCAAGATCAAGGCTATCTGTCGCCGATTCGGCAAGGGTGTCAACGCCTTCTTGCTCTCGATAATCCAGCTCATCATAGTCATCAAAGTCTGTGCTTTCAATCGCTGACAAGTGTTTCTTTCTATCTTCGATCGTCTTTTCCAGCAGTTCTTGAAGTCGTTCTCGCCGCCTCTTTAGGGATAGGTATATGGCTTGAAGCGACGAACTTAATCTTCGTTGTAAAAGCATCATGGCAAAGGCTGTGCTATTGTTCCCATTATTCATGGCCTTATTGAAATAAAAACGCACATAGTCGGTCACCAGCTCGTAAAGCTCTTTCTCTTCGTCCGATAGGTTATATTCAATAGATTTTGTGGTTCTCTTTGGGAACAACGGCGTCCCGTCGAAGTTTTTAAGATTTTCTTTTATGCGCCGAATAATAAAAGGATTGCTTTTATCCTTGAGTGACTCCCCCACGGCAGTTTCCGAAAAAACATCATGATCAAGCAACGCCATGAAATGGCGAAAATTCTCAACATCCCCCTTATGAGGTGTCGCGGTTAATAGTAAGCAATTATCCACCTGACGAAGTAAGGTTTCACCCATCTGATACAGCTTAGTACGGGCGATCTTCTTTTTGACTTTTCCGTGCGTATAGGCAGCCATTTTGTGAGCTTCATCTATAATGACAAAATCAAAATCCGCTTCGTTGATCAGCACCTTGACATCATCTCTGATCGACCAGAACATCGATGCCAAGCAAAAATCGTTTTCCACAAACGGATTGTGTTTTTTACTTCTTAAAGTCTCACGATTGATAATCGTGAACTGCAAGGAAAACTTTTCCTGCAATTCTTCTTGCCACTGTGTTAATACCAAGGGAGGCACTAAGATTAGGATACGGGAAATTTCTCGTCGTGCCAGTAGCTCCTTAATGAGCATTCCTGCCATGATCGTCTTACCCGCACCAGGGTCATCCGCTAAAAGCAACCGTGTCTTCGGCATCTGAAGCATTCTGCCGTAAACTGCTTCAATCTGGTGGGGAAGTGGTATCAGATTTTTCCCACCTAACGCCATCCTGCCTGAGTATTTTTCATCAATGACGAAAGCCAGGTACTGCAAAAAATGCTGAATATCCTTGGCCGTCATCGTCTCACTGTCTTCCGTTCCGGCATTCAGCAATTCTATATTCATGATTTCCTGGGCATCCAAAACCATTTCATAATACTTTTGACTTTGACGACCCAACGCCTCAATGATAAACAAGTCCTCCGTCAAGCCTTCAAACCGTTTAATCTCAACAGTTTCAGGAAACTGCATGCCTCGAATAACATCTCCAGCCTTATACTTCATATCCTCACCCATCTTCATTCCGCTAAACTTATCATAAATACGTCGACCCCTTGTCGATCGATGGTCATCTTCTTGGTATCAATTTCCGTGATGCTCAGCTTATAAGTGAACGGGAAAAACACGTTCTGAGAAGTCATCATAGCCAGTGGCATCGATTTGTATTCAGATACACGTAAGGTTACTTCTGCTAGCCAATTTTTTAACGGAACATCCTCTACTTCCACTCTACTCGGAAGTGTATAGATATTCCCTTTTCCACGCTGTACGACCTCCCACGCCTTGAGGCTTCCAAGCACTGCGCCGAGCGCTACCTCAACTCTCCGTCTATCTCCATAAAGAAGCTTGATTTGGCGGCCCAATTGTTGGCTTGGCACTTCGCTTTGTAGTTTTAAAAAATTGCCTATTTCATCCGTAACAGCTTTAAAAAAGGGATAAGCCAAGAGGATCATTCCCCAATGAAGAAGAAGCTTTTCTTCTTGTGAAGCTTGCGGAAACAGACTCAAAGCTGTTTTCTGAAGCTCTTGATGCTCTTGCTGGACCAAGCACCAAATCTTCATGAGCATGGTGATGGCATTTTTCCTTGATTTAAACCCATGGATGTCGTCGCCTAAATATTCCTCAAGCTTGACATACATAGCTTTTCTTTCAGTAAATCTGAGCTCATTGGCGGTATAATTCAAATGTTTAAGTAGTATCTTCTGATCAAAACCAACTGGTTTAGGCATCGTTCAATGTTCCCTCCGACCTTTAGGCAATACTTTAATAAACGGGACAATGACCTCTTCGGCAGACATACTTCCATGACTTATCAGTTGCTCGCCCTTGGTGACAAAGGCTCCCGCTTCAGTGGCTAATAGGGCATGCATATTTTGAGGAAGTCCCGAACTATTCCAGGGTGTACCTCCATACTGAGAGGCTGCTTGATCGCGCAGTACTTGACTATGATAAACACGCGCTCGCTCACCCTTAGTATAAGCCAAAACCCCTTCGGATATTTTACCTGTACCCGTACATTCCCGATTGCCATGGTCTGACGTAATGTAGACCTGATAACCTTCCTCGCTAAGGGAGCTTAACATATCTTGCAAAAAACCGGAATCCAGCCATAATTTTATCTCCTCGTATAACCCTCGCTGCCCCTGCAGGGCACTATGAGCGAGCTGATCAATCAGATCAACAACAATCGCCCGCACCTTATTCTTCGGTAGGATGCGCTGAAATTTAGCATAACTCCCAGGATACTCAGCAATACGCAAATAATCCACATACATTTTTCCAAGCCCATGGTTGGCCCAGAATCGTTGCCAATGAGCTTCTTCTTTCGCAGTTGTAGTAATCGACTGAGAGAAGTAAATAGGCATTTCCCCGGCAAAGATCGATTGCCTGGCAATCGAAGTCACAGTTGGAATCCAAGAATACACCGCATTTTGTTCGAATTCGAAAAATAAACTGAGCCTTTCCCTTATCTGAGCCCATTGCACAACACTCATTCCATCAAGGACAAGCAAAGCCATCCGACTTCCCTTGAACTGACTTGCCAAGAAATGCGGTATATGATGGACCATAACCGGTAAGGGTAAATACGGTAAATTACTTAGATTTTGAAAATTGTGCAAAATCCAGGCATGGAATAGGCGGTCGACTTGCAACTGGAGCTGCTTCAAGGCAGAAGGCAGATCATCTTCTCGTTCATTACAAAGTAGTAACCCCTTCTGGTTAATCTCTCCATAAAGCAGAGCTAACTTCATCCAATCTTTATAAGTCAGTTTACCCTCAAGCTTCTCAGACGTGTGATAAATTTGCTCTAATAAGCGAAGGCGCGCTTGCCCAAAGATATCCGACTCGATTCCAAAAGCCACCCATTTGGGCAAATTCCCAGGTCTAATTTTGACGGGTCTTAACTTTCCCTCGGCAAACAGGTTATCGATTCTGCTGCGGATATCGCCCTCCAGGAAAGGCGACAGACCTTCAGGTACAACTTCCTCCAGCCTTATTTCGTTAAGGGCTTGTCCTTTGAGGGCCAAACCTTGAATAAAGTTATTCCACTCAATTTGAAGGTAATTATAAAAAGAACCTGAGGAGCTGATCCACGCCTTCAAGGGAAGTCCTTTTAGGGCACTAATTTCACTCCATTTGCTGCTCAAGTAATCTGCGAGCAACTCAGGTATGTTGCGATCAGCGTAATGAATCGACAATAACACTCTTAGTAAGCTCGTTTTGGAGTTCACTGAAGCTATATAGACACCATAAAGATGGTTCACAAGAAATTCCATAGCTTCCGAATCACTGCCCGTGCCTTGATATTGATCATAAACCTCATATAGACGCTCATAATCCGCCTTATCCAGGGTACCTAATAAGCTCTGTGAAAAGCCTGGAAACAAGGTGCTGACGCTGAAACGAAGTTGCACACTCCTCGCGAGGAGATCATATGGAATTTGGTCAGGGGTCACAAGCTTTGTTCGCACAACCAAACATAGGGATGCCTTGGCTAAGGCATCCCTATAAACGCTTTCAAATATGTAACGAAAAGCGACGGGTTCTTGATATTCCAACAGTTTAATACCCTTCTCGTTCAAGCCCTGCATAATACGTTCATCACAAAGCAACTCATCCGGGTCAACAACGATCGTCAGGGCAGGTATCGGTTCACTGAAATGTTTGAGGATCTCATCGCGCCAATTCTTCAACGTTCTCCTTCTCCCCGTTATCTCCTCTACTCTGCGAGCACTTTTTGAAGCCCTGTTAAGAAGACTGCAAAACTATGCGATTCATTTTCACTAAGTTTCAAATGTTTACTCACAGCACGAGCACCGCTTACCTTTTGGTAAGCTGGCACTAGTAATTTCAAGACCTGAGCCGGATTACTTAAGCGATCAGGTTGCCGAAACTTCACTTCTCTTTGCCGACGAGCCAAGGTCTTCAGATTATAAGCTTGTCCCACTGCCTCTAAATCACCTAAGAACCAGGATTCTAGCTCATGACAAACTATTCTTACGAGGCAATCTTCCCTTCCACCTTCGAGGCAGAGTTCTGACAAGCGATTTTTCAATACTAGGCAGTCATTACTATCTTGATCGATCAAGATTACAAACCGTGTCTCGGGTTGTCGAAAGGCACGGAGTTTTTTGGGAATAGACCTTTCGAGATCCTGCTTACCCTCATGATGAATAATTGTATACGAGACATTGTCGGGTATAAGCTTAGGCAAAACTTTATTCAGGAATTCTTTCATAGAGGGTTCTTCAACTAAAAACACTATTTCTTTCATTGTGGACTGGCTCCTTTGAAAAGACCCTGTTTCCAAAGATATCCGGGCAAATCCCCTTCAGCCACCAGATCGCGCAGAAGTTCGTCCTCCGAGGCTCGTTTAATTTGGGTAAACCCATCCACTTTAACTAACCAGAACAGTTCTTCAAGTTGAACTCCATTCACAAAATCTGGGGAATGCGTTGAGATAAATACTTGCCCGCCTGCATCCGTGTAACTTTTAAATTCCTCAGCTAGCTCATATAACAAATCAGGATACAGTTGGTTCTCTGGTTCTTCAATGCAAAGTAACGGATGAGGATTCGGATCACTTAGGAGGAGCAAATAGGTAAACATTTTGAGCGAACCATCGGATACATACCGTGCAATAAACGGATCTCGAAATGCCCCATCTTGGAACCTTAAGATAATCCTACCATCCAGTGTTGTAGCCGCTTCAACCGAAGTTACTCCTGGAACTCTTTGTTCCATCTTTTTTAAGACTTCCTGGAACTTTTCCGGATAATGTTCATGCATAAATTGCGCCACCAGCGGTAAATTTTCCCCAGTTGGCGATAGGTGCTCTGCATATCCAGCGTCTTGACTAGCTCGCGCCGCTTGGACATGAAAATCTGACACATGCCAACCCTCTATGAGACGTCTAATAGCAGCGACTTGCCTAAATTTCTGAAACTGTCCTAGGCCCTTGATGGCTAAGATATCGGGAGAGTCTAACTTTTGTTCTTCTCGTTTCTCTTCTACACCCTCTAGACCGTATTCACTCTCATTGACGATCGCTGTCCCTGAACCATTGGAAAAATCAAGAAAGTGCCAGGGTTTGCCTTTTTGTCCTCTACGATATTTAAGACGTTCACGAGTTACTATCGGAAATCCCTTTTCATTGAGACCAATATATAGCTCGTAGGTTACCAAGGGGTCCTCAGGTTCGGGCCTAAACTTGATTTCAATCTCGATCGGTCCCGTTTCGTTGCGAGAGATAACCTCTTTATAGCCACCTCTTTTGAGCAAGGCCGCTTTGACGTTATCTGTCAAAGAATCATGCAAAAAACCAAAGACATCAAAGAGCGTCGACTTACCCGTCCCATTGGCACCTAAAAAGACTGCCATGTCCGGTAAATTTGTGATTCTGATATCCCTAAAAACCTTGAAGTTTTTCAGGCGTAATTCTTCAATCTTCATCTCAATCAACTCCTTTCTGTTAAGGATATGTTCTCCAGAGCGCCCTCGAATACCTCCCATATAATGTAAGGCTCTATTAATTTAGCTTGAATCTAAATGATACTAGACCCCTCTTTACTATTCCAAGCGAGTTTGAGCATTATCAAAGTACATCAATAACTTGTCATCTTCCTGCAAGACAGTATCAGGTATTTTTGAACCGATTTCGACAATTGTTTGATAATCTTTTTCACTCCAGGACTTCTTAAACCCTGCTCGAATAGCTTCCAAACGAAACAGTTTCAGTTTTTTCTTGGAGCCTTTTATTTCATCAACATACGTTCCAAATTCTCGCAGTAAAGACTTTTCTCTGAGTTTTTCCAAGTCCGCTTGTTTATTAGGATCAGCCACATACCAACGTTCCTTAGCCTTACGTCTGAGAGCAACATCCTCTTTGTTCAATTCGCGTAGATCCTTGTAGTTAGTACTCAAATAGGCGTGAATCTGACTAGGTACGGGGCCCGTCCCCTCATATTGCAAAAAGCTTTGCTCTAATAACACATCCAGCTCTGGAAGAATTTCATATTTGGAGATATGTTGAATTTCTTTCATAAATTCAGGGTGTAAATCCTGACGAGTCTGTGGCTTTTTCATGAGTAATTGCCGTAACCACTCAATGGCGGAGTTCTCATCAGAGACGAATAGACTCATTTGCATAAAGTCTTTGGCAATTAAACGCTTTTTGTCATATTCTGCAACTTGGGTTTCCAAAAATGCCATACCATCTCTCATCGGAAACCGTTGAGCTATGCCTGCCTGAAAATCGCCTGATGAGATTGGCACGCTGAAGCCATTTTGCACATAATAAGAAACCATCCGGTCAAATAAAACTCTCGGAGTTCTCTCAATAATTAGTCCTGCCGAACCTTTCTGCCCGATAAAGACGGGAAGCTGTTCAAGATGACCTCTGATAAATGACCAGACAGATTCTTCCGTGTCCTGAGTGTTTGTAATTGCAGCTTTCATTTCGTTAGAAGGTTTATAGGCTGATATAACCAAGTCCTGCTTAACAGCGGTAGTTGTAGTTACTGCTTTAAAACTTCCCTGTTGTTTATCAAGGGCTGAAACATTAGCGACGATGAATCCTGCTTCAGTAAGCGCAGTTTGAATGCTGTTCCATACACTTGCCTTAGTATTGGAGAATTCAATTGTCATCCAGCGTCCAGGTTTAAGTACACGAAATGCTTCCTTAAAGCAGTCAGTCATTAAATGACGGTATTCATCAAGGCCCTTGCCTTGAACACTGTTCTCAATGGCTTCTGATTTGTTATTAGTCCACACCTTCAGCCACGATTCCCAGAGAAAATTTAACTCTGAATAGTTCAAATTGGCACCAAAAGGTGGGTCTACGAAAATATAGTCGACGGAGTCAAGACCCTTAACATTCTCTGCGGAATGTGTCGCGCTCACAGATATATTTTGGTGTAATGAAAAACAGAAGCTATTAATCTTTGATGATAATAAGTTAAACGGTGAATTTTCATCTGCCATTGATGGAATATAAAGTGTCCCCGAAACTGTACCTGTTCTTCGATCAACAAGGCGACCTTTGCTTAATGTCGGCATGTATTTATACATTCTAGTTGTTCTAATCATACTAGCTGTTAGCCATACAACCAATCTCGCATTATTTGCTCTTACCGCACGACTTAGAACTGCACTTAATATCCACAAATTCCGTTTCGTATAAAAGTGGTGTACATGAGTAATCCCGGCTGGGTCATTACGACGTGTTTCCTTTCCCTCCATCATTCGATCAATTGGAAACCAATATGGCAATTCACTTTGCTCTATTTTCTCGATCAACGCTAGATCAAACTGATCTGGTATTTTTTCATCTCGCTTGCCACCAATTGTATAGTTAATCAACACTGGCACCTGCTTAGCCTGACGAATTGTCTCTTTAATGGCAATATCATACTTAGTTACCCAAGCACGATCCATCTTGCGTTTCGTCAAATTAGCTGAGCAGTGTGGGCAAGGGAATTCATCATTTACACTGCCAGTCTTTTTATCCACTGCAGCTTCCCAGAAAATCACCTCATGAGTGCATTCTGTGCAGATAAAAACATCCGACCATACTGTATAGTTTATCTTACCAGTGCGACCGTCAGATTGTTTGGTCTCATACATCCAGCCACACTCTTGCTCCACCTCAGCCAGAATTTTCTTCGCTTCCCTCTCGAATGCTTGCACATCAACCGGTGTATTATAGTTATAAGATATGAACGTTGCTGCCGGAGAAAGATCATTCAATACTGCCCGTCGCGCACCTAGTTTAGAAAATGGTACCCAGATCGTTTTGCCTTCTTCATTCTTTTCTTCACGTAAAATTGCACCATCGGGTTGTACCTGGTAACCGAGTTCTACAACAGCATTGCGATCACCGCACATCTGCGCGGCCACACCCGTCATGCCTGTACCACAAAATCCATCAAATATGATATCTCCCGGCTTTGTATAGTGAAGGATATACCTCATGATCGCTTTATGCGGTACCTTCGTATGATAGGAATGGGCATTGTATATAGGATCATTCTTCCCTTCGCTCACATCTGCTGCAAAGGGTTCACGATGATAGTCCACCGTTTCTGGACCATACAACTCCAGCTTTTCATTTTCCCATTGTTCGATAAACTCTGCAATAAACGGGTTAGGACAGGCTGTATAGTACGGCGGATCAGATAGCGCCAGAATGTCTTCATCCTCACCGAGAGGGAACCCTTCAATTTGTTTTAATTCTGGTAGTTTCTTTCTTAATTCCTGTGTAAAATAGGTCCGTCTCTCTTGATCGTTTGCAAACGTCATTCCTAGACAAGTAACGGGTCCTGCCACTTTTGAGGCATCATCCTGATTTAGAATCGATTCTTGAATATTGATTTCACTCATTAATTGCGACCGACCTTTCTCATGGGTGTATGTCAATTCTCAATGCTCCAGCATCATGCGAACCCGTCCGCTGGGCTGATTACCGACCTTCTTCTTAAGTAATTCCTCGAATCGCTTGCGTACATCCTCTATGGTCATTGGGCTACCGTTGCCCATCATGTATTGCAATTCCTCTTGCTTTATCTCAACTTTCTCAATACCCTGGAGTAGGAGTTGGATACCCTCAAGTAATTTAAACTCAATCGGCAAACTAAACTCTCCCTTGGAGAGTAGCTCCTTAATAGCAGCTTGTTGGTCGATATCTAGCAAGGGAATGTTGGCCTGTACTTCAGCATCCTTGAAGTTGTTCAGCAGTAGCTGGGTCCATTGTTCTAGCATCTCTTGGACCTGATCTTCATAGCCGCTCAGGTTTGCAGTTTTGATGCCTATTTCATCTTTGGGTCTGAATTTGCATTGCGGACAGTAGGGCTGTTTTTCCAGCCCGTCTTTAGTCACACTCCAACACGTATGGAGATCGGTCAGACCCTTTACCAGGCTATCGAAGTGTCCTTTTGGTAACAGTTCTACTATTGATAAGGACTTTAACGCCATAAAGCGTTGATCATGTAGCAGAGCATTCTTGCGATTATCATCCGCTGCATTCAGTCTCGCCTTAGCATGGAAATCCATGTAACGGTCAATATATCGTTTTTTCATCTCTTTAACAATGGCAAGTTCTTTTTGATAACTATCTGAGTGTTTTAGAGCGTCTAACAAATCTTCTAGTGCAAGTTGCGATTCTTCTTGCCATTCATGCTCCATCGGTAAATACTGACTAGCAATCACAAGATAATTCGCTAACGGCAGAACCTCTGAGACGCGTTGTTGTAGCAGCTTAACCTTTTTCAAAACCTCCAAACCAGCGAGTTGGTCATTAATCTCCTCGATCGTAAAGCGGAAATTATTCAGCTTGGCAGGTGTGTTGAAGATTTGCAGTCCATCCATGAACTTTTTCAAGTTCTCCAGAGCTTCACTATACTGCTGTTGTTCCACCGCAGATAACACTGACCCATCCCAACACTGAATGCCGGCTTGGACCAGAGGCACCGTCGTCACGATCTCTTGCAACAACTTCGTTACTTTCTGATTCATTTCAACCACTCCGGCAACGAGCTGATGTTGCTGTAGGAAAGCCTGGCTAATCCCCAGTAAATCGAATAACGCCTTCAAAGCGGGTATGGGCAGACCACTAGGTCGCTTCAGGTGACTAAAATTCGCGATCTCACCCAAGGGAAGTTTAATCAACGGCTCCATTTTCATCGCATCATACTGTGTTCCACTCACGGTTAAGACAATATTACCATTATAGACCATTGCTACGAGTACTACCGCGAGAAGATCAGGTTCAAGCTTGAATTCTCTCGTTAGTTCCACATCCTGAGTCCCTTGCATCGTATAGATAGTTTCAATAATTTCTGAGCGATTCACGACCTGACCTTGTCCCTTTTCCTCCAGCAAATTAGTCACCCACTTGACGTAGCCTGATCCATCCACCTTGATTTGTTCATTATCAAGTATGACTAAGCCTTCAAGTATGGCCGTGCCGCTTTTAGTTTTATTTCCCACAAGATACTTCAGTGCGTCAATAAGATACCCTAATCTATTTTCTTGGGTCATGATTGTTGATAGTTTAGAGAAATGAGGATAATCCGGATACTTGTCCACGAAGGCTTCCGTAAGACAACTGGTGGCGACATTCTCTAGAATTTCACGAACGCCGGCCTGCGGAGGCAGAGCTTTGGTCCACTCTAAAACCTTTTTGGTGACCCCTTTGTAGGTTACTTCATAGGCACTCAGGAAGTTGTCCCTCAGCCATTTCGTCAATCGCGGTAAGTACTCCTGTGAGGCTTTTTCCTCGTAAAGTCCTTTTGTTCCCGAAGCAGCCGTGGCAGCCAATTCTCTACTGCTGGCATACAACTTCAGAGATTTGTGAAATACTTCGTCCTTTGCCTTTAAACGAAAGAATACTTCATCAGTACGTATCTCATCTTTATATTTAGGCACCTCAAAAATTTGCAGCATATAAATATAAAAATCGCGGGGTGGCTGTGCTGTCGAACGATCATTGGGAGCACCAAAGAAAAGATATCCCTGCCGTGTAACCTTGCAGTTGAACCATGGAAGTTCGTATGGCCAAATACTATACCCTGTTATGTAAGTGTTTTTGGAGCGATCCGTCAGCTGTTCCATTACCTCGTAATAGTACCTGTCCAACTGATCCTTCGTCAGGGTTTCCGCCTTTTGTTCGATAAGATCATCCACAGCAATACCCTTATTGATATCAATATAATACTGACCATTCGCTTCATTGAAGGAAATATATTGCCAGCTGACGGTTTTGAGAATTTCTTTCAGCACTGTTTCAATCGTTGAGCGTAAAAACTCGGCATCCTGTTCCGGCAGATCCACATGGAGGAACAGGGAATCCCGCAGCTCTTCTGAGGTCGCGCCTAGTTTCGCATAGATGTCACCCGTTGTCAGCCTGTTAACGGATAAGGCTCTGACAATCCTCAAGGCTAACGGCTTATAGACTGGCTTCGTGAAGGCATTTTGTACTCGGTCCTGGAGAATCTTCGATTTCATCATCACTTCGCGGATATCAGGACTACTCTTGAGAGAGGCGTCATTCTCTATGTACTGCCAATAGCTATCATAGGAGATTAAACCAGGTTGATCCAGGGGAACCTCCTGACTCAGAATCTTTTTCATTTCGCTGCTGATGGTTTTAAGGATGACACGTTTTTCTGCGACGATGACCTTTTCAAAGGTTGCCAAATACGCAGGGTGAATAGGAAACAAGGCGACATATTCCTCCATGCGTTCATTTAGCTTGTCGTAGAGCAAAGAAAACTTCTGCAGATGCTCTCGTATCAAGGCCTTCTGCCGATCATCCTTTTTCAGAAGCCTTTGCGAGACGACATAGGCGATATCTTCCCGTACAATGTTTACCTGTTCAAAACGTTCTTTAACTCGGCGCAGTTGCTCTGCTACAAATTGGAATTTCGGGTTATCAAAGAGCATTTCTTGAATACCTGCAATAAAGCGAAATCTCGTAAATCGGCATAGCTCACCAAGTTCTCTTAAAAAGCCCAGGTCAAGCATGACTTCCTGCCCATTTCTAGTCCGCAAATAATCTAAGAGCTCGTCCACCACGAGAAGGAGTCCTTGTTCCGGATAGACTTCTGTAAACTTCCCCATCATTTCCACAAAGGCATCCTTGTTGCTCCGAACTTGATCTAGTGGTGGAAATGAAAAATCGACGCCCATATCTTGAAGGCCATCTTTAACTTCCCCACAGATAAAGTCACGTAGGGACATGGTCGTTGCGCCAATCTCCGAGCGGATAACCTTGAACTTGCCTTCGATTTCTTTGGATTTTGCGGCAACTGAAGTGTTATTAATTCGTTCACTTGTGCCCTCAACTTCGGCGATGGTTGCTAGGACACTCATTAAGTGAGATTTACCGGTTCCATAATTTCCGACAATCAAAAGTCCTTTGTTGTCAGCGGGTTTTATGTACTGAAGCTGTTCGATGATAATCTCGTTGATCATTTCTGCCATGCGTTCAGATATGACATAAGTATCAAGCAAATTATAAGCATAGTCCATATTAGAAGTTTCTCTCAATTGGACGATAGATTCGATGGGTTCAAAGTGAACTAATTCGCTGTATTTCATCCGTTCTGCCTCCATCCATTATTTTAGTAGGTACTTGTTATAGCATTGTCATTAAATCATCGTGGCATCAATATCCACAAATTCTCGATACTCACTATGCCAGGGTTGGGCATACGATAACACACCATTTTCATAGGCTCCTGGCCAGATCAAAACAAGGGTGCGTTCTCTACTTAAATCTTCAAACAACCGGATTGGATCTTGCTCAAGCTCTGGTAAAAAGAGAAGCTCAAAGTGATTTACTAATAAAACTTGATCTTTAGGGTAGTCTGCCATTATTTCATTTATTAAAGCAGAAATGGCTCGACTTCTTTTGCCTTGTGTGACATTTATGAGCTTTTCGCTCAATTTAAGGTTGAGATTAAGTAAGATAACTCCGGCATTTTTGGCTTGTTCTTCTGTAATGTCATGACAAGTGGTTATGATAATGAGACGGTGGCGTCTAATACCAACATTAATCTCATTGATCAGCTGTCGGAGTTTGTATTCTATTTCATTAAACAAAGTTGAACACCGCCTGTTACAGGATGCCCTTTCCAGGGCATCCCATTATTCCACACTCCTACAATGTAATTCTTGATTAGTTGCTAAATTCCTCCAACTTAATAATTTCTTCTATATTGCTGTAATTTCCATCAGTAGCTTGTCCTTACAGTGTTTTAACCTCTTGCTTTAAAGTAACTGTTTTCTATATATTACTACTATACCTCAAATTCCTTCGCATTAAAAAGACCCAATTCAGTCTTTTCCGGTCTTCCGATTAGAGCCCCTCTATCAAGTAATAAGTTTCTAAATTCACAGGAAGTTTCCGGTAGCAACGTACAAGCATAGCAAGCTGCGTAATTGAGTGATTCGAAGCCCTGCCCTTGGTCTCCGTGAGAGGTAATACATAATGGATCAGAAGAACACCAGCGAGCTGTTTCAAGCATCTTATCAATGATTGCCTCGAGTTTTTGAGGGTCCGATTGTTCTACTAAACCACCTAAGCTCCCGTCTGAATCCGGTGCCGCTGTATATATTAATACACCTGCCATCAGCAAGTTGCTTTCGTCTCCGACAAAGGTACTGTATATCTTCTCTTTTAAAGATGCAGCTGCATAACCACATTCAAGGGAAAGTTGTCTTATTAAGAGGTGTGCAAAGGTATGCAACAAAATGTATTCCGGCGAAAACCTTTCATTTGATAAGAAAGACTGTTCCAAATTCTGCATCATGGGTACATAGTAATCCCCGATAGAGTCCGACCAGTGCTTCAATCGGTCAAGGTCAAATTCGAAGAATATGCCCTCGCCATTCATTTGCACCGCAGGCAGCCATTTTTGCTTTTTTGAGGATAGTGGTGCAATTTTCACATCATCAAATTTACCGGACCAAGACTTTACCCTCGTAAAGCCCAGCATAGCAACCACTTCGGTTAATTTATCTATTGCAACGACTTTAGTAATAACCGATTGATATCTTTTTGGAGAGGAAACAAACTGTGCTGAGTACTCCTCGTCATTTGCTTGCTTCTTCGTCATTGCCAAATATTCATCCTGGTAAATATCCTGTTGATTTTTCTTGCTTTCACCTTGCCTACTTACTTTTAGTTTTTCAAAGGCCAACATGATATCTTCGAGTGAAAATCCTGGCAAATCCGGTTGAATCAGTTCTTTAATAATCTGCATTGCTATCTCAGGATTTAAATTCATCGCATCATAATAGCCCTCAAGTTTTTTAAATATTTTCTCACTCCACGGTGGTATGCTTAATGCACTCATTGTGACAGGGAAATAAACATTCGTCGATGTTCTGAGGCGTGTTTTCAGTGTTTCGCTACATTCTATAGTCGGGTTTTTATTGAGCCAAGGAGTGTTTGCTCGGCATTTTTTAATATTCACTAAGGCATTTTCAGCAAAGGCACCTTGCATACCACGAATGGCTTCACAACTGTCGCATTTCACAAACAAGCTGTCAATTCCACTTCGTCCTTCAATATTAAAGAGCTGTAATTGAGGCTTATCACCTTTGGGACAAGGTTTACCGACGTGCACCCATTCTGAGTAAGGAAAATCCTCAATATGCCCATTCTCGCACACTGCCACAAACCGAGAGGGGATAATTGAGTTATTACCACAAACGCACTTCATTTGCTTTGTTGTCTGATGGTCAAAGGCGGTATAATGATGCAATTTGTGGCACTTTGCACAATACAGCATTTCGGGAAAACGATAAGCTGGAATATCCTTGCTTTTATCGGCAAATATTGCTTTTCTGCGTTTATCTGTTTTTGGTTTCACAAAGTAGTCTTTATCTAATAAATTTTGCAGGTTCTCACTATAGACTATAAACTCATTCTTAGGCGATTTATCCGCCCAATCCCATTTATCCGTCCCAGCTATAATCACTGTATCATGTAGAAAGTCAACAATTGATCCACAACCAAAGGCGGTAATAAGTTGGGATTGCCGAACATCCCCTACCACCTTATCCCTTTTAAGTTTGGCCTTACCTTTGCCAAATATTTTTCTCATTCTTGGTCCTCCTCACCTTGCCTACTTAGTATAAAGACGTTTGAAGAAGCGTCGACATTTCGCAAGGCATTTAGGGTCGATGGGTAATCCGAGAGATTTTCTTTTTCGGCTTCCACCAGTAAGGTGTAGGTCGTTTCAGGCATTTTATTTTTTAGGGCGTAGTAAAAGCTCTCACGCTTGACATGTGTATCTCTTGCCCAGAGCGTTTCGAACTGTTCCAGCCAATCATTAGCATAATCTAGGGCAGTACTGTCAATATTGTTAATTCTGTCAAGGATAAATTGCTTAATCTCCTTAACTTTTGGGTTATCTCTACTGTAATTAACCACATCTGCATTACCTCGCATCTCGGGTACAGAGTGACGAATCAGCGCAACGTAAACAGAGTGGAGCGCCTTCTCAACAGCCCTATACGAGAAGGGCGTGACACTTGTCGGTTCAACATGCTTGTAAAATGTTTGATGATAATAGGTGAATTTCTCATAATGCGATTTATCTCTTGAACGCATAGCATTATATAAAGGCATTACTATCCCAGGGTTACTTCGCCCGACACGACTTGTCGCTTGAATATACTCGGCATTTGTCTTCGGCTGGCTATAAACAGTCATGACTCCAAGACGTCCTACATCAATCCCTACTGAAAGCATATTTGAAGCAAGTAAGTAAGAATATGCCCTTTCATCGGGATATTTGATCTCCAACTCCTCAAGGGCATCTTTTATCTCTTTAGAGGATTTACGACTCGTGAGTTCGTTATAAGACTGAATGTTGATGGTTTTAAGCCCTGCTTCGTCTGCCATGCATTTAAATTTATGCAAGCGCAATGAGTTACTATAGGATCCCACACGATCAATAATAACTGTTGAGGAACTGCCCAAATCTTTTAGAGAATTAAAGTAGCCCACTATGGTAAAGTATTGGTCAATAATATCTCTGTCAATTCCGATGGCTTCAAGATAATTGATTGCGAAAAACATACACCCATAGACACGAATAAGGATATCAAGTAAACTACCGCCTGTCTCGCAAATCCCAATATATCGACGAGCTGGTTTGCTGTCTTTGTCGGCACGAACTGCAAAAAACGAGTCCTCCAGATTAATGCCGGAGGGCGGAAATTGGAAGCTTTCGCGATTATATAAGGCCTTAATTTGCTTTGTTGCATTTCTCACTGTTGCTGTAGAAGCAATGATTTTGGGTTGTACTCCGTTATGCGTGCAGAGACCATCCAAGGCCGCTTCATATAATCCGCTTATAGAGCCTAACGGACCAGATATAAGGTGCAATTCATCTTGTATGATCAACTCCGGTGGCATTGTCTTTCCATCAGAGCCTACGATAGCAACTGTTTTTTCTTCCCACACCAGTCTGGCAAACTTATCAATTGTGCTGAGCAGTAAAGTTGGTCTCGTTTTATAAATGTCTTCATCGACAACATATATCGGTAATCCATTATGAAAATCACAAGCAGTATTCGGGCATTTTATCTTCATTGTGCCCTCTATTTTGTAGTTACCAACATTAATATCTCCCCCACAAAAGGGGCAGTGAAATATTTGTATAGGGTTTTCTTTATGAACAATTTCCCCATCTCTTATCTTGTCGATGTTTTCCTTTGCTCTTTCAAGAGTATTAGGAGTCAAATCCATTCCCACCCACAAGCCAATCGATATTTCGCATCCAGGGATAGAATACTTGTGGCGCAAATATTCACACGCACATATTAAAGCGGTTGCTCTTTCGAATTGCTGTGCGGTAAGTAGACGCAGTGTATAACGCATAATGATTGTAACCCCGTCACCTTTTTCGCCTTTGGAAAGTTTCCGAAAAAATGTTACAAAAGCAGATAGCCCCAGATATGCTTCAGTCTTACCACCGCCGGTCGGAAACCAAAGCAAATCTACTATATTTCGCGATTCGCTCTTGTGGTTAATAATGTCAGGAACAATTTGCAAAATATAGGCCAGCTGGAACGGATACCACGCCACAGAAGATGGCTCAGCAACTTTTTTCTTTGTTTTTGCATAATTAACACGTTGCATAAGCATTGCCTCGTTCATATACAGAAACGATTTCCAAGCTAGCTCGTTGATCCGCAAATAATTGACACCCTGTTTTAAACGTTTAATGCAGGTATCAATATGCTCCAAACTCTCGCCGATGGCCCTTGCATATTCCTTTATTATGTTCGCTTTTTCTCTTTGCACTGATAACCACGTTTCATAAAGTGTTATAAACGCATCAAGTTCCTCGCACCCTTGCTCGCGCCTCGCAGACTTCCAATACTCCATATTAAAACAATGGAGGTCTTGTAGCTTACGGGACTCCATCTGTAAAAGGTCTACAACCGGCATAAACTCACTTTCAATTTTCTTAACTTGATTATTCTCCGCCTGCCATTTCACAGAACAACCGTGTCCCGAAGCAAAGTTATTGACACCACGATAAAGCATATTAAGGGTTTGTGTTTCAAGATCATCTTTATCGTGCTCGTTTTCAACGATTGGCCAAAACCCCTCCTTTGAAACAACGGATAGCTGGCACTGGAAAAGAGCAGCGATATTTTGGAGCCGCACTTTATTTTGGGCCATCACTTTATTTTTCACAGATACCGTCACAAGGTGGCTTCCATTTGCGTAGGTTTTTCTAATAAATAGCTCAATGTCGATGTTGCTGGGAATATTATTGGGTTCTACCCTTTTTCCGTTTCTTAAATCAAAGACAACATCTCCACAATCAATTATTCTGCGAGTATATTTATTCACGATTTTCGTTTTGGTTTCGATGCTTTCAACTCCAGCTTCATCTTTGGTCTTTTTATCATAAAAAGCCTCTTCTTCATGGTGTGCATAGGTTGCACACACGAACCGTACAGTAAGCGACTTTTCTTGTCCGTCAACAACCATCGTTAAGGCCATTGCTGAGGGTCTATAAACATTTGCTGCATTGATTTGACCATTGGGGTTTTCGAGCAGGTTATCGAGCTCATCCACCGCGTCAACGTCAGTAGTAAACTTAACCTGTTGTGCCGCAATCTCTTCAACTACTGAATCACCTGCTCCGTCATAGACCTTTGTTTTTTCGGTCGTCGTTCGCTGAGCCCATAAGATACCCATCGAATAGACACCAAGAGGTGCCTCCGATAATATTTCGTCATCCGCAACGGGTCCAATCAGTTCTTTTCTTAATAGACCTTCAATGATATTTTCTGCTGCATAGAAGTCTTTAAATGCTGGCATATAACCTCTCCTTACGACCAATCCGTTTTAGCAAAGCCAGAAATTTCAACACCCAACCATAACCCTGATTTGTTGTAGGGTTCTGCAATTACATCATTAAATCTTGTGTTTGCAATTGTTATCACATTGTTGACATAAATATTACTCATATGATTTGGCAAATTTGGACTGCGATTTGTTTTGTCCATGGCATCCCGTAACTCGCGGAAAATTTTATCCGAAAGCATTCCAATATAGACACCATTGTGAAAGATCTTATAAGCGCGGTCCAAAAACCATGCTTCTAAGAGGTCACCGGGCTTCAACGTGGCGATATGTTTCTGCCTTTCAGTTGCATCCTCAATAGTTTTGTTGACAAAACTATACGGGTTAATATCATCGTCTAACCCTATATCAAAATGGCTGCAATAATATTTTTTGCTTTTCTTGCTTCTACCTGTCGCAATCCACCGATTGCTTGCAAGTTGTCTTGTGTAATAGGTTGGTGTATTACAAAAACTAATTTTCCCTTTCCCTCTAGTAAGCGCCACATACGCAACTTTAATTTCGTCTAAGGTATTTTCGCTACGGTTGTAATCGTCTGAAATGAGTAAAACGCTATCATACTCGCGACCTTTGGCGCGATGTATCGTAGAAACCGTCGCGACATCGCTGTTTGCTAAATCCAACTCCGATGGCAAATCTTTTCCTTCTACAAGTGTTTTTACCAGTAATTTAACATCAAGCACATTCTCCTTACCATCTGAAGCTACAGCTTTTAGTAAGGACCACTTGGCATCCGGGTCATGATATCCCGCGGAGAGGACTCGCTCCTTGAAAGCAGTGGCACCGATACGGTTCTCGGTGTAGGTGGACAATATTTCCGCGATCCATGGCACTAAATCAACGTGTTGGGCCTTTTTCGATATGCGATGTGCAATATCTTTTGAAAAAAGTTCGCTGCTGATAATCGATACTTCCGCATTATTGCGGCACAATATCGCTTCTGACTTACTCGGATCCCTTTGTCCTAACGTACGAATATTTCCGATGAAATAATCTTTTTGTAAGGTGCCAACACACAAAGCGAGAGATTCTACTTGCTTTTCAGTATTTTCAGACAAGATCGCAGAACGCATATCCTCCGTGAGCTTCGCGATCTCTGCCTTTTGACGGACATTTTTCGTCAATTCAAACCGTTTTACATCTGTATTGAACTTAGAATTTAACCATTTATAATACCGAAATGAATTCAATTCACTGATATCTTGAATCTGATAATCATAAATTGATTGGCACATATCGCCAAGCAGCATAAACCCGCAGTTTATTTCCTCAAGTATCGTCTGTACCATTCGAGCCCTGACGCCGACCAAATCCTGCATCTCATCAACGATTAGGTATTCCAGTCCTTCAAAGACGGTTTTATCCTTTTTTATCTCTGCAATAAACCTTTCAATTCGCTCATCATAATTTAGGTTGTTAATCATCTCTCCAGGTTCATCATCGGCAAGCAAATAGGTGACGAATGAGTCAAAGGTCCGTATTCCATTAAAGAATTGTGTTGCCTCAACCGGCATATTTCCATCGATTATTTCAGCATTAATTCTCTTTTTAATGACGCTGACAGCGCTCCTTGAATAGCACAATACAAGTACATTGGTTGGATCTGCAAGTTCATGGTTGATGATATACCCTAATCGCTTGATAACAGAATAGGTTTTCCCTGTACCAGGTCCTGCGTTCACAATTACCTGCTCATCTATTTTAGTTTCAATGATCTCCTGGGGTGTGTCAATCTTTCTATATTCAATAGGCATGACTATTTTGGGTTGAGTAGTCATCGCCTTCTGTCCGGGCATTGAGGGTGCTTTCTCATCTAGTTTTTCATTTTGTTCCGTCTTAGGAGTCTGCTCAAGTTGTGGCTCTTTCCCACCACCTTCCGGCACCTTGGGCTTGATTGTAATTTCCGGTAGCTTAAATTTCTTACTTGATAAGTCTACCGTTTTAAGATAAACGATTTTATCCTCGGCATCCAAATATCTAAGCAATCCAAAATCCGGTGCAACATATTGAATATCACCCAGAATTTCAGGTTCTTGTATCCGATCAGTTTTTTTGAAGTTACCTAAATTAGAGCACTCTGAATAGCCCTGATGCTTTCCCCAGCCTGTGCAATCAGTTTTTTCACACTTGCAAACAAAAACAGGGAGATCATTTTCAATGATCAATCCCCAAGATTTGTCCCCGCTTTTATCTAAGGAACAATCAGGTGTGCCATATTTGACTTCTTCTTGCTGTGCTTTTGTTAGTAATTCACCCTGTAAGGATTTCAAAGCAGTATATCCACGCACCTGACGAATAAAATCTTTGTCATATAGTGACTTTGTTTTATTCACATATATATTGCTTTTTATTGCGACATTCGATTGAATCTTCATCGTTCAACTCCCTTATTATTATTTAGAGTCGGCACGTTCCCACTTATAGTGATATTCGCAATAACCACTACGAGTCGCTATTTCGGGGCAATTCCTAATAAAGCAAAGATTAGGACCTTTAATTTCAAAATCCCTAATTTCACTCGATGCTTGATTTTGATCAGATTTCTCTATATCTGTTAAATCATAATAAAAATTTAACTTATTAACTTCTATAGTTCGTTTTCTCTGTCCCAGATAAGTACTTTGGAGAGTAATGTTGGCAATCATATCTTCATTAATATGAGCGTTGAGGGATATACCTTCCGAAGTGAACCCTTTAACGGGGACATTACCGATATTAAGGGTATTCAAATGCTCGTCAGCTATTATAAAATGAGCATCCGTTGTTTCTTCAATTACCCCAAATCTAAGCTCGTTTATTTTACAGGGTACAGCGGTATCCTTTTCAAGGATAGGGAAGAAGGAGTTGTCTGACAATACAACCCCTACGCTTTGATTTAATCGGTACTTTGTGTTTGAAGTTTCAACCATTGCTGCTCCAACCGCAACAGACCATTGCATATTCTCGGGATAAATAATGGTTATGTTCTTTCGTTCAAATAGCTCCGCCATAATTTCTTGGATTGGTTGCATTTCGCAACTTCCACCGACCATAATAATTGCATCTAGTTGTGCAGCAGAAATCTGTGCCTTTTTGATTGCTTCGTACAATGCTGTGACTGCTTCATCAATTTGTGGCTGAATAATTTCCTTGAATCTCTCGAGTTCCAAGGAAACACGAATGACACCTGGTATACCATAGTCAATTAGTTGCATTTTATGATAATCGTCGTCCGACAAAACGATTTTTGCCGCTTCGCATTTTGCAATAATATCATCCTTGTCTTTGTCCGACATATCCTCATAATTACCGATGCCACTCTTTGATGCAATATCGGCATGTACCTTTTTGGCTAACAATTTATCGATATCATCGCCACCAAGTTTTTTGCCATTCACGGCTAGTTCCATTAAAATATTCTTTTCAATTTCAAGGATACTAATATCAAGAGTACCACCACCCCAGTCAAACACAGCTACCTTGGAAAGCCCATTGACTAGATCAAGATTTCGCATATAGGCGGCGGTTGATTCGCTAATAAATTTGTTCACTTTAATTCCAGCGTGCTCTGCAGCTTTCTTTAGTTCCTTCCTTTGCACTGGAGTAAAGTCTACGGGGATTGCAAAAGTCGCTTGATTGATATTTAAATCCATTGATGCATTGACATAGTTTTTAATACATTTCAAAAACATGGCTGTAATATCCGTTGGAGTATATTTCTTACCTGCAATAACAATTTCTTCATCCTTACCAAGTTTTGATTTAAAGGATGAAAAAATATAATAATCCTGTGATAATTGCTGCCGTTTGGCTTTGACTTGTCGCCCAAATAGTACTGTTCCATCTTGTTTGTTTATTGCGAGCAATGAAGAAAACGGCATATTGTCTTCACTGCAATTTACCGTTTTTGTTCCATAATCATCAATCAATAACTGCACCACCGCAGTATTCGTAGTTCCAAAATCAATTCCGAAATAGCTCTTTTGCATGAGATTTACTCCTCGTTTTCAGCATTTATGGTAATTCCTTTTCTGCGAAGTGTATCAAATAAACTTTCAATAACCCCAACGAGGGCTTCATAATATTGAGGGGTCGGCTCCTTCGACGCGAGTGTTTTATAATCTTGGTAATCCAACTTCAGTCGCTTAACAAGATCGTTTTTCAACGAGGTTAGTTCTTGATTTTGCTGTGATTTGTCGGCTTTAAACGCATTTTTCAATCGGTCATCAATTTCGTTGAACTTTGTTTCTCCATCAATGATTTTTCGATCTTTCATTCTGATTACATCTTGTAATTGGTCATTTTTAGTTCTTGCTTCGGAAAGTTGCTTGAGCAAGCCCTCCTTGTCTTTATTAGCCTGTTGCAGTTTTTCTTTTGCTTCTTCAATTGTTGTTAACAACTTCAATCGTTCATTAATTATTTTGCTGACCTCTGATTGAAGGTCGCTCACAAGAACGACAATTTTTTCTTTGGGATTGGCTTTTCCTATCTCTGCTTTTAGCGTTGGTCTACTAGTATTATCTTCAGCTTCAGGAACAGAGGGAGTTACAACCACATCTGTTTCTTTGCCTTTCGGCAAATTATATCTTTCCACCAATGCCTTGTATGCCGTGAAGACTCTATCATCCGCCTTTATTGTAATAGTCTTCTCGATCCATGTTGAAAGGTCTCGAAGCTCGGTTTCCTGCCACGTTGAATAATCTAGAGAGAACAATTTGTCGTTCGTATTATCAAAACAGATTTTAGAAAGCAGTTCCCCCGCTTTTTTTCCACCATCTTTACCATAAGCCTTGCTAGCGCAAACCTTCAATATCATATGAATAAATTCTTCATTTCCCGTCGTTTGTAGCAATTCATTGACTATCACAAGGTTCCTTGTAAAACCAAAGTTGCTTAAGTTTTTAACAATTTTATCATTACGCAAATATTTAGTAATAAAATCAGTTTTAACTTGTCCATCAAGAACAATAAATGCACTCTTAACAAACTCTGCCGTTATTGAGTAATGTAACCCTCCCAGTATATCTAGTACTTCATCGACAACGGAGTTGTCTTCTTCTAGTACAGTTTTAAGTAAGATTACTACCTCGCCGATTTCAGTATTATTAAGCTTTTTAGACTTCTTATTTTTTTCATTGTAATAGTTGATTTTGTTTCTAAAATAATCCATTATAGTTCCTCGCTTCCAGAATTTAAAATTTTCATCATGTACCCTTTCCTTTTCTCCACTCGCTGGAACTCAGAGTAGATGAATACGTTTCATACATACAGTTCACTATTCTCAACTTTACATAAAATAGAACACAAAGAATTCGAAACATGTAGGGAACCATAGCAAAGACTGAAAGGCATAAAATTGTACTCCCAACATTCTTATATTCGCTAATAAAGTCTATTTCCCTTGGATAATATTATGAAAATTATATACTAAACACCATAGATGATTGGTCATTGGCTAAGGATTTGATGGGATATATAAACAAAGCCCTTGCCTGTGGATTGCCTAGGATTTCCTGCATTGCCGGATAACTGAAGCCCAAAGATTTTCTGGAGGCGGTCCTTGTACAGAGTACAGTATGCCTGCCTGCTAACAAGGAGTTGATGCATTTTTCTTGATGACTGTACGACCCTTGTGGGTATTTGAAACGCGTGTAAAGTCTCAATTTAAGCAGAATAGTTTCTATATTTACTTATTTCGGCAGTTTACCATGATTTACCTCCTTTTTATTAATTGGTATTCTTATCATAATAAATTCCCTGCGGGAATAAGTTACCATTCCGTCTCGACAAAATAGTGTAATATTTATGTGCCCTTGCTGGTCTACAATTCATCACTTCTTACTTCGCTGATGTTCCAGTCTAGCATTATTAATATCTTTCTAGCACTGAACTCAAATTAAAATGAATTCCCCAGTTCTTCGAATTCCAAACTCCCGAATCTACTTTTGATGTACCAAAACGACCCAAACCAAAAAACCCAGAAAAAGTATGATATACAAAATCAACTTCCCTCCCCTCGGTAAACTTAAGCCAACTATTCTGACCTTACGCAATAACCAAATTCCTTCTGGTTTCAAATTCATCACTCAATTTCTTTAAGAGTCCTCTAGAAATCAATGTCCAAGATCTAACTCATTCCTAAAAGACATCTCCGTGAGTTTTACCATGATGCGAAACATTTCAGGTGTAATATTCATTTTCTCGACGGTTTGGTTGTCATTGCCCAGGGTTAGCGCCATTTCTTTAATAATTGTATAAAATTCGGGGTTGGACTGCATAAACGATGTGTTCTGGTCATCGTAATGATAGAGCTGGTCTTGGTAACACTTATCTAAATAGTTACGGAGGAAAGTTCTATAGGATTCCGGCAGTTGCTCACTCCCTCTTACTAATTCATGATAATAGGCTGCGTTGATCGGAAGCTGTACCGGACAAGTTTGATCAGATTTAGCCACATAAACAATGACTTTCTTGAACTCTGTGCCATCAATATCAACTGTGACCTGTTTCTTCGTGTAATAATCGGGATAACCTTCCCGTCTATCTAGGTATTGCTCGGCCGTGTCACTGATTTCGTAAAGATAACTGTAAAGCGCTTTGTCACGCTGTTTTTGAATATTTGCGTAGACATGAAATTGATCCGCTGCTAGTTTATTAAGACGAAATACATAACCGTTCAGACAAGCGATCCCAACTAAGGCAAACTCATCGGCTTAACCATCGGCTGTCATTCTCCCCTGATAATCCATACAGGAACCATAAGCAAAATAGAGTTTCTTCGAGGTTGAACGTTTCGACATAATAATAATCCCCCTTCAAATTTTCGATAGATTGTTCAGATGCTTCTCTGTTGCTATTTACAATTCTAAACGATAAATCAAGAGGATTCATGGAAGCTGAGCTTCTATTACATCGCGACGCTTAACTGACTCCGATCATTAGTCCATCCCTTAGAAATCACCTTTTGCAGAACCAGTGCTGTATTCACCGCATCATCATAGGCGGCATGTAGTATACCCCTTTTCTCAACTCCAGTTTCCTCGATGGCATCCTTGAGTGAGATCATTCGATTACGGTTATTAAATAGCATATACTCGGTGGCTAAATCGATATAGTTTTCCTATAAGAAGGGATATTCGAAGCCATATTTATCACACCCATTTTTATGTACCAAACGATCCTGATTCCCCCAGCCCACGAGCCAAGTATCTTGAATAGGGCTCATTTGCCATAGTGACTGCAGCATTTGCTCAAAGGAAATACCTTGCTCAATATCTTTTTGGTGTATCCCAGTAATGCCGCTACAATCTTCACTAATTCTAGGCCAAAACTGAGGTTTAACGAAAGCATTATAAACCTTGTCCTGCAATACTCCGTGTCCGTCAGCAACGACTGCTCCGACTTCAATGATCTCGGGGAACCAGACTCTCGGTCTTCCATATCTCTTGTGCATCGTAAATTCAAAGTCCACAATCAAAAAATGCATCTTTCATACCCCTCCTCATATGAATATTTGGATTTTTTAGAGCGTGTTCCCGTGGTAAAGTCTTTCTCCTCGCATTGTGTTTGTTGAAATCAACTATACCACCCACCATAGACAAAATTATGTTATCACGCCTTCTTCAGCCTCTCCCTCCTGTACCGATGGCTAATCCGACACTCCTAATCCATCCACCCAGATTCTCAAATTCCGCATATCCTCTTTAACGTACATTTCAAGCGTACTTCTTTCCAAATTGGTGAAGGCCTTTTGTCCCTTTTTAGTATTTCTTTTACCATAGAGCACCGACCGATAAACAGATTTACCCGGTTTTATTTCCACTTTAAACCCCTCTGGAACATTTTCTTGATCCATTTGCATATTAAGACCGAAATATACACCTCCATAGCTATTCGTCGCATGACCACTGCAACAAGCAAATGTCGGATATCCCTTTTGATTTAATTTCAGAATCACATCAAAAATCTGGGTATCAATCTCATCTACACTACGAATAGGAAAACAATTACTACAAAACTTTACTCCCTTTCTGTGGACAGTCCAACAGTGAGTGCATACAACAGTTTTATCGTCCATGTCTGAGTTAATGCAGTCAATTCCATCGCTCGAAATAATACTGCTTTCCTTGTTAGCCCTTAACAACTGATCAATTTCAACTCTTTTAGCGGGCACAGTATAGTAGGTAGCTATTGGTTCATAGGGACCTTCTGTATCTCTGCTGTCCTGTCTTATATAGCCTAGATCGATCATTTTCTGAATAAGTGGGGCAATAATTATAATTTTATGACTAAGAGCATTTGCTAGCATAAAAACACTTTCACGCCCTGGGCTACTTCTGAAAAAATGTAACGCTGTGATAATATCTTCCTTCTCATTACGTGAGCCTTGGCTCCTGACACAGGCGCATTGCTCTATGGCGTGCAGGAACACGGAGGTTCTATAAGGCTCTTGCAACATGACGGCTCCCCGAGTAAGCTCTTCTTCATACACTTGAGTGGTGAGTCTAAAGTCGGAACAGATGTAACTGGGCTGTGCGGTGTACACTAAAACATCACCATACTCTTTTTCCCCGACACTCACTGTCACCATTTCTTTACCGTAATGCCTCGGATAGCCTTCTCGGATATTGAGATACTCCTCTACCACCTGATCCGTTATTTTGTAAAGAACTCCATAGACATGGCCTTGTGGTGATGGGATTATATTGGCGTAGACATGCTCTCCATCCATTGCCAACTTGTTCATCTTAAACTCATAACCCTCCAGCCGAGCAATCCCTATTTTCTTAAAACTATCAGCGTGACCACTTGACTGGATACGTCCTTCATAGTCCATACAAGAACCGTAAGCAAAATATAAACGATTCATTTACTTCTCCCCCTCTGGTATCGTTGCCAGGAGTAGCGACTTTCTCCAATTGTTCTTAATCTGAGTTCCAAGCTGGTTCAAGGTATCCGGGTTTGCCCAATAGTAGATATAGGCTTGTTCCGCTTTACCACTCAGGGTATAGACCTCTTGGACAGTACGATTATACAAATTCCTTGAGCTTTCCTCTCCAGAATATCCCTCTAAGCGATCGAGAACTTTCAAGGCTGCTTCCACGTCCTTAAGTTCGAGGATTTCTCCCCAGACTTCGTCCTGTCCACCGATCATAGCGGGATACCCGTAGGGTAGATCGAAGATCTGTCCGAGAGTTTTCGCCGTTTCAAGGTGTTTGATAAAGGGCTCGACCAGACGATGATTATGCATATCTTTCATTAATGTTCCGTAGACAAAGACTTTGTTGATATTTATTTCCATTGACATAGAGAAAACCCCTTTCGAATTGTGTTAGTGCCTCTTGACACTTTCATCTTAACACCGTTCAAAAAGAGTTTTCTGTAAGCTCAGCTTCTATTTCTAATACATTTCATGGGTTGTCAGGGCCGCTTTGATTACTCGATCGATCTGAAGGATCAGTTCTTCTCCGTTCCGTTCAATCACGATCCTATTCGTCTCATGATCATAGTTTCTGATTAGACAATTCTCGTAGTAAACCGTCTTCCCTTCAGCTTCCAGGTATTCAATAATACAAGGTCTTGAATTCTTAAAGCAATTTAGCACGCTTCCACACCCATCGTCGGTAGAGCACATTCTCTCAGAGTAAAACAGATTCTTATCTTTAGAATCTAAGGATAGATACCATTGGATATCTATCCCAAGCCCTCCTGAGACGGTCACGATTCTCCGCTTTGCATAGTCGGATAGTTGTGCCCAGATTGTCCGTGCTGCATTTAGTGCATAGTTTTGATGGCCAGGATCTTTCGCCATCTTTTGCAGGCCTTCAAGCGTGGTAATAACCTGGGTTAGGTTAAATGTCAAAAATAGCGGATGAACCGTTGAGGGAAAGTGTCGCTTCTTTTTGTCATAATCCACAATGAGCTTTTGCCCCAGAACCTCAAGTGGGTCTTCGTCTTTTCCCTGAAGCTTTTTCAGATCCGATGCGATGGTTTTCTCACCGACATAGAGCATATCATGAATCATTCCTACATCAATCTCCGGATCATGTAAGAGTTTAACGATATGCAATTGTCTCTCTAAGCTATTGGTGGGTAGCCATTCCGGAAAGGCCATAGCGATCTTAAGGTTATAATTCGTTACCAGGAAATCCAGAAACTCTTTATAACTTGCGATCGCAGCTTTCTTATCTCGTGAGTAGGATTTTAACGAGTTTTTTATTGCTTCTATAATGTCGTCCACTGCCTCATGATGAGTAAGTTTCATATCAGCGTGCAACTTATCTTGATGCAAAAAGACAAAGTCTTTCTCGCGAGAGGATTCTTGATCTTCAGTTGAGACTTTTCTTTTGGATTTAATTTTTTCACTATCACTATTACCTAGAAACAGATTCTTGACCGCATCCTTCTGACGCTTTCTTAAATATGTGGCCTCTGACACTTTGCTAACGTAAGCATCGGCTGCATCCCCAATTGTGGCTTCCATATAACAACTCCTTACCGCTGAAACAAATTATAAACAATAAATCGTAGTCTTACGAGCTTGATACACATTATATATCATTGGTCTCCCTGTAGCTCTGAAAATAAAAACTCCCCAACAAGTTCTTCTATCTTGTTCAGGGAGAAGTATTTATTCAGATATTGCTTTAGCAAGAGGTTTTGGCGGGTACTGTCTGATTGTACAAAGATTGCATCACCTCTTATATCAACCAACCATACCCTTTTTCTCATTTCTGACGAACATGCAAATCTATTTTCAATTTCCTCTAAAGTGGCTACATGAAAGTTGACGTTATCAATGTTACACAATTAGCAAAAGAAGAAATAAATAAATCAAAGGGTATCGCTTATGTCTAGAAACGATCTTAATCTTTGCAACCCCCGATATGTTTTTATCATCGCTTTGAATTTATTAGAATTTCTAATTCGGGGGAACATGGTCCGATCTTTTTGGTTGCAACTTTGTATACAACGCTAGCTAAAACTGTTACTCCAATAAGTATTTTTTTCTTAAGATTCATATTAAGCCGTCCTTTCAAGCATCCGTACAATTTCGGTGTTCGATAATTTTGTTCCAGGATTCTTTTTACGATGTGTGGTTGCAAGTTTTAGGTCCGAACTTGCCTTTACGGAGTTAGCAACAGTGCCTACTCCAAAGATTGCTGCCGCTGTTTTAGCGCCTAGTTTAACAGCATCAGTACCGAGTATTGCTCCCCCGGAGGCAAATGAAAATGATACTTATCAAAAAACTCTGGTATAACCAAATGATCACTTCCCATATAATAATATTACATATGGGTACCTTTATCGCAATATTATATGAAATTTTTTAATAATACAATGTAGCCAGAAAATTTACCATAAAAATTCCCCCGCCATCTACTGCTGGTGCTATTTCAACAGATAGAAGCACCCTCCCATTGCTCGGAAAAAGTCTCCCCAGAAACCGTTTTAACTCGGAAGTTAAGTTCTACGCCTTCGCAGTCGGCGTGGCAATCGCCCTCGACCGACCTTTGCTTTTTGAGCTTGGAGTTGTTTCATGCAAGAAGTAGTATTTACCATCTTTAATAATAATTTGAACATCTTCATCATAAAGTTCTTCTGGTTCATTTAAAGCTTTCGGTTTAGGTTTGGTTTGAGTGTTAATTTTTTGAACCAATCCTTGTTTTAATTCCTTGTATTTCCACTTATCATCTACAAAGCCCGGTATTGCCGAAAAAAATCCTTCAAATCCGATCTTTGAAATACGCTTTTTATCCAGATCAATACACAGTGATTTAACCTGTCTATCGTGCCATTGCTCCAGTAAATTTCTGGTTTGTACTGATTGATCTAAAAACTTATTAAACAAGGAATAGCTCATATCACTTGATATGCCGCCTTTCCCTAATATATATGTCAATTTACTTATTTCCTCAAGAACAGTAACTAATACATTCTGATACTCGACCAGAACGTTGAAATCCTCAACAATTTTTTGATACTCTTGATAATTTGGATTAGGACTTTTTTGACAACTGTCGGCTATCGTTAAATTCACTTGTCCAAGTTGTTCGGTAGCAATACCTTTTAAGTTTTCTATTGTCATGAGTTTTATCTGTCTTTGTTCGTCTATCTCCAAAATTTCAGAACTGAATTCAGAAATTTCTCCAACACGAGATAGCAAAGATAAAATCCTGCTCTTAAATTCCCGGTCTTGAAAGTCGCTTATCTTGCTTACATTTTCATTCATTGTTTCAAGTTTAGAATTTATCTCTGCCATATAATACTGTCCGACAACCAAAGAGCCAACATTCATTACATTTGCAACACCATTAGATATCGTGCTGACTTTAGAAATTTTCGTAGGGTCTATTTTAACGAAATCTACATGCCCTTTAATTCCTTTTGCTCCACGATAAAAACCTCGCACAGCACCTTCCATTTGTTTAGATCCTGCAAGGGTTGCACCGCTGGGAATTACCGCTTTATATAATTCAACATTTTTAAGAGCTTTGTTTGTAATTGTTTTTGCTGCGATTTCTGCTGCTGCCGGAATTGCCTGTGAAATTCGGGCAATAACTGTACGGTCAGTAATTTCAAATAAACTTTTTTCATCAATTTCTGTTGTCGCTGGTAGTCGCTCTATTGGTATGGTTATTCCGCTTTCTTGAGCACGTTCTACCTCAAGTGCCTCAGGAGTAATTGGAGCAGAAATTACAGTGTCTAAAACATCTTTACCATTGAAATTAGCTTTTCTTCTTGAATAAATCACCAAGACAACAATCAGAGCAATGATTATTATCGCTAATGTTGTTACCAATAAAATATCCATGATTTCACCCTCCAAGCAGTCTGTTCATACCTAAACAGCACTTCGTTAATCTCAAATATGTTTTACTTTCCGCTGACGATGAAATACCCGACTATCACGTCAAATTTCTAGCTGCGTGACAGAGCATATCCGCTCGTTCCAAGAGGTCATCGGGGCTCCTTTGCCTGACACAAACATATAAACTTATTGTTTAGCTTGTGAAAACTAGGGTTCAATGTAGTTGAGAAGCTTACGGCTTACACATTCTTTATTCCAGTGATCAAATGACCTGATATCTGTAATCTGTAATCTGTAATCTTCAATCTCATTCCTTTAGCCAACCGAAGCGACTTCATATCCGATCATGAACAAAGCTGATTCTAGAGCCCTGAGTTGTATCGATGAATCAAGTGCATTAAATTTGGAGTTGCATGTCTCCAAGACTTCTTTCAACAGCCAATTCCCTCTAATATTATTCTCTGTGTGTTTCGACGAAGAGTTTGATAGAACAGGAAATCGGTATCTTATTGTTCCTGGATTTCGTCGGTTGAGAGGTTCGTAAGTGGTAGTACGGGCATTTCCGTATGCAAAAAGCAATTTTTGAGGAACAATTGGTAGATTGTTTTCCTCGCAATACTTTCTCACTAATAGACCAAGCGCTGCCCCGACTCGCCCATCATAAATAATGAAGTCATTAATTAGAAGGGAATATATCTTGGTAAAACCTGAGTTCATGAGAATATCAACACAGTTGTGGTTTGTATCAAAATCTGCTGGGTCTAACCTATGCCTTACATTATCCAGGTATATAGGAAGGTCATTACCCAATTTAAGTACTTTCCCTTGGTTCTTTGGTAACACCCCTCCCCACTCTAAGATTGACAAACAGTACTGCGATGTCTTTTCGCTATCCTTTTCTAAAACGCCTTGACTTGCCTTAACCCATTAGACAAGCCACATAGAGTGGACTGATTTTCTTCAAACGTCTTACCGATTAAATGCCGCCCAGTCACAGGATCGGTACATTTAAATGGCCACTCGTATCTTTCGTATGATGAATAAATTGAATCACAACTCCAAGCCTTGTTGCCTCGCTTCATTCTGTATGAATGCGTAAATGAATTAGGATTATCAAGCTTAAGTCCTAGCCATTTGATAAACTCTGTAACCGATGGGTTTTCTAGAAACTCAATCTTATTCATTCTCCCGGTTCCCCTCCTTTATAAGGTTACTTAAGATAACTTCTCACGTTTTTCTGTAGCCACCCAAGCAAATGTATTTATCAAAGTGATTTATCTCCATATCACCGTAGATTTCATGGTAATGTTACTCTTTCTCCCTTATTCTGTATAACACTCCAAGAATCCTCTTCTGTTACCTTTTTCCTCATCTTGTCATCCTCATAAATATGAGCTGTCCAATAATCTGCATAGTGAACCAGTAACGTTAACGGGCTTTCTCGATGCGCAACAATCTTATTTTCTTCAATATATTGACCATCATGGTACGCGATAGCTTGTGCCTCATCCTCCGTTAACTTGAGAAATTTTGAAACTAGATATAGGCTTCTCACAGCCAGTCCCATCGACACTGAATCCGGATTATATTGATAACCACCACTTTCATTGTTTAGATAGAGTGGTTTATGAGGCATCCCGAGTTTTCCAACATCATGGAACAATCCGATTATAATACACACTTCATCGTCAAGCTGTGGCAACATAACCTTTTTAATCTCCATCAAATTATAAGCAACACCCACGGAATGTATCACCAACCCCTTTTGGACGGCTAAATGATATTTAGTACTTGCTGGCGAAATCAACCAAGTGGTTTCTGTCTCTAGGAAATTGATGAAATCATTAAATTCAAGTTTTCTTCTTACAACCCTTCGTTTTAAATTTTCGTACATTTGGTCAACATTCTCTTTGTTTATATAGTGCATAAGATCCACCTCTCTAAATTTAATATTGGCCCGGGTTATCTCTCTTATGTTGGCTTCAATTATCCGGAATTCTTCCTACTGTCCCTTGAGCTTGATTAAGAAGCGCACCCATTAGTCACGTTGTCTTCATAGACTACTTTCATCATAACATTGAGCACAGACAAAATTATGTTGCCCTGGGCTGTGCGATTAGCCCAAAGGGCAATCTTGGGGATCACAACGAACGATAAACTGAAGCTTCTTCAGGACACAAGGTTAAAGCCCGGAGAGGTCGCCCTAGTGAGTCCCCGAAGCTGCCTGGTCGTTAAAAAACACACGAAAATTCGTGTGTCTGTGTTTTAGCGTCAATAGATCCCATTTAAAATGGGACCTTTTTACTATGAGTTATCTCAATACATCTCTGAAATTTAGTGGGATCCAATAGTGCCTTCTTAAAAAAATGGCCCACCGTGGTACGCTTTCCAAAGAAGAGGCGTGGTGGGATCTGTTGAAATAATCATAAATTATAATAAGTTAAAGGTCAATGAATACAATTATTTCGGTTCGAACTTTCTCTTCTTCCCGGAACAGCTCTTCTCAAATAAGGTGAAATATAGCTCCCAGAGTTGTATGGAGTTCGGCTATCTAGCATGTTCGTTGTACACAATCATCCCAACGGCAAGGTACCCTGTTTTATTTGCTCAATCTCTGGCCGCTTAATGCTGCTGCAAACATAACAGCGATTTTAAAGGACAGAGCTGCTAGTCATCCTGCTTGAATGATAAGTTGCAGCACAGTCCTCTTGGGTTATGCGTTGTTGGTCCTGGCCGCTCGGGCTTGCGTCACCGGTTGCCGAGGATATGGCTGCTAATAATACTGCCTGCACCATGAGCGGCAGCCTAATCCTCTTGGCCGTTCGTTGCAGGCTGCTAAGGTACGCTGTTTTACTTGCTCGATCTCTGGCCTCGTAATCCTGCAGCAACAAAAACAGCGATCTAAAAGGACAGAGCTGCTAGTCATCCTGCTTGAACTATAAGCCAGCAGCACAGTCCTCTCAAGTATGCGTTTCGGGTCCTAGCCGACTGCCGCTCAGTGGATCTCACCTCGTAACCTCGGCGAGCTAACTGAGCTAGGCTCGCGGTTATCCTGCACTGGGGAGTGGGGCCCGCCGTTTCGGGTCCTGGCCCTGCCGCTCCGAAAGTCAGCCCTCGTAGCCTCGGCCTGCCTCCGGAGCTTGGCTCGCCGGCTTGGGTCCAGGCTTATCTCCGGAGGAGAGTCAACCCTCGCAGCTCGGGTTGCCCCTCCTCCTTGGCGTGTGGGTTGTGGTCTTGGCCCGCTTCCCAGCGGGGAGTTCCCTCCTAGAAGTCCCTGACCCTCCTACGTCGGGTCCGTGCCTCACTACGTTGAGAACGCCCCGCTCGCCGAAGCTGCACGAAGGCCTGGGCGAGGCCTACATGCCGAAGCTCACATTCGGGCCCGTGGGCTTGGGGCTAAGCCCAAAGCCCATTGTTATAACTCCGTACTATTAAAGAGTGTACCTAGTCGCCTTCTCCTGTGTACAATCTCACACTGCTTGGTGTACATACTCGGCATAGAGGGCATAGTTGCATAGTTCTCGACCTGCTCGGGTATCTCCTTGCCCTACATACTCTTGTCATCGGCGTCCTTCCCTTCAGCTTAGCATCCATCGTAGTCCCACTTAGGCTTGCATCGCCGTCTGCGGCACCCTTGGCTGCCATTTGACAGTTATTCATCTGCTCAGTCTTCAGATTATTATTACTTTTGTAAGAACTGAACCTCTATTTATAGCCCGTAGGATCGTTCATGAACCCTATGCCTATTGCAGGTCATCATCCTCTCCTACTGCCTTTAAACACTTCTTTGGGTCACTGGACGGACCATGCCGCACGGACGAGAAAGTGCGGCATGCCAGTGGGCTCGGCCTGTTGGCCGTCCGTCCCCGAATTCCCGCTCACACTGGTCATACGCGGCCGGGGCCGAGGGCCGCGAATTCCCTCCTACCTCGCTCATACGCGGACAGGTGGAGACCGGGTCACTCGGCGCTAGCCAGCAGAACATTCTATGCTGTGGCGAGAATGTCCTGCGGACTCCAGCTTATTTGTTGTTGTCAACGTGTCCATGTGGCAGCAGCGAACATATCCTCGGACTTTGCACTCCTGTAACAACTGGTTACTTCCCCCAATATAATAGGCACCATATTCTCAAACTTTGACATTTTCAATAGTTTGTCGGAGTTTACAAGTAATTGATCCCAAATATCGTCATTAATACTTTTAAGCTGCTTCAGTTCTAATTCTGCTCTATCAAATAACCAATATTTAACCGATGGAATGAGGTATCTAATTAACGCTAACCATTCAGCATAATTAATAGCAAGAGGGTTTCCTTGCCTTAAATATACTTTTCCAACATTTGCCGCACAAGCTATAGAATGAGAACTTAATAACATGGAACGGTATTTAGGATTACCTCCCACCATAAAAACAATATCGTCGTTTTCTACAAAATGACGGATCATTATATACATTCTTAAAATAATTTCAATTGATGCCGGAGTAATACTCATCGTTACAAAGTGCCTTAAATCATACCCATGGTAATACATCCATTTTGTTAATTGACTAATGGTTGCCGTCTTCCCATTAGGTCTTATAAAGGTACCTACATTTAACAACTCAAAAATCGATGCAAAAGGGATTGGCAATCCCTTTTTAGTACAAACATCCGAACACAAATGCAGAAATTGTTTCACAATTGCTTCAAGAGGATCCGTACCCACACCCACATTTTCAATAACAATAATTCCATCCTTAAGAGATGTAGACGTTCCCCTTATTATATCGATTACTCCAAAAATCAAGCCTAAAATGGGGTCATGACCAATCGTATCAATTCTATGAGTAGAACCACCTGTGTTATCGTATGGAACCTTAGCTACATCTTCGAGCCAGCTCTGTAAACCTTCCGGTAATCTTAAGCTCTGTAACCATTGAGTCAACGAACTACCTTTTTGTCCTTTATATTCACCTGACGCCATATCTTTAGGTATCTCTACAATAAATATATCTGTAAGTGCAGCCACAATTCCTGCAAGCCCAACGAATATATAATCCCATTTATCCCATTTAAATTGCTTGCTATACTTTTCGCTATTAATAATCTCTAAATCAGTTTTAGATAAAAACATTTCATATGGAGTAAATGGATTGATATCGTTTTTCAAGGAATATTTATAACATTCCTCAACATAATCATCCCATGTGGTAAATTCAATTTTTTCGAATTGAAATTTAATTTCAGCTCGTTTTTTCTCATAAATAGAATTAATACTCTCTGTTTCTAGCTGCGCCTTTAAAATATCTTCTTCGGAAAGCAACTCAATATCTTGTAATAATTCATCCAGCATTTTTTGGACCGATATAATTTCCATCGCAGTAGCTCTATTTGTAGAAAAGGCTGTTTCAATCTCTTCAATTTTTTGGGTCATTTTAGTTACTATGTTATATTGAACATTAATAATGGGATGCAGGTCATCTAACTCTTCCTGCGTTAGCAAGCCGCACAACCTTGTTTCTTAGAATTCTGAATTTGTCTCAACTTTTGTATAACTTCCTGAAGTTTATGAATAGCTTCTTTATTAGACTCTGCATCTTGTGCCTTCTTTTCTAATTCCATTAATTTGTCAATTAAATTATTTATTGTATCCTGTAAATTCTTAATTACTTGCTCTGCGCGCCTTTCTTTTGCAAGTAGAGCTTTTTCTTTCTGTTTTTTACCTCCAACATCAAGTAAGTTTGTCACAACAACAAAAATAACTGTTCCTATAACAATTGCGATTCCTATTCCGGGAATCATTCCAAACCCTAATCCAAGTGCCGCTAGTCCACTAGTAATTCCCGCTGCACTTAACCCGATTACACTACCACTAAAGTACACAGCAGCTATCGGAACACCAACTGCACCCAACGCGCCAATTCCCGCTTTCAAAGTGTCAGCCGCAAACTGATCATCGATTCCTCTCTCGGCAATTTCTTTAGCTTTTTGTGCAAATTTACGCATCTCTTTGTTTTGATCATCAGTGATACCGAATTCGTTACTTAACCTTCCAAGCAATTCTTGTTGTTTAGAATTTAATTCATCATTACATATTGATATCTCGATACAATTTAAATAAGCTATGTACTTAATTTCCTTCTCATATTCCTTGACATTTTGAACTATTACTTCAATGTTGGGCTCTTCAACTAAATAGTTTTGAATTTCTAATTTACCGCTTTCAGAGAATCCGTCTGTGTTCATAATCTCGTAAATTTTCCTTAATTCGTCCTTATCGAGTCCTCCGTCAATATAGGCTATCTTAAATAGAAGTCCATATATATCAATCAGCTGCTTTTCACTAAATTTTATTTCTTTTGGTTCCGCGTTCTCAACACTTTCCTTAATATCAGATATTTTAGTCACTGCAAAATCAATTGAGCTCCCAGTGGCTTCCTTTACGAAATCAAATGAACGCTCAGCGGCTTCCTTCAATTTATCAATTGGACTCTCAGCGGTTTCCTTTAATTTATCAATTGAACTCTCAGCGGTTTCCTTAGCAAAATCAAATGAACTCTCAGCGACTTCCTTTAATTTATCAAAAAAAGACATATCTTTACCCTCCTGTAAAATCCGTTCTCACTTAAAATTATTCGGGACGGTTTTTCTTCTTTATCTGCGTCTATTACCGCCTCCATAGGTTTTACCTCCCGTGGAATATCACTTAAAACGATCTCCTGTTCGGTTCTACACAAGTCATTCTCTTATTAGCACCTGTTATTGCTGGAAAATTTGACTTTTATATTCACTAATCTGTTTTATTCTCTATTATTTATAGTAATCCTTTCTTATTTAGGAAATAAATCCTAAGCTTTACTTATATACATTAGCCCACTCTAAATCAGCTATCATTACTCTTACTACCCACAGGTGGGTCTCCATCGTCAAACCTGCTAACACCAACTTGAACATAAATCCTCAACAATCCTAAACGACAAGTTCTATTGGCTCATCTTCGTTCCTCGTCGGTACGGGTGCCGCCCTCGCGGCAACCGTACCGATCTAGCCTTCGTCGTTTCAAGACATGCACGATGGGGACGGGGCTTCTCTCCCCGTAACCCCGTATTCGTTCCACCTTACGTCGGATGCACGTTTCATGCCCCCTGCTTCAGCTGTGGGGCCGTTGACTGATCGTCAGGCAATGCAGGCGCGAGCGGCCAGGACCAACTACGCATACCCACGAGGACTGTGCTGCCGCTCATCATTCAGCCAGGATGACTAGCAGCTCTGGCCCATTTGATCGCTGCTTTTTTTGCTGCAGCATTATGTGGCCAGAGATTGAGCAAATAAAGCAGGGTACTTTAGCCTCAGACAAAGCATGACCAAGAGGACCAGGCTGCCGCTCATAGATCAAGCAGTATTAATCGAAGCCTGGTCCTCGGCAACCGGTTACCCATGCCCGAGCGGTCCTTGACCACAAATTGCCCAAAAGTTACCCCTAGCTTGGATGGCGCACCGACGCAGGAGGTAGTGCCATCTAAGCGGCAGCAGATCCTCGACTCATAACGCCATCCCTAGCCGGTCCAAGACATGCATGAAAAGGGGCGGGTTCCCCCACCGTTCCATTCCACAAAGCAGACCCGAACGATCCCCTGGGCTGCCGCTTATCCTTCACCAGAATAACCAGCAGCAATTCAGCCAGGATCACTAGCAGCCCAGTTCGGTCTCTGCCTCCGTCCGGTTCCACTCTCGTCCGCGCATGACCGACGCAGGAGGGAATTCGTGGTTCTCGGCCCCGATCGCGCATGACCAGCGTGAGGGGGAATTCGTGAGCGGATGGCTCGCAAGCCGAACCCGCTAGCAGGCCGCGCTTTTTCGTCCGCGCGGCCTGGTCCGTCTAGCGACCCAAAGAAGTGCCAAAATGCAGGATGAGTGTATGACAACCTGCACTATGCCTAGTTTTTATGGTGGATTATTTGATGATTCGTTCTTACCTTCCCCATCGCCACACACTCCGCAGTATCAATGATCTGTAGATAGAACTTATGAACGATGGGTTGCATAACAACGAAAAACTTGTATTAGCTTGCAGCATTAGTATTCAACCGGTAATTAAACAAATAATGCAGGGCAGACTCCTTTTGCTGCGCATGATCAACACAGGAGGGAATTCGCACGTGGACGACCCACAGGCAGAACCTATGCAATAGGGAGGGCTGCCGCTTGGATCAATGTAGCTCAGTAAGCGTGCCCGACGCAGGAAAGCGTGCTTGCTGGGCGGTCTAACTAGATCGGCAAGCGCACCGAAGCAGGAGGTAGTTGCGGCCGGGCGGCGGGATTGAACGATGTTACAACACAGGCCCGAGCGGTTACTGCAGCAAAGAAAACAGCGTACCTTAACCTTAACCTTAACCTTAACCTTAACCTTAACCTTAACCTTAACCTTAACCTTAACCTTAACCTTAACCTTAACCTGACCCGTCTACTAACCTAAAAAAGTGCCAACTAAAAATACAAAAAACGAGCGTGGTAACTGTGTCACCTTACTCGTTCAATCGACTCGCAATTCCATTCAATTCAATTTAAGCTAATGGCAACACTTGACAGGCATACCCCATAGCCTGTATCTGCTTGACTAATTCTTCTGACTTTGACTGCAGAACTCGTACGCTCAGGTATATATCACGATCATCTGCAGGCACAACTACAGGTACCACACCGGCCAAAGCACGGTAATCATACCCATAATAATCGCAAATTCCAAGGTAAAGTGCCCTTGCTATAACGGATGCACTCTGTATAATCCATTCCGAATCCAAAGCATTGTCATGAAAGCCTATTTCAATCAAGGCCGAGGTAGCGTGGACACTGTTCCCTACCTCCAGCAACCCGGGGTTATACTTTACGCCCCGATCAGCACCCGGAGAAAGCGGCGCGACTTGCTTATAAAGGGCTTGTGCTAGTCGCTCACTATTCGTTGCGGGACCAAAGGCGTAGACTTCTGTACCCTCTCCACCCCCTGCATTACTGTGAATAGCAACGTGGATGTCCGCCTTAAAGCTATTTGAGTCCTCAGCCATTTCGTATACGTCCATGCCAGGGGTATTTCGTCGAACTGCAAAGCGGCCATCCGTTGCCAGCAAGGGCATAAGGGCATCAGCGATCTTGTTCATCTCCGCTTCTTCTGTCCCGAAGTGGCCTAGGCCAAGGTTATGCTCCTGACTACTTGGGCTAATGTAGATCCTCTTCAAATAAATCCCCCCTCGTCTGGATTTTGACTACAAAACAAAAGAGCCCACTATCCGGTGGATACCGACAGGGCTCGTTGGGTTAGAGTTTGTATATTAAAGATTGAGCCCACCACACGACTTTATGACTTCATAACGGCAATTGCCTTCGCTAGTTCCGTGATACTTTGAGTGAGTTCTCCTAGCTTCCCTTCGATTCGCACCAACAAATAAGCACTCACGACGATTGGGAAGCCAAAATTAGCGACAAGTTTCAACATCTCATCCATTCGATTCTTCCTCCCTTCCGCGACATTTCTATTGGTGACCATGACGCCGAGTTCAGACAAGTGATTATGCGAGAAGTGGAGAGGCAAAATTGCCTCTCCACTTCTCGTGCACTCCTCTCTATCGAAGAATTCAAGCGAACGATACCCCTGCCCAAGGTATCGAACAATCTTCTATGCAACCGGCACGTCAAACAAATCCTGAGTAGTCGTATCGACGATTGCTATATCCTTAATAGCCACCAGATCGCCGCCGGTGGAATTGAAAAGATTCTTCGCAATCACCAGATTCATAAAGGTTTGGACCGTCGCCGCAGACAAATCTGCCACAGGATTGATGACTGAGTAACTCACCCCTGCCCCTAAGGCATTTGTAAAGGTCATACGCAGAACTTTTTTAGATACTGTTCCAATTGGCATGGTTATTCTCTCCTTTCCTTCGGCTTGGTAGCCTTAATGTTCGGCCAATTACTCAGCCAGGTCGAAATGATCTTCTCGCACGACAGAGATTAAAGGGTATTCAGAAAGTGCTTGCATAGCAGTTGCCACATCAAAGATGTCTTGATCCGTAGCCGTAGCTTTAACATTAATGCTGCGGCTTGACAAGATGGGACCTCCCGCTGGAGTCGTGCCAGTTTGAACTTCGAGTACCATAACGGAGTCTGTCTGGGAACTAATAACAGCCATTTATGTCACCTCCCTCCGGTCTTAGTCTCATTTAGAAAACGGTTCCTGAAACAAGCATTCCGGCCAAGAACATATGTTCCAACTTTGTTCTAATTATATATGATCTTTTCTGTATTTTCAATACATAAAATTACAATATTGTATCTAGTTCGACAATTAATTCGAACAAATGTACGCGGTAGCACGCAATCCCGCAAGTATCATCCCTCGTGCCTCGGTCTGCTTCCCGCTCAATGTGCGCGGTTATGCTGCAGTTACCATGCTGCTTGTATACAATTTCAATCCGGTTGTAAACACATACGGCTAGTTGAGTGATTCTTGCCAGCGGAAAAGCCGCTCGTTCCCTCCTGTTAGTCAGGAACAAGCTGACGGGAACGACAGCCACGGCATACCACACCTGTTACCACACCATGCTAATGCATGCTAGGGTAAAGGGCGGGTATGCCGTGGCTTTTGGCATGATCGCAGTTATCCTCTTTTGGCCGGTTTGCCTTTGCTGGTGGGGTTTAACCCACCAGGCAAAGTCTTGCCGGCTGGTTTCGTCCGCTCAAAAAGTCTCCCCTAGGCTTCCCTCACTTGCCCGCGGGAGCGGGTCCACCGGCCGCGCATACTACGTATCAGCGGCCGAGTTGCGGGTTATGGCTTATCTCCGCTAAGTGAGCGGGTTAGCTATTTTTCATGTCCAATCTTGCCGCTCACCAAGCTTGGCTCGCGGTTTCAGGGGGGCACCCCTGCAGCATAATGTAGCCCAGCGCGGGTATTACTCTGAGGACCGAGGAGGAATTCTCGCGCGACGAAGACCATAGACAACGATCTAAGCGCGGTTAGCTCCCCGATATTGAGGGGAGATCCACCGCGCACGGGCAAACTCTGACAAAAAATACAGCCTAGCCGGCAGCGTCCCGAGGAAGTGAGGGACGAAGTCGGCGGGTAAGCCAGGATAAGCAATCAAAGCGAGGGGGTACCGCGACAACGTACGAGGAGCGGTTCCCCCCCGCGGCCACAGGGCTCGTCTTCTTGACAGAATAACCGAGCCTAGCTTGGTTAGCGGGTAAACAAATCCAGTGAGAATTACTTCGGCCCGCTAATCTAGCGGACAAATGCTTTGACCTGCACCCCGCTTTCGAGCGCTTTTTTCTGGCGCAGGCTTTGTCCGGCTCCGAGGTGCGAGGGCCGGCAAACCAAGACAGAAAACAAGTGCTGGGAAGCGGATGTGGACAGGATAAGCTATTTACGGAGTAGGCTGGCTCGAGAGCGAAACGAGGTACGAGTGAGCATCTTGATCAGCCGCCCGGAGTAAATGACCTAAGCAAAGACCGGCAACCGCGCGCTAAGCGAGGGCTGGCTTCCCGAGGCTACGAGGGGAGACTGCCCAAGCGCGGGCTACCAGGACCACAGATGCCGGCTCAGCTCCCGCTAGCGGTGGCTTCAGGATGAGAATGTCCGAGCGGAGCGGGTACCGCGAAGGAGTGAGCGGTAACCGCGCAGCGGGCCCCAGCTTGTAATAATTTCATAACGCTTAACTTCTAATTATTAGCCTTACCCGAAGTTAGGTATGGTCAATTGAACTTGATATTATGCATATAATGGTAAGCTCGTTCGCCTTTGGGGAATAAGCCGTACATACATGCATGTGTGGGCTGTTTTACCAGGTTAAGATGAAACACATAATTCCAATCCTGCTTTAGCCGCAAGATGCTTTATTTTACTGTACATTTCTGGTTCAAATTCGGGAATGTAATTTGTTGAGACGCTCGAAAGTCCGGGGCTCAGTTGGTGAACGATTCCACTACTCATAAAATCACTCATAATACCCCTGCCTAGGTATTCTTCTAAGATTAAAACATGCAAATCACATTCACCCATCGGGAATACAATACCAACAGGAATATTATCTTCAAGCAAGATAATTATATTTTGATATCCGAAACATCCCTTCGGTAAAGGCTTGCCGTTAAGCATTAAATTCCAGCCATGTGATGTTAATTCTCCATTTCTCAGGTACTGGAATTTACGAGTTTTTGTATTTTCAATGACATCAAGGATAATCCCAACATCGCCGATTGGTATTCCCACAGAGATATTGGCATTTCGGCAAATGAGTTCGAGGGTCTCATTAGTCATGCCCGTATGCTCCTTTCAAGCTTTCAGGTCAAAGATGATTGATACGGTAAACCACATTTCAATCGCACCAATAGTTATGAAATTTGGATATGGCCCCTTATCTCACTATCGCGAACGTCCGATTAAATAAATAATAAGAAATTCACCTTAATCGTTCATATACCCATTATTAGCCTAATGGCAGTTATATAAAGATTATTAACATGATTAATATATTCCATATAATTGGCGACTTGTTTTAAAAATAAGCTTCGATACTTCACTCCCCTTAATTACACTTAACCCGTCAAGACAGTAAGTCAAACTTCGCTTGAGTTGCTCGACCGTCTTTATATCTGATATAAATGGAGCATCAGATTCCATTAATAATCGGTCGACAGGTATTTTCTGTATTATCGACCGCCCATTTGGAGAATTAAGCATATACTCATTGACTGAGAAAAAGCAGCCAAGTTCTATAGCTCTATCAAGCTGTTTTAATGTCCCAGAGTACCAATGTAAAATACATTTATTGCGTTTTGTGCTATCATATTTTTCTAATATATCCAGTACATATTTATCCGACCGAACAGAATGTATCGATATAATTTTCATTGGTGATTTTTGACACCACCCGATAATTTGCGAAAAAACATCTATCTGAAGTTCTTTGGAATGATAGAACTTCTTATTAAAATCTAAACCGATCTCACCAACAAATCTTGTTGTTTGTATATATTTCTCGATGAGAGCGAGTTCCTGAGACCTATTAAAAACAAGTTGTGGATGTAAGCCCAATGCAACTTGAACATTAGAGAAAACACTGAGCCTTTTCTTTTCAATATCATACGCCTTTGGCGTTGTTGTCATCGCCAATAGATTGATTCGTTCTTCCAGAGCCGCTTTGCTGAATTCACCCATGGATTGCATCAGATCTACGTGGCAGTGCATATCATAAATATCCATAATCGGTCACCACACCATTTCTACTTTATACTCCTTCTTGTGTCTGTCTGCCTCTCACTTCCGGAATTTTTTATTATGAAATCATCAACTTCCAATAGCCCTCTCCGATATACATCCGATAATTCCTGCAGATAAGCGCTATCGCCTGAAAGAGGACCGGTCTTGTGTATCAGAATTTTAGCCAGTTGTGGCTGCTCTTTGATTTTATTAATAGCGATTTGAAAAGAACGAAGTTGCACTCCTTTTCCTTTTGCGTGGTTGGTGGCTATTTCTGAAACACTTTCAACTAAATAAGGGGTACCGTCCCCTTCTTCCCTGAATGCCCGATTCATCGCAGCCCTGCGGATGATGCAGGGAACACAGTACCCGCAATGCTTAGGAGCGGCACCACTCCAACGAGCTTTCTGCGGAGATGAACAGGAACTTGAATCTTGTATTACTTGAAGAAGAAATTCTTTGTTCAAACACTCATCAGCCATTTCACCTTTTGTTTCGTTCCAGTATGGATTCCGAACGGATAATTCAATTCCTAATCCATTTAACGCCTGATTCAACGACTCTAAGTAAAAGGGATGTGTCGTGCGGGTGCTATGGGAACCGGTACGCAATTCATCAAGCGGAACATTCAATGCTATCAGGCCGTTTTCAGGAACTTCCAGGGTCGATACCCCTTTCATCCCACTCATTGCAAAGATACCAAACGCTATGAATAGAAATGACCGGCTTCTTGTTGAGTTTTCAATTCCTCCGCCAGGAATCAAGTTTTTCTCAAAAACCATCCATAAGTCAAGATATAGCGGATTAAGGTCAGGGTATTTTTCACGGAAGCAAGCCAAGATCTTACTTTGGGCGTTTTTTGTATATCCGTCGCCCGCATGGCTTATAAGCGCTATTTTATTATGGTTTTCGAGGTGATTGATTGTTCCGATTAAGCTATCCATTCCGCCAGAAAAAAGAGTAACCGCGTCAAATTCTGGTGGGGGAGTATCATCTTCGGGTTTCTCCAAAAGTTCCTCGTCTCTTTTTCTGAACGATATTCTCCAACGGTCCCCCGTCAGAAAATTGAGCATCCTTGTGAACAATTCTCCAAGAAGCGCCCACTTATCAAGGTGAAAAACAGGTATTTCAATCGCGATTTCCCTTGTCCAGCTGTCTTGTGAGTGGAGGCTTCGAGAAATCCGTGTATCGGCAAGATAGACCAAACCAGCGAGGCTGAGGATATCAATGCCATTTTCGGTTGGATATATACCATTCTCCTTAAGCTTTTTCAGGGCATGACCAATACCATATCGAAGGTCGTTGTCATCATCCTTGAAAGGTATGGTAACCGATATGTAATCCTCTTTGTTCGTAGACGCAACTTCTTTTTGAACATAATCTCCTACAAGAAGGTATTTATTCATACGCTATTCCTCCAGTTCTGATAAAATATCATAAGCTGTGCGATAGATGGAGTCCACTATGGCTTTTGTTTGCGATGTATCTATAGATCGAATGTCTATTTTAAGCTTGGAAACAGCGTCCGAAACCGCTCCCTTTATGTAGTCTTTGAGTTGCCCCTGAAGGCTTTCGACTTGAGCGACATCTTTGGGCAAGGCAAATAGTTTATTTCCAATGTCATTTATAAGCCTTCCCTCAATAACATTAGCCATATAGATTTCCGCGAAAGCGAGAAACTCAGGCGGGGTGAGAGATTCAATGGGCTTGTTCTCCCAGTCGGGCAATTTGGAGAGTGCTTCGATATAAGAGTTTCTGGCAATGCCTTCATCAGTGCTCCCTCCGTCAGGGCAAACAAAGTCCATTATACGGAGCAAAACATCAGAGGCGCTTTTCCCGATAATATCTCCAAGTTTATAATCTCGGCTAGTGTCAGCTACGCCACGATTCGCGAAACTGTTGAATACAGAAAGAAGGCGGGTAGTGCTGTTTCGTGCCGAACCCAATCGGGTAGTCGCGTTTTGCGAACCTCCCAATGAGTGCCGAACGTAATTAGACGCAGCCCGATGTAAATTTCCGCTCCCGCTTCCACCGCTATTTACATATCGCGTAAAGTTACTACGAGGCGCTGAAAAGCGTTTGGGGTCCGCTGGTTGAGGTTGTACCGGTTGGGGTTGCACTGGCTGAGGTTGTTCTGACTTTGGATTGCCATCATTATCACCCAGCCAGGAAGGTACCAACGGCGTATTGCCGTTTTGGCCCCGGTTACTTGTTGATGTTCCCATTTCCAGCACCTCACTTCCGCGTATTTTTCAAAGCTGTCTTTACAATGATACTGCCTTCTTTAGATAGGCTTTCGTAATACTTACCCAAACTTGATTTCGATTTGTCCGCATTTAAACACTTATCCCATCCGCTACAAATCCAAGCCCCAAGTCTCTTGCAATCAAAAGTCTCAATCAAGCCAATCAGCGACGGCTCTAATTCGCCATGATGTGAAACAAGCGCCTTGATACCCTCAATTCCATTAGGCTTTTTAACAATGTCGCCATTCCTGAGAATCTTTGAGGATAGAACCTCGAAGACTTTCTTAGCGTCTGATGGGGACAATGCCTTAATCTCATCATTCGCGCTGGCTATATTCATTTCGCCGCCCATAAGCTTACCAATAAGGTTCCGAAGCTGATCGGACTTAACTTGTGCAAAGAAGAAGTCTTCTTTTTCTTTGCTGGCAAAAAAGTATGGACGCAAATCAATTTCGCCCAAGTAGGGTTCACTGAATGCCCACGCTGTAAAATCGGAATTACTTTCCCATGCGACTAAATCTTTACTTTTTTCAGGCTTAGGCATTAAAGTTGGAATTTTTGTTTTTTCTTTTATTGATTTTTCCGCATCCTCCTCCGGTGTTGCCACCTCCTTTGAAGGCTCAATAATTTGAATTTCAAAGGTATGAAGCAAAGAACACTTTCCGTTGTCATCTGTTAAGGCGGCTATTTTCTTATATTCGTCTACGAAGAAATATTCCGCGAGCATCATTTTTGCCAGGATAGGTATCTGGATGGAATCTCCAAAACCCCTTGCGCTGGCAATTTTATCTCGAAGTAGCAGCATATTAATAAAACGTTTGATTTTTCGCGGATTACCTTGAGTGTTCTTCGCTAATATATCTGCCATCTGGTTTGAAACAGTTATTTCATTTAATACATCTGTATATTTATCCCCAAGAGCTTCTTTAAGCTGTTCAATTGTGAAGCCCATATTCTCCCACGGCTTCTTCATTTTATCAATCGCGACCGTCAAGAGTTTATCAAACTCTGCGCTATCCTCTTTTAAAGATGACCCTATCAGAAGTAAAATTATATACATTCCGGACTCAATTTCACCTAATGCGGGAATACGAAACGGCACTTGAATCAATTTTTCTAAGTAACGCTTCGAGTATTCAAACCCCGTCCGAATGTCGCTGTCATCGGGCAAATCAGGAAAGTGATTGCGAACTGCGTACTCAATCATTGCTTCATCTGCTGCTATTACGAAAGCTGTGGACTTTGAGAACATAAAAAGTCGAACAGCCTCCAATGTTTCAATTGTGACCTTGGGCAAACATCTGTCCAAATCGTCTATGAGTACCACAAGTTTTTTGATCTTCGATTCTTTTAACAGATCTTCAAAAGATTTTTGAAATTCGGAGAATTCTTTTGCCAGAGAATTGTCTTCAAACACCTTGGCATCCGTGAGATATTCGCCCACGCTTTCAATAGCGGTTGTCACTTTTTCTTTATCAGTTACTGAATCTTTTAAATTCTCCATCAAGTTGCTTAATAAGCCTATGGGAGGAATACCAGTAGAGGCTGAAAAAGCCACACTACCAGCGGCTTTTGCCAAACTGAGCCAATTAATGTTCTTCCAGAGCTTTTTCAATATGATCTTTGCCTCTGCAGAGGGCTTTCGTTTTTCTACTAATTCAGAAACAATCGCGCTCATCAAGGCTATCTTAGCATCTTCAAAGCCTTGATGCTTCCAGCCGTTGAAGCGAATGCACTCAATACCATCCTTTTTTTCTGAAAGCTCATCCTCGACCATTGCCAAGATGCTCGATTTTCCGGCGCCCCAGTCCCCATGAACCCCAATGGAAATAGGACGGTCGTCACACTCTAGAATAAGTTCAGCGACCGTCTTCGCGATGGCGCGATTGTTTAGCATATCAATCTTTGTTTCATTATCTGATAGAATCATACCGATACCCCCAAACACCTGTAATGAAGACTTTAATAACTAGACATTAGTACCCCTTAGATTGGCAATTAGATACGTATTGTCACGAAAGTGAGCGCCCACAAGAGCGAGAATTGAGACTTTTCTAATCACAGGTAATTCACCTCTAAAATACTTTCAACATTTTTCTTCTATTTCCTGCCAAGATAACATAAATAATCCAATATAATACAAAAAGCCAGGCCGTTCAATAAACGACTTGGCAGATGTTATATATGTTTCCTTTTCTCTTTTGCCCGAACGTTGGGACTGTGCTACAGTTTATTATTGATTGAGTATTAATGGTAGCTTTGTTGTTGTTTTTGCTTACATTATTATTTAACCCGCGATAGAGCCTAAAAACAGGGTTCCTTTTTTGACAGACATTTCTCAGAGTATACTCCAGATAATCTAAACAAATCCCACCAGCCTTCCTAAGACTTGAAACTTATCAAAGTTCTTAACTGATAAATTCTTTGCATTTAAACAAGCCACTGTCATTTCAATGAGTAGAAACCCGTCCCATCTTGAACCCTCTAAGCTAGCAAGTAAAGGCTGTTGATGTTTTAACCTCCTACAAATTAAACTCTTCCGCCCTCTCGGCGCTCATCTTGTGTTCTGCCTGGGCTCCGGCGTTTGCTTTCGCCTATTTTTGACAACACTCGCTAACAACTCCCTGATCTGGTCCGATCTATCCTCTATGTCCTCGATCTCTTCAAATTCCTCGTCGTCCTTCCCACGACCATCAAGGTTGCTTGTCTTTGGCTTAGGAAGTTCAAGGAATGGACTATTCCCCATTCCCACCATGAGATCCTTGAGCTTTTGCGGGGTTTTGGCGTCCATCATCTCTCTTGTTGCTAAGGTTTCATAGGCCATGCGGAACTGTGCTCTGTTAATATCATTCTCCTCATTGAGACAGAAGGCCTTGAACCCTCCCAGAGCATTCAGGGTTGCCCTATTGATCGGAGTGAGTGATTTGAGGGCTTGTTCGACTCGATGCACGCCAAAGTTTCTTATGGCCCTTAAGACTTGATCATAGGCTTCCGGCCAGGGTATCGTTTCCCGCCCGGTTACCTCCAGAGCTGCCTTTCTAAAGACGGCCGGCATCGGCAAGAAGGGATTCTCTAAGGTGGCTAGGATTCGTTTCCCACCCACCATCGCTACTTCAAACTCTAAGTCGTTTAACAAATCCCAGTAAACTTGCGTTCTCTCGGGTGAAGGGTTTGTATCGGTTGTCACGCTAGAAATGTATCGGAAGAACTTTTGAAATTCTGCCTTGGTCATTTGTCCATCCCTTCTTTCATCTGATCGTCCTACTGAATTCCCGGTGACCAGCACAGTATAAACTCGAAGGCCTTAGTCAGATCGGATCTCTTCAGATCCCGGTAGCTTGGAATCGCAAACTGCCTTTTCAGCGCTCCATAAATCGGTCGATACAACTCGGGAAGTCCGATGGTCTGTGCTCTAGAATTAACGGCCACTTGGATCTGCCTTTGCTCCCGGGTGGTTAGCGTGATTTCATGTGTAACCCTTTGGTCGAGGGTAGTAAGCGCGAATTCATGCTCCACCAAGGTTGCTTGGCTTTCAAGCTGGGCCTGCTTAACGACCTTCAGTTCTCGCTCTTGCTGGGCCAGAATTTGGACCGATTGAAGCAAGGCTTCGGTTCGAGTAAGCCCAGTTAAATAGGCACCGGTCTTTCGGATGGAGGGGATCACTTCATGGATAATCCAACGCTTAAATGCTTTTGCTTCGGACTTACGTGAGCCAAGAACTAATGAGTAAAGCCCGTATTCATTGACAGTCCACATGCTTTGCCGTCCCCCAAGGGTATCAATGATTCTTAGACCCTTTTCATCGTCCTCCAGTCTGCTAACGGCCATCGTTGGATTTCCAAGTCCCAAAATTTTGCAAACATCTTCAACAGAGAACCACGGTTCTTCCCCCTCAATCAGGGCTCTAACTTCTTGTTCGCCATAGTTAAACAGTTGTGGTATCACGCTTTTTTCCATAAGCGCAGTCGCCTCCTTTCTTACGTTTGTCCTTCATCCATCCCCTCTGTCATGGCTACCCATTGATCGATGGCATCAAAGGATTTCGGTCTGTTGACTTGTTTCCTTGGGCTTCCCCTTAGCCTTTGCTGATCTTCGTTGAAGCGTTTCAGCACCCAACCGACTCCGACCATCGTGTGATAATCTGATGTGTTCGGCTTGTTCCCTTTGGTGAGGTACCAGTTATCCAGGATGGAGATCATCTGCAACGTGGCTGCTTCTCCATGTTGAGCGATTAACTTTCCGTATTCCGATTCCATTAAGTGTACTTTTTCGCCATAGACATTTTTAATAACTTTCAGCTTAGTGCTCTTCTCTTCTTTACTCTCCTTTAATATCTCCTCTTCTTTACTTTCCTTTAATATCTCCTCTTCTTTACTTTCCTTTAATATCTCCTCTTCTTTACTTTCCTTTAATCTTCCCTTTCCTTTCCTTTGTGGCGTTTCTACCTTGGTTTCTGGGGTAGTTTCTGCGTCAGAAACCTTTTTGTATTTAGACCGCATGTTTTCACGCTTTTCTTGCACGACTGAGGCCCTTTTCTTAATGCCTGAGCTGGTTAAAACCCCTCGTTGCTCATAGGCATCTCGATCAAAGCATTTTCGCTTCAAAGCAGTTTCCAGCATTCTGTCGAATTGCTCCTGCGTTACTGCTACCTTTCTGCAGAGTATCTGAATCGTTTCTGCGTCAGAAATGTCGAGCTCAAACTCTGCCGTTCTATAGATCCTTTCTAAGAGGATAAAATAGAAAGCATAGCCATCATTACCATATAAAACTCTGAGTGCTTCGATCTTCTCGTCGTTCACCGCATCACTGTCGTGTGGGAAATAATCCATGCCATCCTTCTGCGGCCTTGCCATATAATCACCTTCTATTAGCGTGAAAATATTATCAAAGGGAACCCCAAATATCTCCGCAAGTTTCTTAGCCAACGCCGGAGCTGGGTTGGTTCTTCCTTTTAAACAACTTACCCGCGCACTTCGTACAAATCCACGTTCCCCCGAATTTGACGACCTTATGATCCTTACAAAAGGCACAAAAATTGGTTTTTTTCTTCATCGGTTTTTTCCTTGTCCTTCATGGCTTTGCTTCGATCTGGCCAAATCTCCTATAATTCCGAATAATAAAGGGCAGCAGTTAAGACTTTAGTTGACCGACAGTAATCACAACACTCGCACCTCTTCGGCGCTTCTAGTCCCGACTTTACTCGGATAATCCGTGGCATAGCCACTTCTACCCGAGTCAACTCGACTTCTAACCGAGCAAAGTCCGTCAGGTTAATCACCGCCTTATCGGGAGATCTCTCCTTGGAAACCGCGACGATAAGAAACTCCGACCAGTCCCGAGGAGCGCGACCTATGGCCAGACGCTCAATCTCGGAATAGATCGCCATTTTCAGGGAGTATTTGTAAACCTCAACGAATGAGAGCTTCTTTCTAGTCACCTCGTCCCATACCTTCTCTGTGATGCTCCTGGTAGTTGCTAGGTCAATCATTTGGCGGCGCTCACGGTTTAGAACGTTGGGCATAACCTTCCAAGTGACGCCGTATAGTTCAGCGGTCATGATCGTTTCCTTTTCCCCTTCTAGGTAAGACATCACGAAGGGATCTGCCTGGAGACAGTCTATCATCGTGTTCGCGTGGAGATATTCAGATCTTAAGGAATCAGCTTTTGTAAACATGCTGGGGTGATTCGCAGTAAACTCATCTTGCGTACCGGCATTCCAACTATGCACATATTGGCCCACCTCCTGGGCAATGGTTGGTACGTCCACCCAAACATCGGCTAACTTCGCCATCGCTTTGGCCTCACATTCATAGACAAAACCCGTGTACTGGCTGCGCGACATATACTCGAGATTGGCTGCTAGGCTATGGTAATTATCCTGCGTCAATTCGAGCATTAAACGTCCTCATCAACGGTTCCATCCGATACGTTCATGGCTAGGTCTCCGTCTTCCGTCGATACCACGACATATTGAAAATCATCCTCGCTGATTTCCTTCTCAATCCAGGCCCGCTCCGCCTTGTTAATCTTGTTCCAGCCATCCAGACAGATTAACTTCAGCTGACCAGCTTGGGCTTTGGCGACTCTGAAGGCTAACTGCAGTTGCTCGCCCTCGCTCAGCCCATCAATGAGCGTCTTCCCGATTCGGATTTTCCCCTCACCATCCACGGAGAGTCCAGGGATCGGCAATGCTGCCGTTTTGAGTAGCTCCGTCGGCATCTCCCGACCTTTCTCTATTCGAGCGGTCAGGACACTAGCGGTTTCTTCGCGCGGTGCTAATTTCTCACGAATCAGGCTCGCCATTAAGTCGTAATCGCGCAGGAAGCTCTGCATGTGCGCCACTTGATCAGCTGCTTGCTTGAGCGGTTCGACTTCGACCGGTAGAGTCTCTGCCAAGAGTTTCCGCGAGCTCTCGATCTTGGCCTCTTCGGTCTTGATCCGCTCATCCGCTTTTTCACCAATACTGAGCAGCGCGTTCTCTTCGGTACCTACGAGAGTCGTAAGTTCCAAGTCATTTCCATAGATCGTTTTTTCACAGTTAACAACCTGTTGTTCAAGGGCCTTCACTCCGGCTTGGATCTCCTGCCTGGCCCGGTCCTTCTTAAGGGTGTATTCATCCCTGAGCTGCAAATATTTGCGTTCAAGTTCGAGGTCAAAGGCATCATCCGACTGCTTCAGCGTTGGGTCCTTCTGGGCTATAGCATTTTTTAGGGTCTCAATCTTGTGGACAGTCTCTTGCCGATATTCTTCGATCTCATGGCGCGTTTGGTTCATCTCGTTACGCTTGGTTTGCTTTTCGGTCTCAGCTTCAGCCCTAATCGTTGCCTTGCGCCCTTCTAAACCCTCAATCATTGCCGTGGCATTCTCTCTCTGCTGATTGAGTTGCTCCGCGTCAGAAACCGCTTTGTAATACTCAGAAACTTTTTTCGGTCTCCATTCTTCACCGTCATAATTCTTAGGAAGTTCATTTTTGTAGCCCGTCACCTGAGCCTTGATAACCACAATTTCACGATTGACCACTTCGCGCTGACTAAAATAATTTTTAACGATCTGGCCAAGGACTTGCAGGATATGTTCGTCATAATCAATGTCTGTCGGTATCTCGCCAAACCAGTTAGCTATGTCGTCCATAGACCAGGGAATCTCCAGCAGGTTCAAAATAATTTTGGCCTGTTCGGTTGGAGATTTTGTGCAAAATTCCAAGGGCTTGAAGAGTTCACCCTTGAGAAATTGCTTGAGAAATTTCTCTGTGCTTGGGACTGCTTGGCCGACCTTTCTGACTTTCAAATAGTCCGCCTTATTGGTCCGCAGTTTCCGATCGATCTCTAGCCCGTCATCTGTCTTTATAAAGATTGTCGCATCCTCTTCACCGTGGCGGATGACTTCAACTCGTTGGCTTTTGTTGCTAAAGCCCTTTTCAATGGCTTCGATGATACTGGTTTTACCAGACCCCACCCGGCCGGTAAGAATATTTATTTTACCCAGGTCAAACTTAAATTCCGAGATACCCACGAAATTGTTGATCTCTAGTCTGGAGATTTTCATAACTTAGCCTCCTCGTATATAAAGGTCAATTTATGGTACACTATAGGTGACTAATCTACTCGATGCTCTCCGTTGGCGCGGAGGGCTTTTTCGTGTCTATACCCATCTAAAATGGTTCCATCGCTCCAAACTTTTTCTAGGTCGGACAACGTTCCACGGATTTCTCGCACCATCTCCTCCGCCGTGCGATAGCGATCGTCTATAATAGCCGTAATAACTCCAACTGCAAATGAGTGCATATATGTGATTCCTCCACGTTCCTTTTCCTTTACGAACCACTGGTCGCGATCAGTTACCTTGCACTCCCCTGTGTTATTATCCACAAAATTCTCCTTTCTCCATTTCCCCCTCTGAAGAGTCTTAAAACATATTTCAGCGATCTCAACGACATCGCTGAGGCTTGTCCTTCGGCGAAACCCGACTCGGTTAGTTACTATGTCCGTGTTCGCTAGATCAATAGTTTCTATGAATTCGGTATCTGTCATTGAACCAAGGGTAGATTCAAGAATCTTCCTAATCATTTGATTCTCGTTATGCTACTTGTACAGCCCATCATTGATACATTGCATACAATACCTTGCCCCAGCGTCCCATAGGATACTTCAGGCAACTTAAGCAGGCAATCCAATTCCAAATGAACCAAACTCGCTGGAGTATCCTCGTTAAAGTCAAGGACTAGGATGTTATCACCTGTACATATCGGTTTGGAACACCCTGCGCAACTTAAATTATCGTCCATGTCATCTATTCTATTCATGCGGTCCTCCTTCTCGATAATAGTCACCTTCATCCTACGCTGCTCTCAGCCTTCTCTCCCTTCCGCGCTTCAATCCACATTAGAAAGTCTTTCTTGTCGACGCGCTTGGATGTGCCTACTGCGAAGTTTGGAATTCCGCCTGCCGTTGGCATGGCTTGAAAAAGCGAGTAGATCTTTCCCCGGGAAATACCTAAATAATTTGAAATGTGTTGCGCTGTAAGTATTTCTGGAAGCTCAAGAATTACCACGTAACTCCCTCCTTTTTGAAGCTGGTTTCTTTACAAGTTCACTAAAAGAGTCTTCTTTGCCAAAAAAAATATAGTCCTGTGACGTATTATAGACCCCCTCTATCTTTAGAATTTTTTGGTATGGCACGCCGCCAGAGTTACATTCCCAAGCACGCAGTGTCGGTACGCTTATCTCTAGAAGGACTGCGGCTTCTCCTTGCGTGTAACCAAATTTTACGCGAAGCGAACGCAATGTATTTTTAAGATGAATTGAAACCTCATTCACTTTCTCTCCCCCCTTTATTTGCTATATTACGACTCTTTTAGTGAACTGTCAACGGTTTAGTTTTCTTTTGGTGAACAAATTTTGCAAAATAATTGAATATGTTCACAAAAAGATATATTATAGTTATAGATACGAAGGAGTGAAATAAATGGTTGACGACGATGTCAAGAAAATATTTGCTAAGAACATTCTTAGATTACGGAAAGAAAAAGGTCTGACCCAGCAAGAATTAGGTGATCAGATAGGCCTTGCTAAAACAACCGTTTCTCAGTGGGAATCTGCTCAAAAGTTACCCCATGCGGCGAGCATCGAAAAGATCGGTGCCTTCTTCGACGTTCCGAAGAGCGTCCTGTTTGCCGAGGGAAATGACAAGTATCTTTCTTATAGTAAAATGCTTAACTTACCAATCGTCGGTAAAATTTCGTGTGGCAACGGTTCTCCCACATATGAGGAAATTGAAGATTACGAACCAACCCCTGAGTCATGGGTGCGCGGTGGCGAATACTTCTACCTCCGTGCCGAGGGTGATAGCATGATTAATGCCCGAATTCTAAACGGTGATCTAGTGTTAATTCGTCGTCAAGAAGACCTTGAAAATGGCGAGATTGGAGCAATTGTCGTTAACGATAAAATTTATTTAAAAAGAATCTACAAAGACGGCAATATAATATCGCTACACTCCGAAAACACAAATTATCCACGTATGACCGTTAAGGAAGACGATGTAGTTTATATCATTGGAAAGCTCAAGAAAATTATTATCAACACTTAATTACTTTTTTACAGGAGGCGACATGATGGAGGGATATTTTCCTAAACCAAATTGCAAATGTCTTGATAAAAAGAAGTGTAAATGCGGAGCTACCTGGTCATACGTTATTGATATTGGCATTGACCCTAAGACAGGTAAACGCAAGCAGAAGAAGAAGGGCGGTTTTAAAACAAAAAAAGCTGCCCTTCTAGCATTTGCTAAAGTGGTACATGAACTTGATCAAGGGAGTTTCATCCAGGAATCAGACATAACCTTTGAAAAGTTTTCTCAGGAATGGCTCACACACTATGAAAATTCCGGTAAGGTTAAGATTAGCACTGTCAGAGTAAGAAAGCATGAGATCGGTAGGCTGCTTCCTTATATAGCGCATATCAAAATCAGAAGTGTCACACGCAAACAATATCAAGATGCTCTGAACGATCTTAAGGAACAAGGACTTTCTGAAACCACGATCGAGGGTGTCCATGTGACGGGGCGAATGATATTCAAGAAAGCGATTGAGTTTGAACTTATTAAGAACAATCCGACTCAATATGCCACCGTACCCAAAACGATTAAATCCATAGAAGAACTGGAAGCGGAAGAAGAAATCATAAAATATCTTGAAAAAGAAGAGTTATCTCTTTTTCTCAAAACAGCCAAAGAAAAAGGGTTGGATAAGGATTACCCAACCTTCTTACTCTTAGCTTATACCGGCATGAGAGGTGGCGAAGTGTGTGCTCTTAAGTGGAAGGACATCGATTTTGAGGAAGGAACTGTTAGTATTACAAAAACTTATTACAATCCGACCAATAACGTGAAGCACTATACCCTATTACCTCCCAAGACCAAGACATCAAAACGAAAAATCTCAGTTGATGCGGTTGTTTTGGAGGAGTTAAAAAAACACAAAACTAGGCAAAACATCGTCCGGATGGAGAACAGGGATACCTACTATGACAAGGATTTTATATTTACAAAGGAATCCGTATATCTCGGGTATCCGGAGATAATAAAGACAATCGAAAACAGGATGGCTCGAATCTTAAAACTGGCTAAACTGAACGAAAGACTAACCCCTCACTCGTTGAGGCACACCCACACTTCTCTCCTAGCCGAAGCAGGAGTAAGTCTACCGGAGATCATGGAGAGGCTCGGGCACAAAGATGATGAAACCACAAAACAAGTCTATATGCATACCACAAAGGCCATGAAAAAAGAGGCTTCCCACAAGTTCAGTGAACTCATGAAAAGCCTCTAGATCATCCATACCAAGGGGTATGGATAAAAATATTTTCCCAATGTGACCTTTTCGTGACCTTTAGGGGTAATTAGGGGTTTTCTTAATATGAAAACCCTTTAATACCAACGGTTATAGGGGATGACTTACATCATGCCGCCCATTCCGCCCATGCCACCCATTCCGCCCATGCCAGGGCCTCCGCCGCCATCTTTTGAAGGCAGGTCAGAGATTAAGCATTCCGTGGTCAACAGCATTGCGGCAATGGAACCTGCATTTTGCAGAGCCGAACGCGTAACTTTAGCTGGGTCGACAATACCAGCAGCAATCATGTCTTCATAGACTTCAGTGACCGCATTGAAGCCAATTCCTCTTTTGGCAGATTCGTGAACTTTCCCAACAACAACGGAGCCTTCATGCCCAGCATTGTTGGCGATTTGACGAAGTGGCTCTTCGAGTGCACGACGAATGATATTCACACCAGTTGCCTCGTCCCCTGTTAATTTTAGGGCATCTAAGGACGGGATGGCATCGATCAGTGCAGTACCTCCACCAGAAACAATTCCTTCTTCAACAGCAGCACGAGTAGCCGCCAAAGCGTCTTCAATCCGAAGTTTTTTCTCTTTCATTTCGGTTTCGGTTGCTGCACCGACTTGAATTACCGCAACACCACCGGATAGTTTTGCCAAACGCTCTTGAAGCTTTTCGCGGTCAAAGTCTGAAGTGGTTTCTTCAACTTGACGTTTGATGGCTTCTACACGTTGCTTGATATTATCTGTGTTACCAGATCCTTCAATTAGCGTAGTTTCCTCTTTCGTTACCCTAACTTGACGGGCACGTCCGAGCATTTCAATAGTCGTATTTTCCAGCTTTAAGCCGAGATCTTCTGTGATAACGGTTCCACCAGTAAGTACAGCAATGTCTTCAAGCATAGCTTTACGGCGATCGCCAAAGCCTGGTGCTTTAACTCCAACACAGACGAAGGTACCTCGGAGCTTGTTGACAACGAGGGTTGCTAAGGCTTCTCCGTCGATGTCTTCTGCAATGATCATTAGTTGACGACCAGCTTGCACTACTTTTTCAAGAACTGGGAGAACGTCTTGAATTGCACTGATTTTCTTATCTGTGATTAAAATGAATGGATCATTAAGAATCGCTTCCATTTTTTCAGTATCGGTAATCATGTACGCCGAAATATAACCGCGGTCAAATTGCATTCCTTCAACCACTTCAAGCTCCGTCGTCATGCCTTTAGCTTCTTCAACTGTGATAACGCCGTCTTTACCGACTTTTTCCATTGCTTGAGCAATGAGATCGCCAATGTTTTTGTCACTTGCAGAGATTGAAGCAACTTGAGCAATGGCTTCGCTGGTCTCAACGAGTTTAGCATTCGCCTTAATGTCAGCGACTACAGCCTCAACTGCTTGCTCGATTCCACGTTTAATGCCCATAGGGTTTGCACCCGCTGCAACATTTTTGAGTCCTTCGCGAATGATCGCTTGTGCTAGAACAGTAGCAGTTGTCGTGCCATCTCCAGCCACATCATTCGTTTTGGTGGCCACTTCTTTAACAAGCTGTGCTCCCATATTTTCAAATGGATCTTCCAATTCGATGTCACGAGCAATCGTTACTCCATCGTTTGTGATCAGAGGAGATCCGAATTTTTTGTCAAGAACTACATTGCGACCTTTAGGTCCTAGGGTTACACGGACAGCCTCAGCCAGCGCATTAACACCGCGTTCTAAAGCATGACGAGCCTCTTGATTAAAAATAATTTGTTTTGCCAACGTATTTCCACTCCTTAAATTTTAGTCTTATTCAAATTAGCCAATTATTGCTAAGATATCTGCCTCTTTTAGGATTAAGTACTCTTCCCCATCAAACTTAACTTCGGTACCTGCATATTTGGAATAAATTACGCGATCGTCCACTTTAACATCAAGAGCGACGCGAACACCCTTTTCCATTTTTCCAGGACCTACTGCGATAACTTCGCCTTCTTGTGGTTTTTCCTTTGCGGTATCAGGCATGTAGATTCCGCTCTTAGTTTTTTCTTCCATTGGGAGCGCTTTGATGATCACTCGGTCTGCGAGAGGTTTAATGTTCATGAAGAAAAGTCCCTCCTATTGTTTTATTTAATATTTGTTAGCACTCGACTGAGTTGAGTGCTAACAATATATCTATAATAATATGCAAGGGGCCACTGGAATGCAACCCCCCATATGCTCCAAATATGAGCATTAACACTATATTTCCTCTGTCAATCGAGTCATTGCTCATTATTTTAGGCGTTAGATATTATTAAGTCCAAGCCCCTCCCCCTAGGCGCATTTCCACATCCACTAAACACTATAGTTGCCAGATTCCCAAGTTTCTATGCATGATTAAGCTCATGAATCAACTTTTGACGCTGAAAAACTTCTTCCCTCATAGATCCTAACGCTTCTACTACCAAGGAATTCTCCAAATTGAGAAGATATATTTTTGTTTTTCCAATTTTGAGATTTGGATCTGGGTGTTCCTTCTCAATGATTATTGTTTCTTTTAACATATACCGGATAAACTCTTTAACTTGTGAAATAGACCGTCCCAGAAGTTCTGTTAAGGCGGCTCTCGCCTTAGTTGATGCAACGTAGGGCAAGCGAGTCTGAAGAGTTCCCAAGATCTGAATTCCGTGCTCCAAATCCTGCTCAGGATGATACTCTGTCTCAGGTTTTTCGTGGATAAGCCACTGTAAGAGATCCTCCCCCTCACAATAGGGGTGTAGGGCATGATGAATACTGCCGGCTACCCCGATCACTCTGACTTCTTTCCCCCAGGCTCGGACTTTCCTGAGTAAGGAAAGAAAGTCTCCATCCCCCGTAAGCAATAAGAACATGTCAAATGTCGACGCTCGCGTTAATAAGATTTCCTGAGCCTCAAGCATTAATTCAAGGTCTGCTGCATTACGGCGGAGTCCCGTACTTGCATAATTATTCTTTCCAAAGACATGCCGTGTAAAGACATTCGTTTTCTCAAACGTCGTTTGTGTTCGCCAAAACTCTTCTCGATCAAAGTTGGCGTAAAGATAGATCGCCAATAAGTCGATATCGTTCTGCGACGTATACATTTGTAAAAACTGTACCAATTGTTCCGGAGTTAAGTCATACCCCCGTTCTAATAGACCTGTCCAAATGTTTTCGTAATCGACAAATGCAATGGCTTTCACAATATTCACCTCGCAAGCCATATGTCTACCTTATTATACGCAAGATCCCGGACAGAGGTGACAAGCCACAGCACGTTTAAGGGGTATGCCCTAGCGCGGAAGTCAGATGTCAGAGGCCAGAGATCCGATCGGGTTATTCCCTTTCTGATCTCTGGCCTCTGTTAACCGACTTCTGGTTTGGCACACTCACTGGCCTCGCCTTTGAGGATTTGAATTCCATGAGGAATGGCTGGGGCAATTGCTGCAAAGCATTCGCGTACCGCCTTAGGGCTACCTGGCATATTAATAATCAATGTTTGCTTACGAAGAACCGCTACTGCTCTGCTTAGCATAGCCTTACTCGTCACTTTTAAGCTCTCCATCCGCATCACTTCAGCAATTCCAGGCACCAAACGATCTGCGACAGATAACGTGGCTTCAGGCATCACATCACGCATCGAAAAACCTGTCCCGCCGGTGGTTAATATCAAATCTAGACGAAGATCATCCGACCAGAGGCGCATTTTTTCTGCAAGTAATGATTGCTCATCCGGGAGAACAACGTACTCCACGACCTCCCCACCAATGTCTTGAACAAGCTTAATCAACGTTGGCCCAGAGAGGTCTTCCCTTTCTCCCCGAGCCCCTTTATCGCTAGCCGTAATTACCCCAACTCGAATCATTACTCGATCACCTCGATGCTGTCCCCGACACGAACCGCTCCGCCTTCTAACAAGCGAATAAAGATTCCTTCTTTCGGCATGACACAGTCCCCAGCCTGATAGAAAATTGCACATTTCGTATGACATTCTTTACCTATTTGGGTGACTTCTCCGATACTAGATTCCCCTATCTTTAGTTTTGTTCCAACGGGAAGGGTGAATAATTCCAAACCTTCCGTGGTCAAATTTTCGGCAAAATCCCCAGGCCCAACATCCAACCCTTTGTCTGTCATCTTCTTGATGCTCTCCATTGCTAGCAAGCTGACCATGCGATGCCAATCTCCGCCATGTGCATCTCCTTCAAGGCCAAAGCCAACTTTCAGAATCCCTTCGCCCACGTTTTTCTTTCGCATTCCTTTACGTTCACTCGTACAAACCGCAATTATTTTACCCATTTTATAAATCCTCGCTTTCATCCATCATCTAACAAAATGTCCGCTTTTCCCCCCTGATTTTTCAACGAGATAAATATCCCCAATCGTCATTGTCTTGTCCATGGCTTTACACATATCGTAGATTGTCAACGCAGCAACACTGACTGCCGTCAGTGCTTCCATCTCAATTCCTGTTTTTCCATTGACTTTTACTATCGCTTCAATATTCACCTCATCAGGTTCCACTAAGTTAAAACTAAGCTTAGCCCCTGTAATCATAAGCGGATGACACATAGGAATTATCTGTGATGTCTGCTTTGCTGCCATGATTCCAGCAACTTGGGCCACTGCTAAAACATCCCCCTTGGCGATGAGCCCAGAGCGAATGCGTTCAAAGGTCTCTGGCTTCACCGTGATTTTTCCTCGAGCAACTGCCACACGGGCCGTTTCCGCTTTGTCACTGACATCCACCATTCGGGCGCGCCCTTCTTCATCAAAATGTGTTAAATCCATTTCCTTTACCCTCCGATCTGGGACATTACACGTCGCCCTTGCAATGCTTCGTCATTCATATGATGCTCCGCTGGCTTATGCCAAACTGCTTGAGCAAAAAGTTCCATTAATGCTGTATCTGTGCTTCCATTTCGCAGGGCATCACGCAAACTAACTTCAGTTTTACTATGCAGGCAAGGGCGCAATTTTCCATCCGCCGTTAAGCGTACACGATTACAGGTATCACAAAAATGTCGGCTCATAGCGCTAATAAAGCCAATACTACCTTTATACCCTTTTGGCTGAACATACTCAGCTGGTCCTCCACCCAGGATACCCTGTGTTGGAACGTACTCCTCTAAGCCTAAAATTTCTTTCATTTCTCGAATTGGCACAAAATCGGCCCGATGCTCAGAACTAATGCCAATTGGCATAAGTTCTATGAAACGAACATGGAGCGGATACTGCTTGGCTAACGTCAAGAAGCTGGGCAACTCGTCGGTATTAAACCCACGGACAACCACGACATTGATTTTAACCGGGTTTAAGCCAGCCTCAAGCGAACGAAAGACTCCTTGAATCACAGTGGCAACATCCCCCCCACGGGTGATATCGAGAAAACGCTCTGGATCCATGGTGTCTAAGCTGATGTTGACTCGCTGAACACCCGCTGCTTTCAGATCAAAAGCCATTTCTGGGAGTAACAGTCCGTTCGTTGTAATCATCAGATCCTCAACCCCAGGGAGTTTAGCTGCCTCTCGCAGAAAGTCCAAAATCCCTTTGCGCACTAAGGGTTCTCCCCCTGTGATACGAAAACGTCGAAATCCTAGTTGCGTACTTATCCTCATTAGTCGAAGTATTTCTTCAAAGGAAAGAATGGATTCATGTGGCATCCACTGCACTCCTTCAACGGGCATACAGTATTTACAGCGCATATTACAACGATCGGTCACTGAGATCCTAAGATAGTCGATTTTCCTTTGAAATTGATCCTTCATATAAATCCTCTTTTCAAGAATAAATTCTGTCTCGTTAAGCGAGTGTGGTCGTTCTAGATTTGCCCACACAAAAAAACCCGCGGTCTGTAAACAACCGGGGGATTCAATCCACCTGTCGACAGACTCCTTTCCAGCAGGAGATATTACAGTTTCCCATAATACCCGAGTGCCTTGAAGACACTTGTCTGGTCACCATAGCTTCTGCTTTAGGTGATCCAGCTTTGGAGCAATGACGAATATTTAATTTCAACTATATTGACTTAATTCGCGATCTATGGCAATATTCCTTTTTTTAAGAGTTACCAAATACATTTTGTCAATTTTTTCAGAAAACCATTCAGGTTTTTCTAAAAATATTGTAAACTAGAGAGAGCAGGCTCAGAGGAGGTAAAAATGCCAAACGAAACGGTTACACACTCCATTCTCAAAGCAAGTGGTCTCACCCTCGAGTGGGTGGAAGACGAAGTGGTTCGAGAAGTTCCGTTAACCATCCACTACAACGGTGAGGAAATCGCAACGCTTTTATGTTCCCCTTCCCAGACGGAAGAACTTGTCTATGGATTTCTTCTCAACGAAGGGTTTATCCGCGTTCGTAAAGACGTGTATGAGCTTCGCCACGATCCCTCCGACCATTTAGTTTGGGTTGAAGGAAAACCCTGCAACTTGCAAAAAGAGTTGATGAGCAAACGCTTTGTTTCCGCCTGCTGTGGTAAAAGTAGAGCCTCATTTTGCTTTGCCAACGATGTTCTAATGGTTACACCGCTTACATCAACCTACTCCATCCCACTCCTCGAAGCTTATGGTTATGTTAAGTTTCTACAATCCAACTCAACCCTCTTTGATTTAACGGGAGGGGTTCACAGTGGAGGGGTTGGCTATCAAGGTAAAGTACTCCAGATGAGCTATGACATTGGCAGACATAATGTCTTTGATAAACTCAGTGGCCGCGCTTTTCTGTCAGAATTAAATCTCGAAAACCATGTGATTTTTTTCAGTGGTCGAGTTTCCTCAGAAATCCTGCTTAAGGTGGCCAAAATGAAAGTTCCCATCCTCATTGCCCGTGGTGCACCGACAGATATGGCGATTTCTCAAGCGGCTGCTTTGAACATCACTGTTATAGGGTTTGCAAGAGAGCAACGCCTTAATATCTATACCTGTCCAGACCGAATTATTCCTTAAGGATCGCCGACCAGTCTTCTGGTGTGTTCACATTGCAAAAGACTTTACTTAAATCGGAAAAGGCCTCAAGTTCGGTTTCTCCCACATGTCGTACAGAACATGTGGGATAAAAATCAATAATCTTGAGGCGACCCGCCTCGAGATTACTTTTAATTGTGGGAAGACAACGTCGGTGATAAAAGGCGTGTAGCGGGTGGAGGCCGGATTGAAGGTGTGGAACGACAACCTCATACTCTGGACTCCATGAAGACAAAAAGTGGATAAGCTCCGCTCTTAAAAACGGCATATCACAGGCCACGAAAAAAACCTCATCATAGGTAGCCACTTTTAAACCCTGATAAAGCCCTTCTAACGGACCTCGACCAAGCACCTCGTCTAGAATGATCGGAACTCCGTAACCTGTATACAGTTCCGGCTTGTTGCTACTGATTAGAACTTCTGAGAACACTGTCTTTAAGACAGCTAAGCTCCGCTCCACTAAAGGCTTTCCTTCAAGTTCAAGGAAGGCCTTATTTTTTTTCATCCGCGAGCTTTTTCCGCCTGCTAGCAAAATACCGGTCGCCTTCAACTTTGGAGGTCGTTCACTCCCGGGATCCCGCAGTGAATTAGTAATTTTTGAAGACCTCCTCGTATTCGGCAGACGAGAAACGGGTCAGAATCCGTTCCCCCACAATAGTTACGGGAACTCCAATCTTATCTGTCGCTTTTCTCAGTTCTTTTAAATTTTTAAACATTAGAATATTTTTCTCAGTATACTTAATCCCTTTGCCCGAAAGGAATCGCTTAGCGCTAACACAGTGTGGTCAAAGGGGTACGGTATACACAATTACTTCTTGGTTCATGGATGTCACTCCTCAAATCATTGTTCTGCCTTCAATGTACCACATCTTACTTTTCCTGTCACGTAGGCAGGCCGAAGCAACGAGTGGAACGCACGAACGGTTCTTTTTACCGGTGGGGTCTTTATTTTCAACGTGGACTGGTCTCTGGGCAAATACAAGAATCGGTTGGGAAAATTGTAAAAAAAGTTGTCCCATTATTTCCCGTTTTAAACTCAAAAACAGCTTTATGCCTTTGGGCGATACCTATAGAAATAGCTAATCCAAGGCCTGTTCCAGATTCTTTTGTGGTGAAAAATGGAGTGCCAATTTTCTCTTGTATTTCTAGAGGTATTCCAGGTCCATGATCTTTGATGGCTAATACGACTCTTTCTTCTTGTAAATAGGTACTAATGATAACACTCCCATGTTCTGGTGTGACCTCCAAACCATTACGTACTAGGTTTAAAATAAGTTGCTTTATTTCATTTTCATTGATCATGATATCAGGAATGGAATTTAGATCAACAGCAACTACTTTATTGTTGTTATAGGCATCTGCTTGAAGCATAGGGAATACTTTATTGATAACCTCATTGATGCTTTTGAGTGTAATATTATCTAGGTTTGCTTTAGCCAAGGATAGAAAATCTGTAATTATTTCATTGGCACGGTCAATCTCAGAGACCATCAAATCGATATACTCTTTGTCTTGTTCGTATTTAGATTTTGACCCAAAAATTTGTAGAAATCCCTTGACAGTAGTGAGCGGATTTCTTATCTCATGACTGATTCCAGCTGCTAACTGGCCTATAAGATTAAGTCTTTCTAAACGGGCAAATTCAAGCTGTTGTCGCTTCAGAACGGTAATATCTCTAAAGAAAACTGTCAATCCTTCCTCAAATGGATAAGCATGATATTCATAGTATAGATCAGGAACTATAAAGCCTTCTGCCTCCCAATGAATAGATTCCTCTTGAGACATCGCTTCTTGCAGTTTATCATACGTTAATGAACCTATAACCTGCGGAAATACCTCCCATATGTTTGTTCCTAAGATTTCAGTCTTATCAGCCAATATAAGTTTTTGTGTTTCGTTGTTAACGAACGTAAACTGCCAGTTATGATCTAATGCATAAAAACCATCTGAAATCCCTTCCAGAATACTGTTTATATGACGTTTTGATGATTCCAATTCTAAGTTCATCCGTTTTAAACCATCCGTGAAATAACGAATTTTATATAAAATAGGTTTTAATTCGGGTAATTTAATCAAAATCTGTTCTTGTTTACCATTATCATTATTATTAATTATAATTCTACAAAATTCTTCCAAGTACAATTCAATCTGTTTAATATGCTTTCTAATTAAAAATATAATTAATATTGATAAGCTTAAAACTAATATTATTATTTTACTCCAGTCGTAGAAAGATAATAATACATGATCTTTAGTCTTGGCATAGGCCCATACATAGCCTACTAATTTTGCCTTATCATAGATTGGTATATTAACACTAATAATCTTACTATTGTTTGATAAGTCGTTAAATTCGTTTATTGATCCCATTTTAGAACGAATTTCGTTTACCGAAATATCGGTTTTATTTTGATTTTTAACTATCAAATCTAATTCAACATCATAATAACCGACAAGATGATCATTATTTTTATTAATTATTGGCTGTATGATATCATATATCTTCAATGTTTTTTGATTATTTGTTAAGCTTATATCTTTTTTTAATTCTTCTATAGAGTAAATTTGGAATTGTATTTTTGATTGTAAATCTGAGGCACTTAATAATAAATTATAATTAAATCTTAGAACTTGTTTCTCCCAGAAACTCTCTCCGTAGATAACTATGAAAATAATAAGAAAAGCAAAGATACTAAATAATACTTTAATTAAAGTCAATTGAATAATGGATTGTTTATTTAGGGTATTTTTTATTTTAAAACCCATCTAGCTATCCTCCAACTGTCCGAAATAGAGATATAAAGAAAACTCGGCTAGCGCAAGCATTTTAGGTGCCTACGAAAACCTTAGTTGTAGTTATGTGCCACCCGAAGGTTATCAATCTAAATGGTACTCAAAAGTTTATGAAAATCCATGGTAAACAATTTAAAAGCTGGGATATCCCCAGCTTTTAATTGTTTTGCTAAATGTGTTTGCGCGACTAGTAACCTCTGATTATCTTTGCAAAGCTTTCGGAGTTTTGGGTTGATATGCCCATGCACCACAGGCAAAAACAGAGGTCGCACTAGCTAGAAGCATTAGCATTGATGCAATTATGGTAAAAAGATACCTTTTCATAGTCCCTACTCACCTCCTTTTCTATTAAAAACAGGCAGTAAGGTGATACTTTGATAAAATACACCTAGAACTGCACTAACACTTACTAATTTATTATCAATAAAAGAAATTATTAAGCATGAAACAATTACGAAAACCATTGACGAAATCTTAAGTTTAACTTTTAAGCTACTAGAATAAATTGGCTTTGATTCGCTATCTACAGGAGCTAAGAAAGCTACTATTAAAAAAGAAATAAGTAAAATAATTATCAGAATAGGCTGATTAGTCAAGTCGTAATTTACAAGTTTTTTAGTTAATACTCCAATTAAAGCATATATAATAGAACTAATCGTCAAACATTTTAATGGAGTATTAAAATGAGCTCCTCCCGATACTCTTCGCAATAAGCCACCGAAAATTGCGGCAACAAGAGCCGGTATGAAAGCATTTAAAGCATATCCTAAAAGCATTATTAAAAATGAACCTAAGACGAAAAGAATTGCGATTTCAATGGAATAGGAAATAATTTCCTTTTCATCTTGGTTATAATTCACTTCACTTGTTATTACTTCAGTGAGTTTATTACTTATATTTTCAGAGAAATTCATTCGTTTCCAACCTCTTTTTAGGTATAAATTTATTGAATAAAAAAGCAGAGATTAATAAAAGAATTACTTGGGGTTCTGTAATCACAATCCTTATTACTGTGTTATCGAATAGGGTTTCAGGTGTTACTCCAAAAACAGGCATTAACAATGATAGACACACAAACTCAAATATTACTAAAGCTAAAAAACTCAATAAACTTGCAATAATGGATAAACCGACATCCCCCTTGCTTAGCCAAGTCAAAACAATAAATAATAAAATAATTATTAAAAATAAATGAACCCCAAAAGGGATGGGAAACAGTCTCACTACATAAGAAATAGAAGCTAAAGCAATCCCAATCAATATAATTTTATTCCACTTCAAAGGTATTCTGGCAATTACAAACGCTAAAGTTACAACAGCAATTTGTTCAGGTATTCCTTGTAATAGTAAAGCAATCAATGGTATGTTTATAAATCTCACAACCTCTCCAATTGAAAAATAACTAAACTAACCTAACAATATAAAAAGGCTACTATTCTAACAATCTTCAAAACCTATAATTGTTAATCTAACTTTAATTATTACACATTCCAACAGCGAATTTGCACGAATTTTGTCTTACTAGAAAATAATTTCTAGATTTGGAGAGGAACTCTATATATTTTAGTAAAGTATTTTTCTATTTGCCCTAAAATCTACGTAACTAACAAGACCTAAGACATATATGCTATAGAAATATCCTAAACTGGAATCTTGTACCAGAATAAATATCTACTATTTTCAACAGAGATGTGTCTCCTCAATTTCAAGGTTCAGGCAACTCTCTTTATATACAATTTCTTGAATTGAAAAGAAGAGATAAACAAAAGAAGCACATCTAAATTTCCAACTATAATCCTTATAATTACGTCATCGAATGGGATTTCAGGTCAGGACAGCTGCACCATGTGCGGAGAAATGTGTTCGATGCGCCTCATGAACCGTATTATGGAAAAATAAGTTTTAAAGAATAACATCGTAAACAAGAAATGGGCCTTCTTAAGGCCCATTTCTTGTGGAACAAGGGTGGTTGGAACGTGCTTCAACGAAAAAAGGGACCCGTGGGTCCCTTTCGCCGTTTAATTAATTTTAGAGATCTGTACGCCACAGACTTTATACTCATACGTTTTGGTGACTTTATCAAAAGCCCCATTCGTTAAGACGTTGGTAGGGGACTCCAAATAATGGAGTGTCATAAAGAGCATCCCCACTGGCACTCGCTCGGTTATGACGATCTTCGTATCCAGCTCTCCACGTCGAGACTTAACGTGAATCCGGGCACCCTCTTCGAACCCTAGCCGTTTGGCATCCTGAGGATTAATTTCAGCCAACTCTTCCGGGGAATACGTTTCAAGGGCTGCCGAATTTCTGGTCATAATGTTATAGTGTGACAGTTTGCGACCCGTGCTGAGTAAGAATGGGTATTCCTCGTCCGGTGATTCGTCGGGCAATTGATTTTCAATCGCCATAAAGCGCCCTTTACCCCGAGTACATGTCCCTTCGTGTAAGAACTTGGTTCCTGGATGGTTACAATCCGGAACCGGCCACTGCAATCCGTGATTCGCGAGGCGTTCGTGATTTACTCCAGCATATTGGGGAGCCAACGACGCCACTTCCAACATGATTTCTGCTGGGGATTGGTACGGGAATGGGTAACCCATGCGTGTAGCCAGTTGACTAATAATATCCCAATCCGCCTTAGAATTTGCGATAGGCTTAATGGCCTGATTGACCCTTTGTACCCGACGCTCAGTATTTGTAAATGTGCCATCTTTCTCGGCAAAACTAGCCCCAGGAAACACAACATCCGCTAGCTTAGCTGTTTCTGACATGAAGATGTCTTGCACCACGAGGAAATCGAGGGCCTCTAGACCTTTGCGCACATGATTCGCATCTGCATCTGTAAGCACTGGATCTTCACCAAAAACATACATGGCTCGTAGATTTTTACTATGTGCCGCTTCAAACATATCCGGGATCATAAATCCGAGTTTGGGGCTAAGTGAGACACCCCAAGCGGCTTCGAATTTAGACTGTACCAATGGATTGGTAACACTTTGGTATCCTGGGTAAACATTAGGTAGTGATCCCATATCACAAGCGCCCTGAACATTATTTTGTCCACGTAATGGGTTAACTCCAGAACTTTCCTTACCCAAGTTTCCTGTGAGTAGGGCGAGATTCGCACAACTCATAACATTATCCGTACCATAGGTGTGTTCGGTTATTCCCAGTGTATAGAAGATCTGGGCTGGCGTTGTTGTCGCATAGATTCTTGCGGCTTCTACAAGTTGCTCCACGGGAACACCTGTTATTTCACTAGCAACTTCTGGTGGATATTTCTCGATCGTTTCTCGGAATTTCTCATACCCTTCGGTACGCTCCTTAATAAATGCTCGATCTTCCCATCCATTGGCAAGAATAATGTTCATGATTCCATTGAGAAGCGCAATATCCGTTCCAGGTCGAAGTCTTAACCATAGATCCGAGACCTCAGCAAGCTGAGTTTCTCGTGGATCTACGACGATCAGTTTTGCCCCATTAGCTAAGGCTTGCTTCATCTTAGTTCCGATAACTGGGTGGGCTTCTGTAGTATTTGAACCTATGACAAACATGAGTTTGGTGTTAGGAATTTCATTAATAGAATTCGTCATTGCTCCCGAACCGAATGAGGTGGCCAGACCGGCCACAGTGGGAGCGTGTCAGGTCCGGGCGCAGTGGTCGATATTATTGGTACCGATCACTGCGCGCATAAATTTTTGCATGACATAATTATCTTCATTTGTACAACGGGCAGAACTTAACGCTGCAAGAGCATCAGCTCCAAAGTTATTCTTGATTTCCTGGAACTTTGTAGCCACTAAATCTAGGGCTTCATCCCATTCAGCAGGAACAAGAACTCCGTCCTTCTTAATCAAAGGGGTCGTAAGACGATTAGGACTATGAATCATATCCATTCCGAACCGACCTTTGACGCAAAGTGCCTTCCCATTAACAGGTGCATCTGGGTTAGAGGTCACGCCAATGACTTTTCCGTCTTTAACATTTAAGTCAAAGTTACATCCTGTTCCGCAAAAAGGACAGGTAGTTTGGACTTTCGTTATTTCCCAAGGACGTCCCTTACCGACCATGTGCTTTTCGGTCAACGCTCCGACAGGACAGACCGAGACACAAGAGCCACAGAAATCGCACGCGGACTCGTTATAAGGGACATTAAAAGCGGGGCCGACTTGGGTATCAAAGCCACGGAAGGAAAAGTCCAGAATACTTTTTCCCTGGATTTCAGTACATGCTTTAATACATTTTCCGCACGAGATGCATTTATTGGGATCCCTCAAGATGAACGGATTTCCGTCGTCGATCGGAAGATCGCGTTGCTCACCTTTATAAAGTTCGCCAGTGGCACCATATTCATAGGCATACTCAGCTAGAGAACAATCCCCCATCTTTTGGCAGGTCATGCAATCTAGCGGATGATTCGCTATCAATAGTTCTAGGATCGTTTTACGTGCTGCCCGAACTTTGGGGTTCTGGGTTTGCACTATCATTCCTTCTGTTGCCTGCGTTACACAAGACGGTGGAAGATTGCGCATGCCTTCGATTTGAACTACACACAAACGACAAGCGCCGGCCGGCGTAAGCTCTGGGTCATGACACAAGGTGGGTATCTGGATATCGTGCATCCTACAGGCTTCAAGCACAGTCGTTCCCTTGGGAACGTTCACTTCGAAGCCATCAATTGTTATTTTAATCAACTTTAAAGTCCTCCTCTCAGCTTAAGCCCGAATAACCGCATTAAACTTGCATTTATCCACACATGTTCCGCATTTGATACAATCCTCTTCTTTAATTACATAGGGTTTTTTCTTTTCCCCTGTGATACAAGTCACTGGACAGTTTTTAGCGCATAGCCCGCATCCCTTGCATTTTTCTGCATCAATTGTATAACTAAGCAAGGCTGAACAGGCATGTGCGGGACACTTATGATCAAAAATATGAGCCTCAAACTCATGCCTAAAGTATTTCAGAGTTGCTAGTATTGGACTTGGTGCGAACTGACCTAAACCACATAGGGATGTTTCTTTAATGGTCAACGCGAGATTCTCTAACGTGTCGAGATCCTCCGCTTTCCCTTCACCCTTAGTAATTCTGTCCAGAATTTCGTACATTCGCTTGGTACCTTCTCGGCATGGCGTGCATTTTCCACAAGATTCCTTCGTTGAAAAACTTAAGAAGAAGCGTGCTATATCAACCATACAGGTGGTCTCATCCATGATTACAAGTCCACCCGAGCCAACCATGGCACCGGCCTTCGTTAACGTATCATAATCCACAGCCAGATCAAGCATGTCCTCAGGCAAGCAACCACCTGAAGGGCCCCCAATTTGAACGGCTTTAAAGGCTTTGCCGTTCTGAATTCCGCCCCCGATGTCAAAGATGATTTCTTTGAGGGTTGTTCCCATAGGAACCTCAACGAGACCCGTGTTATTCACTTTTCCGGTCAGGGCAAAAATTTTCGTCCCTTTGCTCTTTTCTGTCCCGAATTGAGTATACCACTCTGCCCCGTTTCGCAAAATGTGAGGAATATTGGACCAAGTTTCTACGTTATTAATATTGGTGGGTTTTCCCCATAAGCCACTTACTGCTGGAAAAGGTGGGCGAACACGAGGCATTCCACGTTTACCTTCGATAGAAGCCATTAACGCTGTTTCTTCTCCACAGACAAAGGCGCCAGCGCCTGCGAAAACATTCAATTTAAAGTTGAAGCCCGAGTTCAGAATATTATTTCCTAGGTAGCCGGCTTCCTCGGCTTGCCGAATTGCAATTTCCAGATGCTTGATGGCCAAGGGGTATTCAGCTCGGCAATAGACATACCCTTCATCGACTCCCATTGCATAGGCCCCGATGAGCATTCCCTCGATCACGGAATGCGGATCCCCTTCAAGGACGCTGCGGTCCATAAATGCCCCTGGGTCCCCTTCGTCTGCATTACAGATAATGTATTTCTTATCACTCGGCGTTGCACGGCAAAAGCCCCACTTTAAACCTGTTGGAAAGCCTGCACCACCACGACCGCGCAGCCCCGATTTCTTGACTTCTTCTAGAGTTTCCTCAGGGGACATCCCTTTGAGCACCTTCTGTAAACCAGCGTACCCGTCCCGTGCCGTGTATTCTTCAATCTTCTGTGGATCAATAATGCCACAATTTTGCAGAACAATCCGGTGTTGCTTGGCAAAAAATGGAATTTCAGATAGTGTACTTAATGGTTTTTGAGTTACTTGGTCTAAGATCAGAAGGCGTTCAACACGTTCACCTTTCATAATATCTTGAGCAACTATTTCTGCAACATCTTCCGCTGTAACTGAGGTATATAATACCTGCTGCGGTTCTATAACCAGGGTCGGACCTTTTTCACAGAACCCTTGGCACCCAGTACCAACTATGCTTACGGTTTCTTCAAGTCCTTGCTTGTTCAGTTCCAATTTCAAGGCATCAATCAGTTTATGGGCCCCCGATGACGCACAGCCTGTCCCCGCACACACTAAAATCCGTTGGTTCTCTGCCATCCCTTTTATCCCCCTACTCGTATTTGGCTAATATTTCTGCAATACTCTCCGGTAACAATCTGCCATGTACCTCATTGTTGATTGATATCACTGGTGCAAGTCCACAGGCTCCAATACAGGCCACGACTTCCAATGTAAATCGCCTATCTTCAGTCGTTGCTCCATCTTTAATCTTCAATGCCTTCTCAATAGTTTCTAGGACCTTAGCTCCACCTCGGACATGACAAGCCGTTCCCAAACAGACGTTAATCACATTTCGGCCCGAAGGTACTAAACGAAACTGAGCATAAAAGGTAACTACTCCATATATCCTCGCTAGAGGTATCCGCGTAGTTTTACTGATGTGTTTAAGCACGTCAGTTGGCAAGTACCCATAAACCTCTTGGGCGTGTTGTAAAATTGGGATCAACGGTCCATTTTGATTTCTGTATTTGGTAATAATCTCATCCAACTTAATTTGCTTAGGGTCCACTAAATCTTCACACGCGGTGCACAAATAAATCCCCCCTACTAAATTCTAACTATTAAAGTCATATACCCCATTCTCTGTGATCAACTTCATCATTAATGCGTCGTGCTTGCCGACCGGCACTTGTGGAATAACTTGACATTCGAAACCTAGCGCAATCCTCGGTGTTAAGGGATTTAACAGCTCAAAGAAGCGGTCATAAAAGCCGCCTCCATACCCTAATCGATTCCCTTGCAGATCAAACCCTGAACCAGGTACGATAATCAAATCAATTTCTGAGGGTTCAACTACTCCAAGCGTCAATTTTGGTTCGCGAATTCCATATGTTCCTGGTTCAATATCCTGTATCAGATCACGTACTTCGATTGGAAGGATTATACCATTGGGTGCACAGCGGGGTAAGACTAGCCTTTTATTAGCTACTAACGTACCCTCTGCCATGGCCGTAGTCTCTACCTCTTCACGAAAGTTTAGAAATAACATCACTGTTTGAGCCATTTGATACTCCGGTAAATCCATAAGTAATTGCTGAATAATTACGCTTTTTCTTTTTCTTTCTTTCTCTCCCATAGAGGTCCTCTGGCATAAACATGCTTGGCGTACTTCGTCTTTTGTAGACTGTTGGTCCTCACTCATGTCAATTCTACCTTTCAGAAAAATCTTGCACTTATTAGAACAATTCGATTAATAGAGTGAAAATCCTTCCTATTCTAAAAATTTAATGTGAGTGTTTTCAGTTATTTCTCGACCAGCAACAGAACAAGAACTGTTTATTTCAATATTTCTGTCCCTATAAGTTATCCACTTTCCGAATCTAGTTATACCGCCTTTTTTCTCAAGTTATCCACATTATCCACAGGCATTGTGGATAATGTGGTCCCAAATTGATCGTATTTACACAAAACCGCAAAACAGCTACCACGACTTATCTACAGACTTATCCACATTATCCACAGCTCTACCTTATCCACAGAACGTACGCTCCAATCTATTCGAGAAGTTTCAGTAGGTACAAAATGAAACAGGTAAGGCCCTAAACGTTACTGACTTTTCGCTCTATAATTTCAGGTTTATTGTCTGTTTATCTTTAGTTGAACGAGTTCAATGGACAATTAAATACTAATACAAATCTCCTTTCTAGATAAAGCAACCTTCATCCCTGGAGCTCCTCTGCCTGAAGTAGACTTAGTTTTCGGCGAAATCAAAGTGCCTGTCATAAAGTCTAACTTGCTCAGAGCTTCCTGTCACGATTATGGAGATTAAAAAAGTGTTTTGATAATAGTTAGTTTATTTCGTAAATTTAGAAAGGACCCAATGCACATGTAATTAACCTCGTATTACCACTTGTTGCCGTAAAGCCCCTAGTTTCAACTATGGGGATATAAGGCAACGCTAAACATCTTATTGTCTCATGCATGTAGTACAATATTAATATAGGCCGTTAGCTATTATAGAGCCTATCGAAGGTCTCAGAAAGGAAGTAATGCCTTTGCACAAAGCCTTTAAATTCCGACTGTATCCTAATAAAGAGCAGGAAGTTCTAATCGCTAAATCCCTAGGTTGTAATCGTTTTGTGTTTAACCACTTCTTAGCTGAACGAAAATGGCTGTGGGAAGAGGAAAGGCAAACTCTTGGATTTAATCAGTGTTGCCTGAACCTAACTCAACTAAAGAAACATCTTCCTTGGCTCAAAGAAGTTGATTCAACATCACTTCAAGCCACTCTAAAGGACTTAGACTTTGCCTATCAGAGATTTTTCAAAGAGAAGCTAGGTTTCCCTAACTTCAAGTCTAAAAAGAACCCTGTTCAATCCTATACCAGCAAAAATAATGGTGCTGCTATCAGGGTGATTGGCAACACGGTACAACTGCCTAAACTTGGTCACGTTGAATTTGCTAAGTCAAGAGAAGTGGTCGGGCAGATCATTAAAGCTACAATTCGTCGTAATCCAGCCGGCAAATACTTTGTGGCAATACTTGTGGATACTCCAATAGCCCACCTTCCTGAAGTTAAGCAGATTGTCGGAATTGACCTAGGTGTTAAGGACTTTGCCATCTTGTCCACTGGAGAAAAAATAGCTAATCCTAAACACTACCGGCAGGAAGAACTACGGTTAGCACGACTTCAGAAGTCCCTTTCTCGAAAGAAGAAAGGTGGCAGTAACCGTCATAAAGCTAGAAACAAAGTAGCTATCCTACATGAGAAAATAGCCAATCGGAGGAATGACTTTCTACAAAAACTGTCCACTAAGGTGATTAATGAGAATCAAATTATTTCCTTAGAGGATTTGCAAGTAGGAACTATGCTTAAAAACTACAAATTAGCTAAATCTATAGCAGACGTTTCATGGGCTAAGTTTAGAGCAATGCTAGAATACAAGGCAACTTGGTATGGCAGAACTATTGTTGTAATAGGCAAATCATTTCCATCAAGTCAACTTTGCTCTTGCTGTGGCTACCGAAATAGAGCCGTTAAGGATCTAAATTTGAGAGTATGGTTGTGTCCTAGTTGCCAAACGGAGCATGATAGAGATATTAACGCTTCGCACAACATACTAGCAGAAGGACTTAGACTGTTAGCTGTATAAGATGCAACTAACTAATTGCAGGACATGCAAGGATAGCTTGGTTAATAAACTGTCATTAGACGGTCTTTCCCAAGAATCCCCTAGATTTATCTATGGGGATTGTCAAAGTAAGGCTCAATTAAATTCCAATAATGAAAGGGCTGCCTCCGCCTAGAAACTAAAATTTCTAAGAGGAGGCAGCCCTTTCCCAGACTTTCATCAGACCGCGCACATGAAATGTGCCGTCCCCCACGTACCGTCCCCCCACGCTCCGTTCTCCGTCCCCGACCTAAGCCCGGGACGCAGTGTGACAGAGCGCGACGTCTTTACGTAAGCAGTCAAGCAAACTTCCGTGTAAGCGACCCCAGACCGGACAGAGACACTCAGTCATACCTTGGCCAAAAGATGTGCGCTATTCCAAAATGCAAGTTCACGAACCGTCCCCAGACATACCCAGACTTTCATCAGACGGCGCACATGAAATGTGCCGTCCCCCACGTACCGTCCCCCCACGCTCCGTTCTCCGTCCCCGACCTAAGCCCGGGACGCAGTGTGACAGAGCGCGACGTCTTTACGTAAGCAGTCAAGCAAACTTCCGTGTAAGCGACCCCAGATACGGGGCAGCGAACAAGGATGTGAGCTGCTGCCATTGCGCCACGGACGGCGCATATGGCAGGCACCCCGCTCCCTCTTTAAGAGCTTACACGGTTAGTTTGCTCTGCGTCGTATGACCGAGCGCTGTGTCACACAAGTCCCTGAGTCCCAGACCAGGCACTGCATTCAGCGTCCAAGGCGAGAAATCTCCAGCCAAATAATGATAATGCCCCGTGATCGCAATCATTGCACCATTATCCGTGCAAAAAAGTGGTGGTGGATACACAAACCTTACACTCCGCTCCGTCAACTCTTTATCTAATGACTCACGCAGTAAGCTATTCGCTGCAACACCACCCGCGAGCACCAATGTCTTGGCTCCTGTCTGATCTATAGCCCTCAACGCTTTCCCGACCAACACATCCACAACTGCTTGTTGAAAAGAAGCCGCAAGATCCGGAACGTTCAGAGTTTCGCCCCGCATTCGAGCAGAATTCAAAGTGTTTAGAACAGCCGACTTCATGCCACTAAAACTAAAATCCAAACTATCCTTTTCTAACATGGCCCGTGGGAACTTAAACGCTTGGGCATCCCCATCCAGAGCTACTTTTTGAATCTGGGGCCCTCCAGGATACCCTAAACCTAAGGTCCGGGCCACTTTATCAAGTGCCTCACCTGCCGCATCATCACGTGTGTGCCCCAAAACCTGGTACTCACCGTGGCCTTCAAAGAAGATGAGGTGGGTATGACCTCCCGAAACCAAAAGAGCTAAGAATGGAAATTCCAGATCCTGATGATGGAGAAAATTAGCATAAATATGCCCTTCCAAATGATTGATTCCGATCAGCGGAATTCCGGCAGCATAAGCCATAGCCTTGGCACCTGAAACTCCTACCAAGAGAGATCCTACCAGTCCTGGACCATAGGTTACTGCAATGGCCGATAAATCTGAAAAACCAACCTTTGCCTCGTCTAAGGCTTGCTGCACAACGGGTTGAATGTGAAGACTATGTTCGCGTGAAGCGATTTCTGGTACAACCCCTCCATACCTCTGATGTGTCATTATCTGAGAAGAAATGATATGACTGCGCAAATCCGTTCCATTAACTAGAACAGCTGCTGATGTCTCATCACAGCTTGTTTCAATCCCTAAAATAATAATCTCGCTTTTTTGACTCCCCATCACTTAACCTTCACTTCCATTTCTAATTCCGCCCACATAATCATCGCATCCTCGCCAGTATCGGCATAATACCCTTTGCGAACCCCAGCGATAGCAAAGCCTAAGCGCTTATATAGAGATTGGGCTGGGCTATTGGAAACACGAACTTCTAGCGTCATCCGCTCCATACCCTGCTCAACCATTCTTTCCATTACCGAATGCATCAAGAACTCTCCCAAATGTTGTCCCCGGCGGTTTGGAGTAATAGCAATATTAGTAATATGTCCCTCATCAAGAATAAACCAAAGACCCATGTACCCGATCACTTGACCCTCGCGCTCTAAACAAAAATAACGAGCATACTCATTATCTTTAAGCTCCGCTTTAAAGGCTTCTAAAGACCAGGGTGTCGAAAAGGAGAGACGCTCGATTTCTAGAATGGCTTCAAGATCGTCTAAGTGTAGGGGACGGACTATCCCTTTATCCATGGTCTAATCTCCTGCGGGCTTCCTCTTTCTTCGCCCAATTGACCTCCGCCTCAGAAAAACGAATGTAGAGCGGTTCAACTAATTCCCCGACGCCCGTTTCTTGCCAACGTTGCCAGATCGCCCGGGCCGCATACGCACCACGAGGTAAACTGACATAATCCGGCAAAATAACGGCATTTTCTCCTAATACCTCCTCGATCCTTGTCTTAGCTTTTGCGGTTGCATCTCCAACAAAGCAAATCGGACGTTCCAGACCCCTCAAGCTTTCCAGCCACAGCTCTGTAGGTATTGCTTGAGGGAGCGTCAAACACTCGACTTTCTCTTGCCCTTTCACCCAGCGGTAACGCGCAGTGTACCACTCACTTTTGCGAGCATCCAGGATAGGAACGATGTCTTCCACTCTTCCCAATCCAGCCCAAGCCAGGGCATCTAGAGACAGTACAGCAAGCAGCGGGAGTTTTAATACTTGAGCTAATCCCTGTGCTGTCGCGATTCCTATTCGAATTCCAGTAAACGAACCCGGCCCTCTTACTACCCCAATCATCTCTAGCTCCTGCAAAGTCCAAGAGGCGGCAGTAAGCAGTTGGTCAAGCATTGGAATGAGCCGCTCCGAATGAGTCTTGGCAGTGTGTAAAAAACTTTCAGCTATAAGACGCCCGTCCTCCGCCAAGGAGACTGCTGTTACTTTCGTTGTCGTATCAATGGTTAAATATTTCATTGGGTCCACCGAACCTTTTCATATTCGCATATTTAAGAACAATTGGCTGTAAAGTGAACTCGTTCAACTAAAGTTGAATTAAGTCACATTTTTGAGACGGTGCTCCCAGTCGGATCCTTTAGCTCGGAATATTATCTCTCGTGGCTGTTCCCCACTTCCAAGGATCTCGACGATTAATCGATCTTCTGGCAAATAGTCTTCAATAATTTCAGGCCATTCAATGAGACAAACAGCATCCTCTTGGAACGCGTCTTCCACTCCAATTACTTCCGCCTCTTCAGGGTGTTGTAACCGATACAGATCCATATGAACCAAACGCACTTCTGTGCCCTTGATTTGTCCTAAATATTCATGTATTAAAGTGAAGGTTGGGCTAGTCATGGGGCCTTTTACACAGAAAGCCTCTCCAACTCCTTGCGCAAAAGCCGTTTTGCCTGCACCGAGGTCCCCGATGAGTGCAACGACATCTCCCCCCCGCAAACACCCGCCCAGTTGTTTCCCCAACTCTCGAGTTTGCGCAGCAGTTACACTCGTAACCATATTGTCCATACTACTTTTTCCTCCTTAGGCACATTTAAGAAAATTACCAGTCAGTATGCCAGTCAATTTTATGTCATATGCCTATACAACATTTTTATTGTATCCTGTTTGGCTAAGGAATTAAACCTGTAGGGGGCAATTTATGATTGCCCCCTCAGGTTATCATTTTATCTAGGCACTCTCCATAATTGGGGGCATGGCGGTCCTGCCAAAGACATTCGTGCCCCATACTCCTAAAATAATCAGCGTTATCCCCACTGCATGAATCCAACTGAACTGCTCTCCACGAAAAACCACTCCGGAAAAAACCGCCACCACCGTAATAAGGTTAAAAATCGGCGCGGATTGAGAAGCGGGTAAGGAAGCAAACATATAGTTTGACAGGAAAAAGGCCAGTACAGACGAGATAGCACTCAGGTAGAAAATCGCCAATAGCACACTCGACAATTGAAGGGGCTTGAAATAAGCCGCGAACGAGCCTTCAAAAACGCTTTGTCCAATCCCCAACACATTAAAAATCACGGTTCCCGCCCACATCATCACAAAGGTGATCTCCAAAGGGGTAAATTTCTTGGCGGAGTGTCTTGCCAAAATACTATACGCTCCCGCAGCGAGAACTGCCAGGAGTAAAGCCAAGATTCCCCAAAGATGTTCACCGAACTGAAGTTTCCCCTGCGTAGATACAATGACAAGCACCCCTATTACTGAAGCGGCTATTGAAAGAATCTGCTTCATATTGAGTTTTTCTTTAAGGAAAATTGCGGCCATGGTTGCAATTGCTACTGGAACCAAAGCAATTACCATCCCAGCCTCAGACGCAGAAGTCCACTTGACTCCCCAAGTTTCCCCGATAAAATAAAGCCCTGGTTGAAAGAGGGCCAAGAGCAGCAGTGAAGAAATCGGTTTTCCTTTCAGATTAATCCGAATCAAACCGGTGAACTTTAAGACGGTCAGAAGGAGTGCGGCCGCCCCAAATCGAAAGCCTAGCAGTTGGAGCGGAAAGGTGTGATCCAAGGTTTCTTTGGTAAATAAAAAGGAGAATCCCCAGATGACCGCCATCCCAATTCCTGCAAAAACTGGGAGTCCGGAAGACGCTTTGTTACTCATGGGTTCATACCAGCTTCCCTAGACTCTGGGCAAACGATCTCGCCATTAATGATGACATAGAGAGGACGAGCGGTGATAATAAACGGATGATCACTCCAAATGACAATGTCAGCATCTTTCCCGACTTCAAGAGACCCTATACGATCCGATACGCCCAAGATTTCTGCTGGATTTATCGTAATGGCCCGCAAAGCATCCTCTATGTCCATTCCTGCCTTGCATGCCAAGGCAGCACAAAGTGGAAGCTGTTCGATCGGGGTCACAGAATGGTCGGTCATTAAAGCTACTTTAACGCCCGCTTTAGCCAATATTCCTGGGGTTTTAAAGGATTTATCCTTAAGTTCAACTTTTGAACGGTTCGTCATCAATGGCCCCACCACGGCAGGATAACCTAATTCAGCTAACTCTTTGGCAATCTTGTGGCCTTCCGTACAATGTTCAAGGACCATATCCACATTGAATTCTCGAGCGATCCGAACCGCGGTCATAATATCATCAGCACGATGGGCATGAGCCCGCAAAGGAATTTCACGGTCAATCACCTTCATAAGAACTTCAAGACCTAAATCCCGCTCTGGAAGTTTATCGGGATCTTCTTTACCTTGTTCTAATTTATCCTTATAAGTCTGAGCATCCACCAAAGCCTGACGGAGGAGTGCTGCCGTTCCCATCCTTGTCATGGGCATTTTCTTTTGTTCGCCGTAAACCATCTTAGGGTTCTCACCGAACGCTATTTTCAAACCAGCCGGATCGCGCACAATCATCTTATCGACGATAACACCTGCCGTCTTCATGACAACTCCAGTTCCCCCAATCACATTCCCACTTCCAGGTCCTGTAAAGACTGCGGTAACCCCACCTAACCGGGCATCACGAAAGCCCTCATCTTCTGGGTTAATTCCATCAATCGCCCGCATGTCCGGTGTCACAGGATCCGTCATTTCGTTAAAGTCTTCCCCTTCCCACCGATAGATCTCTTCGCCAATCCCTACATGACAATGCGCATCAATAAACCCTGGCAACACGAGACACCCCATCGCATCAATCACTACCGCATCCGAAAGAGCGTCCACATCCAAGGCCTCCCCGAGCGCAGTAATTATTGTCCCCTCGATCAGAAGACTGCCCGTGAATTCACGTCCAGTCATTGTTTTAATTCGCCCGTTCTTTATAACTATTTTCTTCATTCCTTTGTTCACCCTTACGCCTCCAGTTTAATAATAAAATCCCACACATTACTAAGCCTCCGCCAACCCATTGATCCCCTGTAGGAAACTCGTTCAGAAAAACAGCAGCCAGAATAAACGTCATCGGCAACTCAAATGTACTTAGAATGGCCGCTTGATCAGCCCCTAAGCGTTCAATGCCTATCAAAATCATATAAAAAGGCATAATAGAAGCGACCGTGGCGAGTAGCAGTCCAACTTCCCAGGTTTGAGCGTTCTGCCAGGGAATAATCATGATATTCCCCTTCAAGATTACTAGCAGTGCTATGGCACAAATCCATTGGGTGAAGCACATCGCAGCTAAGGGTGATACCTTAGCCACTACTATTTCCCCAACAATATTAAAAGTAGCATAGGCCATCGCCCCAGCCAACCCTAGAACAATACCGACCCAGACGACCTCACCCACTCCTGAGAAGATTCCGCTCGCCAGCGTGGTTCCGCCCAAGGTTAAAAGGAGCGCTACCAGTTCTTGCCCGCCTACCCTTTTGTGCCAAATTAGTACTCCCGCTGCTAAAACTAACGCCGGATAGAGATAAAGAAGTAATATTGCCACAGAGATAGGAAGAAACTTGAGTGCATACGCGTATAAAAGGCTAGTGCCCAAAGCTCCGACCACACCTTGGATGGCTAAAAGACCCAAAATACGTAGAGGAACTATAAATACCTCGCGTTTAAAGAAAGCTACATAAATAAGCAGGAGTATAGATGCGATCCACGATTGCAGAGCAATCACCTGAATAGGACCGAGCCCAAGCTGGAAAGCCCTCTTGACCAATATCGACATAAAAGCATAGCCAATTCCCGCCATAAGGACAGCAGCCACACCCTGTAAACGTCTTTTTTGACCGTTGTGCACAGATAACACTCTTTTCCCTTCTTTTTGAGCCCATTTAATTATTATACCAGACTCTTGCCAATAGCACAGCTCGTAAATAACCACGACTTAACAAGCCGTGGTTTATTCTAGCATCTCGCAGCATGGACCCCTGAGTTCGGTTTATGCAGGCGTAACCTTGATCGAAAGATCCCGCATGGAAAGACTCACTCGATCTCTCTCCTTATCAATTCCGATCACGCGCACTTTGACTATATCACCTACAGCCACTGCTTCCATCGGGTGTTTGATGAATTTTTCTGTCAATTGAGAAATATGCACGAGCCCATCATGTTTGACACCAATATCCACAAACGCTCCGAAATCCACGACATTGCGCACGGTCCCCTCTAAGACCATCCCTTCGTTGAGATCCTCCATGTGCGTGACATCCCTGCGAAGTAACGGGCGCGGCAAGTCCTCCCGAGGATCTCGGCCTGGTCGTTGGAGTGCATCCAAAATATCGCGGACGGTCGGAACTCCGGCGTCGAACTCTTCTGCCAGCACCGTAGCTTCTAAGAGGGCAAGCTTTTTACGCACAGTAGAAAGATGTTCTCGCAAATCCCCTGAGGTGTGACCAATCTTTTTCAAAATATCCTCAGCGAGTTTATATGATTCTGGGTGAACTGGTGTGTTTTCAAGGGGATTAACCCCATCGGGAAGACGAATAAAACCAGCACACTGGATGTATGTTTGCGCTCCTAGTCTTGGAATTTTCTTAAGTTGATCACGACGACTGAATTTGCCATGTTCATCCCGCCAAGCCACGATATTTTTGGCAACTGCCGGCTTTAACCCAGCAACGTATTGGAGCAGTGATGCAGAGGCGGTATTTAAGTCGACACCTACGACATTAACACAGGATTCCACAACTCCCTGCAAAGATTCTTCTAATCGTTTAGGCTGCACATCATGTTGATACTGTCCCACGCCGACGGCTTTCGGCTCAATCTTCACCAGTTCTGCCAGAGGATCTTGAAGCCGCCTAGCAATAGATACTGCACTTCGTAAGGAGAGGTCAAAGTCCGGAAACTCTTCCCCTGCTAGTTTGGAAGCTGAATACACGGAGGCCCCTGCTTCACTCACAAGGATAAATTCGGTGGAAAGCCTATCTTCGCGAATGATTTCAGCCACGACTTCTTCGGTTTCCCTTGAGGCTGTGCCATTTCCGATGGCGATTATATTGGCATCATACTCGGCAATTGCCTTGCGCAAAATAACTTTGGATTCTTCTCGTTTGCTCTTTCCAGAATGAGGATAAATCACGCCAACCTGAAGGAGCTTTCCCGTCTCATCGACAACTGCCCACTTGCACCCTGTCCGAAACCCTGGATCGAGCCCGAGTACCATTTTTCCCCTTACTGGCGGTTGAAGTAACAGCTGTCGTAGATTGGCTGCAAAGACCTTTATCGCCTGCTCTTCTGCGCGATCGGAAAGCTCAGCGCGAACTTCCCGTTCAATCGAAGGCTCAATCAGTCGTTTATACGCATCAAAGGCCGCTTTTTGGACCCATGAAGCACACGGTCCCGTCTTAACATAACGCAGTTCAATAATTCTGTGGAAGGTTTCTAACTGTGCGTCGATTTTCACGGATAAAAACTCTTCTTTTTCCCCACGGTTCAGGGCTAAAATCCGGTGCGGTGGGATCTTTCGCACAGGTTCTCGGTAATTATAATACATCTCAAAGGGGGAGCGCTCTTTGGCTTTCTTTGCGACAGCAGCAGCCACCACATCCGCGATTCGAAACGTTTCTTCCCTGATCCGTTTACGTAGAGCTGCATCATCCGAGATAGTTTCTGAAATAATATCCATCGCACCGGCTAACGCTTCCTCCGGAGAATTCACATCTAACTCTGCATTCAAATACTTTTCAGCCTCCACTTGGGGATCTGACCTAATATATTGAACTAACAACCAGGTAGCAAAGGGGTCAAGTCCCTTCTCTTTGGCAATCATTGCCCGCGTACGTCTTTTTTGTTTATAGGGCCGGTAAAGGTCTTCTACATCCTGAAGCACTGTTGCTGCTGAAATTTGGGCGGACAATTCTTCTGTTAGCTTTCCCTGTTCGTCAATGAGACGCAGGACTTCCGTTTTACGCTGGTCCAAACGCCGCAAATAGTCTAAGCGCTCCACGATATCGCGCAATACATTTTCATCAAGTTCCTCAGTTACTTCCTTGCGGTAGCGGGCAATAAAGGGAATCGTATTTCCCCCATCCAATAAGTTAACCGCTTCTTTGACCTGGGTTATCCTTAGACCAAGTTCCTTGGCAATGACTTGATTAAATTCCAAAGGTTGCTACCTCCCGTATCCTATTGCATATCACTTGATAAGCGCATTCTCCAGATTATATCATTCTTCACCGACAGATGAAAACAAAAGCTATGGTGGGAGCCTAAGCACCCCTCCACAGCTTTTGTTTTTGGTATTTACTCCTGAATTGCCGACTGACGCTTCTCTTCCATAGTCACTCTCCATTGTTCTCTAGCCATGTTAACTATTTTCTGTTCGTCTTTAGCATTTTTATGTTGAATAACTTTAGAGAAGTAAGATACCGCCTTTTGATATTGGCCCAAGCGGCGACTTAGCTCACCAATCATAAACAGCACCCTTACTTCAGACATTGATGTACCAACAAAATCCGAAAGTACATACGATTCTTCATACGCTTTAAGTGCCATGCTCATAAAACGCTGTTCTTGCTCCGAATTGTTTTCCGCCCGGTAGAGCCAAGTCAGTCGAAGGCAAAGTCCTGCAAGAATGGCATTTTTCTCTTTTTTTAGGGACCCTGCTAAAATAGCTAGTTTATAGGCTTCTAACGCTTGTTGAATATCCCTTACTTGACCAAAATCCCTTTTTGTCCAATGCCTAGTAATTTGTACACGAATGATTTCCTCAGTACCTTTTGGAAATTGCTCCGAAAACTCTTCGGAAAAGGCGAAACCACACTCTGGGCAGACATTCACAAAATAGAAATGGGGATTATAATTTCCTGCTCGATAATGAGGGCAAAAATCGCTATCAGTTTGATAAGAGATTGCAAAGCGTGACCGCACCCTCAACGTATTAAATGGCTTGGCACAATAAATACACGTCAGTTTCTTCTCATAAAACGATTCTAATGAAATCATATTTGAAGCCTCCTATCCATCACTTAAATTAACCGCTTTAACGGTTAGAACAAAAATGTCTATCTGCCGAACCCTCAGCAAATAGACATTTACAATCCACGTTCTGCAACCCGGCTATCTATGACAGAATAAAGAACTATCGAATAGACCCGTGGCTTTGCGTCTCTACCTCTCGATAGATTTGCCCATATTCTTTTGTGCTGTCAGCAAAATTTGAATTCTTAATAGGATAGGCGATGACACCTGGGTATTGGAACTATATCCATCTACAATTTTCTAATATTCTACATTAAACGAACTTATCCTTTAATATTTATAAAAAAATCTCCTTATATTTCCCCTTGTGATTGACCTAACTGCTTAAAGTCATTATATAACCATACTGCCGTTAATGCGGCAGAGGCTAAATCGGAAACAGGAGCCGCTAACCAAACACCGTTCAGCCCCAAAAACTTGGGTAAAAGCCAAATCATTGGCACTAAGAAAATAAGTTGACGAGCTAAACTCAAAAATAACGATTTTCTCGGCTTACCTGTGGCTTGAAAATACCCTACGACCGTCACTTGGAAACCAATGATTGGGAGCATCAACAAATAAATACGCATCCCACTTGCTCCGACTTGGATTAGTTCTGGATCTTTACTAAAAAGGGACATTAAGGCGACAGGAAATAATTCAACCATCAGGAAACCTAAAGTCATTACACCTGTAGCAGCAAACACTGATAATTTCAATGTTTGTTTTACCCTATCATAGTTTCTCGCTCCGTAATTATAACCTAAGATGGGCTGTGCCCCTTGTCCAATTCCGAACATAATCATAAAAATAAGCATGGCTATGCTAGTTATAATACCCATAGCCGCGATTGGAATATCTCCACCGTAGTTAGCCAAGCTCTTATTCAAGAACACTGTCACAAAACTACCGACCAGTTGCATCGAAAAGGGAGAAATCCCAATCGCAAGAATGTCTTTAACAAAAATCCATTCAAGTTTTAGGTTTCTCAGCCGCAGTTTAAGCATCGCCTTATCCCCCAGGAAATAATACAATACCCAAACGGAGGTAACAAACTGGGATATAACAGTAGCTAAAGCTGAGCCCGCTACGCCGAGGTGTAACCCGAAGATAAAAATAGGATTTAGGATTGTATTTAATACCGCACCTAAAATCATCGTATACATGGCAGCCTTTGGGTTTCCTTCCGCTCGAATAAAGTTGTTCATCCCAAACCCGATCGATTGAAAAACAGCGCCGATTAAGATGATTCTAATATAATCCTTGGCATATGGTAGAACGTCTGCGCTTGCCCCAAAGCTGACCAACAGTGGCTCCATGAAAAGGTAACCTAAGAGGGAGATGATCAGCGTAATCCCAACAAGTAGGACAAACGCATTTCCCACAATCCGTTCTGCCTCTTCTCTTTTTTGTTGACCTAAACGTATAGAAATCACAGAGGTTGCACCAATTCCAATCAACATTCCGAACGCCATAATGGCTAACGTAATAGGAAAGCTGATCGCAATCCCTGAAAGTGCTAACGAGCCGACGCCTCGACCCACAAAAATCCGATCAACGATATTATAGAGACCATTCACCAGCATTCCGATGATAGCTGGTATTGAAAACTTAAGTAAAAGCTTTCCTATCTTTTCTTCTCCAAGTTCTTGAGAGCGGTTCATAGAGATCTCCTTCACCTTCGCTTCTAATGTGCTTAGTTATTATACCAGAATCTTGTCTTTTGAACAGCGCATAAAGAAAACTTGGCTAGCGCCAAGCCTTCAGGCGCCGGCGGTCGCCTTAGTTGCACTTATGCTTAGAAAGTATATAACGAAAAGTTGCCGGGTAGAAGTGGGCGATTACTCCCCCACGACCCCCACAGACCCGGACGTGCGGATTTCCCGCATCCGGTTCCT
>MCHG01000045.1_pt1 | contig 103128 bp, 92 predicted proteins | sample 787351 | NCBI WGS metagenome assembly MCHG01 (sample SAMN05430296, study PRJNA330682) | permafrost metagenome | biome: Cold desert; feature: permafrost; material: soil; isolation source: enrichment culture inoculated with soil incubated with H2/CO2 at 20 degrees... ... | reverse complement strand
ATCGATGCCCGACCGTCTTCCTCTCCGCCATCGCCCTCGCAGCTACCGTGCTCTTCTGGCTATGAGTCCTGAGCCTAGCCAAGGCGATCCTCCAACTCCCGGCCGATCTGCGGGACGTGTTCCTGCTGCACCGGATGGCGGGGCTGTCCTTTGAAGAGATCGGCCAACAACTCGGCATCAAGCGCACCGTGGTTCAGGCCCATCTGGCGGAAGCCTTGGCGCGGATTGCTCGCGCGGTGCCCCCTGATGATGTCTGACATTGGGCTGGGCTTAGCGATCATTGCTGACAGCCTGCCCGCCAAATCACCGATGTCACTAAATGGCAAAGGACGTTATTTGACTCTTCTCGGACCTTGAGCAGGTCCGCTTTGAGGATGGCGCCAGACGCGACCTCGATATCCCCCACCCTCGTAAGCAGGGGTATTTACAGTCGCATTCCCAGTGCTCTGGCGGCGCAGCGCAAGGAATCATCGGTGTCATCGGTCAGCATGCCGAATGACCTCAGTGGCAGGCGAGGAGCGGGCCACCGTCAGCGCGCGCCCGCGTGTCGCTTCTCCACCACATCATATCGATCCCAGACCGCGCGGTCGGCGAGGGAGCGGAGCAGCTTGAGGTACTCCGCATGGGTCCAGGCCAGAGGCGTTGCGGAGTTGGTGCCTTGGCCCATGGCCTCGTCGTGGCGGGTGGCGGCGCCTACGCCATCCCAGACCTGTTCAGGCAGCAGCAGGCCGGCGTTGGCGAAGCGCTCCATCCCGCGGACATAGGTGCGGCGAATGCCTTCAAGGGCGGCGGCGTCCGCCGTCCCGGCCTCCAGCGCGCGGGCCAGCTCGTAGTGGCCGCGCTCGCCGGTGAAGAAGGGCCAGACCCGGCCGCGCTGGCCCGGCGCCATCACGCCGCCGACGCCGTAGCCCTTTCCGTCCGACACGTCTTCGCCATAGCCGTCGACGCCGTAGCGGCGCCAGCCGGGCGTCTGATCACCCTGCGGCCCAAAGTCGTAGCGCACGCGGTACATATGTTCGCGCGAGGTGTCGTCGTACTCCGCCAATGTGTCCAGCACGTGCGGATCATCGGCGCGGCGCACGCCGTAGCGCACTAGCTCGAGAAAGCCGCCGTCGATCACCTGGTCCTCAGGCGGGGCGATCTGGCCGTTGGCTTCGCCGATCGGGGCCTTGTCGTTGGGGTCGGTGTTTCGCGTGATGCGAACGTAGTAGCGCCCGTCGCCGAAATCACCGTTGGTGGTGAACATGGTCGCCTCGATCTGCGATGCGTATCTGTCGGCGGCGGCCTGGTACCGGTCTGCTCCGGCCGGGTCTCCGGCCGCGCGCGCCATTTCGGCGGCCACGGTCAGACCGGCGACAACGGAGGCGGTGGTCGAGGGGGAGTAGCCCTGCTGTTCCTCCCACCGCTCCTGCTGCGTGAACGGCGGCCGGATCTCGTTCTGGTTCCAGTCGATGTCGACGACGCCGCCGTCGACCAGGAAATCGGCCGCAGGCTTGAGCATCCGCGCATACATGTCGCGCATGTCGGCGTCGGTCATCCACCCCAGAGTCCACAGGCGATGGCCCAGCATGATCGGCATGGCCGTCTGATCCAGTTGGACCGCCATCCACTCCAGCGTGCCGTCGACGTGGGTCTTCTGCAGGAACCAGCCGCCGTCGCCATTGTTGCCGGGAGTTTCGGGGCCGACCTGAACCTGAGGCAGATAGTGGAACGCCGCCATCGGCGTCTCGCGATCGCCCAGCGCGGCGAACGCCATGGCCACCTGATAGAAGTCGCGCGGCCAGACGGCCTTATAGCCGGTCGAGGGCTTGGAGGCGTCGACTGTGTCGCCCCACGGATTCGAGAGCGAGGCGATCAGGGCCCCGGCGTAGGTGCGGTCCTCCAGCGCCTTGATCATCAGCGCCGACGCATAGGCCAGCTTGCCGCCGTCGGTGCTTTGGGCGGCCAGGCGCGGCAGTTCGGACAGCGAGGCCATGTAGTCCTCCCAGCCCACGTGCTCGCCCTCGCCGTTGTAACGTTTCAGCACCTCGTCCAAACCCGTCGCGAAGGCGGCGTCGGCCTGGCTCTCGGCAGCAGCGCGGCTGTCTCCGAAGCCGATGACGAAGTCGCGGCTCAGGCTCTGGCCCTGCTCCAGGCGGGGCAAGGCCCCGGTCAGCATGATGTTGCCGCCCTGATCCCCGGTGGTGTCGAAACGCGGCAGACCGCCCGCGCGCAGACCGGTCAGACCGTCTGATGCGCCCATGAACCCTACGCTGGCCGCATCAAACGGGGCGCTTGGGCGCAGGACGAGATGCACGTCGCCCTCATAGGCGTGCAGGCCCGACACCTCGGCCTGACCGCGATCGTCTACGCCGGTATTGGCCATGTGCGGCTCGAGCAGGACATAGGGCGTGACCCCGCCCTTGAGCGCGCGGACGGTGACACGCAGGACCAGCGCCTGCCGATCGGGGTCGGTGAACACCTGCTTGTCGATAGCGAAGCGCCCGCCCCGGTCGGTCGTCGTCACCCCGTAGGCGGGCGAAAGGGGCCGGCCTTCGGCGTCCTTGTGCAGGTAATCGATAGTGAAGTCGGTGTCCTCGCCTTCGATCGCCAGGCCCGTGTCGGTGACGACAGCCATCCGCAACTGCTTGATCTGAGCCTCGTGGATCAGGCCGTACATGGTCTCGGTCAGCACGCCGTCGGCGATCGAGAACCACACCTTCGACACCGCGCCGGTCGGCCCGTCGTCACGATAGGCGCCGTCGATATAGGCTTCATAGGAGGCGCCCGCGCCGACCTTGGCGGCATAGGCCCACGTGGGCGCTTCGCCAGGAGCGCCCGGGGCGACCTGAGCGTGAGCCGCCCCAGATAAGGCGGAGGCGGCCGCGCCGGCCAGGATCAGGGTCTTGAAAATGCGCATGGGGAACCTCACTCGGGCAGGCGTCAGCTGAAGTCTCAGGATAGGTTTAGGAGGGTTTGGGTGTTCGCGGGCGCGATCATCGGGCAGGCTCCTTGACGAACAGGGCCGAGGCCGCCGCGGCGAAGAAGCTGACGCCGCCGATCACGAGGGCGTACATCGCCTGACCCTGGAACAGATGGCGCAGGATCAGGCCCAGGATGGTCGCGGCGAGAAGCTGCGGCACGACGATGAAGATGTTGAACACGCCCATGTAGACGCCCATCTTGCGGCCCGGCAGGGCGCCCGCCAGGATGGCGTAAGGCATGGACAGTGTGGACGCCCAGGCGAAGCCCACACCAATCATGGGCAGCCACAGCAACGCCGGATCGCGGATCAGCGTCAGGCCGATCAGGCCGATGCCGCCCAGGACCAGATTGATCGCATGGGCTCCGCGCCGTCCTGTGCGGCGAGCCAGGGTCGGGATCAGAAAGGCTGCAAGCGCCGCAACGCCGTTGTAGACCCCGAACAGAACGCCCACCCAGTCCGCACCGGCGTTGTAGGCCGCGCTGGTCGGGTCGGACGATCCATAGTGGACCGCTGTCACCGTCGCAGTGGTGTAGATCCACATGGCGAACAGGGCGAACCAGCTGAAGAACTGGACGATCGCGAGACCCTTCATGGTGTCCGGCATGGCGAAGATGTCGTCCAGGATTTCGGTCAGGCCGTTAGCGCGCGCCGCGCGTCGAAACCCTGCTGCGGCCAGTTGCAGGGCGCCGAATAGGCCCAGCGCGCCAGCCAGGATGTAAAGCTCCTTCTCCCAGCCCGCGATCAGGACGGTCGCGCCGATCAGACCGCCTAGGCCCAGGAACACCAGGCCGCCCAGTCCATAGCGCGCCGCCGGGCGTTGCGGCGACGCGAGCGCAGGCGCGCCTTCCGCCGCGCCGTCGAATGCGGCGACCTCGGCCGGGCTGTATTCCTTGGTGGAGAAGACGGTCCAAAGCACCGCGCCCAGCAGGCCGGCGGCCCCGACGTAGAAGGCGACCTTGACCGACAGCGGCACCGCGCCCGCCGCAGCGGTCGACGACAGGTTCAACACGTTCGAAAGCAGCCACGGCAGCACCGAAGCGAACACCGCGCCGGCGCCGATGAAGAAGCTCTGCATGGCGTAGCCGGTTGTGCGCTGCTCTTCGGGCAGGTTGTCCCCGACGAAGGCGCGGAACGGCTCCATGGTGATGTTGATGGACGCGTCCATGATCCAGAGCATGGCTGCGGCGAACCAAAGCGTCTGGCTGTTCGGCATCAGCACCAGCGCCGCCGAGGTCAGTAGGGCGCCGACGAGGAAATAGGGTCGGCGACGTCCCAGCCGCCCCCAGGTCTTGTCGCTGAAATAGCCGATCACAGGCTGGACCAGCAGCCCCGTCACCGGGGCCGCGATCCAGAGGATGGCCAGGCTGTCGATCTCCGCGCCCAGGGTCTGGAAGATGCGGCTGGTGTTGGCGTTCTGAAGACCGAAGCCGATCTGAATGCCGAAAAAGCCGACGCACATATTCCAGATCGCCCACATCGACAGGCGCGGACGCATCAGCCGAGGCGCACGGCTTTCAGTCGGCAGAACAGGCGCGGCAGAGGTCATCGACGGGCTCTTCCCAGCGGAACGAAGCGGATCGCCTGACCGCCGCCGGGGGCGAGATTGAGGGTCAGGGTGTCAGCCGACGTCACCTCCTTCTGCTCGATGACGATGTCCTCGCGACGATCGGTGAAGTTGGCGTCGGGCCCGTCGCGGTAGATCTCGGCCCGGTAGCGGCGCCCCGCGTCCAGGAAGGACAAGGCGGCCGAAAGGCTGCGCGGATGCTCGTCGGTCACAGCGCCCAGCACCCAGACATCCGAGTGGCGATCCTTGCGGGCGATGGTGACGAAGTCGCCCACCTCGCCATTCAGGACACGCGTCTCTTCCCAATCGACGGGCACGTCCTTGATGAACTGGAACGGCCCCGGATTGGCCTCATAGTGCACGAGCAGATCGGCCGCCATCTGCAGGGGGCTGTAGATCACCACATACAGGGCCAACTGCTTGGCCCAGGTCGTCTGGATTCCGCCGGGGCTGCGGGTCGCCATGCCGAAGATGCCGGGCGTATAGTCCATCGGGCCGGCCAGCAGGCGGGTGAAGACCAGATTGGCCTCATGTTCGGGGGGATTGCCGGGCTGGCCCCAGGCGCTGAACTCCATGCCGCGCGCGCCCTCGCGCGTGATCATGTTGGGATAGGTGCGCCGCAGTCCGGTGTCCTTGAACGGTTCATGGGCGTTCACGGCGATGCGGTGTCGAGCCGCCGTTTCGACCACCCGCATATGGTGCTGCGCCATCGGCTGGCTTTCGTGCCAGGCGAAGACCATCTGTCCGTCCGGCCCGGTGACCCGCGCGCCACCGGCATCGGCGACATAGCCCGTCTTCACCGATCCGACGCCAAGGCGTTCGTACAACGCCATCGCCGGCTCCAACTGCCGCTCGTAGTTGTAGGCGTTGCCGCCGGTTTCGTGGTGACCAACCAGCTGAACGCCCAGCGCCCGGGCATGGGCGGTCACGCGTTCGATGTCGAAGTCGGGGTAGGATTCGGTGAAGCTGAAGTCGGAGCCGTTGGCGAACCAGTCGCCGTCCCATCCCTTGTTCCAACCTTCGACCAGCACGCCGCCGAAACCGTGCTGGGCCGCGAAGTCGATGTGTTTGATGGCGTTTTCCGTGGTCGCGCCGTGCTTGGGGCCCGAGCCCCAGGACTTGACCTCCAGGTGCATCTCCCACCAGACGCCCACATATTTCATCGGCTTGAACCAGCTGACGTCGCCCAGCTTGTTCGGCTCGTTCAGGTTCAGGATCAGGCTGGATTCAGCCAGGCCCGCCGCCGTGTCGCTGATCTGAAGCGTCCGCCAGGGCGTATTGAAAGGGGCTTCGCGCACCACGGCCGCGTTGCTCAAGCCAGGGGTCAGCTGCGCGCGGAAGCCCAGGCCTTCCGACCGACGCAGGTTCATGCCGGCATAGTCGATCAGCGCGGCCTCGTGGATCGAGACGTGCAGGCCCGACGCGCCTCGCACGGTGATGGGCGTCTGGGCGCTGCCCACCGCGCTGATGCGCGTGCGGTTGTACAGATACTCCTCGCGGTTCCATTCCCAGGCCGGAATCCACCAGGCTTCGCCATCTTCGACCAGATTGAACTGGGTCAGCTCGGCGCCGATGCGAACGGTCTTGAGGCTGTCCTGTTCCGGGAACTCGTACCGGAAGGCGACGCCGTCGTCATAGAGGCGCCAGACCACGTCGAAGCGACGGCGCAGGCCAGTCCGCTCGGCATAGGCCACCCGCCATTCGGTGTAGTGGTTGCGAACCAGGCGGCGCTCGCCCCACGGCTGCTCCCAGGTTTCGTCGACGGTCACGGGTTGGCTGGGCGTCGGCGTCAGATTGCGCTCGAGCATCGGGGCGTCGGTCAGCAGGAAGCCCAGGCGCGAGCTTTCCACCACGGTCCTGCCAAGGCGGGTGACGCTGTAGGTCGGTCTGCCGTCGTTGTCGCTGCTCATTTCCACGGTCAGCACGCCGCCCGGCGACGAGGCGCGGGCGGTGGTCGGGCTGGTCTGGGCGACAACGGGCGAGCCGAAGGCCAGGGCCGAGGCGGTTCCGAGAGCCAGGAATGAGCGACGTTTCAACATCAGGAAAACTTCCCCACTGAGAGGCTCTTGCCATGCGCATTCGAGCAGGCGCATGAAAGAGCAAGATTTGCAGCAAATTTTGCAACGATTGGTTCTGGAGTCGCCACCGTGAGTCGCAAACCCACGCGTCTGGAAGACATCGCCCTTCTGGCGGGCGTCTCGATCTCCACGGCGTCGCGCGCGCTGAATGACCACCCCGCCGTCAACGACCGCACCAAACAGATCATCTGGAAGCTGGCGCGCGAGCATGACTACCCGTTTCGTCGGTACATGCCTGCGGGTCCGATCGGCGCCGAGGCGACGATCGCCCTGGTGGTTCCTCGTCCGCAGGGACGGGAAGGTCGTCTGAGCGACCCGTTCTTTCTGGAGCTTCTCGCCGGCGTGGGCGAAGCGGCCCGAGAGCGCGGCTGCGACCTGATCATGAGCCATATGGCGCCTGCCACCTACGAGGATGTCGCGGCGGCCATGACGACCAGCCGCGCGGACGGCGTGATCTTCCTGGGACAGAGCACGCTTCACGCGGCCTTCAACCGGATGGTCGATACCGAAGCGCGATTCGTGGTCTGGGGCGCCGAGCTGCCGGATCAGCAGTATTGCTCGATCGGATCCGACAACATCAATGGCGGCCGTCGGGCCACGCTTCACCTCGCTCGGCTGGGTCGCAAGCGCATCGTCTTTCTGGGCGATCTCGACCCGCCCGAGGCGATGCAGCGGCACAGAGGCTATCTGGACGCTCTCGGAGAGCTGAAGGCCGGCATTGATCCGGCGCTGATCGTGGACGCCCATTTTGAGGTGGAGTCGGCCGAAGCCTCGATCGAGGCCCTGATCCGCCGCGGCGTCGCGTTTGACGGCGTGGTGTGCGCCAGCGACCAGATCGCGCTTGGGGCCGTCCGGGCTTTGCAGCACGCCGGCCGTTCGGTCCCCGGCGACGTGTCGGTCATCGGCTTCGATAACGTCCCCTTCAGCCGCTACAGCAGCCCCGCCTTGTCCACCATCGCCCAGGACACGATGAAGGCCGGCCGGCTTCTGGTCTCCAAGCTGCTGGACAATGGCGGCGACACTGTCGGACGCTCCCAGCGGGTTCCCACCGAGCTGATCGTTCGCGAAAGCTGCGGCGGCTGATCCCACCTCAGCCGTCCCACTTCATCAGAACGGCGCCGAGGGGCGGCAGGACGTCGGGGGTCGAGCCGGCGTTGACCGCATCGACCCGTCGATAGCCGATCGGCGCCGTCCAACGCTGGTCCTCGTGCGTCAGGTTGAAGGCCGCCAGCATGCGCTCGCCGCTGTCTTCGCGGGTGAAAACCAGAACGGGGTCCACCGACTGCACCGTCATGTCGCCCAGCCGCAGCGCGCTGTAGGCGCGCCTCAGCGCCAGGATGCGGCGCGTGGCGTTCAGCATCGAGCCGGGATCGGCGTCCTGCTGGTCGACCGCCAGCGCGACGTGCCGATCGTCGACCGGCAGCCACGGCTCGACGTCCGAGAAGCCCGCAAAGGGCGCGCCGGCGCTCCAGGGCATGGGGGTGCGCGCGCCGTCGCGGCCCAGCGTCTGCGGCCAGTTGGCGATGGCTTCGGGGTCCACGAGCCGCTCGAACGGAACCTCGCCCTGCGGCAAACCCAGCTCTTCGCCGTAATAGACAAAGACATTGCCGCGCAGCGAAACCAGCAGCAGCATCAGCATCTCGGCCAATGCGCGGGGATCGCGGCCCTCGGCCCAGCGGGAAATGGCGCGCGGCGCATCGTGGTTTGAAAAGGTCCAGGAGGGCCAGCCTTCACCCTGCGCGCCCGGCCACATTGCGGCTCCCTTGCGCACCAGTTCCCCCGCCATGCGGCCAGCGTATAGATAGAGGAAGCCGTAGGCGCTGTGCAGGCGGCGATCCTGAGCCGTGTATTCGGCCATCTCGCGCTCGGCATGATCGCCGCCGACCTCCGCCACAGTGAAACGGTCGCCCGGATAGGAGTCGGTGAGTTGGCGGACCCGCGCCAGGAAGTCGGCGATGTCGGGATGCGACTGGTTGTGGATCTTGTCCTGAAAGTCGAAGGGCCGCGTGCGCTTTCCGCCCGGCGGAAAGGCGGGATTATCCTTCAGCTCAGGGTCGTGCATCGAGAAGTTGATGGCGTCCAGACGGAAGCCGTCCACGCCGCGATCGAGCCAGAACCGCCCAGCCGCCAGCAGGGCGTCCTGAACCGCCGGATTGTGGCCGTTCAGCTGCGGCTGCTCGGGCAGGAAATTGTGCATGTAGTACTGGCCGCGACGCGCATCCCAGGTCCACGCCGGGCCGCCGAAGACGGACTGCCAGTTGTTGGGCGGTGAGCCGTCGGGACGTGCGTCAGCCCAGACGTACCAGTCGCTGTAGGCGTTGGTCCGATCGAGGCGGCTGGCCTTGAACCATTCGTGCTGGCTCGAGGTATGGGACCACACCTGGTCGACGATGATCTTGAGACCCAGGCCATGCGCCTTGTCCACCAGCCGGTCGAAGTCCGCCAGTGTGCCGAAGATCGGATCGACGTCGCAGTAGTCCGCGACGTCATAGCCGAAGTCCTTCATCGGCGAGGTGTAGAAGGGCGATATCCATACGCCGTCGACGCCCAGCGAAGCGATGTAGTCGAGGTGCGCCGTCACCCCGTTCAGATCGCCGATACCGTCGCCATTGCTGTCTGAAAAGCTGCGCGGATAGACCTGATAGAGGACCGCGCCGCGCCACCATTGATGGTGCGCTTCGGCGGCCTGGCGATGCTGCGGCCCGGGAACGACGGAGAGGGTCGCAAGTGTCACTGAGCGGGGCTTTCCGAAACGCAGACCATGTAATCAAGCGGGGCCAGGGTGACGCGCACCACGCCAGGCGCGACCGAAGCGGCCGGGCAGGCGCCGCGGCTGGCGGTCCAGCGCTGTGAGGCCGGGTCGACCGACACATTGGTCGTAAGCGGCGTGACGCCGGTGTTGAACAGGACAAGGGTCTCGCCCGGCTGATCGTCCAGACGTCGGCTGAAGGCGAACAGGCCCGGCGCCTCTGCGGCCGCGCGGCCGATCTGCAGGCCGCCGCGAAGGGCCGGGTTGTCGGCGCGCAAGCGGGCCATCTCGGCGATGCGGCGATACAGCGGGGCGTCGCGATCATAGGGCGCGCGCGTCCCGCCGATGCGGCGCTCGCTGCTATAGGCCTCGACCTGGCTCTCCCACATATCCTGGCGCGCGCCGCCATAGCCGCCGTCGCCGGCGAAGCCCTGCTCGTCGCCGTAGTACAGGGTCGGAACGCCGCGGCTGAACATCATCAGCGCATGGGCCAGCGTGGTGCGTGCCAGCAGTTCCTCATCGTCCGCGGTCGGATGCGCCTTGAGCACAAAGCTTCCGATGCGGCCCATGTCGTGATTGCCGAGGAAGGTCGGCAGTTGCAGCGCCGCCTCGGCCCCGCCCTCGTATAGGGCGTCGGCGTCAAACAGCCGCTGCAGGGCATCGGGCGCCTTGACCCCGTTGGCGACGTCGGTGGCGACCGACTGGAAGGCGAAGTCGAGCACGGCGGGCAGGCCGTCGATACGGGTGTGGCGGGCCAGGACAGCCGGGTCGTGGTCATAGACCTCGCCGAAGATGTGGAAATTCGGGATGCCGCGAGCCCTCGCCCGCTCCAGCATGGCGGGCACGAACGCCTGCCAGAACTCCGGGTTCACGTGCTTGGCGGTGTCGATGCGGAAGCCATCGATGCCGTATTCGTCGATCCAGTCGCCGAAGATCTCGATCATGCCCTGAACCACGCGCGGGTTCTCGGTGAACAGGTCGTCCAGACCGGCGAAGTCGCCGAAGGTCGAGCTCTCGCTGCGGAAGGTCGAGTCGCCGCGATTGTGGTAGAGTAGGGGATCGTTCAACCAGGCGGGGACCTTCACGTTCTCCTCGCCCGCCGGCACATAGGGCGTGTAGGCCCAGGTAGGCTCAGTCAGGCGCGCAAAGTCCGCGGCCCCGCCGTCGCCTCGAAACCCGTCGTTGATCGGCGCGCCGTCCACCCCGCCGCGCCGCGTCCAGGGATAGTCCGCCACCGAGCGATAGCCGCACTCGCCGGTCGAGCACTCGCGATACTGAATCACGTCGGCCGTATGGTTCGTGACGATGTCCAGATAGACCTTCATGCCGCGCGCGTGGGCGGCTTCGACCAGGGCCTTCATGGTCTCGGGCTCGCCGAAATGAGGATCGGGCCGGGTGAAGTCGGTGATCCAGTAGCCATGCGCCCCGGCCATCAGTCGGCCGGCGGTCGGCTGGACGGGCTTGTTCTTGAAGACAGGGGCCAGCCACACGGCCGTCGCCCCCAGTCCCTGAATGTAGTCCAGCTGTTGGATCACGCCGGCCAGGTCACCGCCGTGATAGAATTCGGGGTTGGCGGGGTCGAATCCACTCACCTGCGGGTCGGGGCCATAGCCTCCGTCGTCGTTGCCGGCGTCGCCGTTGGCGAAGCGGTCGGGCAGCAGGAAGTAGATGACCTCATCTTGCGGAGGTCGCTGGCGAAACGTCTGGTCAGGGGACTGCGCCAGGACCGACGACGCTATGGCGGCCGCCGCTGTCGCCAAGGCAAGGCGCGCTGCTGCTGAAGCCATCATGGGGTGGTCCTCCTCCTGGGCGCTGGTTCGATGCGTGCCGAACCAATCGATTTGCAAGTTTTTGCAGTGAGGATTTCGAGTGTCAACCCTCCGATGCCACCGGCGCAAAGGCTCCATCGCCTTTTCCGCACTGCAATATCAGCCGCATTGCTAGTGCGCGCGAGCGACATCTTTCAGTCCGCACCATTAACGGCTTGCAACGTTCCAAGATGTTTGCATAGATTTGCGAACGACCGCTTCGTCAGAGGGCGGCGACATGGGAGGACGAGATGTTCACTGCATACAGCCGCCGTGCGCGCCTGATGACCGGCGGAGCCGCGTGGATCGCGACGAGCCTGCTGATGGCGGGCGCCGCCCAGGCCCAATCCGCCCCCGAGACCCAGACGCAGGCTGATCAGCCCGTCGTTCAGGTCGAAGAGATCGTCGTCACCGGCATCCGGCGCTCGATCGAGGCGTCGATTTCCGCCAAGGCGAACAACACCTCGATCGTCGAGGTCATCTCCGCCGAGGACATCGGCAAGCTTCCCGACGTCTCCATCGCCGAATCCCTGGCGCGCCTGCCGGGTCTGACCTCTCAGCGTCTGGATGGCCGAAGCCAGTCCATCTCGATCCGCGGCCTAGGCCCCGATTTCACCACTGCCCTGTTGAATGGCCGCGAGCTGGTGACCACCGGCGACAATCGCGGCGTCGAGTTCGACCAGTTCCCCTCCGAGCTGCTGGGCAGCGTCGTTGTTTACAAGACGCCGGATGCGGCCCTTGTCGGCCAGGGCCTGGCGGGCACCGTGGATCTGCGGACCGTGCGCCCGCTCAGCTATGGCCGCCGCGCCATGGCGGTGAACTATCGTCACGAATGGAATGACATCGGCGCCCTGAACTCGGGCACTACGGCCCAGGGCGATCGCTTCACCCTGTCCTACATCGACCAGTTTGCGGACGACACGATTGGCGTGGCGCTGGGCTACGCCCACATGAGTTCGCCGTATCAGTCCGAGCGCTTCAACGCCTGGGGTTACCCTGAATACAGTGACGGCAATCTGATCACCGGCGGCGTGAAGCCCTATGTCATGTCGTCCGAGCTTGAGCGCGACGGCTATATGGGCGTTCTGGAATGGCGACCCAACGATCGCTTCCACACCACGCTGGACGCCTTCTACTCCGAGTTCAAGAATACCCAGGTTCTGCGCGGGATCGAGTTCCCGCTGGCGTGGGGCGGGTCGGCCGGTGACTGCGATTCCGTTGGCAATGTCGCCACCCCGAATGTCTGCCGCCCCGGCCCGTCGCTGCTGCCCGGCTACACCGTCGAAGACGGCCTGATCGTCGCGGGGACCTGGGACAACATCAAGGGTGTGGTCCGCAACGACCTGAACAAGCGTGACAGCACCATCACGGCGCTGGGATGGAACACTCAGTTCTACGCCAACGAAAACTGGAGTTTCGGCTTCGACGTCAACTACTCCAAGGTCGAGCGCAACGACCTGATCCTCGAGACCAACGCCGGAACCGGGCGCAACATCAACGGCGCGCTCGACACCCTGGGCTTCGAACTGACCGGCGACGGCGTGACCCGTTTCACCAGCCAGCTCGACTACGCCGATCCGAACCTGATCCGGCTGACCAGCCCTCAGGGCTGGGGCGGCGACGTGATACCCGAAGGCCAGGCCGGCTATATGAACACGCCCTCCATCGAGGACGAGATCAAGGCCGTTCGGCTGACCGCGCGGCGCGAGCTTCATCAGTCGCCCTTCAGCTCGTTGGACTACGGCGTAAACTACGCCGAGCGCAGCAAGACCTTCGTCAACGACCAGTTCTATCTGGGCGTGCCCGGCGGCGGCGATCTGGTCGTGCCGACGCAATTTCTGCTGGACCCGACGGACCTGGGCTATCTCGGCATCTCGCAGGTGCTGAGCTATGACGCCCTGGCTCTGGTCAACAGCGGCGCCCTCAACCTGATCCGGAATCCCAATGCGGATGTGGCGGCGGGCAACTGGGACGTCGTCGAGAAGGTCACCACGGCCTATGTGCGCGCCAACATCGAGCATACCCTGTTCGGCATGCCGCTGACCGGCAATGTCGGCATGCAGTTCGTCTACACCGACCAGGAAGGCCGTGGCTTCGAGGCTCAGCAGATCAGCGCAGGCGTGGCTGCGGTGGAGGAGATCACCGGCGGCGCCCAGTATCTGGAGATCCTGCCCAGCTCGAACTTCATCGTGGAGGTCAGGCCGGATCTTCTGGCTCGGTTCTCGCTTTCGCGCACCCTGGCCCGGCCGCGGATGGATGATATGCGCGCCGGCCGGAACTTCTCGTTCAACCCCGGCAACAACAACGAGAACGCCACGCCCGAGCAGAACTCGCCGTGGGGCGGCGGCGGCGGCAATCCCGAGCTGATGCCCTTCATCGCCAACGTGGCCGACCTGTCGTTCGAGAAATACTTCGCCAATCGGCGCGGATACATTTCGCTCGCCGGCTTCTACCGGGATCTCGAGAGCTACGTTTACACGTCCAACCGGATTTTCGACTTCACCGGCTACCCGACCGGCGGCGTCGTTCCGGTGATTAACGAGGGGATCATCTCCACGCCTGAGAATGGTCAGGGCGGCTGGATCAAAGGCGTCGAGTTCGCGATTTCGGCGCCGTTCGACATCTTTCACCCGGCTCTAGAAGGCTTCGGCGGACTGTTCAGCGCCTCGGCCACCGACAGCGAGGTCCAGCCCGATCCGGCCAATCCGCCGACCGCCATGCCCGGCCTGTCCGAGACGGTGATGAACGGCACCCTGTACTTCGAACGCGCGGGCTTCCAGGCGCGGGTGTCGGCCCGCTATCGCTCGGACTATCTCGGCGAGGTCGCCGGCTTCGGCAACGGCCGCACGCTGCGGTCCGTTGCGGCCGAGACGGTGATCGACGCCCAGGTCGGCTACGATTTCCCGTCCGGCCCGCTGCAGGGTCTGTCGATCCTGGCTCAGGTCAACAATCTGACCGACGAGCCGTTCAAGACCTTCGAAAACGGCGATGAGCGTCGCACCATCGATTACCAGTCCTACGGCCGCACCTTCGCAGTCGGGCTGAACTACCGCTTCTGAGCCGACTAGGGCCGCGTCTTCGGACGCGGCCCATTTTTCGTTCGGCGGCATTCGCCCGCAACCGCGCCGTTGCCGTCTCAGGTCTTGCGGCTAAGGTCGATCAATAAGTCACACAAGCCTCGCGGCGTTTGGGAGTGATCCATGAGCCAGATCCAGACCGCCGGTCGCCGTGGCACGGGCCTGGCGTTCGCCTATGTGACCAGCCTGTTCTTCGCCTGGGGCTTTGTCACCTCGCTGATCGATCCCCTGATCGCAGCGGTGCGGCGCGTGTTCGACCTCAGCTTGGCGGAAGCCATGCTGACGGCCTCAGCCTGGTTCATCGCCTATGGCGTCGCGTCTCTGCCCGCGGCGTGGATCCTGTCGCGACTGGGCTACAGCCGGTCGATCATCGCCGCTCTGGCGACCATGGTTGTGGGCTGCATCATCGTGCCCTTGGCCACAATCGCCGATGTCTACGCTGGCGTGCTGCTGGCATTGTTCGTCATCGCTTCGGGCGTGACGCTGCTGCAGGTCGCGGCCAATCCCCTGTCTGCGGCGCTGGGATCGCGCAAGAGCGCGCACTTCCGCCTGACCTTTTCCCAGGCCTTCAACTCGCTGGGCACCACGCTTGGACCGATCATCGGCGCCAGCATCCTTTTGACCGGCGGCGTCTTCGCCGCCGATGCGGTGATCACATCGGCGACGCGGGGCGAGTCGCTCCGGTCGATCGATTTCGCCTTCCTGGCCGTGGCCGCCTTCTTCGCGCTGGTCGCCGTCTTCATTTGGACGGCGCGCAAGCGGATCGACGCCTCGGTCGCCGACTCGCCGGTCGAGGTGGTGTCGCCGTTCGCCGCCTTCCGCTCGCGCTGGGCCGTGTTCGGCGCGCTAGCGATCTTCGTTTATGTCGGCTCGGAAGTCGCCATCGGCGGCCTGCTGATCCCCTTCCTCAGCGAGGGGAACATTCTGGGCATCCAGGAGCACCAGGCCGGTCACATGGTCGGCATCTACTGGGGATGCGCAATGGTTGGCCGCTTTATCGGCAGCGCCCTGCTGACGCGAGTGCGCGCCGGGGTTCTGCTGTCGGTCTGCACCATCGGCGCGGCGACAATGGCCTTGGTCGTCACCCAGAGCAGCGGCGCCACCGCCGCCTATGTCGCCCTGGGGATCGGCCTGTTTAACTCCATCATGTTTCCGACCATCTTCACCCTGACCCTGGAGCGCTCTAGCGCTCCGGCGTCTGCGACTTCGGGCCTGCTCGTGTTTGGCATCATCGGCGGGGCGGTTCTGCCCTGGATCGCAGGCCGCATCGCAGACGAATTCGGCCGCGTCACTCCGGCCTTCTACGTGCCTCTGGCAGGGTACTTAGCCCTTGCCCTATTCGCCGTCGCCTGTGCGCGCACCCAGGCTAGGGCGCAACCGGATGAAGTTGTTGTCACTCCGCACTGATCCACCCAAATGTAGGGGTTCAGGCAAAAACGTCCATGAAACAAGGGGCGCTTGAGGCACCGCTGACGCACAAGCACATCTGGGCAATCCGCCAGCGGCTGAAGGTCGCAAGAGAGTGCGCGATCTGGCCATGTTCGACTGCGCAGTCGACTCCAAGCTGCCAGACCTGTCGGTTCTGGATCGTAACCTCGCGGTTGCATATTAGCGCGCCTCGGCTCTCTCTAAAGATCGCGCCGCATTCAGGGCGAGCCAGCGCGCATTCAAGGCTATGCGGCGTGATGAGGGAGACGAGCCGGTCCTCAACGCAATGTACGAGCGGCGGATAGGCGAACTGAAATCGATCGACTGACACACGACGATCGCAGGCAAGCTCGAGTATGAATGTCTGGAGTCTGGCGGCCTATCAACTTCCGCTTGCTGGCGCAAAGCGGATCAATAGCCGCCACGCGGCGGCTCGCAGGCGAGGCCGTCACCATCGCCGTCCATCCAGGAGCGATATGAGGGATCCCAACTGGGGATGTCTTTTCGGCCGGCTGCCCGCACGGCCGTGCAGCCGCTGTAATGCTGATCGGTCGTGCGCACTTTGACATATGACGCGACTGCTGCGCGAGGAGCTGATGGCGTGATCGCGAACCAGGTCAGGGCAAAAGCCACGACAGCGGTTAGGCCGACGACGGCAGCAAAAGGTAGCTGGAAGGGGCGAGCAGGGGGCGCTTGCCGGTGATATCTATGGGGCGATTTTCGGCGCATCAGCACACGATGCTCGCTGAAGGTTGAGCGGCCGTTACGATGTTGATCGGCGTTCTCTGACATCGCCAGGGCGACCGTCAATCGAGGTGAGAGGGCTATCTGGAGGTGGCCCAGCTTCACCCCAGCGCTGACGCCAGCCGTCCCGCGATCCGCGTCGCCGCTTCTCTCACCGGGTGGTCGGCAAGGTGCGCATACCGGGCGGTGGTCTGAACCTGAGTGTGTCCCAATAGCTTGCCGATCATCGGCAAGCCTTCGCCCGCCAAGACGCCGTCCGACGCATAGGTGTGGCGAAGGTCGTGAATGCGAACGTCTTCCAGGTTGGCAGTCTTACGAATGCGCCGCCACGGATGCTGGAGATCGGTGAGGTGGCTTCCTTCCAACTTGCCGACGATGACGTAGGGATTGCCGTCAACCTCAGGCAGCTTGCGCAGCAGTTCGACGACGGCGTCGCCCAGGTAGACCGTCTTCGCTCCGGTCTTGCTGTCCGGCAGCCGGAAGCGGCCAGCCCTGAAGTCGATATAGCTCCACTTCAATGTCTGGATTTCGCGCAGGCGGCAGCCGGTGAGCAGCAGCAGCCTGAAGGCGGCGACGGCGAAACGGCTTTCTGCGCCTGTGCGCTCGGCCTCTTGAAGGGCCGCGCCCAGGCGCTCGACCACCTCGATGAACGAGCTGCTGATCTACCGCTTCATCACCGGCGTCGGCCTGGGCGCCGCCATGCCCAACATCATCGCCCTGACCAGCGAATACGGCCCGGCCCGCCTGCGTGCGACCCTGGTGACGGTCATGTTCTGCGGCTTCCCGCTGGGCTCGACCATCGGCGGTCTGGTCTCGACCTGGCTGATCGCGACCTGGGACTGGCATTCGGTCTTCGTCGTCGGCGGCGTCCTGCCCCTGCTCCTGCTGCCGGTGCTGTATTTCATGCTGCCGGAATCGGTGCGCTTCATGGTCGCCAAGGGCGCGCCGGAGCACAGGATCGCCCCCATTGTGAAGAAGATCGACGCCGACGCCTCGGTCAGCGAATTCATCGCCGGCCTGAAGCACGAGCAGACCTCGGCGGCGAAGGGCTTCTCGGTCTTCCAGCTGTTCCGTGAAGGCCGCACGCCGGTGACCCTGCTGCTGTGGGTCGCCTTCTTCATGAACCTGTTGGTCATGTACTTCCTGGTGAACTGGCTGCCGACCCTGCTGAAGGGCGCCGGTCTGCCGCTCAGCATGGCCATCCTGTCCACCGCCACCCTGAATCTCGGCGGCGTGGTCGGCGCCATCGTCCTGGGCCGGATGATCGACAGGATCAGCCCCTATGTCGTCCTGGGTTCGGCCTATGCCGCCTCGGCCGCCTTCATCGCCCTGCTGGCCTTCGGCGGCACGAACCTGACGGTCCTGCTGCTCGGCGCGGCCCTGTCCGGCTTCGGCGTCGTCGGCGCCCAGATCGGCTGCAACGCCCTCACGGCCGCCGTCTATCCGACCGCCATCCGCGCCACCGGCGTGGGCTGGGCCCTGGGCGTCGGCCGCATCGGCGCCATCGTCGGACCCCTGGTCGGCGGCGTGCTGCTGGCCGCCGGCTGGAGCCCGCAGAACCTGATCCTTCTGGCCGTCATCCCCGCCGTGATCGCCTCGATCGCGGTCTTCACCCTCGGCGGCGTGCGCCGTCGCGCCGGAGTCTGACCCCATGATCCTGCACGGCTATTTCCGCTCCACGGCCTCCTGGCGGGTTCGTATCGCCCTGGGCCTCAAGGGACTGGAGGCCGTGCAGGTCATCCATCACCTGCGCAAGGGCGAGCAACGGGCGCTGGAATACCTGGCGCTCAACCCGCAGGGCCTGCTGCCGGCCTTCGTCACCGACGACGGCGCGGTCCTGACCCAATCGCTGGCCATCATCGAATACCTCGACGAGGTCTCGCCCGCGCCGTCGCTGCTGCCCGCTGATCCGGTGCAACGGGCCAAGGTTCGCGCCGTGGCCCAGGCTGTCGCCTGCGACATCCACCCGGTGCAGAACCTCAAGGTGCTGCAACGCCTGCGCGACCTCGGTCTGGGCGAAGATGTGGTTCAGGCCTGGGCCGCCACCGTCATCGAGGAAGGCCTCGACGCGGTCGACAAGCTGTTGGCCGACCAGCCGGGGCCCTTCGCTTTCGGCGACGCTCCGACCCTGGCCGACCTGTGCATCGTGCCGCAGCTGGGCAACGCCCGCCGCTTCGGCGTCGAGGTGCGCTGGCCGCGCCTGCTGGCCCTCGAAGCGGCCTGCCTCGAACTGCCCGCTTTCCAGAACGCCGTCCCGGGCAAACAACCCGACGCCGAATAATCATCCCAATCGAACCGAGCGCGGAGCCAACCGCGCCCTTTCCCGGAGGACATCCATGAGTATCGCCGCTGCGGCCGCCGCCGCATTGCTTTCGCACGCCCCCATGACCGCCGACGCCGAGGCGCCGATCCAGACCGCGCCCGCTGTGGTTCCGGCCGCCCCGCCTGCCGCCTCGGCCCCGCCGCCGCCGTTCAAGCTGATCAACCACGACGAGAGCTACGCCTGGCTGGCTGATCCGGCCAAGCGCACCTCGACCTGGTCGAAGTTCAAGTATGTACCGGTCGGCGGCGAGGGGAGCCCGGTCTGGGCCAGCTTCGGCGGCGAGCTGCGTTTCCGCGCCGAACACCGCGACAACGAGCGCTTCGGCCGCGGGGCTCAGGACACCGGCGGCGACTTCCAGACCCGCGCCCGCCTGTGGGGCGAACTGAACCTGGGCTCCTCGCTGCGCGCCTTCGTCGACGTGCAGGACGCCCGCACCTCGGGCCTGGCTAGCGGCGAGCCGGTGATCGAGGAAAACCGCACCGACCTGCACCAGGCCTTCGTTGAGGCGAAGACCGGTCTGGGCGAGGGCAAGTTGCGCGTCCGCGCCGGCCGTCAGGAGTTCGGGCAAGGGTCGTTCCGCCTGTTCGACATGCGCGAGGGCGCCAACGCCCGCGTCGCCCTGGACATGGTGCGGGTCATGTACGACAGCCCGACCGGCTGGAGCGGCGGCGCCTTCGCCGGCTATGCCCTTCGCGAAGGCAAGGCCTCCTGGGACGACGCCACCAACTTCGACTATCGCCTGTATGGCGCGACGGCCGACAAGACCCTGGGGCAGGGGGCGACGGCGCCGAAGCTGGAACTGCTCTACGCCAACACCGACCGTCTGGTGACGCCGTTCGACGGTCAGGTCGCGGGCCGCGACGATCGCGACACCCTGTCGGTGCGCCTGTCGGGCAAGGTCGCGCCCTGGGACTATGAGGTCGAGGCGGTGAAGCAGTGGGGCTCGTTCCGCGACCTCGACATCGACGCCTGGTTCTTCTCGGCGGTCGGCGGCCGCACCTTCTCGGGCGTGAAGTGGTCGCCGCGCCTGGCCGTGCGTCTGGACGTCGGTTCGGGCGACAAGGACCCCAACGACGGCAAGCTGAACAGCTTCAACCCCCTGTTCCCGCAACCGGCGGCCCTGCGCACCGATCTGGGCTTCGCCAACATGGTGCTGTTGCAGCCCGAGGTGACGGTGCGTCCGACGCCCAAGCTGACCCTGGGGGCCAACGCCGCCGGCCTGTGGCGTCAGAGCAAGGACGACGGCCTCTACGCCTTGTCCGGCATGGTGCTGCGCAGCGCCAACGAGGGGCAGTCGTCCTATATCGGCTGGCGCACCGGCGTCTTCGCCCGCTATGCCCTGACGCCCTATGTCTCGCTGATGGGCGTGGCCAACTACACCAGGGCCGGCGACTTCCTGAAGGAGACTGGCGCGGCCGAGGACCAGTCCTACCTCGGGACCTTCCTCACCTTCAGGTTCTGACGTCAGACAGCGGGGGTTGCGGTTGTGTTCAACCGTCTGGATGAGCGGGGCCCCGACTTAACGGCAAGCCTGAAGCCCTGTGCCAGCCGGCCATCGCCGGAGCAGGGACCGCCGGCGTTGAGAATCCCTGCGCCCCCGCCCACCCGTCCCGGCCGCTCCAGACCCGCGTCTGGCTGGCTTTGGGCGGGGCGGGAGCGAGGCTGAGAATATAGATTGCAATGTTATGGATTATCCCATTTCATCTTTGCTCTGATGATCGTGGGCCCAGAAGTGGTTCTACTTCCTCAAGCGATGATCGCTCGTGTGATTGTAGACCTGGCCGGGCAAATATTATCTTGTAACGGTTGGCTGCGCGTTTTGGTCGTCGTCTTTGAGGGGACTTTTAGCCTCTCGTGACGTTCTGTTTCCTTGTTCTCGCCTGGGAGCGTGGCGGGATACGTCCAAACTCGCCGGGAGTACGGGGGCGAAATGGGATGGCTGTCGTTAGCCGCCGTTATCGCGGGGGGGCAAGACGGCGCTGCCATCAAGGTCGTTCCGACAAGCCTTCCCCAGATCGCGCGGCAGGAACAGGACCTGGACCAGGCTGTCCAGGTCGAGGATGTCGAAGTGTTCGGCCGCCGCGGCGCTGCGCTGACCTCGCCTGAGATTGAGTTGGACGGCGCGGACATAGACGCCCTGGGCGTCTGGGATATCAATGAAGTCCTGGAGCGCATGGCGGAAACGCTGAGCCTAGGCGAGCGGCCGATGGTCCTGATCAACGGTCAGCCGACTCCCAATGTCGACGCCTATAAGGGCTTCCCGCCGGGGGCTCTCGCACGGGCCGAGGTTCTGCCTCCTCAGGCTGCGGGCATGTATGGCGCAGCGCCTGGGCAGCGTGTCGTCAATCTGGTCCTGCAACCCAAGTTCTCGAGCTATGACGGGCGGGTCGCCGGATCCCGACCGACGCAAGGCGGGACGTCTTCGCTGTCAGGCGATCTGCGTCGGTCGGCCATAGCGGGACGAAACACCCATCAGGTGGGCCTGCGCCTATCGCGAGACACGGCGCTGAGAACGGGCGAGCGAGACTACGATCTGTCGATGGGACGACCCAGCGACGAACGCGTGACGCTGCGGCCCCATTCGGATTCGATTTCGCTCAACGGCAACCTGACCCGGGCCTTCGGTGATTGGTCGAGTGTTTTCACCGTGAACGCGCAAACCCAGGATAGCCGCCCGGTCGTGCGGCTTGCCGCCGAACCTGTCGAAAGCAGCCGGAGGTCCGACAGTCTAGCCGGGTCAGCGGGTCTGAGCGGTCGATTGGCTGGCTGGCTTTTGCAGGGAAATCTTAACGCGAGGGCGTCTCGTCGCCACGAGGACGGTCTTCAGAACATCCGAAGCGACATGCAGTCGCTTGCACTGACCGGCAACGCAAGTCGTCCGTTGTTTGATCTGCCCACAGGCATCGTCACACTCAATTTGAGCGGCAATCTCGAGGGCGGCTGGACGGCGATTGACCGCGATCAAACGCATGTAAAAAGCACCACGAGCGGCCAGAATGCGAGAGGCACGGTCGCGATCCCTTTGACCAAGGCGGGCGGACGCTCGCTTGTGGGGCCCATTGCTGGCGATCTCGTCGCCACCCTTGGCGGTGGCGTGCGCCAGGTCGGCGGCGACGGCGGAGACGAACTTAGCGCCGGGCTGTCGTGGACGCCGCTGAAGGGGTTTCGGCTAACCAGCGAATGGTCTGCCTTGACCGAGGGCGTTTCAGATAATCTGAAGTCCGAACCGATCTACTATGGTTCCCCGATCGTGGTGTTTGATTTCCGAACCGGAGAGGCGGTGGAGATCCTCCCGATCCGGGGCGGAAATCCTGATTTGCGACCGCCTCAATTCGAGCGACTGTCTATAGGCGCGTCGGCGGGACCCTTTACGCCTTGGGCGGTGACGGGAAATCTGGGCTACCAAAGGGCGGTGTCGACAGATGGCGTAGGCTCTCTGCCGGCGTTGACCGAGGATGTTGAGATCGCCTTCCCCGAACTCATCCAGCGGGACGCCGAAGGTCGTCTCGTCAGCATCGACTACCGACCGATGAATCTGAGTTCCGGGCTGAGCGAGAGCCTGAACGCCGGTTTCAACTTCAGCCTGCCCCGGCCAGCAGGCGGGGCAGGTGAGCCGATGGTCCTGCGTGTCGCACTCAACTACGGTCTGCAACTCGCCAACGTCGTTCGTTTGCGCGCCGGCCTACCGGAGATGGATCGCCTTAAAGGGGATGGCGGAGGCCTGTCGCCTCAGAACGCGAGAATCATGATCGACGCCAGGCGCGGGCCTTGGGGGGCCAATGCGACGGCGCAATGGCAGGACGGCTATCGCACCCGCCGCATTAGCGCTGCGGATGGCCCGGATGATCTGGTCGTTGCGCCCTTCACCTCGGTTGATCTGAGATTCAGCTTCCAAATGGCGTCCCGCGGCTCGCCAACCGAGAATGGGCAGGGCGGGGGGGGCAGACGGGCCAACGCCGGCCTGCAGGTCAATCTCGATATCGCCAACCTGTTCGACGCGCGTCCCGAGGCGCGTCTCGCCAAGGGCTCGCCCGCGCCGGGTTATGGCCGCGATGTTCAAGATCCTATCGGTCGCATGGTGCGAGTGACCCTGCAGCGCCGCTTCTAACGACATTGGGCGCCAGGCCGAGCGATGGTCCCCGCCCGCGGCTGAATGATGGTTGCGAAGCGGGCAGCAAAAAGGGCGGCGGACCGAAGTCCGCCGCCCTCTCCGTTCAGGCCGTCAGGCTTAGAACGGGCGGTAGTTGAGGCTCAGGAAGAACCGGCGTCCGAACAGGTCGAAGTTGTCGGACGACGTGCCGCCCAACCAGCGCGCCGGTTCGGCGTCGAAGGCGTTCACCACGCCGGCGCGGACCGTCAGGTTGTCGCGAGCGGACCAGCGCACGGAGAAGTCGTGCTGCGAGAAGTCGCCCGTTTCCAGGTACTTGGCGGTTTCATACAGGTCGGGGTTAGCGACAAGGTTGTCCTTGTCGAAGATCTCCTGGCTGGCCTGCCAGTCCCAGTCCCAGCTGAAGGCCAGGGTGTCGATCGGCGCCCAGGTGACGGTCGACAGGAAGCGCACGCGCGGCATGCCGACGGTGTCTTCATAGTCGGTGGAGTCGGTCGGGTCGGCGATGTTGACGAAGTCGTGCTGCTCGATCAGCCAGTTGCCGCGGATCGAGTGGCTGAACGAACCCCAGTTGCGGCCGAAGAACTCGGGCAGGTCGGAGCGATAGCTGGCCGTGAAGTCCACGCCCTTGGCCGTCAGAGCCGCATAGTTCAGCGAGCCCTGAGTGAAGCCCGTCACCAGGAACGAGGTGCCGTTGCGGGTCTGGGTGGCGCAGGCGCCCGTATTGATGCTGTCGCCGCTGACGCACTGGTTGGCGGCTTGCTGGGCGGTCACCGAGTCGATCGCATCGTTAATTTCGATGCTGTAGTAATCCATCACCAGCGAGAAGTTCGGCAGCAGGTAGTCCGGCGTCCAGACGCCGCCGACCGTGAAGCTTTCCGAGGTTTCCGGCTTCAGCAAGGGGTTGCCGCCGGCCAGGCCCGACACCGAGCCGCTGCCGTAGTTGGGCAGGTAGGCGTTGGCGGCCGATGCGTCGGCGAAGTTCAGGTCCAGACCCGCAGCCTTGGCCAGGGCGCCGCAGTTGGCGATGCGGTTGGCGGCGATCGACCGGTCAGCCAGGTTGTTGATGACCGTGGCGGAGCAGGGGTCGGTGAAGCCGTTGGCGAAGGTTTGGCCATAGGGCTCGCTGGTTTCGCCCAGGTTCGGCACGCGGATCGCCGTGGCGGTCGTGGCGCGGAACATGAACTGGTCGACCGGGCGCCACTGGAACTGGGCGCTGTAGGTCTCTTGCTGGCCGACGTGCGAGTAGTCGGAGAAGCGGTAGGCGCCGCTGATCTCGGCCGACTGGCCCAGGACGCTGTCGCGGAACAGCGGAACGCTGACCTCGGCGAAGACGTCGTTGGTGTCGTAGCTGGCTTCCAGGAAGTCCGGACCCGAGTTCAGGAACAGGAAGCGGCCGGCGGTGTCGCGGTCACGGCCGACGCCGCTGGTGATTTCCTTGCGGTATTCATAACCGACCGAAGCGCCGATCGGGCCCGCGCCCCAGAAGTCCCACAGCTTGCCCGAGGTGTAGGCCATGAAGTCGTGCTGCTTGTTCTGGTCGCTGACCGTGACGGCGGCCTGCAGGTACTCCAGACCCTCGGCGGTGAAGCCGTTCGGACCGAAGACGCGGACCGGCGAGCAGTCGTCGATCACGGCGCCTTGACGCGAGAAGGTCTTCGGCACGCCACCCACGGTGATCACGGCGTCCGGCACGGCGACGCCGTTGGCCTTCATCAGCTGAATGCGGCAGACGACTTCGCCCGGCTTGCCGTTGACCTTGCCCGCGACGTCGATGACGGCGTCGGCCGCAGCCTGGTAGCGGACCACGTCCACGCCCTGCTCGCGGTTGGTGTTGTTCATCTCGCCGTAGGTGTAACCGGCTTCCCAGTTGACGTCCTTGACGAAGCCGACGTCGCCCAGGTCGCCGCGCAGGCCGACGACGTAGCGTTGCAGGTCGCGGTTATTCAGCTGGTTGCGCGCCGGGCCGTACAGCTTGTGCTGGGCGCGGGCGTCGGCGACGTTGCTGGTGACCGCGCCGTCCTTGTCGAAGATGTCGCGACGGTTGTTCTGGATCGCCAGACGAACGTCCGACGGCAGATAGGCGTTGTCCAGACCCAGTTCGATCGCCTGGGTCGATCCGATGGCGCCGACCGTATTGGGGGCGAGGACGCGGATGTTGAAGTCCTGGAAGACGCGCTGGCCGGCGTCGTAGGTTTCTTCCTCGACGTACTTGGCTTCGGCGAACAGCTGGACATTGTCCGTGATGTCGAAGTTCAGGCCGGTCTGGAAGCGATAGTTGGTCGATTCCGGCAGGCGGCTGGACTGGCCCTGTTCGGTGTTGGGGTTCTGGCCTTCGCCGCCGTTGCTGACGGTGCGGCTGAAGCCCGTGCCCTGACGGATCGTGCCGAAGGTGACCGGACGCGACACGCCTTGGTCATTATAGAGGTAGGCGTTGTCCAGGCGGTTCGACGGGGCCAGCGAGAAGCAGTTGGCCGAGAAGGTCGTGGCCGAGCAGGTCTGGAACGGCACGTCGGGGTCGCTGGCGAGGCTGGGCTTGGTGCCCGTCGACAGAATGGTCACGCCGCCGAAGTTGGTGCCGCGGATGTAGGTGCGGGCGTCGCGGATCAGGATCTGGTCCGGAATGCCGTCCGAGGGGGCGCTGGACGGATCGGCGTCGTTGCCGATCAGGGCCCAGCCCTCGCGGCGCCAGTCGACGTCGGAATCCAGGACTTCGTCGTTGCGCTGGAATTCACCCGACACATAATAGTTCAGGCGGCCGTCCATCAGGTTCTGGCCCCACAGGACCGAGAGGCGTTCGCTCAGCTGATGGTCCTGGTTGATCTCGGCGATCGAGGCGTCGATCTCCAGGCCGTCGAAGTCCTTGCGCATGATGAAGTTGACCACGCCCGAGACGGCGTCGGCGCCGTACACGGCGGCGGCGCCGCCGGTGATGACTTCAGTGCTGGCGACCAGCAGACGCGGGATGGTGTCGACGTCCACGGCCAGCGAGCCGGGGCTCGAGCCGACGTGACGACGACCGTCGACCAGGACCAGGGTCCGGTTGGCGCCCAGGGCGCGCAGGCTCAGCAGCGACAGGCCGCCGTCATTCAGGTTCGAACCGGTGGTGTCTTCCGGCACCTGCGAGGTCGACAGGGCGGGGATGTCGGCCAGGAAGTCGATGACGTTGACTTCGCCCGACTGCAGCAGCTCTTCCTGACCGATCTGGATCAGGGGCGTGGGCGAGTTGGTCGGGCTGCGACGGATGCGCGAGCCGGTGACGACGACTTCGCCGAGGTTGGTGGCTTGGTCCTGGGCCGAGGCAGCGGCGGGTGCGACGCTGATCATGGCGGCGGCCGTCAGGCCGGCGATCAGCGTTGAGCCCATGAGCTGTGATTTAGTGATCGTTATCAATTTTTTTCCCCTCCCGGAGTTTCCTCCGGGGAATGATTGGTGCGAGGGTTCCATCGTTGTTCCATCGCCCAAGCACAACAATTATGACGGGTACATGACTCAATTGCGTTGTCGCTGTGGTTTTTAAGTAGCGGTATGGCGTCGCTTACAACGTCGTAATCTGAGCGTCTGGCCCTATAACCGTCCAGCTCTGCGGCCTTGAACGCCGTTTCCTGACCGCGTTCGAAGCCTGCTTCATGAGGCGGCGGACAGATAGACCCAGGGACGCGCAGTCCGGTCGATGTCGCGCAGGGTGTGAATGCGATGCGCCAGCTTCAGCGTCAGGGCGATGCTGTCCATGCCCTCCAGCAGCATTTCGCGGGCCTCGGCGTCGATGACGAAGGGCCAGGTCGCGCCGTCGGCACGGCGGACGTCGCAGGCCGTCAAGTCGACGGTCAGGGTCGGGGCAGCGAATGCCAGAACGGCGGCGATCTCGGCGACCTGATCGGCGGGCAGGACCACAGGGACGATGCCGTTCAGGATGCAGTTGTTGCGAAAGATCGGGTTGAACGACGGAGCGATGATGGCCCGGAAGCCGTATTCCGCCAAGGCCCAGGCGGCGTGCTCGCGGCTGGAGCCGCAGCCGAAATTGGCCCCTGCCACCAGGATTTGCGCCTGGGCGTAGCGGGGGGTGTTCAGGACAAAGTCGGGGTTGGGATCGCGGCCGTCCATGCTCACATAGCGCCAGCCGGCGAACAGGCCCTCGGTCAGACCGGTCTTGGCCACCGAGCGGATTTCGCGTGAGGGGATGATGGCGTCGGTGTCGATGTTGTCGCGCATCAGGGGCGCGGCGACGGCGGTCAGGCTGGTGAAAGGCTTCATCAATGCGACTTCCGCGGGTCAGCGATAGCGCCGGCGATGGCCGAGGCGGCCACTGTCTCGGGGGAGGCCAGATGGGTGCGGGTCTCGGGTCCCTGACGACTTTCGAAATTGCGGTTGGTCGAGCTGATGACCCGTTCGCGCGGGCCGAAGCTCTCGCCGCCCGCGAAGAAGCACATGGAGCAGCCGGACTCGCGCCATTCAAAGCCGGCGTCGAGGAAGATGGCGTGCAGGCCCTCGGCTTCGGCCTTGCGGCGCACCTGAGTCGAGCCGGGGACGCAGATGGCGCGCACGCCCGGCGCGACCTTGCGGCCCTTCAGGATGGCGGCGGCGCGGCGCAGGTCGGACAGGCGGCTGTTGGTGCAGGAGCCGATAAAAGCGGCGCCGATCGGCAGACCCAGCAGGGCCTGACCGGGCGTCAGGTTCATATAGGTCAGGGCGCGCGCGTGCGCTTCGGCGGTCTCCAGTCCGCCTGCAGTGAAGTCCGGGACAGCGCCGTCCAGCGGCACGACCTGTTGCGGGCTGGCGCCCCAGGTCACCATGGGAGCCACCTCGGCGGCGTCCACGGACAGTTCGACGTCGAAGCGGGCGTCGGCGTCGCTGGCCAGGCCGGCCCACTGTTCCAGAGCCTGATCCCAGACTGGGCCCGACGGCGCGAAGGGGCGGCCCGCCAGATAGTCGAAGGTGGTCTGATCCGGGGCGATAATGGCCGAGAAGGCGGCGAATTCGGTGGCCATGTTGCACAGGGTCAGGCGGGCCTCGATGTCCATGGCCCGCACCGCTTCGCCGGCGTATTCGACCACATGGCCCCTGCCGCCGCCGACGCCGAAACGGCCGAGCAGGTGCAGGGCCAGATCCTTGGCCGTGATGCCGGGCGACAGCCGCCCTTCGACGGTGATCCGCATGGTGCGCGGTTTCTCGACGCGCAGGGTCGAGGTGGCCAAGGCGTGTTCCGCCTGGGTCGAGCCTATGCCCCAGGCCAGGGCGCCCAGCGCGCCTTGCGAACAGGTATGGCTGTCAGGGCAGACCAGGGTCAGGCCGGGCAGGACGATGCCCAGTTCCGGCGATATGACGTGGACAATGCCCTGATGGGGGTCGCCGAGGTCGAACAGGCGAACGCCCGCGTCCCGCGCGGCCTCGCGCGTGGTGCGGATGAAGTCGGCGCCGGTCGGCATCAGGGTCTGGTCGGTGCGGCCGGGCCGCGTATCGACGATGTGGTCCATGACGGCGAAGGTCTGATCCGGGGCGAGGACCGTGCGTCCGGCCGCCAGCACGCTTTTCAGCGCCACCCCTCCAGTCCGCTCATGCAGCAACACGCGGTCGATCAGCAGCAGGCCGGTGCGGGCGTTGATGTCGGCGACCAGGTGCTGATCCCAGATCTTGTCGAAGATCGTCCGGCTCATCCGGCGCGGGCCGGTTCGGCGGCTTCACTCAGGATGGCGGCGCGGTCGGCGTCGGCCAGGGGCACGTCGAGGCGCAGGCCCAGGCGCTGGCCGTCGAACTCCAGAGGCAGGGCGGGCAGGCGGGTCGCCGCGCCGCCGGGAACCGTCACATCGACCAGACCGCCGTGGTTCAGATGGGGGTCGCTGAACAGTTCGTCAGGCCGCGACACGGGGGCGAAGGGCAGGCCGATGGCCTCCAGCTTCTCGACCAAAGCCGCGCGCTCGAACCCGGCGAACAGGGCGCGGACCCGGGGCAGGATGCGGTCGCGTGAGCGGACGCGGTCGTTGTTGGCCGCCAGGCTCGGGTCGGCGCCGAGGTCGCTCAGGTCCATGGCGGCGCAGAAGGCGACCCACTGGCTGTCGCTGACCACGCCGACGAACAGCCGTTCGTCCTCGCGCGCGGTCTCGAACACGTCATAGACGGCCCATGCGGAGATACGCGCGGGCATGGGGTTGGGGGCGACGCCGGTCACGGCCTGCTGGGCCATGTGCTGGCCGACGAGGAAGGCGGTGGTCTCGAACAGCGAGCATTTGACGCTCGCACCCTTGCCGGTGGCGTGACGCTGGTTCAGGGCGGCCAGGATGCCGATGACGCCGAACATGCCGCCGGTGATGTCGACCACGCTGGTCCCGGCGCGCAGCGGCTGGCCGGGAGGGCCGGTCATATAGGCCAGGCCGCCCATCATCTGGGTGACTTCGTCCAGCGCCGTGCGGTGCTCATAGGGGCCGGACAGGAAGCCCTTGGCCGAGCAGTAGATCAGGCCGGGATTGGTCGTGGCGAAATCGTCGGGGCCGAGGCCCAGACGCTCCAGCGCGCCGGGACGGAAGTTCTCGATCAGCACGTCGGCCTCTTCGACCAGACGCCGCGCCTGGGCCAGGTCATCCGCCTCCTTCAGGTTCAGGCAGATGCTGCGCTTGTTGCGGTTGAACATGGGGAAGTAGCCGGCGCCCGAGCCGAGCAGCCGGCGGGTGTGGTCGCCGCCCTCGGGCTCGATCTTGATCACGTCGGCGCCAAGGTCGCCCAGGATCACGCCGATGGACGGGCCCATGACCATGTGGGTGAATTCGACGACCTTCAGGCCGGCGAGGGGGCCGGGTGCAGGATCCTCGGGGGATGGGGCGGCCATGGCGAACTCTGTCCTGTCTTGGGGCGACGTCCTGGGCGGCTGCGCTCGACAGCCGTCAAGCAAATGATATATACGTATATCAATTAGACAAGTCGATGTTCGGCGTTCCGCAACCCATGGACATTCTGGTAAGCGAGGTCGGTCCCTCGGGACGGGCTGCAGAGCATCCGCCGCATCATGCCGCTGGAGGCCAAGAAGGCCTGGGTCGCCGCCGAGGCCGCCGCCGGGGTGCGCGAGATCGAGGTCGGCAGCTTCGTGCCCGCCGCCCTGCTGCCGCAGCTGGCCGACACGGCGGAGCTGGTGGCCTTCGCCAAGACGATTCCGGGCCTGACAGTGGCGGTGCTGGTGCCCAATGCGCGCGGCGCCGAGGCGGCGATCCGCGCGGGGGCCGACAAGCTGACCCTGCCCTTGTCGGTGTCGGAGACCCACAGTCTGGCCAACCTGAAACGCACCCACGCTCAGGTGATGGAAGAGGCCGCGCGCATCGCCGAGATGATCCGCGCTCTACCTGAAGGCCAGCGTCCTCACTTTGAAGGTTCGCTATCGACCGTCTTCGGCTGCACCCTGGAAAGCGCCATTCCAGAGGCCCAGATCGCCCGGCTGGCGGAGGGTTTGATGGCGGCCGGCTGCGATGAGGTCGGCCTGTCGGATACCACGGGCTATGCCGATCCGGCGGCGGTGAAGCGCATGATCGCCCTGGTGCGCGGCGTGGTCGGCGACCCGGCCCTGACCGGCATCCATCTGCACAATACGCGCGGTCTGGGGCTGGCCAATGTGCTGGCGGCGCTGGATGCGGGCCTGACCACGGTGGACGCCTCTCTGGGGGCATCGGCGGCTGTCCCTTCGCGCCCGGCGCCAGCGGCAATATCGTCACCGAGGATCTGGTCTTCATGCTTCAGGCTATGGGTCTGAAGACGGGCGTCGACCTGGAAGCCCTGCTGGCCGTCCGCTCCATTCTGACAGAAGCCTTGCCCGGAGAACCACTGTACGGCTTTACGCCGGACGCGGGCCTGCCGCTGAACTTCATTCCTGAAGCGGTTGCCTTGACCCCTAGCCTTGAGACGGAGACGGCCTGATGCCGGTTGGAACCCACATGGTCCGGGATAACCGGACCGCGCGCGAACTGTTCGAAGAGGTCATGGCCAACCCCGCCCGTCGCAAGTTCGGCTTTGGTCAACGGCTGGCGATCATCAATGTCGACTTCCAGCGGGCCTATACGGACATCGACACGTTCAAGACCGCCTATGAGACCGATCCGCGTCAGATCGAATACGCCAACACCCTCTCGCGGCTGGCGCGCGAACGCGACATGCCGGTGGTCTGGTCGCGCGTCGCCTATCGCGACGACGCCGCCGACGCCGGGGTCTGGGGCACGCGCACCGACACGCCGGACTCGCTGCAGAACATCAAGTACGACAGCGAGCGCCATCAGTTCGACCCGCGCTGCGAGATCGACGCCTCGGACCTGCAATACACCAAGCGGATGCCCTCGGCCTTCTTCGAGACGCCGTTGGCCAGCTATCTGGTCTGGCACCGGGTCGACACGGTGGTGGTCACCGGCGGCTCGACCTCGGGCTGCGTGCGCGCCACCGCCGTCGACGCCCTCAGCCAAGGCTATCGCGTCATCGTCCCCATCGAGACCTGCGCCGACAAGCACGAGAGCTATCACTTCGCCAATCTGACCGACCTTCAGTTGAAATACGCTGATGTCGAGCCGGTGCAGACGGTGATCGACTGGCTGGAGGCGCGCTGATGCCGCAAACCTCTAACGGCGATCCGGGTCTCTACGACTTTTCGCCCTATCGGGACCGACCTCGGATCATCTGGCCCAACGGCAAGACGGTCGCCGTCTGGGTCGCGCCCAACCTCGAATATTACGAGATCGATCCCCCGGCCAATCCGCATCGCAAGAGCTGGACCAAGCCCCATCCCGACGTGGTCGGTTACAGCCATCGTGATCACTCCAACCGCGTGTCGCATTGGCGCATGGCCGAGGCGATGAGTCGTCACGGCTTCCCCGGTTCGGTCTCGCTGTCCATCGCCCTGTGCCAGCACCATCCCGAGGTGGTGGCCGACGCCAATGCGCGCGGCTGGGAGTTCTTCAGCCACGGCATCTACAACACCCGCTACAGCTACGGCATGGACGAGGCGCAGGAGCGCCAGATCATCGAGGACTCGATCCGCACTGTGCGCGAGGCCACGGGTCAGACCATTCGCGGCTGGCTGGCCCCGGCCCTGACCCACACGCCCCGGACCCTGGATCTGATCGCCGAATACGGTCTGGACTATACCTGCGACCTCTATCACGACGATCAGGTGCAGGCGGTGAAGACGGCGACGGGCAATCTGGCCTCGATCCCCTATAGTCTCGAGGTCAACGACCACTACGGCTTCTTCGTCTACAACATGTCGCCGCGCGAATACGCCGACGCCCTGATCCGTCAGTACGAGCGGCTGGCGGCTGAGGGTGAAAAATCCGGCACGGTCATGTGCATTCCGCTGCACGCCTATCTGATCGGCCAGCCGCACCGCATCGCCGCCTTCGAAGGCGTGCTGGAGCATATCGTGGCGGACGGCCGCGCCTGGATCACCCGTGCGGGCGAGATCGTCGACGCCTGGCGCGCCCAGCAAACCGGAGCCGCCGCATGACGCTGGACGCCGCCTATCTGGAATACCCGCATCGTCGTCAGGGTTATGACCACGACCTCTATACCTGGTCGAACCTGCATGAACGCAAGCCGGTGGTCTGGCCGAATGGTAAGGGCGTGGCCGTCTGGGTCTGCATCGACCTGGAGTGGTTCCCGATCACGCCGGAGGACCAGCCCTTCCGCGCGCCGGGCCATATGCAGACCGCCTATCCCGACTATCGCCACTATACGTCGCGCGAGTACGGCACGCGGGTCGGCTTCTATCGCCTGCTGGACGCCTTGGCGAAAGCGAATGTGGTCGCCTCCGTGGCCGTCAACGGCGCCGTCGCCGAGCGCTATCCGCAGGTCATCGCCGACATCGTCGCTGCGGGCCATGAGATTATCGCCCACTCCACCGACATGAACGGGACCATCGCCACAGGCTTGCCCGAGGCCGACGAGCGTGCGCTGATCCAGCACTCGTTGGACGCGCTGGAAAAGGCCTCGGGTCAGCGTCCGCGTGGCTGGCTGTCCATCGCCCGCTCGCAGAGCTGGAACACCGTGCGTCTGCTGAAGGAGGCCGGTCTCGACTACTCCTGCGACTGGGTGAACGACGAACTGCCCTGGCGATTCAACAATGGCCTGATCAACCTGCCGCTGAACCACGAACTGTCGGACCGTCAGATCGTCACCGTGCAGCAGCACTCGGCCGAGAGCTACGCCCAGCAGATGACTGACGCCTATGACTGGCTGTCACGTGAGGCGAAACAGAGCGGCGGCGGTCGGCTGCTGCCGCTCAACGTCACCCCCTATATCCTCGGCCTGCCCTACCGCATCGAGGCCTTCGAGCGGCTGATCGCTGACCTGGCCGCGCGGCCCGACGCCTGGTTCGCGCGCGGCGATCAGATCATCGAGGCCTGGAGCGCCAGCGAAGGCTAGATCAGGTCCTACTTCATCGCCAACGAGTTCAGGTCCCGCTTGATCCGGCAACGATCAAGTCGGAACTGCGCCAGAAGAAGCTGGATCGGCCGGTGATCGGCGTCGAAGACCAAAATTCGGCAGGCCTTCCAGCGTCCGAGTCATAGCGCCCTCAATGGGGGGGCTTCCTTTATGCGCGCCTTATGCGCGGCTCCGCTTTCCGCATGGCCCTCTTACGCCCTGAAAGCGTCTCTTCCGGCCCTAACTGAGCTGGAGGCTTTCGGCATGGCCGATGTGATCTTTCTGGCGATTGGCGGCGGGGCCTTCCTGGCCTTCGCCGCCCTCGCTGTTGCGTTGAAGAGGTTGTGACGATGTTGCTGAACCTCCTGTGGGGCGCCGGCGCCCTCGTCATCGCCGCCTATATGGTCGCGGCCTTGCTGCGCCCCGAGCGGTTCTGAGCGGAGCCGCCTCAAGATGAATATTCAAGGTTGGGCGGAAATCGCCCTGACCCTCGGCCTCGCCGTCATGCTCGGCTGGCCGATCGGGATCTATATGTCGCGGGTCTGGAACGGCGAACGCACCTGGCTGGACCCGGTGCTCAAGCCGGTCGAGGGCCTGTTTTATCGCGCCGCCGGGGTCGATCCGACGCGCAGCCAGGGCTGGCTGGGTTATGCCGGCGCCCTGCTGGCCTTCAATCTGGCGGGCTTTGTCCTGCTGTTCGCCATGCTGCGTCTGCAAGGCGTCCTGCCGATGAACCCGCAGGGGTTTGACGGCGTCAGCCCGCATCTGGCCTTTAACACCGCGGTCAGCTTCGTCACCAACACCAACTGGCAGAGCTATGGCGGCGAAACGACGCTGTCGACCTTCACCCAGATGGTCGGCCTGACGGTGCAGAACTTCGTCTCGGCGGCCACCGGCGCGACCATCGCCGCCGCGCTCGCGCGGGCCTTCATCGCCAATCGCGGCGAGGGCGTCGGCAACTTCTGGGCCGACCTGACGCGCACCAGCCTCTATGTCCTGCTGCCCATCGCCTTCATCGTGGCCGTGGTTCTGGCCGGGCTGGGCGTGGTGCAGTCGCTGGCGGCCTCGACCCAGGCGACGACGCTGGAAGGCGGATCGCAGACGATCAGCCTGTTCCCGACCGCCAGCCAGTTGGCCATCAAGCAACTGGGCATCAACGGCGGCGGCGTGTTCAACGTCAACTCGGCCCACCCGCTGGAGAACCCCACGCCGCTGACCAATCTGATCACGGCGATCAGCATCAACGTCCTGGGCTGGGCGGCCTTCTTCGCCTTTGGCCGCAGCGTCCTGGCCAAGCGGGACGTGCGCGCCCTGGTGATCGCGGCGATCCTGCTGCTGGGCGCCGCCGGCTCGGCGCTCTACGTCATCGAAAGCCAGCCGGCGCCGGCTCTGGTCGCCGCCGGAGTCGAGACCTCGGTCGGCAATATGGAGGGCAAGGAGGTCCGCTTCGGCGTCCCGGCCTCCGTGGCCTGGGCGGCCCAGACGACCGGCGCCTCGAACGGCTCGGTCAACTCCATGCACGCCAGCTACATGCCGCTGGGCGGGGCTGTGACCATGTTCCTGATGCAGCTGGGCGAGATCCTGCCCGGCGGGATCGGCTCGGGCATCGCCGTCATGGTGCTGATGGCCATGCTGGCGGTCTTCGTGGCGGGCCTGATGGTCGGTCGCACGCCTGAATACCTGGGCAAGAAGATCGAGGCGCGCGAGATTCAGTTCGCCATGCTGTCGGTTCTGGTCGTGCCGTTGTCGGTGCTGGGCTTCTCGGCCGTGGCTGCGGTCCTGCCCGAAGCCCTGGCCGGTCTGCTGAACAAGGGGCCGCACGGCCTGTCCGAGGTCCTCTATGCCTACACTTCGGCGACCGGCAACAACGGTTCGGCCTTTGCGGGTCTGACCGCCAACGCCCCCTGGTGGAACACCACCCTGGGTCTGGCCATGCTGCTGGGCCGGTTCGTGCCCGCCATCGCGGTTCTGGCTGTCGCCGGCGCCCTGGTCGCCAAGCCCAAGCTGGCCCCCTCGACCGGGACGCTGCCGACCCATGGCCCGCTGTTCATCGGCCTGTTGATCGGGGTGATCCTGATCCTCGGCGGCCTGCAGTTCTTCCCCGCCCTCTCGCTGGGTCCGATCGGGGAGCATTTCGACATGCTCCAGGTCGTGGCCCGGTTCTGATCGGATAATCCCATGACTCAAGTCACGCTCGATCCGTCGAGCCCCCGGTCAACGCCCATCGCGGGCGGGCTGTCCGGGGCCATGCTGGGCCGGGCGCTCGGCGACGCTGTCGCCAAGCTGAACCCGACGAAACTGCTCAACAACCCGGTGATCTTCGCCACCTGGATCGTCGCCCTGCTGGCGACCGCTTCGGCGGTCGTGGCGGTGGTCAGCGGCCAGGCGGCGGGCTTCGCCATCCAACTGGCGCTGTGGCTGTGGGCCACGGTCCTGTTCGCCAACGTCGCCGAAAGCATCGCCGAAGGGCGCGGCAAGGCGGCGGCGGACTCCTTGAGGGCAACCCGCGTCACCACCAAGGCCAAGCTGATCGTCGATCCGAAGACCGGCACGGTGGTCCCCACCCCGGCGGGGGAGCTGGAGATCGGCTCCATCGTCCTGGTCGAGGCCGGCGACGTCATCCCGTCGGACGGCGAGATCATCGAAGGCGTCGCCTCGGTCAACGAGGCCGCCATCACCGGCGAAAGCGCCCCCGTCATCCGCGAAAGCGGCGGCGACCGCTCGGCCGTCACCGGCGGCACCACGGTCGTGTCGGACTGGATCAAGGTGCGCATCACCTCGGCCCCCGGCGCGACCTTCCTTGACCGCATGATCGCCATGGTCGAGGGCGCGGACCGTCGAAAGACGCCGAACGAGCTGGCCCTGTCGGTGCTGCTGGCCGGGCTGACCCTGGTCTTCCTGATCGCGGTGGCCAGCCTGCTGGGTCTCGGCGCCTATTCCGGGATCAAGCTGGACCCCATCGTCCTGGGCGCCCTTTTCATCACGCTCATTCCGACAACAATTGGCGGCCTCCTTTCGGCGGTCGGCATCGCCGGCATGGACCGGTTGCTGAAGGTGAACGTGCTGGCGACCTCGGGCCGTGCGGTGGAGGCGGCAGGCGACGTCGACACCCTGCTGCTCGACAAGACCGGCACCATCACCTTCGGCAACCGCATGGCCACCGAGGTCATCACCGTGCCGGGCGTGCGTCCCGATGCAGCGATGCGGGCGGCGGTCATGGCCTCGCTGGCGGACGAGACGCCGGAAGGCCGCTCGATCGTCGAGCTGGGCCGCAACGCCGGCGTGATGGGCGACCTGCCTGTCGGCGCCAGGACCATCCCGTTCAGCGCCGTGACCCGCCAGTCGGGTCTGGAAGCGGACGGTCAATCGTGGCGCAAGGGGGCGGTCGACGCCGTGCTGAAATCCCTGGGCATGGCCGAAAACGCTGCACCCGCCGAGTTCCGCGCCGCCGTGGACCGCATCGCCCGCTCGGGCGGCACGCCCCTGGCCGTGACCGAGAACGACGCTCTGGTCGGGGTCATTCACCTGAAGGACGTGGTCAAGCCGGGCGTGAAGGCGCGCTTCGCCGACCTGCGCCGCATGGGTCTGCGCACCGTCATGATCACCGGCGACAACCCGGTGACGGCCGCGGCGATCGCGTCTGAGGCGGGGGTCGACGACTTCCTGGCCGAGGCGACGCCCGAGGACAAGATGCGCCTGATCAAGGCCGAACAGGCCAAGGGACGCATGGTCGCCATGTGCGGCGACGGGGCCAATGACGCTCCGGCCCTAGCACAAGCCGATGTCGGCGTGGCCATGCAGACCGGGGCCCAGGCCGCCCGCGAGGCCGGCAACATGGTCGACCTCGACAGCGACCCGACCAAGGTCATCGAGATCGTCGAGGTCGGCAAGCAACTGCTGATCACGCGCGGCGCCCTGACCACCTTCTCCATCGCCAACGACGTGGCCAAGTATTTCGCCATCATCCCGGCCATGTTCGTGGTCGGTCTGCCGTCGCTGGCGGCGCTGAACGTGATGAAGCTGTCCAGCCCGGAGAGCGCCATCCTGTCGGCGGTCATCTTCAACGCCCTGGTCATCATCGCCCTGATCCCGCTGGCGCTGCGCGGGGTGAAGTACCGCGCCGTGGGGGCGGGCAAGCTACTGGGCCGCAACCTGCTGATCTACGGCCTGGGCGGTCTGATCGCGCCCTTCGTCGGTATCAAACTGATCGACATCGTCATCTCCGCCCTCGGCCTGGCCTGAAGCCCGCCCTGAGCGATCAAGGAAACCACCATGCGTAAACGTAACAACACCAAAGCTTCGGGCTCCAACGACGCCCTGTTCGGCGGCGCCTGTCTGGCGGCCATCATCGCCCTGGGGCTGTGCAGCACTCCGGCCAAGGCCCAGGACGCGGCGCCGAAAAAGACCGGCCCTGAGGTCGCCTTTAACGCCGCCATCGGCTCCGACTATGTCTTCCGAGGCGTCAGCCAGACCGAAGGTGATCCGGCGATTTCAGCCGGGGTCGATGTGACCCAAGGGCTGTTCTACGCCGGCGCCTGGGCCGGTAACGTCTCCTTCGCTGGGGACGCCGACACCGACGCCGAGATCGACCTCTACGCCGGCGTTCGGCCCGAGTTCGGCGGCTTCAACTGGGACTTCGGCGTGGTCAGCTATTTCTACGCCGGTCAGCCGGACGGGGCCGACTACGACTATGTCGAGCTGAAGGCCGCGACCTCGCGCGCGGTCGGCCCGGCCACCCTGGGGGCGGCGATCTATTACTCGCCGGACTTCTTCGGCGCGGCCGAGGACGAGGCGACCTATGCCGAGATCAACGGCGCGATCAGCCCGGCCGACAAGTGGACCATCTCCGCGGCGGTGGGGCGCCAGTGGGTGTCGTCGGACTTTGACTACACCACCTGGAACCTGGGCGCGGCCTATCAGCTGACCGACCATCTGGCGCTGGACGTCCGCTATTTCGACACCGACGAACACGACTTCGGCGCCGCCTATGACGGTCGCGTCGCAGCCAGCGTGAAGGCGACCTTCTGATGCTGAACCACATCCGTCCGGCGGTCGTGATGATCGCCCTGTTCACCGGCGTTCTGGGCGTCGCCTATCCGTTCGCGGTGACGGGCGTGGCCCAGACGGTCTTCTCGGAGCAGGCCGACGGCAGTCTGGTCCGGGACAAGGCCGGCAAGGTCGTGGGCTCGGCCCTGGTCGGCCAGACCTTTGCGGAACCGATCTACCTGCATCCGCGGCCCTCGGCGGCGGGCGACGGCTATGACGCCGCGGCCTCGTCCGGCTCCAACCTCGGCCCGCTGAACCCGGACCTGATCGCCCGGGTCAAGACGGACGCCGATGCGCTGCGGGCCGAGACGGGTGCAGCGGTTATCCCCGCCGACGCCGTGACCACCTCGGCCTCGGGCCTCGACCCGCATATCTCTCCGGCCTACGCTGAGCTGCAAATCGCCCGCATCGCCAGCGCGCGCGGGGTGGGGGAGGCGCAGGTGCGCAAGGTGATCGAACAGCATGTCGAAGGCCGAACCTTCGGCGTGCTGGGCCAGCCGCGCGTCAATGTGCTGCTGACCAATATGGCGCTGGACGCCCGCTTCCCCCGTCCTGCGGAGGGCTGATGGCGCCGCCCATCCTCCCGACGACCAAGACCCCGGCCGCCCCGCGAAAGCGTGGGCGGCTGAAGGTTTTTCTGGGCATGTCGCCCGGGGTCGGCAAGACCTACGAGATGCTGCGCGCCGCGCGCCGCCGCAAAGCCGAGGGCGATGATGTCGTCGTCGGCGTGGTCGAGACTCACGGCCGCAAAGAGACCATGAGCCTGCTGCGCGGGCTGGAGGTCATGGCCCGCAGCCCCATCGCCTATCGCGACCGGACCCTGCTGGAGTTCGACCTGGACGGCGCCGTGGCGCGCCGGCCCGGCCTGTTGCTGGTCGACGAATACGCCCACTCCAACGCCCCCGGATCGCGTCACCCCAAGCGGTGGCAGGACGTGGAGGAGATCCTGGACGCCGGGATCGACGTCTGGACCACGCTGAACGTCCAGCACCTGGAAAGCCTGTCGGACGTGGTGCTGCGCATCACCGGCGTCAGGCAACGTGAAAGCGTGCCGGACAGCGCCCTGTCGCGCGCCGACGACATAGAACTGGTGGACATCACCCCGGAGGAACTGCGCAAGCGTCTGGCCGAGGGCAAGGTCTATGTGCCGGAGACGGCGCGGCTGGCCTCGGACAACTTCTTCAAGGTCGAGAACCTGACGGCCCTGCGCGAACTGGCCCTGCGCCGCGCGGCCCAGACGGTGGATGATCAGCTGGTGGCCCGACTGCGCGAGCAGGGGGTGCCGGGGCCGTGGGCGGCGGGCGAGCGGATTCTGGTGCTGATCGCGGGCGACGCCATGGCCGCGCCCCTGGTCCGCGCCGGGCGACGGCTGTCGGACATGATGATGGACGCGCCCTGGACTGTGACCCACGTCGACCGGCCCTCGGGCGCGCGGCACGGCGTGGGCTCGGCGGGCAAGCTGTCTGACGCGCTGAAGCTGGCCGAGCAACTGGGCGGACGCACCGTGGTCCTGAGCGGCGACGACGTGGTGCGCGCCGTCATGGATCACGCCCATCAGAACAACGTCACCCAGATCGTTCTGGCCAAGGGGCGCGACAGCCGCCTGTCCGAATGGCTGGGGCGGTCGCTGGCGGCGGAACTGCTGCGGCAGGCGCGCGGCGTGGCGATCCACGTCATCACCGACGGGATCGATCTGGAAGAGAAGACGCTGCGAGAGCCGCGTCTGCGTCTGACCGGCGGCTGGCGCGGCTATGCGGTCGGCGCCGCCTGCGTCGTGGCAGCGACGGGTCTCGCCCTGCTGCTGGACCGGACCTTCGAGCGGGTAGATCTGGGCGTCATCTACCTGTCGGCGGTGCTGGCGGCGGGGGTGCTCTATGGCCTGCGCCCGGCGTTGGCGGCGGCGACGGTCGCCTTCCTGACCTACAACTTCCTGTTCCTTCAGCCGAAATATAGTTTCGCCATCGGCTCGCCGACCGATTTCCTGACCCTGATCGTCTTCTGGGCCGTGGCCCTTACGACAGGCTTCCTGGCCGGGCGGGTGCGAGAGCAGGCGAAGACAGCGCAGCGCCGGGCCTCGGCGGTCTCCGCCCTGCTGGCCGCCAGCCAGAGGCTGACCGGGGTAGGCGACCGCACCGCCGCCGCGCGCATCCTGGCCGAGCAGACGGCGGCCGCGGCGGGGGCGGGGGCTGTAGTGCTTCTGCCCGTCAACGACGAACTGACCCTGGTCGCCGGCGCGCCGACCAAGACCCCGCTGGACGCCGAGGCTATGGCCGCCGCGCGCTGGGCCTGGGAGAAAGGCGAACCGGCGGGTCACGGCACCGGCACCCTGCCGCAGGCGCGCTGGACCTTCCGTCCGCTGCAAGGCGTGCGGGACCGTGCGGGTGTGGCGGGGATCGAGGCGGCGGCCCTGTCGCCCGGTTCGGACGAGGAGAAGCTGGCGCTCGCCCTGCTGGATCAGGGCGCGGTCGCGGTCGAGCGCGCCGATCTGGCCGGTCAGGCGGTCGAGACCGAGACCCTGCGCCGCACCGACCGTTTCCGGGGCGCGCTGATGAACTCGGTCAGCCATGACCTGCGGACGCCCCTGTCCACGGTGCTGGGCGCCTCGACCACGCTGATTGATCTTGGCGACAAGCTGAAGCCCGAGGTCCGCGCCGACCTGCTGCTGTCTATCCGCGAGGAGGCCGAGCGCCTCAGCCGCTATGTCGGCGACCTCTTGGACATGACCCGGCTGGAGGGCGGGGGGCTGAACATCCGCGCCGACTGGGTCGACGTGCGCGACGTGCTGAACGCGGCGGGCAAGCGGGTGGCGCGGCGTCTGGGCGCGCGCAAGATGACCCGCGATTTCGCGGCCCAGCTCAGCCTGGTCATGGTCGATCAGGGGCTGCTGGAACAGGCGCTGGTCAACATCCTGGAAAACGCTATCGCCTACAGCCCCGACGGCTCGACCGTCGAGCTGGCGGCCTATGAGGACCGGGGTTCGGTGGTCATCTCCATCGAGGACGAGGGCAAGGGCATCCCGACCGCCGAACTGGAGCGGGTCTTCGACAAGTTCCGCCGCATGGAGGAGCCGTCCGACCGCACCAAGGGCGCAGGGCTCGGCTTGGCCATCGCCAAGGGCTTCGTCGAGGCCATGAACGGCCGCATCGCCGCCGCTAGCCCGATCATGGACGGACCCGACGGCGCCAAGAAAGGAACCCGTATTCTGATCAGCCTGCCCAAGGCCGTCGTCACCCACCCGAGCCTGCTCTAAGGTCTGCCGCATGGCCGCCGTTCGTCCCCAGATTCTCGTCATCGACGACGAGCCCCAGATCCATCGCTTCCTGTCGCCGGCGCTGGACGCCGCCGGCTATGAGCCGCGCCGCGCCGACAGCGGGCAGGAGGGTCTGCGCGGCATCGCCCTGTGGAGCCCCGACGCCGTGGTGCTGGACCTCGGCCTGCCCGACATGGACGGCAAGGACGTGCTGGCCCGCGCCCGCGAGTTCTATTCAGGGCCGATCATCATCCTGTCGGCGCGCGACAAGGAGGCCGAAAAGATCGCGGCGCTGGATCTGGGCGCTGACGACTATGTCGAAAAGCCCTTCGGCGTCGGCGAACTGCTGGCCCGGGTCCGCGCCAACCTGCGACAGGCCGCGCCGCGCGCCGAGGCGACGGGGCCGCTGACGGCGGGGGAGGTGGTCATTGATCTGGAACGCCGCCTGATCACGCGTGCGGGCGAGGCCGTGCGTGTCACGCCCAAGGAATACGACGTCCTGGCCCATCTGGCGCGCAACGCCGGCAAGGTAGTCGGCCACCGCGACCTGCTGACCGCCGTCTGGGGCAAGGCCCACGCCGACGACACCCAGTACCTGCGCGTGGTCATTGGCCAACTGCGTCAGAAGCTGGAGGCCGATCCCGCCCAGCCTCGTCTGATCGCTACCGAGCCGGGCGTCGGATATCGGCTGACCGCCTGAGCTTTCATCCCGGCGTTATGCGACGATCCGCAAGTCGTTCTGATCTAGTCGTGCGGGCCGTTAGGCTTTAGCAAAGATGTGACCGAAGCGGGGCAGTGGATCTTTCGAGGGTCCGCCGCCCCGCTTTTGTATGAACGGATGGGCTCATGCGGTCGGGGGGACAGTGTTCCGGCGGGGTGAGCCGAGTGCAGTTGGAACATTGAAAATGAACCGAATATTCGCCTACCTCATCATCGGCGCCATGATCCTGGGCGTGCTGGTCGGCTGGGGCGTGAACCAGTATCTGAGCGCCGATCAGGCGGCGGCGGCGGCGACGAATCTGTCGCTGATCACCGACGTCTTCCTGCGTCTGATCAAGATGATCATCGCGCCGCTGGTGTTTACGACCCTGGTGGCGGGCATCGCCCACATGGAGGACGCCGCCTCGGTCGGGCGCATCGGCGTCAAGACCATGACCTGGTTCATCGGCGCCTCGATCGTGTCGCTGCTGCTGGGCCTGGTGATGGTGCAGCTGTTGCAGCCGGGCGCGGGCATGCACCTGCCTCAGGCGGCGCTGGCGACGGCCCCGGCGGCCTCGACCGACGCCTTCTCGCTGCACGGCTTCGTCACCCATCTGGTGCCGACGTCGATCTTTGACGCCATGGCCAAGAACGAGATCCTGCAGATCGTGGTCTTCTCCCTGTTCGTCGGCACGGCGGTCGCCGCCCTGGACGACAAGGCCCCGGCGGTGCTGAACCTGGTCGAACAGGCCGCCAGCATCATGCTGAAGGTGACCGAGTTCGTGATGAAGCTGGCCCCGCTGGCCATCTTCGCCGCCCTGGCCTCGACCATCGCCACCCAGGGGCTGGAGATGCTGGCGGTTTACGCCAAGTTCGTGCTGGGCTTCTACGGCTCGATGGCCCTGTTATGGGGTCTGCTGTTCCTGGCCGCCGCCGCCGTGCTGGGCCGTCGCGTCCTGCCGCTGTTCAAGGTGATCCGCACCCCGGCCCTGCTGGCCTTCTCGACCGCCAGTTCGGAAGCCGCCTATCCGCGCATTCTGGACGCCCTGCCCACCGTCGGCGTGCGCCGCCGCATCGTCAGCTTCGTCCTGCCGCTGGGCTATTCGTTCAACCTCGACGGCTCGATGCTCTACTGCACCTTCGCCACCATGTTCATCATGCAGGCGCACGGGGTTCACCTCAGCGTCTCGCAGCAGGTCTTCATGCTGCTGCTGCTGATGGTGACGTCCAAGGGCATCGCCGGCATCCCGCGCGCCTCGCTGGTGGTCATCATGGCGACCCTGACCTACTTCGGTCTGCCGGAAGCCTGGATCGCCATCGTGCTCGGCGTCGATCACCTGCTCGACATGGGCCGCTCGGCCACCAACGTGGTCGGCAACTCCGTCGCCGCCGCCGTGGTCGCCAAGTGGGAAGGCGAACTGGACGACATCCCCGAGGGCGGGCCGGACGCGCCCCAGACCGCCGCCGCCTAGAGCGTCAGGCGCTGAAAATGAAACGGCCGCCCCAGGGATGGGGCGGCCGTTTTGCTGTGCGGTGGTGATCACGTGAACTATTTGCCGCGACCGCCGTCGATATAGGCCTTGATGGAAGCGGCGTTGGGTCCGTCCGCTCGCGCGCCCTCGCAGACGATGGGTTGGAAATAGGCGCTAAGGCTGTTCGGGCGAATGTCGTCCCAGGCGGTGTCGGCTTCGGGATAGCGCCCCACTTCGGCGCCGTCGGGCCCGAACTCGATCTCGCCCAGGAAGCGTGCCTGTTTGGCGCCGCAGCGTATCTCGTACTCGTCGATATTGTGGCTGTAGTCGCCAACTGGCGTCTGCAAGGGCACGCGGGCGACGCGGATGCTGGTCGTGTCGCCGACGGTCGCGGTTCCTCCGACATCGACCAGATAGACCAGTCGGGCGTTGCGGGAAAAGGCGTTCCATTCCTCGGCGGATGCAGCGCCCGCAGATAGGGCGGCAGCGGCGAGAATGGCGGTCAATAGAATGGGCTTCATCGGATCCTCCCCAGGATCGGGCGAGTTCACACCCGAAACGTTGCGATTTCAACTGGCTCTTTATGCCGACTATTCGCCGCGATCCATCAATAGGCTGATCCCATGACACGCATTCTTCTGAGCCTGCTGTTTCTGTTCTCGACCCCTCTGGTCGCGCTGGCGGCCAGTCCTGCCGCCTTTCAGTCCGATCGCATCGTCGTCGAGGTGCGCGGCGCGGGGCCGGATATCATCCTGATCCCGGGGCTGGCCTCGACCTCGGCCGTATGGAAGCGCACGGCCGAGGCCCTGGACGACCGCTATCGGGTGCACCTGGTGACGGTGCGCGGCTTTGGCGATGTGCCGGCGGGCGGCAATGGCGACGGTCTGGTAGGCGGCCCGGCGGCGGCGGAGATCCGACGCTATATGGCTCTGCAGCAACTGGAGCGGCCCGCCCTGATCGGGCATTCGATGGGGGGGCAGATCGCCCTGCGGGTTGCTGCTGATGCGGGACCGCGCGTGGGCCGGGTCATGGTGGTGGACGCCTCGCCCTTCTTTCCGTCGCTGATCAGCGCGGGCGCGACGACGGGGGACGTCGAGCCCTTGGCGCGGCTGGCGTATCAAGGCCTGCTGCTGTTTGGCGACGAGGCGCTGAAGACCCAGGCGAAGGACATGGGGGCAGACATGGGCGGCGCCGCCGACAGCCTGTTCAACACCTTGGGATGGCAGGGCGGCGACCGGCGCACCCTGGCCCAGGGGCTGTATGAGGTGATGACAGTGGACCTGCGGGCGCGGCTGCCCGCGATCACCGCCCCCGTCACCGTGGTCTATGGCTGGAGCGCCGACGACCGCAGCCCGCGCAGCCAGATCGACGGCCTGTTCCGCGCCGGCTACCGCGCGCTGCGCGCGCCCGCCGCCTTCGAGCGGATCGAAGGCGCCGAGCACATGGTCATGATCGACCAGCCGCGCCGTTTCCAGGCGGCGGTCGAACGCTTCCTGCGCTGAGGCCTCAGCCCGGCTGCAGCCGACGGATCGCGGCGAGCAGGGCCGCGTCGTCGCTCATGTCGCCTTCGATGACATATTGGGGGCGCTGCGGCTCGTTGTTGCCGCGCGCGCGACCGCGATAGACCTTCATCGGCACGGCGATCTGGGCCAGGCCACTGGGCAGGATGGGTTCGCGGATCTCCATATAGACGGTGTCGGCCGAGGTCTCGCGCCCGATCTGGACGGCGCCTACGGTCTTCCACAAATCGACGGCGTCCAGACAGGCCGAGCCGCAACTGGAGTCGGTCAGGACATAGACCCTGCCGGCCATCAGTTGCGGCCCAGAGGCTGTCGGGGCGGGCGCGGCGGCCCTGGTCTTCTCCTCGTCGGCTTCGCGCCAGTAGACCTGGCCCGCCGCCTGAGCGGCCTTCATCCCGGTCACGGCCCGATCGGCCCAGTCAATCAGTTCCGGCTGGCCATGGGTCGAGCGAAGCTGGTCGAGGAAGGTCGACATATCGGTGAGATTGTCGTCGGACGCGCGCCAGTCCACCGCTTCGCTCGTCGGCAGGGGATGGGCCTGTATCCAGTCCGGGCCCCACAGAATGCGGGCCATGTCGTCGCTCCAGTGCGAGGAGCCGCCGCCGTTGCCGCGCAGGTCCAGCACCACATAGGGGGCGGCGCGCAGGGCATCCTGCTTGGCCTTAATGTCTGCGACCAGGGCAGTCAGTTCGGCGTAGGCCTCCCCGGAGGGATCGCCGTTGAACGTGGGCGTCGAGATCCAGAAGCCGCCGTCGTCGAAATGCTTGAGGGCGAAGTCGGGACGGACGCTCTGCATCAGCTTGGTGCGGCGCTCATTCAGATCGTCGGGCGTGGCGCGCCAGTTGAGGACGTAGGTCCGGGTGGCGCCCTCGGCCTCGAAGCGGCAGGATTTTATCTCTGACTGCCAGGGATTGGAGGCCCCCAGGAACATCCAGTCGCCGAAGCGCGTCTTGACCGCCTCCAGGAACCAGCGACCCCGGAACTGGCCGATGCGCCGTTCGGCCAGGGTCGCGGCGTCCACGCCGTCGCAGTCGATCAGCCGGGCGCCTAGCGGCGGGGCGGCGGAGTCGGCGTCATCGCGGTCCGCCACCACCTCGTCGGCGCCGCGATAGACGGTCAGGAAGCCGGGCCAGCGAGTCGGGAAGCCGAAGTCCCTCTGGGTCATGCCGATCTGGACATGGCCGTCTTCGAAGCTGGCGACATAGGCGCGCAGCGCCCACCACCAGCCGCCGGCGTCCGTGGTCGTCTTCGCCCGCTCCAGCGCCGTGGCAAGGCCTTGATCGAGGCGGGCGCGGAACGCAGAATTGAGGGGGGCGTGCACGCCGGGGTGGCTGTCGATCATGATGGCGTGCAGGGCGGTCGCGTCCTGAACCAGGGTCGCGGACCAGTCGCGCGGCTGGTCCATCGGCTTGGGGCCTTCGGCCGCCGGCGCCTCTTGGGCCAGAGCCTGCGCTGAGCCCATCATCGCCAGACAGGCGCCGCCCGCCGTCAGAAACCGCTCCATGTTCAATCTCCCCACCCGGTGCAGGGACATGACATCGCAGGGCGGCGCGGGGGCTTCCAGTTACGCTTTGGTCATTAGAGCGCGGATCAGTCGGCCGAGGCCAGGGCCTCCAGCACGCCCTTGCCGTAGCGTTCCAGCTTGCCGGCGCCGACGCCGGAGATGCGGCCCAGGGCGTCGAGGTTGCGCGGCTCGCTGAGGGCGATCTCGACCAGGGTCTTGTCCTGGAAGATGACATAGGGCGGGACGTGCTGTTCGGCGGCGCGGTCGCGGCGCCAGGCGCGCAGGACCTCGAAGCGGGCGCGGACGTCCGTGTCCAGCGCCTCGGCGGCCAGGTTGCGGCCGGCGTTGCGGCGCGGGCGTTCCGCCTCGACCACACGGACGGGCGCCTTGCGCACCTGAATGGGGCGCTCGCCGCGATAGACGGCGCGGACGGACTCAGAGTCGCCCAGTTGGATGATGGGCTTGCCCTCGTTCGGGTCCTCGACCAGCAGGCCCTCGAACAGCAGGTGGTCGATGACGTCGCGCCAGGCGGTCAGCGACAGGTCGGCGCCTATGCCCCAGGTGGACAGGTTCGCCTCCCAGTTCTGGACATCCTTGGTCTTGCCCAGCAGGTGATCGACGACGCGGGTCCGACCGAAGCGTTCGCCGAGGCGCTGCACCGCCGCGAGCGCCTTTTGCGCGGGGACCACGGCGTCGAACGTCGCCGGCGGATCGCCGCAGATGTCGCAGACACCGCAGGGTTGGGCGTCCTGCTCGCCGAAGTAGCGGCGCACGGCCTGGGGCCGGCAGACGGCGCCGTCCAGCATGGCGAACAGCTGGCGCACCTTGCGAGTCTGGACCTGTTTGACCTCCTCGGCCATGGGGCGGCCTTCGAGGCGACGCAGGGACCAGGCGATGTCGGAGGGGCCGTAGAGGGTGATGCCTTCGGCCGGTTCGCCGTCACGTCCGGCGCGGCCGATTTCCTGCCAGTAGGCTTCCAGCGAACCGGGCGGATCGGCGTGGATGACGAAGCGGACGTCGGGCTTGTCCACCCCCATGCCGAAGGCGATGGTGGCGACCATGACGGCGCCGTCCTCGGCCAGGAAGCGCTCCAGCCGCTTGTCGCGGTCCTTGGCGTCGAAACCGGCGTGATAGGCGATGGCGTTGGTCCCGGCGTCGCGCAGGGTCTGGGCCACCCGCTCGCAGCCGTCGCGGCTGCCGCAATAGACCACGCCGGACTTGCCCCGGCGCTCGCGCACCAGCTCGACCACGGCGGCGTCGGTGCGGGCGCGGCTGCCGTTGATCTTGCGCTCGGCGGACAGTTGCAGGTTGGGACGGGCGAAGCTGTCGACGAAGACGCGGGCCTCGCCCAGGCGCAGCGAGGCCAGGATGTCTTCGCGGGTGCGGGCGTCGGCGGTGGCGGTGACGGCGATGCGCGGGACGCCGGGGAAGATCTCGGCCAGACGACCCAGCGAGCGATAGTCGGGGCGGAAGTCGTGGCCCCACTGAGAGACACAGTGGGCCTCGTCGATGGCGATCAGGCTGAGGTCGATCTCGGACAGGCGTTCCAGCATGGAGCCGGCGGCCAGGCCTTCGGGCGAGACGTAGAGCAGGTCCAGCTCGCCCGAGCGGGCGGCGCGCCAGATGGCGGAACGCTCCTCCATCGAAACGCCGGAATCGAGGCGGGCGGCGGCCACGCCCTGTTGTTTCAGGGCCTCGACCTGATCGGTCATCAGGGCGATCAGCGGCGACACCACCAGACCGACGCCGGGGCGCAGGATGGCCGGGATCTGATAGCAGACGCTCTTGCCGCCGCCGGTGGGCAGGACGGCCATGACATCGCGCCCGGCCAGAACCTCGGCCACGACATGGGATTGCAGGCCCCGAAAATCGGCGTGGCCCCAGACCCGGCCCAGAACCTCGCGCGCGGCGCTCAGGTCAAGCGGGGCGGGGGATGAGGAACGGCGGGGGTCAGCGAGCATCGGCGGGTTGTGCCTGATCCGTTCCGGGGTGTCACCCGCTTCTCCTCCCTGTTGCGCAGCAATGGGGAGGTGGCGCGGACGCGCAGCGGCCGTGACGGAGGGGGCGACTCGAGGTCTGACGGTTGTGCCGCCCCCTCCACCACTTGGCTGCTTCGCGCCGACCGCTGGTTCGTGGTCCCCCTCCCCATTCGCTTCGCGAACAGGGAGGAAAGCGTTATAGGGCCGCCCCATGACCACCATTCTCTATGGCCGCCCGCCGGCGGTGTTCGACCTTCCGACCGGGGCGGTGCAGACCTCGCCCCTGATCCCCGGCTCGACCGCGCTGGAAGACCTTGCGCCGGGATCGGTGGACGAGGCGATGATCTATGCCCCGCCGGGCGTCGTGGAGCGTCGCTATACCCTGGCCATGGCGCTGCGGGCGCTGAAGGTCGGCGGGCGCCTCGACGTCATGGCGCACAAGAGCAAGGGGGGCTCGCGTCTGGGCAAGGAGCTGAAGGACTTCGGTCTGGAGGTCGGCGAGACGGCCAAGGCCCACCATCGCCGCTGCATCGTCACCCGGCCCGAGACGGTTGAGGGCCTGGACGCGGCCATCGCGGCGGGCAGCCTGAAGCAGGTCGAGGGTCTGGACGCCTGGTCGCAGCCGGGCGTCTTCGCCTGGGACCGGGTCGATCCGGGCACGGCCCTGCTGGCCGGGGTCATGCCGCCGCTGAAGGGGGCGGGCGCCGATCTGGGCTGTGGTTTCGGGGCTCTGTCGCTGGTGGCCTTGCGCTCGTCGGCGGTGACATCCTTGCGTCTGATCGACATCGACCGGCGCGCCATCGCAGCGGCCAGGAAGAACGTCGAAGACCCGCGCGTCAGCTTTGAATGGGCCGATGTGCGCACCCTGCCGACCGAGTGCGAGCTGAACTTCATCGTCAGCAACCCGCCCTTCCACGACGGCGGCACCGAGGATCGGCGTCTGGGTCAGAACTTCATCCGTCAGGCGGCGGCCCTGCTGAAGACCGGCGGCGTGCTGTGGCTGGTGGCCAACCGGCACCTGCCCTATGAGGCCGAACTGAACGCCGCCTTCAAGCGGGTGAAGCCGCTGCTCGACAAGGGCGGGTACAAGATCTTTGAGGCGGTGAAGTGAACATGTCCTCAAGTAGCCCGAAGGGCGGTAGGACCCCGACTGCGCGCGTCGACAAGCTGCTCGGCTCCATGGGCTATGGCTCGCGGGCCGAGATGGCGCGGATGGGCAAGGCGGGCGGGATCGTGCTGGACGGCGCAGACCTGACCGACGTGTCCAAGCGCATCCCGGTGACGCCCGACCTGCCGAGCCGGATGGAGATCGACGGCGAGCCGCTGGACCCGGTTCCGGGTCTGGTCATGCTGCTGAACAAGCCGCTGGGCATGACCTGTTCGCGCAAGGAAGACGGGGCGTTGGTCTATGACATCCTGCCGGATCGGTGGAAGCGGCGCGACCCGGCCATCTCGACCATCGGGCGGCTGGACAAGCAGACCACTGGCTTGCTGCTGCTGACCGACGACGGCGACCTGCTGCACCGGGTGATCTCGCCCAAGCGCCATGTGGCCAAGGTCTATCGCGCGACGCTGGCGCGGCCGCTGAGCGGAACGGAAGGCGCGCTGTTCGCCTCGGGCGAGCTGGTGCTGGAGAACGAGGACAAGCCGCTGTCGCCGGCCATCCTCGAAGTGGTGTCGCCGACCGAGGCTCTGCTGACCGTTACGGAGGGCCGCTATCATCAGGTGCGGCGGATGTTCGCGGCGGCGGGCAACCACGTCGAGGCTCTGCACCGCGAGCGGCTGGGCGGGTTGGTTCTGCCGGATGATCTGGGGCCGGGGGAGTGGCGGCTGCTGGCGCCGGAAGAGATCGAGCTGATCTTCGCCTGAAGCCAAGGTCGTCATCCCGGCCGAAGCGTCAGCGGAGAGCCGGGACCGCCCAGGACGCCGCCGTCAGCGCTTCCTGCGGTCCCGGATAGCGGCTGCGCCGCTTCCGGGATGACGAAGAGGGGAGGGCGACGCTTGACCTCTTGGCCTCGCTCGCGCACCTCCCTCTCATGACCTTGGCCAAGATCTGCGGACTGACGACGCCCGAGACGCTGGATGCAGCCTTGCACGGCGGCGCGGCCTTTGTCGGGGTGGTGGTGTTTGAAAAGAGCCCGCGCCATATCCCGCCGCTGCACGCCGCCACCCTGTTCGACCGGGCGCGGGGCAAGGCGAAAATCGTCGCCGTGCTGGTTGATCCTGACGACGCCCTGCTGACCGAGGTGGGACTGATCCTGCGGCCCGACCTGATCCAGCTGCATGGGCATGAGACGCCGCAGCGCGCCGCCGAGGTGCGGCGGCTGACCGGGGCGGGGATCATCAAGGCTCTGCCGATCCGCACCGAGGCCGACTTCGCGTCTGTGCCGGAGTGGGCCGATGTGGCGGACCATCTGCTGTTCGACGCCAAGCCGCCTGAAGGCTCCAGCCTGCCCGGCGGGGTCGGGGCCTCGTTCGATTGGTCGTTGATGCAAAACCGCGCCCTGCCGGCATGCTGGTTCCTCGCAGGCGGGCTGGAGCCGCAAAATATCACCGAGGCCGTGCGGATTTCGGGGGCGCCCTTGGTCGATGTCTCCTCTGGCGTCGAAAGCGCGCCGGGTGTTAAGGACCCTGACCTGATCCACGCCTTCCTCGAGGCCGTATCCCGGTCCTGATTTCGTCGCCTTCTCGCGAAAGACTGCCGCTCGTGAACGCAATTATCCCGAACTCCTACGCCTGGCCTGACGCCGAGGGCCGCTTCGGTCCCTATGGCGGCCGCTTCGTGCCCGAAACCCTGATGCCGCTGATCCATGAGCTTCAGGCGGCCTATGAGGCGGCCAAGGCCGATCCGAGCTTCCAGGCCGAGCTGGACGATTTCCTGACCCACTATGTCGGTCGCGAAAGCCCGCTCTATTTCGCCGAGCGGCTGACCGATCATTTCGGCGGGGCCAAGATCTGGCTGAAGCGCGAGGACCTGAACCACACGGGCGCGCACAAGATCAACAACTGTATGGGCCAGATCCTGCTGGCCCGTCGCATGGGCAAGACGCGGATCATCGCCGAGACCGGCGCCGGTCAGCACGGCGTGGCCTCGGCCACCGTCTGCGCCCGCTTCGGCCTGCCGTGCACGGTCTATATGGGCGCGGTGGACGTCGAGCGTCAGCAGCCCAACGTCTTCCGCATGAAGCTGATGGGGGCCGAGGTGGCGGCCGTCACCGCCGGGGCGGCGACGCTGAAGGACGCCATGAACGAGGCGATGCGCGACTGGGTCACCAACGTCGAGGACACCTATTACATCATCGGCACGGCGGCGGGCCCGGCCCCCTATCCGGCCATGGTGCGCGACTTCCAGTCGGTGATCGGCCGCGAGATCAAGCGCCAGTCGCTGGATCGGATCGGGCGCCTGCCTGACGCCGTGGTGGCCTGCATAGGCGGCGGCTCCAACGCCATCGGCGCCTTCCACCCCTTCGTCGACGACGCCGAGGTGCGCCTGATCGGCGTCGAGGCGGCGGGCCATGGTCTGGACACCCCCGAACACGCCGCCAGTCTGAAGGGCGGCCGTCCCGGCGTGCTGCACGGCAACCGCACCTATCTGTTGCAGGATGCGGACGGCCAGATCCTGGAGGGCCACTCCATCTCGGCCGGTCTGGACTATCCGGGCATCGGGCCGGAGCACGCCTGGCTGAACGACCTGGGCCGCGGGGAATATCTGTCGGCCACCGACGACGAGGCGCTGGACGCCTTCCAGATGCTGTCCAAGCTGGAGGGCATCATCCCGGCGCTGGAGCCTTCGCACGCCCTGGCGCGCATCGGCGAGATCGCCAGGGATGTGGGTCAGGGCGGCGACGTCGTCCTGGTCCTGTCGGGCCGCGGCGACAAGGACATTTTCACCGTAGCCAAGCATCTGGGCGTGGAGCTTTGAGCATGAAGACCCTTCTGATCGCGGCCCTGGCCGCCGCCGTGTCGCCGACCCTGACGATGGCCAAGACCCAGGCGGCGCCCGCCGCTCCAGCCGCTCAGGCTGCGGCGCCCGGTCCGCAGGGCGCGCCCGCCGCGGATACGCCGCTGTTGGGGGCGGCCAAGGCCGCGCCGGACTGCGGCAATCTGCATGGGCTGAACGGTCGCGCCTTCTGCGTCACCGCCCCGCTGGCTGGCATCGGCGCCCTGGCCGAAACCTATATCGCCCACTTCGAAAGCCAGGGCTGGTTGCCGGCGGGCGGCGACAACAACCGCGTCGTTCTGATCAAGCGCAAGGACGGCGGGATCTGCGACGGTCTGCAGATGGTGGCCTTCTACGACACCGCCGGTCCTTCCGCGCCGGAATCGCCGGGGTATCTCGGCTTCGCCACCATCCCCGGCAATGTCTGCGCCGCCGAGCCCGCGGGAGCGACGCCCCAGTGACGACGACCCGTATCGACGCCCGTTTCGCCGCGCTGAAGGCTGAAGGCCGGGCCGGCTTCATTCCCTACGTCATGACCGGCGATCCCAGCCGGGAAGAGGCGCTGGAGATCCTGCGCGGCCTGCCCGCCGCCGGGGCCGATCTGATCGAACTGGGCCTGGCCTTCTCGGACCCCATGGCCGAGGGACCGCCGATCCAGCGCGCGGCGCTGCGGGGGCTGGCGGCGGGAATGACCCTGCGCGGCACGCTGGATCTGGTGGTTGACTTCCGTAAAGGCGACGACGCCACCCCGGTGATCCTGATGGGCTATCTGAACCCGGTGGAGAGCTACGGCTACGAGGCCTTCGCGCGTGACGCCGCCGAGGCAGGCGTGGACGGCCTGATCGTGGTCGATTGCCCGCCGGAAGAGGCCGGGCCTCTGGCGACGGCGCTGGATGCGGCCGAGGTGTCGCTGATCCGTCTGGCCACGCCGACCTCGGACGACGACCGGCTGAAGGTCATCGCGCGCGGCACCTCGGGCTTTGTCTATTACGTCTCGGTCGCGGGTGTGACGGGCGTCAAGGAGGCGCAGGCCGCTTCCGTCGCTCCCGCCGTCGAGCGGGTCCGCAAGGCGGCTGGTCTGCCGGTCGCTGTCGGCTTCGGCGTCAAGACGCCGGAACGCGCCGCCGAGATCGCCCGTGTGGCCGATGCGGTGGTGGCCGGCTCGGTCTTCGTCGATGAAGTGGCGGCGGCGCTGGCGGCGAACGAACCCGTCGTTCCCCGCGTTCTGGCCAAGGTGAAGGCCCTGGCCGATGCGGTGAAAACCGCCAGAACTAGTGCTTCCCCCATTAGTGCTTTCCTTGGGGAAACCGTTTAAAGGCGCGCTCATGGTCGACAAGAATCCTGAGAACAAGCCGCGCGGCGGCTGGCTGTCCCGCTTCGCTCCGGGCGTGCGCAAGATCGTCAGCCGGCGCGACACGCCCGACAACCTGTGGGTCAAGGACCCGGACAGCGGCGAGATGCTGTTCCGCACGGACCTGGAGGCGGCCCTGTGGGTCACGCCGTCGGGGCGTCATATGCGGATCAATGCGCCGACGCGCCTGAAGGCCACTTTCGACGACGGCGCGTTCGAAAGCATCGACACCCCGGACGTGCCGGAAGACCCGCTGAAGTTCTCGGACGGCAAGCCCTACAAGGACCGCCTGAACGCGGCGCGTAAGGCGGCGGGCCGCAAGGACACGATGGCGATCGGCTTCGGCAAGATCGACGGCGTGGCCGCGGTCGTCATCGTGCAGGACTTCACCTTCATGGGCGGATCGCTGGGCATGGCGGCGGGCGAGGCCTTCATCGCCGCCGCGCGTGAAGCCGTGAAGCGCGGCGTGCCCTTCATCTGCTTCACCGCCGCCGGCGGCGCGCGGATGCAGGAAGGCGCGCTGAGCCTGATGCAGATGGCCCGCACCACCCTGGCGGTGCAGGAAGTGAAGGCGGCGCAGCTGCCCTATATCGTCGTCCTGACCGACCCGACTACGGGGGGCGTGACCGCCTCCTACGCCATGCTGGGCGACGTCCACCTGGCTGAGCCGGGCGCCCTGATCGGCTTCGCCGGTCCGCGCGTGATCGAGACCACCATCCGTGAGAAACTGCCGCCGGGCTTCCAGCGCGCCGAGTATCTGCAGGGCAAGGGCATGGTCGACAAGGTCGTGGCGCGCGGCGAGCTGCCGACGACGCTGGGCCAGATCATGTCCATGCTGATGGGCGGCAAGCGCAAGGCGGCCTAAAGCCACCCTATGGACCCGATTTCCCAGCGTCTTCTGGCCCGCCATCCGCAGCGCATCGACTTGTCGCTGGAGCGGATGCAGGCGCTTTGCGCGACGCTGGGAAATCCTCAGAACAAGCTGCCGCCGGTGGTTCATGTCGCCGGGACCAACGGCAAGGGCTCGACCGTGGCCCTGATCCGGGCCATCGCCGAGGCAGCGGGTCTGCGGGTCCACGCCTATACCTCGCCGCATCTGGTGCGCTTCAACGAGCGCATTCGGCTGGCGGGAACCCTGATCAGCGACAAGGCCTTGAACGCCATCCTCGATCGCATCGAAGCGGTGTCGGGCGAGGCTACCGTGTTTGAGAGCACGACCGCCGCCGCATTTCTGGCCATGAGCGAGACGCCGGCTGATTTGGCCATTGTCGAGGTGGGCCTGGGCGGATTGCTGGACGCCACCAACGTCATTGATCGGCCGCTGCTCAGCGTCATCACCCCCGTCGATCTGGATCACGCCGAGTTCCTGGGCGACAAGATCGAGGGCGTCGCCGCCGAGAAGGCGGGCATCCTCAAGGCCGGAGCGCGCGGCGTCATCGCCCGTCAGTCCGAGGCGGTCATGGCGGTGATCGAACGCCGCGCCGCCGAGGTGAACTCGCCCCTGACCGTCATGGGCGTGGATTTCGACGCCTGGGCCGAGCGCGGCGGTCTGGTCTATCAGGATCAGGAGCGCTTCCTCGACTTGCCGGCCCCGGCGCTGAGCGGCCCGCATCAGTTCGACAATGCGGGCGTGGCCGTGGCCGCTGCGCTGGAGCTGGACCTGCCGGAAGCCGCCATCGCCGAGGGACTGAAGGCCGTGCGCTGGCCGGCGCGGATGCAGCGTCTGACCGCCGGTCCCTATGCTGAAAAAGCGCAGGCGGCGGACGCCGAGCTGTGGCTGGACGGCGGGCACAATCCCCACGCCGGACGGGCCCTGGCCCGGACCCTGGCCGAGCGTCAGGCAAGGGCGCCGCGCCCCCTGGCCCTGATCGTCGCCATGCTGGCCAACAAGGACGCGGGCGGCTTCTTCGAGGCGCTGAAGGGGCTCGACGCCCAGGTCTTCACCGTGGCCTTCGACGGCGCGGCGGCGGACCCGGCGGCGCTGGCCGCGGTGGCGCGGGGGCGCGGTTTCGGGGCCCTGCCGACGGCCTCGGTGGACGAGGCGATCGATCGCGCCCTGGCTCTCGGCGCGGGCCGCATCGTCATCTGCGGCTCGCTCTATCTGGCCGGAGAAGTGCTGGGCGCCAGTCCCGAGACCTGGCCCACCTAGCTTCTCCCTCCCCTGCATGGGGAGGGTGGTCACGCAGCGACCGGGTGGGGAGGGCCGCCTGCCGCATCCACACCTCAGACAAGCCAAAGGCGGCGGGCCTTCGCCACGCCGCCCCCACCCGGCCTCGACCCTTCGGGTCTCAGCCACCCTCCCCATGAAGGGGAGGGAGATTCTTGTCAGTCGGCCTTGACGCCGGCCTCGGCCAGCCATTCGACGATCTTGCCCTTGGGCATGGCGCCGACCTTCATCGAGGCCAGTTGGCCGTCCTTGAACAGCATCAGGGTGGGGATGCCTTTGACGCCCATCTTGGACGGGGTCATGGGGCTGTCGTCGATGTTGATCTTGGCGATCGTCACCTTGCCCGACAGCTCGTCGGCGATCTGTTCCAGGGCCGGGCCGATCTGCTTGCACGGGCCGCACCACTCGGCCCAGAAGTCCACCAGGACGGGGGTCGAGGATTTCAGGACGTCGGCGTCGAAGCTTTCGTCGGTGACTTTGACAGTCGCCATGAATGGTTCTCCTTTTAGGGGTGCTGACGCTCGGCCCGCGGGGCCTCGCTGCTTGAGCACCGAATGGTTGGCGCGCTGAGGATCGGTTCAGCGTTCAGTCGCAGATGTGGGTGCGATTTGCGCACAAATCAACGCGCATTTGAAAGAGCCTTGTCCATCAGGCTTTGCGGCACGGCCATCAGCCTGGGTCCATCGGTCCAGACCAGGGCGGCCTCGACGGCGCGGTCGGGATAGAGGCGCTTCAGCACCGCCGTATAGACCGCCATCTGCAGCACATAGGCCGGGTCGGCGTCCTCGACCTGACCCGGGGCCGGGCGGTTGGACTTGAAGTCCACCACCAGCACCCGCTCGGGCGTGACCACCAGCCGGTCGATGCGGCCCGAGATGGAAACGCCGGACGGCAGGTCGGGCGAGGAGCCGGTCAGGGCCACCTCGGCGCGGGAGCCCGGGCCGAAGACGGGGGCGAACCGCGCATCGTCCAGCACGGCGAAGGCGGCGCTGATCATCTCGGCGCGCTGATCGTCCGACAGATCGCGTTCGCGCGCCAACATCCGCACGGCGGCGTCGGGCCGGTCGGGCGCGGCGATGTCGGGCAGGCGTTCCAGCAGACGGTGGATCAGATCGCCGCGCCGGAAACGGCCCAGACCGGCGCCGGGGCCTTCGCCACGCGCCAGCGGAGACGGCGCGGGGATGCGCTTCTGCTCCTGCATCTGCGACGGCGAGGCGAAGCGGGCGGCGGCGTCGCGGGCGGGGGTCGTGCGCGTCCAGTCCGGGGCTTCGGGGCGGGCCTCGGCGGCAGCGGTCACGGCGGGCAGGACGTCGAGATCGACGCCATAGCGGCGGACGTTGTTGTCCAGCGTCCGCACCTCGTCGCCGAGCCGGTTGAAGGTCTCCTCGATCACCGACCACCAGTCGCCGGCTTCCGGGGCCTTCTTGGAACCTCGCCCCATGACGATGACCCGGTCGCGGGCGCGGGTCAGGGCGACGTAGAGCAGGCGCAGGGATTCGTCGCTGACGCGGGCCTCGCGTGCGGCGCGGGCGGCCTCGGAGGCGGCGCAATCTTCTTTCGATGAGCCGGGGCACATCAGCCAGGCCTCGCCGTCGCCCATGCCGATGGCGTCCAGAGCGACGGGCATCAGGCTCGGCCCTTGGGCTTTCGCCTTCATCGTGGTGTCGGGCAGGATGACGACGGGCGCCTCCAGCCCCTTGGCGCCGTGGACGGTCATGACGCGGACCTCGCCGCGCGGGCCTTCCAGTTCGCGCTTCACCTCGACGTCGGCGGCTTCCAGCAGGGCGAGGCAGGTCTCCAGATCGACCCCGCCGCGGTTCTCGGCGGCCAGCACCTGATTGAGGGTCTCGTCGATGGCCTCCTCGGCCTCGCGGCCGAGCCGCGTCAGCACGCGGGCGCGGCCCGAAACCCCCGTGTCGTCCACCCGGTTGAGCAGGGTCGAGAAGAAGGCGAAGGGATCGCTGTCGCGGGCGGCGCGGGCGCTCAGGCACAGCGCCAGCGCGCGACGCCATTCGGGGCGTTCCTCGGCGCGGCTCTTCAGCTCGCGCCACAGGCCCTGACGTTTCTCGCGCCCGGCCAGATCATAGAGCGAGGCCTCGTCCACGTCGCAGAAGGGGCTGCGCAGCACCTCGGCCAGAGACAGGTCGTCGCCGGGGAAGAGGGCGAACCGGGCCAGGGCCTTCAGGTCGTCGAAGACGATGTGGCTGCTGAGTTTCAGCCGGTCGGCCCCGGCGACCGGCACGCCCGCCGTCTTCAAGGCCCGGATGATTTCCTCGAAGGTCGCGTCCCGACGGCGCACCAGAATGAGGAAGTCGCCGTAGCCGCTGGCGCGGGGCTGGCGGGTCGAGCGGTCATAGACGGTGGCGCCGGTCTCGACCTGACGCTTGATCTCCTGGGCCAGGGCGGCGGCCATGCGTTTCCTCGCGCCGGCCACGCCTTCCTGATCGACCGGATCATCCCAGGCGTCGCGCTCGGGCGGGGCCTCGTCCATGAACAGGGGCCAGAGGTCGATGCTGCCGCGCTGGCCGACGCGGGCGGGCAGGTGGCGGGGAATGTCGCCGGCCTCGCCGACCAGGGCGCGGGTGCGCTCGGGATCGGCGAAGGCGTGATCGACAAAGGCCAGGACGTCCTCGGTCGAGCGATAGGAGGTCTCCAGCGGCACGCCTTCGAAGGCGGAACCGGAGGCCCGGATCAGGGCGTCATAGGCCTGGGATTCCTGACGCAGCCGCTCGGGGCGGGCGCCCTGGAAGGAGTAGATCGACTGCTTCTCGTCACCGACGGCGAAGACGGTGCGGTCGGTTTCTTCGCCCGAGAAGAACTCGCCGGTCAGGGCGCGCATGATGGCCCACTGCTCGGGGGCGGTGTCCTGGGCCTCGTCGATCAGAACGTGGTCGATGCCGCCGTCCAGCTTGTACAACACCCAGGCGGCGGTCGAGCGCGTGGTCAACAGGTCGACCGTCTTCGCCACGAGGTCCGAGAAATCCAGCGCCCCGCGCTCGGCCTTGGCCGCCTCGTAGAAGGCGGCGTGGGCCACGGCCAGGGTCAGAAGTTTGATGGTGTCGGCGGCGACCTTGGCGGCGCGGACCACGTCCAGCGTGGCCAGATACTTGTCCTGCAGATCCGTCAGCCAGCCGCCGGCGTCCGGCGGGGCCTGCTTGGTCGCCATCGACTTGCGCGGCGAGCCTGAGCCGGTCAGGAAAACGGGGCCGAGGCCGTGGAAGCTCCACTCATGATCCAGCGCGTGGATCAGTTCGGCGGCGCGGTCCTTGTCGGTCTTGCCGCCGACAGCCATCAGCTCAGCCATGCGACGGACTTCGTTTCGGTCCAGCCAGCGGATGAAGTCGGCCTCGATCTCGTCGGGCGTCTGATCGGGATCGGCGCCGGTCAAGGCGTGCGGGCCGGGGGCCGAGCCGTCACCGACGCGGGCGACGTAGTCGGTCAGGTCGGCGCGTTTGGCCTCGATCATGGCCAGCAGGCTCTCGAAGCGGCCCCAGTCCAGCTCGACGGCGAAATGGCTGTAGGCCTGGCCCACCGGACCGTCGGGGTCCCGGAGCGCGGCGCGGGCCAGCTCCTCGCGCGCGGCGTGGCTGAGCGCGATGGCGGCCTCGTTCTCCAGCACGGTGAAGCGCGGCGAGACGCCCGCCTCGATGGGGAAGCGGCGCAGCAGCTTTTCGCAGAAGGCGTGGATGGTCTGGATCTTCAGGCCGCCCGGCGTCTCCAGCGCGCGGGCGAACAGGCGACGGGCCTCGGACAGGCGGGCCGGGTTGAGGCCGTCGGGATCGCTGGCGTCCAGCCGGGCCAGTTCGGCCGACAGGGCGGCGTCGTCCATGACCGCCCACTTGCCCAGCGTCTCGAACAGGCGGGCCTGCATCTCGGCGGCGGCGGCCTTGGTGTAGGTCACGCACAGGATGGCCGAGGCCCCGGCCCCGCCCAGCAGCAGGCGCGCCACCCGGCTGACCAGGGTGGTGGTCTTGCCCGAGCCGGCGTTGGCGGTGACGAAGACCGACAGGGCGGGATCGGCGGCGCGGATCTGGGGATCGGGGCGCGCCGCCATGTGCTGAGTGGCGATGTTCATTCGCTGTCGCCTTCTTCGCCGCCGACCACGTGCCATTCCCAGACGCGGGCCAGATGGTCGTAGTTGCCGCCATAGTTGCCCATGAACTGCGGCGCGGCCCAGGAGACGTAGGGGGTGTCGGGGTGGTCGAAGCGGGCCACCCGTTTCTTCAACCCCTCCAGCGCCGCCTCGCCCAGAGCGGCGGCTTCGGGGCCGGAAGCGCGCACCGCGACCTCGCCGGCTTTCTTCCGCCCGACGACGCGGACATAGGTCAGTTCGGCGGCGGGCACGGGACCATTGGTGTCCTTGAAACCGCCGTCGGCCAGGATGGCGGCGGTCAGGGTCAGCTGGGGCGCAAAGCCGGCCTTGATCTGTTTGCCGGAGGGCACGCCGCCGGTCTTGAAGTCCATGATGGCGGCGCCGGTCGCGCCCACCTCGATGCGGTCGGCGTAGGCCTTCATGGTGAAGGGGCCGGCGGGGGCCTCAAACGTCATGGTCCCCTGCTGTTCGATCAGCAGGGTGACGCCGCGCGCCCGGCGCTCGGCCTCGAACCCGGCCAGCCAGCGGGCGCAGTTGCGCGCCAGCGGCGTCTCGCGCGCCATGGCGGCGTCCTCGAAACCGTGAGCGGTCAACTCCTCGATCAGCAGGGCTTCGATCTGGGCCTCGCAGTCGTCGGGCAGAACGTGGGGCCACATCAGGGTCATGCGCTCGATGGCCTTGTGCACCGCATTGCCGCGCGCCATCGCCTCGGCCGAGGCGCTGGGGCGGTCCATGATGTTCAGGCCCAGCACCCACTGGGCGTAGATGGCGTAGGGGTCGCGCACCCAGCGTTCGATGCGGGTGACATAGAGGCTGCGCGGGCGGCGCTCGACCGGCGGGCGCGGCATGGGACGCGGCGCGAAGTGGGCGGCGCCGGGCGGCGGGGCGTCCAGGGCGCGGGTCCAGTCGGCCAGACCCTCGGGGGTCGGGATGGCGACGGGGGTGGCGGGAGCGTCGGCCCCGCGCGTCAGCATTTCCAGGCGCCACAGCCAGCGCGAGCGCACGGCGGGCTGGCCACCGCGCCGTTCGCAGTGGATCAGGATGGCCTCGTCAGCGCAGGCGGCCTGGACGAAGTCCTGCGCCGTCTGACCCAGACGCCGCTCGGGCGTGGGCAGGCCCAGGGTCTTTCGCATTGGTCGCGACAGGAAGGGATCGACCGGGGCGGGTCGGGGCCAGACGCCTTCCTCCAGACCGGCCAGGATCATGCGGTCGGCGCGGGTCAGGCGCGCCTCGATGGCCCCCAGAATCCGTAGGCGCGGGTGGGTGGCGCCCCCGGTGCGCACCGTCTCCTCGCCCAGCAGACCGGCGATCAGGGCGGCGAAGTCGGCGCGGCTGACGGCGCCCAGGGACCCGCCGCCGTCGATCAGGGCGGACAGCAGCGAGGCGGCGGCCTCGCCGTCCGGTCCGGCCCAGGCGTTCTGACCGGCGAGGGCCTCGATCAGGGCGGTCAGGGTGCGGGCGGCGGCGTCGGGGGCTGCAGTGGGTGTGAAGGTGGACAGGGCCTCGGCGGCGAGGGCTTCCAGCCGCGCGGCGAGAGCGCGGGCGCCGGACAGGCGGGCGGCCTTCCATTCGGGCAGGTCTTTACCGCCGCGACCGGGTTCGGCGGCCTTGTTCAGGCGGGTCTGGATCTCGGCCCAGTCGCGCGGACGCGGGCCGCGCAGGGCGTGTTCCTCCAGCGCCGAGGCGGCGACGGGCAAGGGCGTTTCGCCAAGATCGAGCCGGGTCAGGGGGTGCTTGATCAGGGCCAGCAGGGTCTGGGGCTTGAGCGGCGTCTCGATGAAGCGGGCGCAGAGGTCGACCAGAACCCCGGCGCTCATCCGCGACAGGGGGGCGCCGGTCGAGGCGTCGGGGATGATGTTCCAGCGGGCCAGCCGGGCCTCGACGCGGCGCGACAGGTCCAGATCGGGCGTGACCAGGGCGCAGGTCTCGCCGGGCCGTTCCAGGGTCTCGCGCATCAGCAGGGCGATGGCGGTTGCGGCCTCTTCCTCGGCGCGGACGGAGAGGGCGGACAGGCCCTTCAGGCCCTCGTTGATGGGGTCAGCGGCTTGGCCCGCCTCGGCGGCGTCGGCGCGCAGACGGGCGATCTCGGCGCGCCAGTCGTCGGTGGCCTCGGCGGGGCGCAAGGCCTCGTTGATCAGGCGCTGGCGGGCCAGACCGCGCGCCTCGATGCGGGGCTCGACGGCGGGCTTGAACCAGGGGCGGACCTGATCGCGCGAGATGTCGGCGCGCTGCAGCAGGGCCTTCAGCGCGGCCTGCGGATGCTGGTCGTCGATGCGGTCCCAGACGCCGTCGGCCAGGTCGAGGTCGAGGCCGGGCAGGACCACCACGCCCTGCGGCGCGCGGGCCACGGCGGCCAGAACATCGGCGGCGGCGGGGACGGTGCCGGTCGAGCCGGCGGCGATGACGGGTTGCGACGGCGGGCGCGCGTCCCAGGCCTCGGCCAGACGGCGCAGCAGGGCGGCGCGGCGCCAGGCGGAATCGACCAGGCCGAGCGCGGCCAGTCGCCTGGGCCAGGCCTCGACGGCGAGGCCGAGGAAGCGGGCGCTGTCCTGCCAGTGGGCGGCCAGATCCTGTTCCGCCAGCCCGGCGATGCGCGACAGGTCGGAGACTTCCTCCAGCTGGCAGGAATCGAGGAAGCCGCCCAGGGCGTCGGCCATTTCGAGGGCGCGCAGCGGCTTCAGGCCTGGCTCGAACTCCTCGGCGATCATCCGCGCCATCTCGAAACGGCGCGTCAGGGCGGGGATGGCGGGGGGCAGGTCCAGACCCAGTTCGCCAGGGGCGAAGGGCGGTTCGTCCTCCTCCAGATCGCCGAGCGGGCGGACCTGGGGCAACAGGACGGGGCGGTCGCCGGCCAGCTTGCCCAGGGCCGAGGAGAAGGCGCGGGCGGCGCGGCGGTTGGGCAGAAGGATGGTGGCGCCGGTCAGGGTCTCGGGCGTCTGATCGCCCAGCCAGTCCAGCACCCCCGCCGCGAGGTCTTCGAGGAAGGGCCGCCAGGCGGGCACGGCGCGCCAGCGCGGCCCGGTTCCGGCGAACGGATCGAAGCGGCCCCCCGACATGGTCAGTTCTCGTCTTTCAGTCGGGCTTCGGCCTCGTCGCGGGCTTGGGGATCACCGACGTGCATCCAGTCGCCGTCCAGCACGCAGCCGAACAGGCGCCCCGCCGCCGCCGAGGCGCGCCACAAGGGGCTTAGCGAAAAGGGGCCGTCGGGGCCTTGGTCGGCGTAGTCGGGGCGGGTGATGTGGACGCCCATATAGGCGAAGGGGGCGGAGGCGGCCTCGCCGCGGAAGGTCAGGGCGCCGTCGTCGGCCAGGAAGAAGTCGCCGCCGCCCTCGAAGCCGATCGAGCCCTCGCGCCGGGCCAGCAGCAGGGCGGCGTCCATGCGCTCGGGGTCCCACAGATGGATCAGGTTTGCGAGGGCGTCGCCGTGGTCGATCCAGACGCTGTCGATATTGGCGACGAAGACCGGGTCGTCGCCGAGCAGGGGTCGGGCCTTCTTCAGCCCGCCGCCGGTCTCCAGCAGTTCGGCGCGCTCGTCTGAAATGACGACTGCGGGACGGGTGCGGGCGGCCAGATGGCTCTCCAGCCGGTCGGCGAACCAGTGGACGTTGACCACGGCCTGCTCGACGCCTGCGTCCGCCAGCCGGTCGAGGACGTGGTCGACCAGGGCGCGGCCGCCGACCTCCACCAGGGCCTTGGGCCGGTCGTTGGTCAGGGGGCGCATCCGCGTGCCGAGCCCGGCGGCGAGGACCATGGCGGTCTTGGGGGCGGTCATGCGGCGTCTCCTTTTCCGTCATCCCGGCCGCAGCGAAGCGAAGAGCCGGGACCGCCCAGGACGGCGGCGTTTCCTGCGGTCCCGGATCGGCCTTTCAGGCCGTCCGGGATGACGGTGAGGAAAGGGCTCATCGACGCACATCCTCCGGCACGTGGCGGTCCATCCACGCGGCGACGGCTTCGAGGCCGGGCGCCTTCAGGTTGGCGTTCAGGTGGGCCCACATGCGGGGCATGAAGGCGGCGTATTTGGGCTTGGCGTCGCGGGCGATCAGACGGGCGAAGACGCCCAGAATGCGCGCCTCGTTCAGCGCGGCCAGACCGGCGTAGGCGGCCATGAAGGCTTCGCGGTCGGTCTCGGGGCGCAGGGTGAAATAATGGTCCAGCGCCAGGGCTTCCAGCGCCGGCGAGACGTCGCGGCGGGCGTCCTGCAACAGGGAGTGCAGGTCCCACGACGGGTGGGCCTTCACCGCGTCCTGAAAGTCGATCAGGCCGACCGAGGCGGCGCCGGTCCGGCCGTCCAGGCGGATCAGGTTCTCGGCGTGATAGTCGCGGTGGGCCATGACGGTGGCGCCCGCCTCTCCCGCCGCCGTGATCGGGGCCCAGACGGCGCGCCATTCGGCGATGGCGTCGTCGTCGAAGGCCAGCGACGGGATCAGCTTCGGCAGCCATTCGACAAACAGGTCGGCCCCGCCTTGCAGCGCGGTCTGGTCATAGGTCAGCAGGGGCCAGTCGCCCGCCGCGCCGGTCAGGATCTCAGGCGTCGGGGCGGCGTGCAGGACAGCCAGGGCCTCGACAGCGGCGCGATAGAGGGGGAATTCCTCGGCGCCTTCAGCAATCACGTTCGCGAACAGGGCGTCGCCGAAATCCTCGATCACGGCTAGGCCGTTGGGGGCGTCGACGGCGACGATTTCGGGCGCGGACAGGCCGAGCGATTTCAGGTGGGCGGCGACGGCGGCGAAGGCCTCGATGCGGCCGGCGGACAGGCGGGCGACGGCGTTCCAGCCGTGGGCGTGGCGCTGTTCCGGCGTCCAGGACGGATCGCAGGGCTGGCTCTCGGCGGCGGGGGCCTGATCCATCAGCATCAGGGTCGCGCCCGAGGCCGTGGTCAGGCGCTCGTAGCGGCGCGTCGAGGCGTCGCCGGGCAGGGGCGCGCGGACGGCCTCGGCCAGACCGGCCGAGCGCAGAAAATCGAGACGGAGAGCTTCGCGGTCAGACATGGACTTCCTTCAGTTTCGCTTCCCACGCCCCTGCGCCAGATACGGTCGCAAGGCGGCCCTCGCCGTCTTCGGCGATGGTGATCGTCAGTCGGTCGGGGCCCAGCATCCGGCCCGGATCCTCGCCCAGCCGTTCGGGCCATTCGATCAGGGCGCAGCCCTCGTCCAGCGCCTCGTCCAGACCGATCTCGAAGGCTTCTTCGGGACGGCTGAGGCGATAGAGGTCGAAGTGGGCGATCGCCGGTTCGCTCTCGTAGAACTGGACCAGGGTGAAGGTGGGGCTCGGCACGTCTTCGTCGGGCGAGGTCAGGGCGCGGATCAGGCCGCGCGCCAAGGTCGACTTGCCCATGCCGAGCGGGCCGTAGAGCAGGACGGATTCGCCGGGCTCCAGCAGGGGGGCGATGGCCTGACCCAGGCGGGTGGTGGCCTCGGCGTCGGGCAATTCAAAGGTGATCATGCGAACACCGCGTCGGGGTCGGTTGCGAGCACGCGCTCGACAAAGGTCTTCAGCGCCTCGGTGGCGCGGGCGGCGTCGATGTCGAGCCGTTCGGACGGAATGGGATGGCCGACGCTGAGGTCGAAGGCGCGCCCCTGCTTGTTCAGCAGTTCGTGAAAGAGGGTGATGTCGCGCAGTTCCTGAGAGAAGCGGTCGAACAGGTGGAACAGGCGGCTGGTCGGCCCGGAGACATGGATCGGGACCACGGGCGCCGCGTACTTGCGCGCCAGCGAGGCGGCGGTCGCAGCCCATTCGGGGTCGGTCAGGCGGCCTTGTTCATCGACACGGGCCAGGCGGCCGGCGGGAAACATGACGACGCAGCGCTCGGCTTCGAAGGCGTCTTTCGCCGATTGCAGCGTGGCGCGGGTCTTTTCGCGGGTGCGCTTGGCCGTGACCCACTCGACCGGGACGACGGTTTCCGACAGGCGCGGCGAGACGCGCAGGGCGTCGGCGTTTGCGAAGTAGATCAGGTCGTCGCGCACGGTCCGCAGGGCGTCGTGCACGGCCAGGCCGTCGGCGATGCCGGTCGGGTGGTTGCAGATGACCAGGCAGCGGCCCGTGGCCGGCAAGCGGTTCAGGTTCTGCGTCTGGACCGTCAGCGCCAGCAGGTCGGAGACATAGTCCAGCGCCTGACGCCCGCCCATCGGGCCGATGGCGTCGGCCATGCGCCGGGCCTTGGCGTAGTCCAGCAGGCCGTAGAGGGCGGGGCGGACCAACGGCCAGGCAGGCGACCGCGTCAGGCGCGGCGCGCGCTCGGCGATCAGCACATCGACGATATGAGGGGAAGCAGGACTCATGCCCCTGCTTGTCGCCGGTCCCGGCGACGGCGGCAAGCGGTCGTGACCATCCATCCCTCGCGGGTTTGACGCCAGCGTCGCCGGTGCTACGCCTGCGGCCAAGAATTTCGCGAAGCCCGAGAGGATCATCGCCCATGCGTCATCTGCCCCACCTTCTGAGCGGCCTCAGCGCCGTCGCCCTGCTGACGGCCTCGGCCTTGCCGGCTCTGGCCGAGGCGCCTGCGCCCGCCGCCGCGACGGCGCCGGCGGCGTCCAACGCCTTCACCTATCAGGACATGATCTCGGCCAACCGCTTGGGCGATCCGCAGGTGTCGCCGGACGGCGAGTGGGTGGTCTATTCGCTGACGCAGACGGACGTGGCGGCCAACAAGCGCTCCAGCGCCCTCTATATCCTGAGCCTGAAGGGCGAGGGCGAAGCGCAGAAGCTGGCCATTTCCGAAGGCGGCGCCAACACCGCCCGCTGGGGCGCCGACGGCAAGCTCTACTTCCTGTCGGGCCGCTCGGGTTCGAGCCAGATCTGGGTCTCGGCCGACAAGGGCGCGACGGCCACGCAAGTCACCAGCCTGCCGACCGACGTCAACGCCTATCGCGTCAACGCCGCGGGCGATGCGGTCGCCGTGTCCCTGGCCGTCTATCCCGAGGCGCCCGACCTGAACGCCTCGGTCGCGCGCGCCAAGGCCGCCGCCGAGGTCAAGTCGACGGGTCAGGTCTATGACCGGATGTTCGTGCGCCACTGGGATACGTGGAGCGACCACACCCAGAACCACCTCTTCGTCCAGACCATCGGCGCGGACGGCAAGGCCGGCGGCGATCCGGTCTGGGTCACCAAGGGCTTTGACGGCGACACCCCCTCCAAGCCCTTCGGCGACGAGAGCGAGTTCGTCTTCGCTCCCGACGGCCAGTCCCTGGTCTTCTCTGCGCGCGAAGCGGGCAAGAGCGAGCCGTGGAGCACGGACTTTGACCTCTACAGCGTTGCGGTTTCGGCGCCCGGCCAGCTGACCAATCTGACCGAGGCCAACCCGGCCTGGGACACCGGCCCGGTCTTCTCGCCGGACGGCCAGACCCTGGCCTATCGCGCCATGGCCCGTCCGGGCTTCGAGGCCGACAAGTTCTCGATCTTCCTGCGTGACATGGCCACCGGCCAGACGCGCCAGATCGCGGCCAACTGGGACCGTTCGGCCGACGGCCTGCAATGGTCGAAGGACGGCAAGACCCTGTACGCCACCGCCGGCGACGTGGGTCAGACCAAGCTGTTCGCCATCGACGCCCGCAACGGCTCGGTCATGCCGCTGACCGGCGAAGGCCATGTCGGCGCCTTTGGCCAGACGCCCTCGGGCTTCGTCTATGCGCTGGACACCCTGACCTCGCCCGCCGACCTCTATTTTAAGACCTGGCGCGGGCGCGAGATGCCGCGTCGCCTGACCAATGTGAACCCGCAACTGGCCAACAAGGCCTTTGGCGCGTTCGAGCAGTTCAGCTTCCCCGGCTGGAACGATGAGACGGTGCATGGCTTCGTCATCAAGCCCGCCAACTATGTCGAGGGCCAGAAATACCCGGTCGCCTTCCTGATCCACGGCGGACCGCAGGGTTCGTTCGGCAACGGCTGGTCCTACCGCTGGAACCCCGAGACCTATGCGGGCGCCGGCTATGCGGTGGTGATGATCGATTTCCACGGTTCGACCGGCTACGGTCAGGAGTTCACCGACGCCATCAGCCAGCACTGGGGCGACCGTCCGCTGGAAGACCTGCAGAAGGGCTGGGCCGCGGCTCAGGAGAAGTATTCCTTCCTCGACGGCAATAACGCCTGTGCCCTGGGCGCCTCCTACGGCGGCTACATGATCAACTGGATCGCCGGCAACTGGTCGGATGCGTTCAAATGCCTGGTCAACCACGACGGCGTCTTCGACACCTTCGGCATGGGCTATTCGACCGAGGAGCTGTGGTTCACCGAGTGGGAATACGGCGGCACGCCGTGGGAAAACCCGGAGGGCTATCAGAAGTTCAACCCGGCCAACCACGTGCAGAACTGGAAGACGCCGATGCTGGTGGTCCAGGGGGACCTCGACTACCGCATCCCGACGGCCCAGGGCCTGTCCACCTTCACCGCCCTGCAGCGTCGCGGCATCGACAGCCGCCTGGTCTTCTTCCCCAACGAGAACCACTGGGTGCTGAAGCCGGCCAACAGCCTGCAATGGCACAACGAGGTCTTCGGCTGGCTGGACAAGTATCTGGCCAAGTAGGGCCGGACGACGGATCGAAGCGGGGGCGCGGCTTGCGAAGGCCGCGTCCCTTTTTCATGCAGGCGGGTGTGCGGCGACGCTTCGCCTTGATCCGGGGCGAGGGCTGGGGCGTAGTGGGACATGACCCGAAGAGGCCTGTTCGCACCGCTGATTGGCGCTTTCGCCGCCGCCTGTTCGCCGCTGGCGGCCCTGAACACCCTGGGACCGCGCGACCGGGGCGCGGGACGGATGGCCAAGGGCGTGCGCTATGGCGACGACCCGCGACAGATGATGGACGTCTATGCGCCTGCGGGCGCCGCCAGCCTGCCGGTGCTGGTCTTTTTCTACGGCGGCGGCTGGGATTCGGGGTCGAAGGACGTCTATGGCTGGGCGGCGCAGGCCTTGGCCGCGCGCGGTTTCGTGGTCTTCCTGCCGGATTATCGGGTGGTGCCGCAGGTGCGGTTCCCCCGCTTCATCGAGGACGCCGCGGCGGCGACCGCGCGCGCCGGCGAACTGGCCGCGACCTATGGCGGCGACGCCGGGCGCCTGGGCGTGCTGGGGCATTCAGCGGGCGCGCATCTGGCCATGATGATCGCGCTGGATCGCCGCTACATGGCCGCCGTGGATCGGCCCGATCTGATCCGGGCGGCGGCGGGGCTGGCGGGGCCCTATGACTTCCTGCCGTTCGACGTGGCGGCGTCGCAGAAGGCCTTTGGCCGGGCGCCCGATCCGACCCTGACCCAGCCTGTGACCTTTGCGCGGGCCGATGCCCCGCCGCTGTGGCTGGGGCACGGAACCGCCGACACGGTAGTCCACGCCGAGGACACCACCATCCTCAACGACCGGATGCAGGCGGTGGGCGGGCGGTCGGAGGCTCGTCTCTATCCCGGGTTGGACCACGCCGACCTGATCGCGACCTTCTCGCCCCTGTTCAGGAAGAAGGCGCCGGTGCTGGACGACGTGGTCGGCTTCTTCCGCCGCGAACTGGCCTAATCGGCCTCGGCGCGGGCCTTCAGATTGGCCAGTTGCGCCGACAGGACGCCGTCGACCGGCGCGGCCCAGGCCTCCAGTCCGCCCGGCGTATAGCCGCCGACGATGTAGGCCCAGGTCAGGGCGCTGCCCTCGCCCTCGGCCTTGATCTCGAACGTCAGTCCGCCGGTCGCGCCCTGACCCTGCAAGGGGCCGAGCCCGCCGCGTAGGACGATTTTCGATCCCGGCTCGACCAGGGCGGTCTCCAGATGGCGCGAGACGCGGCCGTCCGCCGCCCGCTCGCACCAGCAGCCGCCGGGCGACAGGTCCAGCGACAGGGTCGAGGCCTTGAACCAGCGGTGGTCGCGGCTCCACCAGGCGTCGGGCGCGGTCAGGACGGCCCAGACGCGGGCGGGCGGGGCGCTAATGGTCACGGCGCCTCCGACTTCGAAGCCGCCGGGCGTGGCCGACTTCACCTCGGCGACAGCGGGCGCGGCGGTCAGGACCAGCAGGGCGACGGCGGCAGAAATCAGGCGTCTGGACATAGATGTTCCTCCTGGCGACAGCGGAACGCCAACCGCTGCGTCCGGTCAACAGTCGTATCCTTGTGTTTCCCCCGTCTCGCCATGGTCACGGTTTTCCGCTAGAGGAAGTCATGACAGACAAGATGACCCCCCAGGCGGCGCTGGACCGCCTCGAAACCCTCTACAATCAATCCGTCGCCAATCTGCGAGCCGCAGTGAAGCGCTTCCTCGAGACCGGCGAGCGCGCCGATCCCGAAGCCCGGGCCGCCGGCCTGTTCGCCTATCCGCGACTGACCGTCAGCTGGTTCGGCGACCGTCCCCAGGACCTTGAGACACGGGCCTTCGCCCGCCTGTCGCGCACCGGCGTCTATACGACGACCGTCACCCGCCCCGACCTGTATCGCGACTACCTGCTGGAACAGCTTACCCTGCTGGCGACCGAGTACGGCGCCACGATCACGGTCGAGCCGTCGGATCAGGAAATCCCCTTCCCCTATGTGCTGGACGGTTCCGGCGTGGCGCTGGACAGCACCATGACGGCTTCGATCGCGCGCTGGTTCCCGACCACGGACCTGGCTCATATCGGCGACGAGATCTCGGACGGCCTGTTCGCGCCGGGCGAGGACTTCCCCCTGGCCCAGTTCGACGGTCTGCGCACCGACTTCTCGCTGGCTCGCCTGCGTCACTACACCGGCACGCCGGTCGAGGACGTGCAGTCCTATGTCCTGTTCACCAACTATCACCGCTATGTCGATGAGTTCGTGCGTTGGGCCTGCGCCCAGCTGGCCGATCCGACCAGCGTCTATCAGACCCTGTCGTGCGCCGGCGGCGCGATCATCGACCGCGAAACCCCGGACCCGGAACGCGCCATCATGGACGCGGCCTGGCGCCGGCATCAGATGCCCGCCTATCACCTGACCCGCGCCGACGGTCAGGGCATCACCCTGGTCAACATCGGGGTCGGCCCGTCCAACGCCAAGACCATCTGCGACCACCTGGCCGTCACCCGTCCGCACGCCTGGATGATGATCGGCCACTGCGGCGGCCTGCGCGCCAGCCAGACCATCGGCGACTACGTCCTGGCCCACGCCTATCTGCGCGACGATCACGTGCTGGACGCGGTCCTGCCCGCCGACATCCCCATCCCGTCGATCGCCGAGGTGCAGCGCGCCCTCTATGACGCGACCAAGCTGGTCTCGGGCGCGCCGGGCGAAGAGGTCAAGAAGCGGCTGCGCACCGGCACCGTCGTCACCACCGACGACCGCAACTGGGAGCTGCGCTATTCCAAGTCGGCCCTGCGCTTCAATCAGAGCCGCGCCGTCGCCATCGACATGGAAAGCGCCACCATCGCCGCGCAAGGCTATCGCTTCCGCGTCCCCTACGGGACCCTGTTGTGCGTCTCGGACAAGCCGCTGCACGGCGAGATCAAGCTGCCGGGTCAGGCCAATCGCTTCTACGAAGGCTCGATCTCGGAGCACCTGCAGATCGGTATTCAGGCGGTTGATCTTCTGCGAGCCGAGGGCGGCAAGCTGCACTCGCGCAAGCTGCGCGCCTTCGACGAGCCGCCGTTCCGGTAGGAAGAGAAGGGCGCGCTTTCTCCCTCCCCTTCATGGGGAGGGGGGGGGCGTCAGCGACCGGGTGGGGAGGGCGTGGTGATACGGGCGCGGCGCTTGAACGGCCGAAGCGCCCCCACCCGTCTGCCGCTTCCCCTCAGCCACCCTCCCCATGAAGGGGAGCGAGAGATGATGTGCGTCAGCCCTTGCGGAACAGGTAGAGGCCGAAGCCGAGGTAGTCGACGCCGAAGTCGAGCATCATCTTGATGCGGTGCGCCGTCGCCGCCAGCGACGGCGCGTCGGCGTGGTCGGGGCAGGCGCCCAGCCAGCAGGCGATGGCCGTCTCCATGCCTGTGCGATAGGTCGCCCATTCGGCCTCGTCGCTGATCTCGGCGGAGACGACCTCCAGCCCTGCCTCGCGCGCCGCCGATTGCAGGGCTTCGTGGGCGACGTAATAGCCGCCGGTCTCGACCAGTTGGCGCAAGGGGGCGGGCGGCTCGTCCTGCCAGAACAGGTCGCCCCACAGAAGCGCGCCGCCCGGCGTCAGGTGCTCGGCTAGGGCGGCGAAGACAGCGGCGGGCTCGCGCAGGCCCTTGCCGGCCGGCTCGGTCGAGCCGATGGCCACGATCAGGTCGAAGGGCGGCAAGGCGGCCAGGGCCGCCGCCGAGGTCTCACGTCGCAGCGTGATGCGGTCCGACAGGCCTGCCGCCGCGATCCGGGCCTCGGCGCCCTCCGCCATGACCGGGTCCAGTTCGACGGCTGTGACGCGGGCGTCAAAGGCGCGGGCCAGATGGATCGACACCTCGCCATAGGCGCAGCCGATGTCCATGACGGGGGCGTCGGCTTTTAGCCCCGCGCGCCTGATGGTCGCGTCCAGCCGGTCCATCGACAGGGCGTTGCAGACGGCCAGGGGCTGATAGGCGATGTGATGAAAGACGAGGCGCATGGCCAAGGCCTAGAATGCGTCGCGCGTCTCGTCTCAGAAAAAGAACTTTACAACATAAAGTTCTTGGCGCACCTTCCGACCAACAGGCAGGGAGAGACGCCATGACCCGAGATCAAGTTCAGTCCGTCCATGACGACATCGCCTATATGAAGGCCCTGGCCCAGGAGGGGCGGCGCGCTCCCTTGCTGGCTGGACCCGTACTGGTGGCTGCCGCCGTCATCTTTGGCGCAGCGAATCTGGGGCAGTGGATGCTCCTATCCGGGGCGGTGGCGGCCAGTCCCTGGGCGCCGTTGTGGCTCTGGATCGGCGCTGGCGTGGTTTTTGGGATTGTTCTGGCTCTGCTGATCCAGAGGATGAAATCCAAGCCGGGCTTTAATTCCGCAGGCAATCGCGCGGTGGGCACGGCCTGGTCGGCCGTGGCCTATGGCATCTTCGCCACCTGGCTGGGGTTGATGGCGATCGGCTTTCAGTCGGGGGACTGGTCGGCGATGCGGCTGATGCCGACCATCGTGTTCGTCGCCTACGGGTCGGCCTGGATGGTGGCCGGCGCCATGACCGAGACCCGGTGGATGACCGTGATCGCGATCCTGGCCTACGTCGGCGCCGTGGCGATGGCCTGGTTTTCCAGCACGCCCATCCTGTATCTGGTCTTCACCATCATGCTATTGGCGGTGGCCCTTGTTCCTGGTCTGATCCTGATGCGCCAGGAACCGTCGGAGGTGATCTGATGGCCTCGGATACGGCTGGGGATACGGTTGACGCCTTCGATATCGGCCGTATCGACGAGGTCATTCATGGGCGGGTGCGTCTGGGGATCATGGCCTATCTCTCGGGCGTCGGGGCCGCCGACTTCAATGAGCTGAAGGCCCGGCTGCAGACCACGGACGGCAATCTGTCGGTCCACCTGAGAAAGCTGGAGGAGGCGGGCTTCGTCGAGGTGGCCAAGAGCTTTCAGGGCCGCAAACCCCTGACGCGGGCGACGATGACCGAGGCGGGCCGCGACGCCTTCGTCGCCTATCTGGACGCCATGTCCAGTCTGGTCGCCCGCTAGCGACTTTCTCGAAACCGGCTAAGGAAGGCGGTCATGAGCGACCGTCTTCTGCCGTTTCAGGCCCTCGACAACTTCCGCGACTACGGGGACTACGCCGTAGGCGAGACCAAGGTCGGAATGCGCGTCGCGCGCGGGCGTCTGTATCGCTCGGCCCATCAGGCGCGGGCGACCGAGGCCGATCTGGCGCAGTTGGCGGCGCTGAACCTCTCTGTGGTGGTCGACCTGCGCCGTCCCAGCGAGCGCCGCGACCAGCCGTCGCGACGACCGGCGAACTGGGCCGGACAGCTGATCGAGAGCGATCACGACGACGACGGCGAGGCCCCGCACATCACCTTTCTGAAGACCGCCGACCTGACCGAGACCTCGGGCCGCGCTTTCATGACCGACACCTATCGTCGTCTGCCGTTCGAGGCGGCCCACGTCGACCTGTTCAGCCGCTATTTCCGCGCCTTGGCCGAGACCGACGGGCCGGTGCTTATCCACTGCGCGGCGGGCAAGGACCGTACCGGCCTGCTGGCGGCCCTGACCCACAGCCTGCTGGGCGTGTCGCGCGACGACCTCATCAACGATTATCTGCTGACCAATGTCGCCGTCGATCTGGACGGCCGGGCCGAGGGCATCGCCAGGAAGCTGACCGAGATGACGGGGCGTCCTGCCTCGCACGGGGCGGTGGTCGCCTTCCTTGGCGTCGAGCCCGCCTATCTGGACGGCGCCTTCGCCGAGATTGCGACGCGGCATGGGTCGATAGGAGGGTATCTGGAGCAGGCTCTGGGCGTGGACGCCGTCCTGGCCGAGCGCATTAGAGGGCGACTGACGACATGAGCCTGCCGGTCGTCCATATCGCGCGGCTGGATTGGGTTGAGCCGCTGGCCGTCGCTGCCGGTCTGAACCGGCGCGAGGGGGCTTTGGGGCTTCTGGCGGGGGCGGGAGATCCTTCAGCGCATGGCGGGCGCTGGTCCTTTGTCGCCTGCGAGCCGGACCGGATGTTCGTGGGCGCAGTTGATGACGCAGCGCCGTTCGAAACTCTGCGCGACTTCTGTTTCGCGGGCGGTGGCGTGGTCGGGCTGATGAGCTATGACGCTGGAGCGCGTCCGGCGACGGGCGCGCGCGACGAGATCTGGCCCGACCTGATGCTGGCCCGCTATCCGGCTTTGCTGGCCTTTGACCATGCGGCGGGCGAGGTCCGGGCGGTTGGCCGGGGTGTGAACGCGATTGAGGCCGAGGCGCAAGGCCGCCGCGCGGCGGGCTGGCGGGCCGAGGCGGTCGCGCTGTCGATCCCGACCGCGCCCGCCGCCGCCTTTGTCGGCGAGGCCTCGCCTGAAGCCTATGAGGCCGCTGTCGCAGACGTCGTGGCGCGCATCGGGGCGGGCGAACTGTTTCAGGCCAATATCGCCCGCGGCTGGAGCGGCCGACTGGCGGCTGGGCGCGATCCGTTCGACGTCTTCGCGCGGCTTTCAGCTGAACGCGGCGCGGCTTACGGTGCCTTCTGGCGGCTGGGCCAGCGGGCGCTGGTGTCCAACTCGCCGGAGCTGTTCCTGACCTTTGATCCGGTCACAGGCCGCATCGAGACCCGCCCGATCAAGGGCACGCGGCCGCGCGCCGGCGACCCGGCGCGCGACGCGGAACTGGCCGCCGACCTGGTCGCCAGCGCCAAGGACCGGGCCGAGAACCTGATGATCGTTGATTTGATGCGCAATGATCTGGCGCGGGGAGCTGTGCCCGGCTCGGTCAAGGTCGAGCGGCTGTTCGAGGTCGAAAGCCATCCTACCGTGCATCATCTGGTCTCGACCGTGACGGCGACGGCGGCGCCCGGCGTCGGCGCCGCCGAGGTTATGGAGGCCACATTCCCGCCCGGCTCGATCACCGGCGCTCCCAAGCATCAGGCCATGAAGGTCATCGCCGGGCATGAGCCGCCGCGCGGGCCCTGGTGCGGCTCGCTGTTCGGCCTGGGTCTAGCGGGCGATGGCGGGCTGACGGCCTCGGTGCTGATCCGTACCGCGTCGTTCGAGCGGGACGAGGCCGGCTGGCGGTTCCGCGCCCTGGCCGGGGCGGGCATCGTCGCCGACAGCGACCCCCGAGCTGAGCGCGAGGAGACCGAGGCCAAGATCCAGGCGCTGAAGGAAGCTCTGGCCGGCGCCTAGCAGTTGGCGCAGGTGATCCGCTCTACGGTCCGCGGTCTCAGGTAGTAGCTGCGGGTGAATTTGATCGGCGTCTTGATCACCTGGGCGAAGGGCGAGGTGTATTCAAACTCGGTCTCGCCCAGGATCAGGCTTTCGCCCCTGTCAATCAGGCCAGGCGGCAAGTCGCTGACGACGGAGGTCTTGCCGCGTGCGGTCAGGGTCGTGGTCTTGCTGCCCCGGCTCCAGTCGACGCGGGCCACGCCGTTGGCGTCCATGGTGACGCTGGAAACGCGGATAGCCAGGGGCGTGGAGGGAAAGGGCCGCATGATCATGTCGCCGATGGCGAAGATGCTGGTCAGGTCCTGGGTGGTCGTCGCGTCCGACTGCGCCACCAGGTCGGCGACGATGGAGGCGGTGTGGCTGGCGCGACGGCTGGCCATATAGCCCTGGCAGAACTCCACCAGGCCGAAATAGATCAGCAGCATGACGGGCGCGATCAGCGCGAACTCGACGGCCGAGGCGCCGCGTCGGTCGCGCTCGAACCGTCTGATCACGCCGAGGGCGACGCGGCGGCTCATTGGTAGGGCTCGTTGCGGAAGGCCAGGGAGGTCGTCAACCAGACCTTGTGATCCGTGGTCCGCGACAAGGCCTGGCTGATGAAGGGGGTGACGATCGGGTGTTCGTACCAGATTCGCACCAGCACGCGATCACCCGGGCCGCCGGGCTTGAAGTCGAGCTTGGAGGAATCGAACACGCCGGACGCAAAGGGGTCCGGGGCGACCGGATTGCTGAAGGCTTCGACCACGCGCACGTCGATGTAGGCGCGCGAAGGGCAGTCCGCAGCGAAGACGCTCATCTGGCTGCAGAGCTTCTGTTTGATCAGCTGGGGCGTCATGGCCTGCTGCTGGGCCTGGCCCGTTCGGATCAGTCGGCTGGCGTCTGAAACCGACGTTTCGACCACGGCGTCGAGCAAGAGCAAAAGCCCGACTTCCAGAATGCCGAACAGCAGGACGAAGAAGGGCAGGGCGATCATTGCGAATTCGACCGCCGTGGAGCCTTCACGGGCCCGTTTCCGTCGCCGCAAACGCGATCCTTGCTCGGTGTGACGGAACAACAGCCGGACCATCGGGATCAGGGCGCCGGAGCGGCCCGCACGCTGGGCGAGCAGCTGGAGCCGCAGGCCATTTCCGTGGCCTGGGCGCCGCGCCAGACGCGTACCGAGCCAGCCGAACCGGCGCTGACCACGACCTGGCTCTGGAACAGGGGGCGGCCCAGGGGGTCGACGGCGATGATCTCGGTCACCCCGTAACCCTTGCCGGTGATGAACAGGGTGTTGGCGTCGACCACGGTGACGTCGGCGATCTTGGGATTGGCCACGATCACGGAACCGGCCGGCGCCCGCAACTGCACGCGGGTGGCGTGGTCGATCTCGACATTCAGCGGTCGGGCCTGGGCCTGAACAGTCACGGCGACGCCGAGTGCGAACAGGGCGGAGACGGCGCCGACGGCGAGCCTTTTGAAGGTCCTGGGCATGGGCGGCGTCTCCGATTGAGATGAATGGGCGCGCGCGAGCGCCAGGCGCGAAATCTCGCGCCGAAAGATCAAGAAATCCTGAAGGGCAGGCACGGCTGGGCGGTTTGACCTGAATCTATAGTAAACAAGTCAGTAACCATCAAATAATCGAGCCAGCCCGGGTCGTTTTACTCGCCCTTAATGATCGATGGCGCATTGTCGTCATGCAAACGGGGGTCAAGCGGGCAAAACCGGTGACCCTTACGGTGAAACTGTTGCTCGCTTAGACAAACAAGGAAGATCATCATGCGTAACTTCATCAAGAACTTCGCCAGCGACGAATCCGGCGCCACCGCCATTGAATATGGCTTGATCGCGGCTCTGATCGCTGTTGTTATCATCGGCGCCGTCGGCCTGCTGGGCAAGCAGCTCGATAAAACGTTTAAGGATATCACGGCGGGCTTTACCCCGAAGTAAGCCCTCTCAAGGCTGAACGGTTGAGGCCGGAACGGAGACGTTCCGGCCTTTTCCATGTCTGCAGGTCGGAGTTGTGCAGAAACCCGACCTTAAAACTTTCCGTCGCAGAGTGGCGGCATGACCGAGCTTTCTCTTGTCTTATTGGGCGTCATGCCTGTGCTGGTGATCATCGGCGGTCTGCACGACCTGACGACGATGAAGATCCCGAACTGGATTTCGGGCCTGCTGGTCCTTGGCTTCTTCCCAGCCGCCTTCGCCACGGGTGTGCCGCTGATGGACATGGCGATCGCGCTTGGCATAGCGTTTGCGGCCCTGCTGGTCGGCATGGCGATGTTCGCCCTGCGCTGGATCGGCGGCGGCGACGCCAAGCTGATGGCCGCGGCCAGCCTGTGGCTGGGTCTGTCCGGGATTGCGCCCTTCCTGGCGTTTACCGCCCTGGTCGGCGGGGGCTTCTGTCTGGTGCTGATGGCGGCGCGCGCACAGCTTCAGGTCTTTGCTTTGAACGCCCCGGGCTGGGTGACGCGGCTGATGCAGCCCAAGGGCGACATTCCCTATGGCGTGGCCATCGCCGTCGGCGCGCTGCTGGCCTATCCGTCCAGCCCTCTGCTTCAGGCCTTTACGGGCGCGTAGAGGGCCTGACTTCTCGCTTAGGGGGGCGTTAACCGGCGGGCCTCATTGTCGTTAACGGCAGAGGGCGAAGAACCGAATCCACGTCGCCGCGCCTGCCGGAGATCGTCGATGAAGCCCGCCAAGATCGCCGTCATCTGTATCGCCGCCGTTTCGGCCATTGGCCTGGCCCTTGTGGTCCGCGCCATGGGGGCGTCAGGCGAGCCGACCGCCGTCGCCGTCGCCGCCGTCGAGACCCGGCCCATGGCCAAGGTTCTGGTCGCGGCCAAGGACCTGGAGCCGGGCCGTCGTCTGGCCGATAGCGACCTGAGCTGGAAGGATTGGCCGATCGACGAGCTTAATCCCGTCTTCATCACCGACGGCAGCGTGCCGGTTCCCGCAGCCGCTGCGCCGGACGCCGAGGTCAAGCCTGCTGAGGCCAAGAAAGCCGAAGTCAACAAGAAGGCCGAGGACGCCGCTGCGCGCGTGACCCGCGCCGCGACGGACATGGCCACAGGCGGCGCCAAGGCCGACTATATCGGCTCTGTCGTGCGTGAACCCATTCTGGCCGGCGAACCCATCGTCGGCCGCAAGATCGTGCGCGCCGGGGACAGCGGCTACATGGCCGCCTATCTGGAACCGGGCATGCGGGCCATGGCGATCCGCGTCACCGTCGAGACCGCCGCCGGCGGCTTCATCCTGCCGGGCGACCGGGCCGACGTGCTTCTGACGCGAGAGGTCAAGACGCCCGGCGGCAGCGCAGGAAGCGAGACGACCAAGTTCGTCGCCGCGACCGTGATGCAGAACGTCAAGGTTTTGGCCATCGACCAGAACACCCGCGCCGCCGAGAATGAACAGGCCGTGGTCGGCGCCACCGCGACGCTAGAGGTCAGCGGCCGCGACGCCGAGGTCCTGGCCCTGGCCAAGTCCGAAGGCGAGTTGTCCCTGGTGCTGCGCTCCTACGCCGACACTGCTGGGCCATCAGGCCGCGTCCCGGGCGCGACGAGCCGAGGAAATGGAGCCGCGTCCGGCGGCGTGGTGCGCGTCTATCGAGAAGGCGCGACCGAAGCGGTCGCCGTCCCATGAGGAAGCCAGCATGAATCGTTTGATTGCGGCGGCCTGCGCCTCCCTGATCGCCCTGGGCGGAACAGCCTCGGCGCCTCTGGCCCAGACCCGCGCCGCCGTTTCGACGGGCGCGGCGACGCAATTGGTCAACCTGCCGCGCGGCACCTCCTTCGCCGTGGATCTGCCGGCGGATGCGCGCGACGTGATCGTGTCCAATCCGCAGGTGGCCGAGGCCATGCTGCATTCGCCACGCCGCATCACCGTCATCGGGGTTGCGCCGGGTGAAACCGACGCCGTCTTCCTCGATGCGGCCGGCCGCACCATCCTGGCCCTGCGCGTGCGCGTGGATGCAGGCACCAGCGCGCTTCAGGATACGTTGAGCCGTGTTGCGCCCGGATCGAACGTCCGCGCCGAAGCGGTCAACGACAGCATCATCCTGACCGGCACCGCCGCCAGCCCCGCGGAGGCCCAGCGCGCCGCCCAGGTGGCTCGCGCCTTCGTCTCGGCGCCGGAGAAGGTGTTCAACATGATCAGCGTCGCCGGCTCGGATCAGGTGACGCTGAAGGTCCGCGTGGTCGAGGTGCAGCGAAGCGCCCTCAAGCAACTGGGCTTCGACACCCAGGCGGTGATCGGCCGAATCGGCGACACCCAGTGGCTGTTGAGCAACGCCGCCACCTGGGGCGTCAACGGTTCGCTCCTCGGCGGAATTACCGGGGGGGTGTCGCGCGACACGACGAAGAATTATCAGATGCAGGCGCCTTGCGGTCCAGGCTTTCCTGCCGGAACCCTGTGTCCGGTCACGGTTAACGGCGGCGCCCCTGGCGATCCGTCGAACTGGGACACCGCCCAGCCCGGCACCGGCCCTGGCTCGGACGGGCTGAACAAGGGCAACGCCACGATCAAGGCCTTCGAGCGGGTCGGTCTGGTCCGCACCCTGGCCGAGCCTAACCTGACCTCGGTCAACGGCGAGGCCGCCAGCTTCCTGGCCGGCGGCGAGTTCCCGATCCCGGCCGGACGGGACAAGGACGGCCAGATCGTGGTCGAGTACAAGCCCTACGGCGTGGGGCTGTCGTTCCGCCCGGTCGTCCTGACCGGCGGCCGCATCTCGCTGCAGGTCAAGGTCGAGGTGTCCGAACTGACGCCCCAGGGCGGTCTGACCATCGGCGCCGGGACGGTGTCGGCGATTAGCCTGCCGGGCCTGTCTGTCCGTCGCAGCGAGAACACCATCGAAATCCCTTCGGGCGGATCGATGATGATCGCCGGCCTGTTGCAGGAAACGACGCGTCAAACGATCGATTCCCTGCCGGGCGCCACCAACCTGCCGGTGCTGGGCCAGCTGTTCCGCTCGCGCGATTATCTGATGGGCGAGACCGAACTGGTCGTGATCGTCGAACCCTATATCGTCAGCCCTACCTCGCCGAATCGTATGCAGACGCCCGCCGACGGCCTGCGCATCGCCCAGGACGCCGAAACCATCTTCTTTGGCCAGTTGAACCAGGCCTATGGCTCGCCAGCCCCGAACGCCCAACTGGGCGCCGGATGGCAGGGGCCGGTGGGCTATGTGATCGAGTGAGCGCGATGATCCGAAACGCAAAATCCACCCTGAACCTGTCCTCCGTGCTGACGCTTGGCAGCCTGCTTCTGGCGGGTTGCGTCGGTGGTCCGGCCAGCCTGGGCGGTGAAGCCCCGCTCACCCCGACCTCGCGCTACAGCCTGCAGGTCGAGCCGGGTCTGGAGCGTATTGCTCTGGCGGTGCACGAGACGGGCCTGTCGACCAACCAGCAGGCCGCCCTGGCCGATCTTGTCCAGCGTTTCGCGATCGAAGGCGCGCCCGCTCTGGTGGTCGAGGCCCCGGCGGGCGACGATCCGGTCGCCAATCAGGCGGCCTGGAACGTCAAGGCCGGGCTGGTGGCCGCAGGCGCGCCGGCGAACATGATCCGCGTCGTCAGCTACGCCGCCCCTGATCCGCGCGCGCCGATCCTGGCCGGGTTCGAGACCCTTCGCGCGGTCGTGCCGCAGTGCGGCAGGCAATGGGGCAGCCTGACCCGCACCGGCGACAACCAGTCGGCCTCGAACTTCGGGTGCGCCGTGACCGCCAATCTGGCGGCTCAGATCGCCAACCCGCGCGACATCGTCGCGCCGCGGGCCATGACCCCGGCTGACTCCCAGCGTCGCTCGGTGGTGTTCGACCACTATGGCAAGGGCGAGCAGACCGCCGCCGCTCGCGAGGAATTGGTGACCGGGGCTCGTCTCGCCCGCGCCGTGGATTGATGGACATGACCAAGCCCTTCGTCGCACAGGACTTCGACGCTCTGGACACGTTCGACATGGACGACGAGTTCATAAACGCCGTCGCCTCGCCCGCACCACCATCTGGGTTCCCACTGGAGCCAGAGGTGCTGGCCTTAAACGCTTCGGCCGCGCCCAGCGAGAACGCGCTGCCGATCGATCATGAGCCCTACAACCCGGTCGGGGCGCTGGTCGCCGAGACCGAGACCGCCGCCGCCGCGGTCGTCGCCTCGGTGTCGATGGCGATGGACGAGGTCTTCCCCGCTCTGCCGATCGACGAACCCGTCGCATCGCCCGCCGCTCTGGCGGCCTACGAGCCCGCGGGTCTGGCGCTCGGATCGAGCGGTGCAGTCGAGGTTTCGATCCCGCGGATCGCCGTTCATGTCTTCGCCGAACGTCACGACACCCTGGCCTCCGCAGAACGTGCCGGTCAGGATCGGCGGATGTCTCGCGCCACGACCCAGATCCGCGTCGGCGGCGTCGCAGCCGCCATCGAGGCCTATCAGTCCGAGCCGACGCCGCCGCTGATCGTCGTCGAATGCATGAAGGACGCCCAGACCCTGCTGGCTGAAATCGACCAGCTGGCCGAGGTCTGCGACGCGGGCACCAAGGTCGTCATCATCGGCGCCACTAACGACATCCTGCTGTTCCGCGAACTGATGCGGCGCGGCGTCAGCGAATACCTGGTCGCGCCGGTTCAGCCATTGCAACTGATCTCGGCCATAGGCGGCCTGTTCGCCGACCCGGCCCAGCCGTTTGTCGGCCGTTCCATCGCCTTTGTCGGCGCGCGCGGCGGGGCCGGGGCCTCGGCTGTGGCCCACAACACCGCCTACGCCATGAGCGAGCGGATCGGCGTCAACACCGTCATCGTCGACTATGACCTGCCGTTCGGCACCGCTGGATTGGACTTCAATCAGGACCCCCTGGGCGGCGTCGCCGACGCCCTGAGCCAGCCTGACCGTCTGGACGCCACCCTGCTGGACCGGATGATGGTCCGCTGCACCGACAAGCTGAGCCTGTTCGCCGCGCCCGCCACCCTGGACGCCGACTGGGATATCCAGCCCGAGGCCTTCGAGGAGGTGACCAGCCGGATTCGCTCGACCGCTCCCTTCGTCGTCCTGGACCTGCCGCACCTGTGGTCGGGCTGGATGCGCAAGACGCTGATCTCGGCGGACGAGGTGGTGATCGTGGCGACGCCGGACCTGGCCTCCTTGCGCAACGCCAAGAACATGATCGATCTGATCAAGCAGGGGCGTCCCAACGACGCCCCGCCGCGTCTGGTGCTGAACCAGGTCGGCGTGCCCGGCCGCCCCGAAATCCCGGCCAAGGACTTCGGCGCCGCCCTGGGCATTCATCCCAGCCTGATCATTCCCTTTGACGCCAAGGTCTTCGGCTCGGCGGCCAACAATGGTCAGATGATTGTCGAGGCCGGGGCCAAGACCAAGGCGGCCGAAGCCTTCGAAACCCTGGCCCAGATCGTCTCGCGTCGCGAGCTGCCGACCGCGCCCGCCAAGGGCAAAACCTCAGCGGCGTCTGGGGGCTCGACCAAGAAGGGCGGCTCGCTGCTCGCTTCCCTGTTCAGCAAGAAGCGCTGAGGCCATGTTCGGGAAACGCACCGCCCAGCCTGGCGTCGCGGTCGCTCCGCGGCCCGTCGCCGTCCCGGCGCCGCAGCCGGCCGCCCAGGCGCGTGCGTTTGAACCCGTTGACGGCTTTCCGATCGAAGAACTCGAGGCGGCTTCCGCGCCGACCTCGGAGGCCGCCGACCGGCTGGACGCCCTGGCCGCGCGCCCGCGCGCCGAAGCCCCCGCCCCGACGCCCGGCGGACCCACCAAGGGGCCGCGCGCCACCGTCGGTCTGGAACAGCTGAAGAAGGCCCAGGCGGTCGCCGAGATCGTCCGCGAACAGTCCGACTATTATCACGCCACGAAGACGACGATCTTCAATGCCTTGATGAACACCATCGACCTGTCCCAGCTGGCCCAGCTGGACACCAAGACGGCGTCCGAGGAAATCCGCGACATCGTCGCCGAACTGGTGGCGATCAAGAACGTCTCCATGTCGGTCGCCGAGCAGGAGCATCTGGTCCAGGATATCGTCAACGACGTCCTCGGCTATGGTCCGCTGGAACCGCTGCTGGCGCGCGACGACATCGCCGACATCATGGTCAATGGCGCCGGGCGGGTCTTCATCGAGGTCAACGGCAAGGTCCAACTGACCAACGTCCGCTTCCGCGACAACACCCAGTTGATGAACATCTGCCAGCGGATCGTCAGCCAGGTCGGCCGCCGCGTCGATGAATCCAGCCCGATCTGCGACGCCCGCCTGCCGGACGGCTCGCGCGTCAACGTCATCGCGCCGCCCCTGGCCATCGACGGCCCGACGCTGACCATTCGTAAGTTCAAGAAAGACAAACTGACGATGAAGAACCTGGTGGAGTACGCCTCCATCAGTCCCGAGGGCGCCCGCGTCCTGGGCGTTATCGGCGCGGCGCGATGCAACCTGGTCATCTCGGGCGGCACGGGCTCGGGCAAGACCACCCTGCTCAACACCCTGACGGCCTTCATCGACCCGACCGAGCGCGTCATCACCTGTGAGGACGCCGCCGAACTGCAGCTGCAACAGCCGCACGTGGTCCGTCTGGAGACCCGCCCGCCCAACCTGGAAGGCCAGGGCCAGATCACCATGCGCGATCTGATCAAGAACTGTCTGCGGATGCGTCCCGAACGGATCATCGTCGGCGAAGTCCGGGGGCCCGAGGCGTTCGACCTGTTGCAGGCCATGAACACCGGCCACGACGGCTCGATGGGCACCCTGCACGCCAACTCCCCGCGCGAGGCGCTGGCCCGTATGGAGTCCATGATCACCATGGGCGGCTATGGTCTGCCGTCCAAGACGATCCGCGAAATGATCGTGGGTTCAGTCGACGTCATCATCCAGGCGGCGCGTCTGCGCGACGGCTCGCGCCGCATCACCCACATTACCGAGGTCTTGGGTCTGGAAGGCGACGTGATCGTGACCCAGGACCTGTTTGTCTACGACATCACCGGCGAGGACGCGCACGGCAAGATCACCGGCCGTCACCGTTCGACCGGCATTGCGCGGCCGCGCTTCTGGGACCGCGCTCGCTACTATGGTCTGGAGCGCGAACTGGCCGAAGCCCTGGACGCGGCGGAGTAGGCCTGATGCTTCCCATTCTCGCGGCGTTTCTCGCCTTCATCACCATCGGCGGGGTCGGCTGGGTTCTGGTCAGCGGCGAGGACACCTCCGCCCAAGCGGTCAAGCGCGCCAAATCCATCGGTGCAGCCAGGGCGGAATCGGCCAGCAAGCGCGCCGCCGTGGTCAACACGCCCGAGGCGCGCCGCAAGCAGATCATGCTCCAGTTGCAGGAGGTCGATCGACGCGATCGCAAGGCTCGCATGACCATGAGCGCCAAGCTCAAACAGGCCGACCTGTCGATCAGTCTGCGCACCTTCATCATCATCAGCGTGGTTCTCGGCCTCGTCGGCGCCCTCGTCGCGTTTGTGCTGGGCCTCAATCCGCTTCTGTCGCTGGGTATCGGCGTCGTCATGGGGCTGGGTCTGCCGCGCTGGATCGTGGGCATGAAGGGCAAGAAGCGGATGAAGAAATTCTCTCTGGCCTTCGCCGACGCCGTCGACATCCTGGTGCGGGGCATCAAGACCGGTCTGCCGGTCCATGACTGTTTCAAGATCATCGCCCGCGAAAGCCCTCAGCCGCTGGCTGCGGAGTTCCAACTATTGGTCGAAGGGCTGGGGGTCGGGCTGACGCTCTCTGAGGCGCTCGACAAGATGTTCGAGCGGATGCCGGTGCCGGAACTGAAATTCTTCGCCATCGTCATCGCGATTCAGCAGAAGAGCGGGGGCAACCTGGCCGAGGCGCTGGGCAACCTCACCACGGTCCTGCGCTCGCGCCGGATGATGGGCGAGAAGATCAAGGCCATGTCGTCCGAAGCCATCGCTTCAGCCGGCATCATCGGCTCCCTGCCGCCGGTCGTCATGATCCTGGTGCTGCTTTCCAGCCCCGCCTACATGATGCTGCTGTTCACCGACATGCGTGGTCAGGTCATGCTGTTGGGGGCGGGGATCTGGATGAGCTGCGGCATCTTCATGATGAAGCGCATGATTTCGTTCAAGTTCTGAGGGGCGCGCCATGAACGGCTTCATGCGTTTCATCACCGACCCGCAGAACCTGCTGAGCATAGGGGTCGGCATCGCCGTCTTCGCCAGCATCCTGACCCTGCTGGGCTCCTTCATGGGCGGCGAACGCCTGGACAAGCGGATGAAGGCCGTGGCGGAGCGCCGCGACGAGCTGAAGCGCCGTTCGCGCCAGGCGATGAAAGGCGGCGCTGGTGGTCCGGCGACCACGGCGACGCTGCGTCATTCGGACGAGGGCTTCAAGAAGCGCGTCGTTGATCGCCTGAACCTGTCCGCCTTGCTGGAAGACCCCAAGGTCGCTGAAAACATGGCCCAGGCCGGCTTCCGCGGGCCGCGCCCCTTGACCACCTTCTACTTCTTCCGCTTCGCCACGCCGTTCATCTTCATGCTGTTGACGGCGCTCTACCTGTTCCTGGTCAACGATTTTGGCCTCAGCCTGATGCACAAGCTGGGGGCTCTGGTGTTCGCTGCGGCGGCGGGATTCTATGCGCCGAACATCTATGTGCAGAACCGCATTTCCTCGCGCCGCCAGTCCATCGTGGCCGCCTTCCCTGACTCGCTGGATCTGTTGCTGATCTGCGTCGAATCCGGGATGTCGATCGAGGCGGCTATCCAGAAGGTCAGTCAGGAAGTCGGCAGTCAATCGATTGAGCTGGCCGAAGAACTGAGCCTGTTGTCCGCTGAACTGTCCTACCTGCCCGACCGGCGCATGGCCTACGACGGCATGGCCAAGCGGACCAATCACCCCGGCATCCGGGCTGTGGCGACCGCCATGACCCAGGCCGAGACCTATGGCACGCCCCTGGGCAACGCCCTGCGGATCATGGCCAAGGAAAATCGCGACCTGCGCCTGGCCGCCGCCGAGAAGAAGGCCGCGGCCCTGCCGGCTCAGCTGACCGTGCCGATGATCATCTTCTTCCTGCCGGTCTTGTTCGTGGTCATTCTGGGGCCCGCGATCATCAACATCCAGGACATGATGAAGGGCGGTTGATCCCCGAGGGTCAGCTCTCGGCGGCGCGCCGCAAGGCTTCGGCGATCTCTTCGTAGGCCTGGCGGATCTTGCTGCGGTGTTTGTCGTGGAAAAGCTCGCCACGCAGACCGCTGAAGATCACGCCGTTGGAGACGATGCAGTTGCCGCGTTCCAGCTCTTCGATCTCGTAGTAGCGGATGGTGTTGAACATGAAGCCGCGCTTCTCGGCCCAGACCAGTTGGGCGAGGGGCTGCCAGTCGCCGATGCGGGCCTGCACCTGGCGTTCGGCCATGCCGGGCAGGGCTTCGGTCAGGCTGATGCCGCCGCCGAAGGCGACCGTGCCGGTCACACCGGTCTCGTAGGGATTCCAGCTATGCCAGTTCTCGAGATCAGTGATGATCTCCCAGATGCGGTCCGACGGCGCGCGTACGCCGATACGCTTCTCGATACGGGTCGTGTCCATGGATTTGCCTCTGCCACGGCTTTGGAACTTTAGGAAGTCGTCTTGACCGGATCGCTGCCCGTATCCGTGGGGGGCAGGGCCGGCTTGAGGCGGCGTCCGTCGTCCAGACCCAACCTGGCCTTGACCTCGAACAGGTCGGCCCCGGCGGGGACGATCAGCAGTTCCTCGGGGCGGCGGGCGTTGACGGCCACCACGGCGTTCCTGGGGCAGATGTCGAAACAGTCGGCGCCTACAACGGCCAGGTCCGCCTTGCGCCCCTTGCCTGCGTGCAGATAGCGCCGCAGCGCCTTCTTCAGCGTCTGGTCGCCGTCGGGGCCGAAGCCGCCGTCCAGCTTCTTGGAGCATTTGCGGCACACCAGAACCACCTCGTTCCAGCGGGTCTTCGAAACCTTGAAGGGTTTGGGCGTCTTGCTCATGGTCGGAAGATCGGCGTTCGCGACGACGGGCGCAAGACGACGCGGGCCGGGCCACAGGAACTTCACAAGAGGAGTCTGAAAACTGATTGTTTCTGTTTATCAAGGGGTAAGCATGACGGTGCAAGCTCAGGGTTCATGATGAGGGTCCGCTGATGTCGCGCCTGCCGATCAATCTGCCGTCCGCCACTCCAACCGGCCCTGCGCGCCGCCGACTACGTGACGCCGTCTTCTTCTGCATCTCGTTTGCAGCGGTCTTCCTCACCGCCTTGCTGGTGATGGAGATGATGCTGGGCTAAGCCGGAGGCCCGATTTCAGGAGGCCTCCCCATGATCACCCGCATCCAGTCTGGCGCCCGCATGAGCGAGGCCGTCATCCACGGGAACACCGTCTATCTGGCCGGTCAGGTCGGCGAGCCGGGCGACGACGTCACGGCCCAGACCAAGACCACCCTGGCCGAGATCGACGCCCTGCTGGCCCAGGCCGGCACCGACAAGTCCAAGATCCTGATGGCGACCATCTGGCTGGCCGACATCGGCGACTTCGAGGCCATGAACGCCGTCTGGGACGCCTGGGTCGACAAGGCCAATCCCCCGGCCCGCGCCACCAGCGAAGCCAAACTGGCTACGCCCGACTACCTGGTCGAAATCATTGTCGTGGCGGCGCTCTGATGGCCCTCGACAAGGACAGCGAACTGGAGCGGTTCAAGGCGACGCGCGTCACCGCCCTGTTTCGTCTCGACCTGATCGAGAAGGGGGCGCAGCTGACCTATGAGGACGGCACGCCCGTCGACATGGCCTCGGAAAAGCAGCGCCTGAAGGATCAGGTCGCGGACATGGATCGCCGCATCGCCCGGCTGGAGGCTGCGGGCGAGGCCTGATCCTCAGCGACTGACGAAATGTGGGGCGCGACCCATCCGTCGCCGTCTTTCGCGCGAATAAGGCCGCGCTACTGCATTTCACTTTCAGGAGTTCGTTCGATGAACCTTCGCACCCTCGCCGTCGCGGCGGCCGCCCTGTCCGCCTTCGCCTTCCCCGCCGCGGCCGAGACGATCTCGACCCACGTGCTGGACCTGGCGCGCGGCGTCGGCGGTCGGGACGTGCCGGTCACGCTGCAGATCAAATCGACCGACGGCGGCTGGCGCGATCTGGCGACCAGCCGCACCAACGAGAACGGCCGCGTCCGTTCGTTCGGCGACGCCATCAAGACCGAGGCGGCGACCTATCGCCTGGTGTTCGACATGTCGCGTTACGGCGAGCCGACGACGCCGCCCTTCTTCCCCGAGATCGACGTGGTCTTCCAGGTGGTCGATCCCAGCGTCCACTATCACGTGCCGGTGGTGGTCAGCCCCTACGGCTACAGCACCTATCGCGGCAACTAAGGCCTCGGCTGTGTTCGGACGCCCTGATCAGAGGCGTTCGAACACCGTGCCGATGACCGCCTGATAGGCGTCGGTCAGGGCGCGCAGCTCGGCCTCGGGCACGCGCTCGTCCACCTGGTGCATGGTCTGGCCGACCAGGCCCAACTCCAGCACCGGGCAAAGCGAGCGGATGAAACGAGCGTCCGAGGTGCCGCCGGTGGTCGAGGCCTCGGGGCGGCGGCCCAGGCTCGCCTCCACCGCGTCCTGCACCGCCGTGACGAAGACGCCCGGCTCGGTCAGGAAGGCCTCGCCCGAGCACATGTGGGTCAGCTCGATGCGCAGGCCGGTCTCGGCCTGGACGAGGCCCGCCTCGCGGTTCAGCCAGTCGATCAGGCCGTCGCCGGTGTGGGTCGGATTGAAGCGGATGTTGAGCCGCGCCTTCGCCTCGGCGGGGATGATGTTGGTCGCCGGATTGCCCACGTCGATGGTGGTGATCTCGAGGTTGGACGGCGGGAACCCTACGCTCACGCAGTCCCGCTCCGCGAGCGGGGCGTTAGCGTCCAAGGATGGATAGCCGTCGTCCAGCACGTGGGCGTCCAGGCGCGCCAGAAGTTTAGCGATGACCGGGGCCGGGTTGGCGGCGCGGTCGGGATAGGCGACGTGGCCCTGTTTGCCGTGGACAGTGATCCAGGTGTTGAGCGAGCCGCGTCGTCCGACCTTGATCATGTCGCCCAGGTGGTGGGCCGAGGACGGTTCGCCGACGACGCAGGCGTCGATGACCTCGCCCTCGGCCATCAGGGCCTCGACCACGCGCTTGGTGCCGTGCAGGGCCGGTCCTTCCTCGTCGCCGGTGATCAGGAAGGAGAGGGAGCCGGGCACGTCGCCTTCCGACAGGACCCGAGACACGGCGGCGACCCAGGCGGCGATGCCGCCCTTCATGTCCACGGCGCCGCGTCCGTACAGGATGCCGTCGCGGGTCTCGCCCTCGAACGGGGCGGCGGTCCAGGCGGCGACGTCGCCGGTCGGCACCACGTCGGTGTGGCCGGCGAAGCAGAGGTTGGGCGAGGCCGTGCCGCGTCGGGCGTAGAGGTTCTCGATGCGGGCGTCATGACCCACGCCGGTCGGCCCCTCGAACACCATGCGGCGGCAGGTGAAGCCCAGGCCGGTCAGGGTCCGTTCCAGCACGTCGATGGCCCCTTCGTCGGCGGGGGTGACGGAGGGAATGCGGATCAGGTCGCGGGTCAGTTCGACAGGATCGATGACGGAATGTGATGCGGCGCTCATGGGCTCTATGCTTTAGGCATATCCCGCATCCGCGAGAAGGCCCGAAACCGTGCCGAAAATCGACATCGACAATGCGCCCACCGGCCACGGGACGGGCTACCCGGAAGAATTCGCCGCCCCGTGCAAGTCGCGGCGGCGCTGGCGGCTGGGCGACGCGGTCGGCCTGAACCATTTCGGGGTCAATCTTCTGCGTCTGCCCGCCGGGGCCTGGTCCAGCCAGCGCCACTGGCACGCCGCCGAGGACGAGTTCGTCTGGGTGGTCGAGGGCGAGGTGGTCCTGGTCGAGGAAGACGGCGAGACGGTGCTGGTCGCCCGTGACTGCGCCGGCTTCAAGGCGGGCGTCGCCAACGGCCACAGAATAGAGAACCGCAGCGACCGTGAGGCGGTGCTGCTGGAGGTCGGCAGCCGCCGCCCGACCGACGACGCCTGCGACTATCCCGACATCGACATGATCCTCCCGAAGGGCGCCGATCGCTATTTCCACCGCGACGGGACCCCCTATCCGAAGACACCCAGAAGAACGTGACCACAGACAGTATCGACACCGCCCCGACCGTCCCGCCCCAGCCGCCCTTGCCGCCAGAGTCCCATGACGGCGGGCCCTCCAGCCCCTGGGCCATTCGCGATTTTCGCTTGCTGTGGGTCGGGCGCGTGGCGGCGGTTCTGGGCATCCAGATCCAGTCCTCCGCCCTGTTGTGGCAGGTCTATGAGATCGCCCGCCGCGACCATCCGATCGCCGAGGCCAGCCTCTATCTGGGTCTGGTGGGTCTGTGTCAGTTCCTGCCGCTGCTGGCCTTCACCCTGCCCGCCGGGGCCATGGCCGACCGGCGCGACCGCAAGCACACCGTGACCCTGTCCATCGTGGTCGAGAGCCTGTGCGCCCTGGCCTTTCTCGCCATGGCCCTGCACGGGTCGCCGCCCCTGTGGGGGCTGCTGACCGTGGCCGCCGTCTTCGGCGCGGCGCGCGCCTTCCTGGCCCCGGCCAGCCAGGCCTTCTTGCCGATGGTGGTGGGGCGCAAGGCCCTGCCGCCGGCCATCGCGGCCCAGTCCATCGCCTTCCAGACCGGGGCCATCGCCGGCCCGGCGCTCGGCGGCGTCATCGTCGGCTTCGCGGTGCCCTGGGCCTACGCCTCGGCCATGGCGCTGTTCTTTGTGGCCATCGCCTGCTTCCTGCTGATCCGCACCAAGGGCAAGCCGCAGTTCGTCGAGACGGGTGTCGGCCCGCTGGAACTGGTCAAGGAAGGTCTGTCCTACGTCTGGAAGACCAAGATCGTGCTCGGCGCCATCTCTCTGGATCTGGTCGTGGTTCTGCTGGCGGGCGTGGCCCTGCTGACGCCGATCTTCGCTCGCGACATCCTGCATGTGGGGCCGCAGGGCTTCGGCCTGCTGCGGGCCTCGTTCGGGGTGGGGGCCCTGCTGGTGGCCCTCTATCTGAGCCGCTTCCCCATCGTGAAGCACGGCGGGCGCTGGATGTTCGCGGCGGTGGCGGTGTTCGGCCTGTCCACCCTGACGTTCGGCCTGTCGCACTGGGTCTGGCTGAGCGCGCTGGCGCTCTTCATCGGCGGCGGGGCGGACATGATCAGCGTCAATATCCGACAAACCCTGATCCAACTGGCTACGCCCGATCACATGCGCGGGCGGGTGTCGTCGGTGTCCATGCTGTTCATCGGCGCCTCCAATGAACTGGGCGAGGCCTATTCGGGGGTCATGGTGCGGCTGCTGGGCCCCATCGGGGCGGCGGTGTTCGGCGGCGTCGGGGCCCTGGCCGCGACCGGCATCTGGGCCAGGGTCTTCCCCAGCCTCAGGAAGGCGAACCGGCTGACGTGACGGCGGACCCTTCTCTCGCGAGAGAGAAGGGCGCTGTTCGGTCAGTTCTTGGCGGGGACCCGCGTGTCCGTGGCCGGATCGACGGCGCCGGGGCGGCCTTCGCGAGCGGCCTGGGCCTGTTTGTCTTCCAGCTTGTCGGCCACCTTGCTGGCGCCGTCCTCGACCGCCTGCGCCGCTTTCATGGCCCCGGATTCCACCACTTCGCCGGTCTGGGCGGCGGCGGCGGCGACCTTGTCGCCGGCCACTTCAGCCTTGGTTTCAGCCGTTTCCTGTTCGGCCTGAGTGCAGGCGGCGGCGCCAAGCGCGAGGACGGATGCGGCGGCGATGGCCAGGGTGCGGGCGGGCGTGCGGATGCGCATGGGAATATCCCCCTTCTTGCGATGAACCTTGGCTGTAAACGCAGTCAGGGGCTGCGAGTTGCCTGGTCCAGATCGACCGGCAGCGTCTGGCTGGCCAGCAGCCCCTCCGTCGTCGCCCAATGATCCGGCCCCTGACGTTCCACCCAGGCCTGCATCATGTCGCGGCCCAGGCCGTAGTTGATGATGTAGGAGCGATAGGTGTCGATGAAGCTCAGCCGCTGGGCCGCCCGGTCGCGCGCCACCAGGTTGTATTTCTGCAGTTGGTCCAGGGCGGTCTCGCGGTCGATGCGTCCGGCCAGGTAGGCGTCGGCCACGGTGTATTCCGCCCGGCCCAGTTCGCGCGTCAGGGCCAACAGCTGCGTCTGGGCCTCGGCGGTCGACGGGTCCAGACCGGCCAGGGGATAGAGCACGCGCTTTTCGAAATCGGTGCGCTCATGACCGGGGAAGGCCAGGTCGATGCCGTAGTTGGCGCTGCCCTCGGCGATGAAGGACATGGGGCTGAACAGGGGATAGACGCTCATCTCGACCCAGCCCTTCTGCTTCACAAAGGTCTGTTCCAGCAGGGCGTTATAGACGTGGTGGCCCGGATAGCCCTCGTGGCAGCCCAGATCGACGGCGCGGTCGATATAGATGGGCAGATCCGTGTTCACCTGGATCAGGCTGAAGGCGTTCCCCTTGTACCAGTTGTAGCCCGACCACGGCTTGTCGTTGACGAATTCCAGGGTGAAGGTCTCATGGGCGGGCAGGGTCATGCGCCGCTCGGTGCGCGCCTTGCACTCGTTGATGGCGGCCCGCATCACCGGCTCCAGCCGATCCTTGGGGATGACGTAGCGAGCGCGAAACGCCGCGACGCGGTCGGCCAGCGGCCCCTCGCCGGGGATCAGGGCGTCGATGCGCGCCAGGACCGGGTCATAGCTCGACAGCGGGCGCAACTCGGGCCGCACGCCGAACTGAGCCTCGGCCTCGTCGGCGAAGCCCATCTTCTCGCCGCCCAGCATCCGCAGGCGCGCCGAGGCTGCAGAGACATGGGCCGTGAGATAGGCGCGACGCTGACGGCTCTCGGCGTCCAGCTCCGCCGTCGGCAGGGCGTCGAGGCGCCGGCTCAGACCAGCGGCGCCTTCGGCCAGTTGGGGCAGGACGCGTGGATGGGCCTTGGCCGCTTCGGCCCATTCGGCCGGACCGTAATAGGCGTCGACATAGCCCGGCTCGCGCTCGCCGATCTCCAGCGTCAGGGCCACATAATCGCGCGCCACGGCGTCCAGGCTGTCCGGCGCCGTTTTCGGCGTCGCGGCGCAGGCGGCCAGCAGGGCGACGGCGGCCGTCAGGGGGGCGATGGTGGAAACGCGCATGGAAACTCCCTCTCTCCGGCCGGGACGCTAGGCGTTTGCCGCTTCCACGCCAAGAAGGCGTCGCCGCGGAGATTCAGGGATTGAGGCCGCCCGGCCCATGCTGTAAGCACCGCCGTCCGGCCTTCAAGGCCGCAGACGCACCCGTAGCTCAGCTGGATAGAGTACTGCCCTCCGAAGGCAGGGGTCAGAGGTTCGAATCCTCTCGGGTGCGCCACTTCGGTTTAAAACCGAGAACTCCGCCAGCGGCGGCGTAACTTCCACCATCGCTAGACGCTAAGGCCCGCAGAAGCTCGGTTCGTGAGCCGATGATCCGCGCCTCTGTCTTGCTGATGACCTCCACCCGCTGTGTCAGAGCTCGGAGGTTATCCCGCCGATAACCGCTGGTGCGATCCCGCAGCTTACGCCGTGCGGCGCTGGCGAAGCGGGCTAGGGCGTCCGGCGTGATCGTCGGCGCCAGCCGATCTACTGACGCGCTGATCCGCTCAGCGTCTGCTCTGGCCTGATCGCGAACGCCGGAGAGTTCAGCGACCCGATCCTTCAGCGAGGCATCGTCCGGCGACAGCAGACCGTTCTCGATAGCCTCGTAGAGCCGATTGAGCTTGGCCTCGGCCTCAGTCGCGCGCTTGCGCATCTCCGCGATATGGCCGCGCCGTTGGTCAGCCCATTCCTCCCGACGATCCAAAAGCTGCTCCATCAGCGTGGCAAGTCTGTCCGGATCGAGCAGCCGGGTTTCCAGGTGGTCGATAATGGCGTCGTCCAGCTTGTCCATGGGGACGGCCAAGCCAGTGCATCCCGTCTCGCCCATGCGGGCCTTGGTCGAACAGGCGTAGTAGCGATACTGGCCGCCCGCCTGACCCTTTCCAGTCCTCAGGGTCATGGCACCGCCGCAGGCGCCGCAGAAGCAGATGCCCGTCAGCAGGTTTGGCCCGGTCGAGACACGCGGCGGCGTCCACTTCGGGTTCCGGGAAGCCAAGCGCGCCCGAACGGCCTCATAGTCCGCCTTTGAAACAATCGGCGGCACCGCCATGACGGCGTGTTCGGACTCGGGCTTCGGCGTCCGCGTCTGGTGGTCGCGGGTGTTGAACCGATGCTCGCCCATATAGGTCGAGCGGGTCAGGATCTGGTGGACAGCGCTGATCCCCCACCGTCCGCCGTCGCGGGTTCGGATGTTCTGTTCGTTCAAGCGGGTGGCGATAGTCTTCAAACCCATCGGCCCCTGCGCTCCGTCGCCAGTCAACGCCCAGCGATAGATGGTGCGGACCGTCTCGGCCTGGAGCGGATCGATCTCCAAGGTCTTCTTGATCTTGGTCCCGCGCTGCTCGGCCGCGACGATGGGGTAGCCGATAGGCGGCCGGGCGCCGTTCCAGAATCCCTGGCGGGCGTTCTCCTTCATGGCTCGCAGGGTGTGCTTGGCGTTCTCGCGGGATTGGTACTCGTCGAAGAGGGTCATGATCTGGCGCATCATCACGCTCATGGGGTCGTCGCCCAGCTCTTGGGTGATGGAGACGAGCCGCACCCCATTCTTCGCCAGCTTCCGCACATAGAACTCGAACTGGAACTGATCGCGGAAGAACCGCGAGAAACTGTGCACCACGATTACGTCGAAGGCGGGCGGCTTGGTCAGGGCCGCCTCAATCATGGATTGGAAGGATGGGCGCCGGTCGTCGGTGGCGGTGTTGCCCGGCTCGACATACTCCGCCGTCGCCTCCCAGCCCTTGGCCTCGCAATAGGCTTCAAGCTGACGGCGCTGGTCAGGAATGGAGAGGTCGTTGACGGCCTGTCGTCCGGACGAGACGCGGAGGTAGAGGGCGGCTCGGGTTTGAACCCCTGCTGCTGCGGTGGATTTCCGGCTCATGTCCTGCTCCTCTCAGAGGCGCGGACCCAGAACCTCGTCGAGCACCTCGCCAAACCACGCCTCCACCGCCTGGAGTTCGGCCGGGCTGATCGGAAGATCATCGGGCCAAGTGTCGGTGACGCGGACGGCCGATTGTACCCCGACTCGCCCGGCTTGCGGAGTCCGGCGCCGACGCGCCTCCGGTTCTGATGACGGCTGAACGTACATAGCCGCCAAGCTGATCGCTCTAAAACTACGCGCATATTCGGAACCTCACCCTCGTAAAACTACGGCCGACGCTTTCTTGCAAAGCGGATCGATCAATCGATCACGCCCAGCCCTCAGCGGCGGCGGCTGACCGGGTCAACGCCTGCGGCGCTTGCCGCAGCCCGCAGGGCGCGAAGCGGGGTTGAAGCGGGCGGGCGGCGCTGCTCCCCAACTTAAAATGAGGGTCAATACGGCTCCGCTTGTCAGACAATGCCGGCGCAAAGCCTATCCTGCCCTAGACCCTTATTTGCGTTTAGGAGCCCCTCCACCGCCCGCTTCATCGACGGCGCGGGTGAGCCGGACGAGCGCCTCCGCCAGACGCGTTTCGGCCGCTCTCTTCTCGACGCCCAAGTGGTCGGCGATCTGCTCTAGCGGCATTCCAACGAAACGCTGGAGGACGAAGACATCCCGACAGCGGCGAGGGAGTCGGCGGATTGCCCGAGCAAGAACCCGGCGCTCGTGCTCTTCGTCGTCGGACTCCGATGGCGGTAGGTTCATTGATCGGTCCCGCCCCCGATCCCTATTGCGGCCTCGACCGCGCTCAGAAGGTCGCAGATTGCTTGATCGGCGATTTCGGGTGGAAGCGGGAGCTTCGGCATTATGCCGGTACGCAGGGCCCCTGACCTATAAAGCGGGCCGAGCAACGCAGCGAGTTTGCCAACGCCGTCAGGGACGCCCTCAAATCTCAGCATCCTGACGCAGCGGAGCGCCTTGCTCAGATCGTGCCGCAGCCAGACACGGGTCCAGTCGTCAGAGAATCCGCAGTGCAGGAGATAGGCTTTGAGACCAAGTTCAATGGCGATGGCGGAATGATAAGCCGATTGGGCACCTACGCGGTTCTCATCGGTCCAAGCCATCGCGTGGAAGCCTCGGGCGTTACGGGCGAAGGCGACAGCCAGTTGGTGCTGGGGAGGATGTCGCCTCCATTTCCGCTGTTTGGACGGTATCCGCTGATGCTTAGGCATGCCTAGCCTCCCGCGCAGCTGCCCGGTCGCTCAGAACATGCTGAACGGTGGAGTTTGGTGGAATCTCACTTACACTCCACCGAATTTCGGCGATCATGTCAACGAAATTCCGTCACGAGAGGAGGAATTTCGGTCATGTTGGAGCCGAGTCAAATACGAATGGCCCGCGCCGCACTAAAAATCAGCGTCCGCGAGCTGTCGCAAATGTCAGGTGTGGCCGATTCCACCATTCTCCGTTTTGAGAGCGGGAAAGGCGCGATCCTCACGACCAATATGAAGCGTATGCAGGACGCTCTGGAATCTGCAGGGGTGGCTTTCCTTCCCGCAGATTCTTCCGGCGGGCCCGGCGTCCGGCTGAAAACCTGATTCCACAGTCCACCCAAGCCCAGCCGAGAGCGGACCTGTGCGCGGCGCATAATGGCCACCCGGCGATCGTTAGGGCGATCAGCTGTTAACGTCTCCGGGTAGGGGATTTTTGAGCGACCGATCGAGAAGCTGATGAGCGGGAAGACACAACCGAGACCCGAGTTTTCGACGGAACAGAAAGTCCAGGACTGGCTGGAAGCCACTGCATCTGGCCCCGGGCTTCGAAGTTTCATCAAAGGCACGAGCGCGATCGAGACAACACTGAAGCAATCCGGGTCGCCGGATTTCTGGCCGACCTTCCCGATCGATTATCTTTCCCGGCTTGCGAACCTGAGGGCAGCGCAATCTGTCATGGGGTCCTTTGGGCGGACTGACCCTTGTCGCGAAGAATACGAAGAACCTTTCCGCCGCCAAAGGCGAGCGGCTATTCACGGACCTGCTGTACTGTAACGAAGAGACCTCCACCTTCGTCGTGATCGAGGTGAAAAATCAGAGCGGCAGCGTACGAGAAGCCGTGACTGAGCTCCTTGCGTACGAGCATGAGATTCTGAACCACGTCCCGTTCTCCGGTTCGAACGACATCAAAATGGTTGTCGTCTCCAGAGAATTTTCAACGTTGCTGGACCACGCCGTCACGGGCCTGAACACCTGGACCCGACGTCGCGTTCTTTGCCTCCGGTTCGATGACACAGACAAGACGCCCGTCCTCCACATTCATATTCCAAAGGCGTGGAGCGCGATCGGCCAGATGGCGCTGCCGCACGATGGGGTCGTAACGGCGGCCCTCTCATTCCGACCAGGACCAAACCTGTCGGACGATCAGGTTCGGGGCGTGTGTGAGACAGCCGCCGCTCTCATGGTTAGAGAAGCCGAACGCGCGGGGAGCTCCGGGTTTGCTATTGTCGCTCGTAACCAGCTCTATCCCGGCTACGCGGACGGTCCCTATCTGATCCTGGCTGGGGTCGTGAATCCCTTCAGCTTCGCAAGCGCAGCTGCCAACGCGGGCTTCCTGGAAAGCGCATCGTCACCCTTGGCGGACTATATCCTGCGGGGCGGCGTGCTGGGAGACCTGTCGGTCGCTTGGGACTGGTGACGTCCGATGGTGGAGCCGCCAAGGACTATCTCGCAGCCTACGGAACGGCCAGTTGGGGGGCCGTCTCCCACTGGCAGAGCCTTAGAGCACCGGTTCGTTGGACCGCCTCGAGCGTGACGCCGGACCGCCATCTCACGCCCCTCTCCGTCGATTTCTGGGGCGTGCTCGGCGACTACGCCCGTGACGCTGTGAAGCGTGTTGGGAGAATGCGCCGTTTCAAGGCGGGCCTTGCCAAACCGGGGCTCGACTGGCGGCATCCGCTCCTCGGTATCCTTCTTCTGGACGAAGTTGCCGTTCCTCCCGTGGTCGAGGCAGGGCAGTGGACATTCAGCGCCCTGTTCTCGGCTGGCATGCGGCTCGGCAGACTTCTGGCGTTCGGGTGTCAGTTCGCTGACGCCGACGAAAAAGCCCGCATGCTTCTGACCGCGCCGCTGTTCTGGGCCGAAGCAGATGCGTTCGAAATCCTCCAGGAACTCGCATTCCGATACGTTTCCGCCGCGGAGATCACCGTAGCCCCGCCCATCGTCAAAATCGGTGCTTACGAGGACAGCAAGGCCTTGGCGGCTTCGGTCGAGGCCTTGGCGAGCTGGGTCTGCGATCATCTCATTGGAGCCGAGGGCTCCAAGCTGATGCGTGATGCATTCGTCGGCGGCTTGAACTTCTACGGCGTGTTCGACCCTCAGTTCGACGCGACCGGCAGCAATCCCCACATCGCGTCGGTTAGAGCGGATGCAGCCAAGATCGCGAGACACTGGCTCAAGTTGTCGGTTGTCTCAGCCTTTCGAGACGATCGAGAGTCAGAGGCGGTTCGGCGGGAGATCGAAGCCTGCTTCGCCACATTGATCCCCTTTGGTGACGGGAAAGATCTCGCCCTCTCGGAAATCGACGGCCTGGACGATGCAGTGCTGATCGAGGCGCTCTTCGAAGATATCCCGCGCATCGTTGATGCTTGGCATCCTCAACTCGCCCACACGCTCGGCGCTGCCGGTCTCAAGGGACAGGACTGGGACTGGTTTGAAGAGCAGATCCGCCAAGCTAGGGCGCGAGGAGAAAAGCGGCCCTGTATCGCTATCAGCGCTGGCGGCCATATCGGTATCGCGACGCTTCCCTCGGACTTCCCCGCACCCGTTGTGACCGACCCGCAGGCGGAGGTCTTGGTCAGTTCAAACCAGAGCTCATGCGAACTCATCCTGACCGTGAAGTGGAGCGATCTGCGATCCGGAAATGTCCCCGGGTTCGACTAGTCAGCCGACGACTCCCGTCGACACTAATGGGCCGCCATGGTGCCGACGGCCACCCGACGCGTCGCTAGGACGCTTGGAATGTCCGGAAAGGCTGGGCCACCGCTGGCGCTAATCGACAGTCATTCCCGTTTCGATCACATCAACGAAGAATGCTGCGCCGCGCGCCCTCTGAACGCCAATGGCCTTGGCCTCATCATACTTCGCCTTGCAGAAGCACAGCTGGCGTCCGGCGACCAATATCCTGACGGCGAGGTCTCGGGCATCGGGCGACGCCCCAATGACCCGGCGTTCGAGCGCAAGAGCGCCCTCGGGGCCCATAACGCCTGACACGGTCTGGGTCTCAAACGGCGCGGTGGCGTCGTCGTAAAGGGCGCCCTCGGCATAGAACTCGATTTTGGCGACCACTCTCTCGACACCGACCGGCAACTCAAAGGTCCGGCCAAAAATGCGTCGCGCCGGGATCTCGCCCCACTCAGGGATAGGCCCGACAGGCTCAAACCGATGCTTTTGCCAGAATGGCAAGGACGACCGGGGCATGCAGGTGATGTTCATCACCACGACATCATCAGCCCGCGCGCGGGCGAGCGCCGCCGCGAACAGGGTCGATCCCAAACCTTCGCCCTGGCGATCCTGTCGAACGTTGAGAATGTCCGGAGCGTAGGTTCCGACCTGGAACGCCACTGGATAATCCTCCTCGCGGATCACCCAGAGCTCTTCATTTTCGACCGCATCCGCGATGATGTTGCGGTTGTTCCAGAACCCTTCCTGATCGACGTCGAACTCGGCCTTCAGCCACCGGCAGATCTCCGCGGCATCCTCATGCGTTCCCCGCACGACCGAAGGGGCGTCGTCCGCTGACGAGGAAAAATCATCAGAGGGGGTCATTGGGCGATCCATTGCCGGGCCTTCAGGCCGAAAACCGGGGCAATGCCGGCGAGATGGGTGATCAGGGCTTCCAATGTTTTCGGGTCCTGCCGATAGCCCGCCGCCTGTTGGCGCAGGACATCGATAAAGGCCTCGCCATGGTCGTCGAGCAACCGGGTCAGGAAGGCGTCTGGCGTCACCACCGTCACCCCCGTGGGAAGGACCCGGAAGTCCTTGACGTTGGAGGTCACGATGATCGGCGCGGCGATCGTCACAGCGGCGGCCGCAACGTGTCGGTCCTTCGGGTGGTTCGGCATTTCAGCCTCAATGTCTTCCCAGCCTTCGACCATCGCGTCCGGGAAGGCTGACTCCATTATCTGGCGAAGTCCTCGCGCCTTCCCGGCCACCATTCCGTAGCTTCCCACGAGATTGCGCTCGACCTCGTCCTGGATGCGGCCCGTCCAGTGAATCCGACACAGCCCCGCCATCGCCGCGCGCAGCAGTGTGTCGCGCAGGATCATCGGGAACAGGACATCGGCGTCGAGGACAGCAATCAGCATGGTTTCAGAGGGGGAGGTCGGCGGTCTTGGCCTTGGGTTTAGATCGGGAAGCCCTGGAGGTCTTGGTGGATTTCGGGGGAGCGGCCGCCTTCAGCAGGCGGGCGTGCTCGGTGGCGACGTCGTTCGCGCCCACGTCGATGGCGCGTTCGAAGAAGGCGCTGAAGGTCGCCTCCCGCAGACCGGAAAGGCCTTCTGGGATCGTAGGGTCGATCCCTGCCTTGTCTCGGTTCTGCCATAGGTGCAGCAGCACGATGTTCGGGTTCGGAAGGAAGGCCAGGCCCAGCTTGTGTTCGCCGCTTGGGCGCAGCTCCACGAAACCGTAGGACTCCAGGATCTTCATCCGTTCCTGCCAGATCCTCACGCCGCGCGCGCCGGTGAAGCCGGAGGCGTAGGGCAGTTCCGTCGCGCGCCCGAGGCGCACGAACCCGTTGTCCCACGTCGCACACCACAGGGCGAAATAGGTTGCGCCGATGGGCTTTCCCTTCGACAGTTCGTCCATCGCCCGCATGAGCAGCGGCAAGGTCTTGGGCACGGTGGCGTAGCCGTCCATCCTGCTACGGTCCCACATCCGGTCCTCGGCTTCGGGCCAGTGCGTGTCTCGCAGCAGGATGTCCTTGGACTTGATCGCCGTCGCCTTCATGCGAGCCATTTCGTCACTCCCTTCTTGCAGCCATAATCGCCGGAAAACGCTTTTTGAACAGCCGCTTAGTCAAGAATCTCTCGGCGAAGAAGCGGATCAACCACGGCGCAAAAGGATTGCCTAGTGACTTATATAAGTCAAAAACTTCAGCGAATGCGACTCGTGTGAGGCGACCAAGCTTCTGATTGTCCAATGACTTCAGGAGCTTGGCGGGCGGGGCTATGTGCTCGATGGGCTGACGTGCTGAATGGGTGCTGCGGGTGCTCCGATGTGCTGCCTGTGGGGGGATGCGAAGGGGGCGGGTTGCGTTTGTAGCGTTTAATCGCCATCTTGCCGTCATGGCCGCCCTCTCTCGCTCCTCACTCGCCAAGTCGCCTCTAGGTGGTGCGCCCTTGGGCGACCGCTCGGCGGCTGCGCGCGTGGCCGATCTATTTTCTCGCTCGAGTTCACGAGGCGGATCGCATTTCGAGCTTCGCGTCGACGACGGGCGGCAGGCTCCCATTCCTGCAGCCTTGGCCGATATCGTAAAGCAAGCCGCGCAGATGCTCTCGGAAGGGCGGGCCGTGGCGCTCATGCCAGAAGATGACCTTCTCACCACACAGAAGGCCGCCGACTTGCTGAACGTGTCGCGACAATACCTCGTTCGCCTCGTCGATGACGGCCAACTCCCAGCGGTGAAGATCGGACGACATCGTCGAGTGCGCCCATCCGACGTTGCAGCTTACAAGGCTGAACGCGACGCGCGTCGTGGTGCGGATCTCGATCGGCTCGTGGCGCTGAGCGAAGAGGCTGGCGGATACTATCTGGGACCGACGCCCAAGTGATCCAGGACCGGCCCGCAAGCCTTGCGGCCAATCCACACTACACAGCGCTGCCAGATGGCCTTGTCTCGGTCGATGTCAGATCCTTACCGGAAATCCTGCGTCTGGACCTCGACACCTTGTCCGGGATTCAGCCAATCACAGCGGCGATGGTCGAAGCCGCCGGCGGCGAGTTGCGGGACGATCCCTCCGCCGGAGAGATCGAGCTCTACGCGGCGCGCGAGACGCCTTTCCAGCTGATCTTCGTGGTCTTCAATCTGTTCGCGCTACAGGTCGTCGAGGATCGTGTTGACGTGCCGCTGAGAATTTCCTCCACGCGGAGCTAGAGTCCGCCCTAACGTGATCCGCCCCCGTTTTCTGGAGCACCCGAGGCTAGAGTTTTCCGGCCCGAGTCAGGGTGACAGGCTGGCTATGTCA